>Ga0134126_10003600_pt1 | contig 19415 bp, 18 predicted proteins | sample KB31752_FD_96881 | JGI IMG/M metagenome (GOLD analysis project Ga0134126, IMG submission 96881) | Terrestrial soil microbial communities with excess Nitrogen fertilizer from Kellogg Biological Station, Michigan, USA - KB3-175-2 | ecosystem: Environmental > Terrestrial > Soil > Unclassified ...
AGGTGGCGTGCAGCTGGGTTTCCAACGCGCCCAGCTCAGCGAGCAGCTGCTCATCGCTGCTGTGCCCCACCGGCACCGTCGACATGACCCGACCCTAGAACGGACCCCTGACAATCTCGGGTGGTGGGCGCGCACGACATTCTTGGCCTGACTCAGCCCCCGTCGGCGCTGATAAACCGCGATACGCTCACATGCTCCCGACCGAGCAAGCCGGGCAATTCCTCGCCCAAGACCACCTTCGAGGCCTGGCTTGCCGGTGCCGGTGCCGGCGTCAGCGACTCCGGGCCACGGTGAGTCCGCGCGCCCGGAGCACCCGGCGCTCCAGCGGGGCGAAGACGAGCAGCTCGATGGCGACGCCGACGAAGAGGATCAGCCCGATCGAGGCGATCACCAGATCCATCGCGTTCAGTTCCCGACCGATATTGAGTTGCTGCCCGAGCCCGATGCCCAGCGCGGGCGAGTAGGTGATGAGCTCGGCGGCCATCAGCGACCGCCACGAGAATGCCCAGCCCTGCTTGAGGCCGGCCAGGTAACCCGGCAGGGCTGCCGGCAGCAGCACGTGCCGGATCCGGCCGATGGTGCCCAAACCCAGTACCCGACCCACCTTGTCGAGCAGCGGTGGCACTTGATCGAACCCAGCGAGTAGCCCGTTGGCGATGGAGGGCACGGCGCCGAGCAGTACCACCGCGTAGATCGCGCCGTCCGACAGGCCGAACCAGATGATCGCCGCCGGGACCCACGCGACCGACGGCAGGCTTTGCAGACCACTGACGAACGGACCGAGTGCGGCCCGCAGCCACCGACTGCGCCACATCGCCAGCCCGAGCACGGTGCCCACCACCAAGGACGCCGCAAACCCCAACGCACCGCGCGACACGCTGATCGAGATGGCTTCCCAGGCCCGGCCGTCACGCACGGTCTGACCGAAGGTGTGGAACACCTCGCGCGGGCTGGGCAACGCGTAGCTCGGCTTGAGCCCCATGCGGTAGGCCAGCTGCCACAGTGCGATGAACGCGGCCACCGCGATGACCGGGGGCAGTACCGATCGGAGGAACACCTTCCCAGGACCGGGCCGCGGCGGCAGTGCGGGCGCTTCCAGCGCATCCAGCCCGGCCTCGAAGGCGCGCTGGTCGTCAGTTGCGGCCGTCGGAACGTCAACGGCCATGGCGGGAGATCTCGGCTCGCAGGTGCTGGGTGATCTCGGTGGCCAGCGCACTGACCCCGGGTGACTCGATCGCCCGTGGCTGGCTTAGCTCGACCTGCCACTCCCGGACGATCCGGCCAGGGCGGGAACTCATCAGCAGCACCCGCTGCCCCAGCCGGACAGCCTCGCGCACGTTGTGGGTGACGAACACGACGGACAGCTGCTGGTCCGACCACAGCCGGATCAGCTCCTCGTGCAGCGCGTCGCGGGTGATCGCATCAAGCGCAGCGAACGGCTCGTCCATCAGCAGCAGGCGGCTGTCCTGAGCCAGCGCCCTGGCCAGCGCCACTCGCTGGCGCATCCCGCCGGACAGCTCGTGTACCCGCTTGCGACCCTGACCGGCCAGGTTCACCAAGCTGAGCAGCCGCTCGGCCTCAACAGCGCGCTCGCGCCGACCCACCCCCCGCGCCTTGAGCGCTAGCTCGACATTGCCGGTGGCGGTCAGCCACGGCAGCAGCGCAGGCTCCTGGAACATCAGCGCCGGCCGACCCACGGTAACCTCGATGTTGCCGGACGTGGGCGCGCCGAGACCGGCAATCAGCGACAGCAGGGTGGATTTCCCGCACCCGGAGGCCCCCAGCAGGCAGACGAACTCACCGGGGGCCACGTTCAGGTCGATCCGGTCCAGCACGGGTGGCCGGTCGGGCTCGAAGACTTGGACGAGTTGGGTGAGGCTCACGCTCGAGCCGGGTGACGCCTCCTGCCGGGGTGCCGGCTTGAGGATCGGGAGAAATGCCATGTCCGCTAGTCCTTCCCGAGCCCATTGGCCGACACGGCCGGCAGGCCCCGTTGGGTGAGGATCCGGTTGAGGATCGACAGCTCGTAAATGCCATGCAGGTCGACCTGCTTGGTGGCGACCCCGGCGGCCACCGCGTTGGCGGCGCTGCGTTGCAGGGATGTCGCGATCGGGTCGTCGGTCACCGTCAGGTCTTGCCAGGCGCGGTCGACCACCTCGGGCTTCAGCGGCTTACCGGTCAGCGCGTTGATGCCGTCGTTGACGACGGTCTTGGCCTCGGCGGAGTTCTGCGTCGCCCACTGCACCGCGTCGACGTGTCCGCGCAGCAACGCCTCGACGGTCTGCGGGTGGCGCTCCAGGAAGTCGGTGCGAACGACCAGCTGGGTGGTGACGAACTGCCCTTCAGGCCACAGGTCGCGCTCGTTGACCAGCACCTTGGCGCCGCCCTCCAGCACCAACCGGGATGCCCAGGGTTCCGGCACCCAGGCACCGGCGAGCTTGCCGGATTTGACCAGCTGCAGGGTGTCGGCGTTTTTGGTGGGCGCGATGGTGACGTCCCCGCCACCTTGCACGCTGTTGCGCAGCCCGTGGCCGCTCAGCCAGGCGCGCAGCGCCACATCCTGGGTGTTGCCCAGCTCCGGGCTGGCCACAGTCTTGCCCCGGAGGTCTGCGGGGGTGTTGATGCCTGGGCGCACCACCAGTTGCGCGCCGCCGGAGGTGGCGCCGGCGATGATCCGGATAGCCTTGCCGTCGCTTCTGGCGAACGCGTTGATCGCCGGGTTCGGTCCGAGGTACGCCGCATCCAGGCTGCCCCCGAACAACGCCTCGACGGTGGCTGGACCGGCGTCGAAGATCTGCGGCTCCAGCTTCGTGCCGCCGAGTTGCTCGGCGAACAAGCCCCGGTTGACACCGATGATCGCAGCGGCGTGGGTGACATTGGCGAAGTAACCCAGGCGCAGCGTCGAGGCCGGCCCCGGCGGCCCGTCCGAGCTCGTCGCGCTGCTGCCGCACGCGGCGGTGAGCAGCAGGGCGCCGATCGCCATGAGCACGGCGATGATCCGCCTGCGGGTAGGTGGAGCAGCTGGCATGACGGGCGCGTCCTCGGCGAAAGGGGCGCGCGAGGTGACGTCTTCAGCGATACCGGCGCCGGGACGGCACGACCACACGCCCGGCTGATGGAGGGTCGGGCAGGGTCAGGCCGGCATACAGATCATGCTGCGCGTGCGTCCATAGTCGACATGGCGGCGGGCCACCAGCTTGAACGACAGCGCAGGCACGAACCTCACGCTACAGGGACGAGTGATCGCTGCTCCCGAATTGTCCACATCCTGGACACCTCCATCGCCCTTCACCGCCCTTCACCGCCCTCCGTCGCCCAGCCCGTCGCCCGCCGTCAGGGGCCCGGTGGACCCCGATATGTCTCCATGCCGGGAGAGAGGGGGAATCGCAGGGAGTGACTTGGGTGGGTACGGTGAGTGTTCGAAAGTCGTCATGGCACCATGTCGCAGGTGTCCAGCACACAGCCCCGCCACGGCCGGCACGCCAAGCCGGATCCACCGTCTGGGGAGCCCTCGGTTCCGCTGTCGCCGGTGGCGTTCCCGCAGCTGGCTGATGCGTCCCTGGGCGAGCTGGTCCGGGAAGCCGCCACGCACTTCTCTACGTTGTTCCGCTCCGAAGTGGAACTGGCCAAGGCGGAGGTCACCGCCGAGGTCCGCAAGGGCGTCAAGGGCAGTGTTTTTTTCATCGTTGCGTTGACGATCGTGTTGTTCAGCCTGTTCTTCCTGTTCATCACCGTCGCCGAGGTGCTGGCCATCTGGTTGCCGCAATGGGCCGGATTCGGCATCGTGTTCGCTCTGATGTTGGCCGCCGCCGGGGTATCTGCGTTGCTGGGCTGGCGCCGGGTACGCAGCATCCGGAAACCGGAACGCACGATCAGCACCGTCCGCGACACGGGTGCGGCGCTGATCCGCCCGCGTGGCCAATCGACGGAGTGAGCCGCCCTCCGGACCCCAGCTCCGTGCGGATTCCAGGACCGTGGACGCACCGTGAAGTATCGGCCAACGGGATCCGGCTGCATGTGGCGGAGATCGGCACGGGGCCGCTGGTGCTGCTGCTGCACGGGTTCCCGGAGTTCTGGTGGGCGTGGCGGCACCAGCTGCCGGCGCTGGCGGCCACCGGGCGGCGCGCCGTCGCGGTGGACCTGCGGGGCTACGGCGACTCGGACAAGCCACCGCGGGGCTATGACCTGTGGACGCTGTCCGGTGACGTGGCGGGTTTGGTTCGGGCCCTCGGGGAACGCCAGGCCGACCTCGTCGGGCACGACTGGGGTGGCGTGCTGAGCTGGTGCACCGCCGCGCTGCACCCCCGGGTGGTGCGGTCGGTGACGGTGCTGGCCGCCGCGCATCCGCGCGCTATGGGTCAAGCGCTGCTGCTCGATCCGGCGCAGCGCGCAGCAGCTCGCTATCTGGTGGAGTTCCAAGTCCCGTTGCTTCCCGAGCGCAGCCTCACCCGCGACGATGCGGTGCTCGTGGAGCGGATCCTGCGCGCGGGGGCAGGTCCGCAGTGGCGCTGTTGCACCGAGTTCTCCGAGGTAGCCCGGCGCTACCGGGACGCCATGCGGATCCCCACCGCCGCGCACTGCGCGCTGGAGTACTACCGGTGGGTCGGCCGGTCACAGTTCCGCTTCGATGGGCGCCGGTTGTCCCGCGCGGTGGACCGGGCCATCCGGGTGCCGGTGCTCCAGGTGCACGGCATCGATGACCCGTACGTGCTGGAGCGCACCGCGCGGCGGTCCGCGTGTTGGGTCGGTGACGGCTACCGCTACGAGGTGCTGCCCGGCATCGGCCATTTCGTGCAACAGGAAGCACCCGAGCGCACCACAGCCTTGCTCACCGATTTCTTGAAGACCACGGGATAGCCCCGCCCAGCGTTCGGTTCTGGCCTCGCTGACCGGGGTATCCCGAGACATGGTGAGCATCGGGTATTTCCTGTCCTGCGAAGAGTTCGGCCCAAAGGAGCTTGTTCGGCAGGCCCGGCTGGCCGAGCAGGCGGGCTTCGAGCGGTTGTGGATCTCGGACCATTTCCACCCGTGGACCGGCGCGCAGGGCCACAGCCCGTTCGTCTGGTCAGTGATCGGCGCGCTGTCCGAGGCGGTGACGCTGCCGGTCACCACTGCGGTCACCTGCCCGACGGTCCGCATCCACCCGGCGATCATCGCCCAGGCCGCCGCGACAGCCGCGGTGCAGCTCAACGGCCGGTTCGTGCTTGGCGTGGGCAGCGGTGAGGCACTCAACGAGCACATTCTCGGCGATGTGTGGCCCCCGGTCGGGGTGCGCCTTGCGATGCTCGAGGAAGCCGTCGAGCTCATCCGGTTATTGCACCAAGGCGACGAGGTGAGCTTTCACGGCGAGTATTACGAGGTTTGCGACGCCCGCATCTACACGCTGCCCGACGAGCCGGTACCCATCTACGTCTCCGGGTTCGGCCCGCAGGCCACCAAGCTCGCTGGACGGATCGGCGATGGCTACTGCACCACGATGCCCGATGCTGATCTCGTCCGGGTCTTCCGGCAGGCGGGTGGCCCCAAGCGGCCGGTGCAGGGAGCGTTGAAGGTCTGCTGGGCCGAGACCGAGCAGGCCGGCGTCCAGACCGCACACCGGCTGTGGGCCAGCGAGCTGCTACCGGGCCAGCTCGGCCAGACCCTGCCGCGGCCAAAGGACTTCGAGGCTGCCACCAGCCTGGTGACCAAAGAGGCCGTCGCCCAGCAGGTTCCCTGCGGCCCGGACCTGCAACCGCAGCTGGAGGCCGTGCAGCGGTACGTCGATGCCGGGTTCGACGAGGTGTACGTACAGCAGATCGGGTCGCATCATGAGGAGTTCTTCCGCGCATGGGCCGATGAAGTGCTTCCGGCGCTTCGCTGAGCATGTCTTCTGCGTCTTTGGTAGTCAGGGAGGGTGACGAGTCGAATCGGCACGCAAGCCGAGCTGCCCGCGCTGGCTGATCTCGATTGGCCGGCACTGGAGAGCCGGCTCGACGGTGGCGGCTACGCCATGACACCGCCGCTGCTGTCGCCCGAGCAGTGCGCCGAAGTGGTGGCGATGTTCGACGACGGCGCCCGGTTCCGCAGCACCGTCATCATGGCGCGGCACGCCTACGGTGAGGGCAGCTACCGCTACTTCGCCGATCCGTTGCCTCCGCTGGTGCAGAACCTGCGGGAGAGCTGCTACCCGCGCCTGGCGGCGATCGCAAACCGGTGGGCGCAGCGGCTGGGCGAGCGCAGCTTTCCCGAGACCCTCGACGGCATCCTCGACGAATGCGCGGCGCTGGGCCAGCACAAGCCGACGCCGCTGGTGCTGCGTTACGGCCCGGGCGGCTACAACTGCCTGCACCAGGACGTCTACGGCGACCTGACGTTTCCGCTCCAGCTACTGGTCATGCTCAGCAAACCGGATGAGGATTTCACCGGCGGGGAAAGCGTGTTCGTCGAGCAGCGGCCGCGCCAGCAGTCGCGGGCGATGGTGGCTCGCCCCGGCCAGGGCCAGGCGGTGATCTTTCCCGTCCGGCACCGGCCCAAGCGCGGTACCCGCGGTGATCACCGGGTGCAGCTGCGCCACGGCGTCAGCGCCGTGCACACCGGCGAGCGGCACGTGCTGGGCATCATCTTCCACAACGCCCGGTAGGTGGCTTACCGTCCCGATCCCGGCGGCCGCGGTTCGCCCGGCTCGTCCGGCAGCCGCCCGGAGGCGGCGACGTCATGGGCTACATCTCCCAGATCGCGGTGCAGCCGCCGGCTCGCGCTGTGCAACTTGGTGAACGCCTCGTCAACGCCGAGCTCTTCGGCTGCCATCAAGATGCCGATCGCGACACCGATCTCCCGGTGCACTTCGGCGGCCCGGCGTGGGTGGACATCGTCGCCGAGCGCCTGAGTGATCAGGGCCAGCGAGCAGTAAGCGGCGAAGATGGCCCCGATCGCGGCCGCGACGTCGTCGAACGCATGCGGCCAGGTCGAGTAGAAGCTCAGCGCACCGCGGCGATGCCGCCCCAGATACAGCCGGTAGCTGATCATGCTGCGCACGTCGCCGACCTCGACGGCCCGCCTGCCGAACTGCGGCCAGCGAGCGTCGGCGGCCAAGTCGTCGACCCGGACGTAATCATCGGTGACCAGAACGTCCAGCGAAGGGCCCTCCCCGGCGTCGAACTGGATGGCATCGACGTGGTCGGGCACTGCATCGGTGCTGGCCAGCGTCCGCGGCTGGTCCTGTTCCACCACGGCCACGGCCGCGTGCCGGCAGCCTGGCATCACGCTGGCGGCGACGTGCACGATCCGCTCCGGGTTCAGCCGGGCCTGACCGCCGGCCAGCAGCACCTCGACCAGCCCGCTGAACGCAGCGGCGAGCTCCCCTAACACCGCGCCGATCTCGTCCCGCTCCTGCGCCTCCACCTATCGTCCACCTACCCCAAGCAGTCCGCGGCAACCCGGGCCGTCGCGGGATCGAAGTGGAACCGCCGCCAACGTAGTCCACAGGTGACGGTTGACGCTCGCCGGTGATCACGGCGTACTGCGGTGTCCCGTTCAGGCGGCCAGTGCGAGGCGCACCACTCGGCGGTCCTCATCGTCCCCGCGGCTGCGGGTGATCAGACCGAGCTGCTCGGTGCGATCGATCAGCTGCACGGCGCTGTGGTGCCGGGTGCATAGGTAGCCGGCCAGCATCGCGTTGGCGGCACTCGCCCTCGGGTTCGCCTGCGCGTACGGCCGAACCCACGGCCTCACCTGGGTCGCGCCGCTGCTGGGCGCGTGGACGATCATCGCACCGTGGGTCGTCAACGGTGGCGTCGCCAGCACGGCATCGATCGTGAGCAACGTGGTGATCGGCGTGATCGCTGTGCTACTCGGTGCCGGCGCGATGTCCCTCGGGATGAGCCGCATCCGCTGAGTTCGAGCGCCGCGACGCAGCCGGCACCCTCCTCGGCGCCGGCATGCGCCGCGGCGCGTTGAAGTATTTGTCCATTTCGCGCGCGGCCGGGGTGGTGTTTCAGTGTTTTTCTGATCGCTTTCGGCCGGGGTCATCAGGTATGTAGGCAGAGCTGGAGTCGGCAACCCGATTAGCCGCGGCCGCCTCCGAGGTACTGACATCCTGAGTCAAATCACCCAGCGATCCCGCATCCCGGTCCGCCGTTGTCGGCTCCGGTTCGGAGGAAACAGATTCGCCGGGAGCGCGGGTTCCGGGGACATCGTCAATACCAGCGCTTCCGTAACCACCTTCTGAAATGTTGGCGCGTTCGTTGGTGGGGTACTGGTCTCCCGTGGGGACTCCTGGATCTCCGGGCTCTCCCACTCTGTCGGTGTCATAGGCGACACCTGCCTCCCCGGCTGTGCCCGAACCCGTATCCGGCGTCGCGTGCGTTTCCGACGTGTCCATGCCCACGCTCCTTCCCTACACGATCTGTAGCCACAACGTACCCAGATGGCCGAGTACTAAACCGGTGCTGAGGGCTTGCCCGGTCCGGCGTGCCGGGTGCCCCGGTCGGTGAGGGTTTGATAGGCGCCGGTGGGGGGAATCGAATGGGGATGGAGGGCAGCCGGCTGCTGAATCCGGAGAGCGCAGGTGACCATGATGGGGCGTGCGGCCGGCGGCGCCGAGCCCACCGGTGTCACCGAGGTCCACACCGTAGCCAGCGCCGTCGCGATCCCCATGATCGGCACCGTCGCCGTCGACGTGGCCGCCCGCGCAGACTTTGATCTTGACACGATCGATGACCTGCGGATGGCAGTGGATAATGCGTGTGCCAGGCTGGTGCGGCTCGCGGCCTGTAACGCGACGCTGAGCTGCAGCTTTACCGTCCGGCTCGAGCGCATCGAGGTGACCGCCGAAGTCGACGTCAACGACATGGTCGATCCATTGCCCATCGGGTCATTTGGCTGGTGGGTGCTGGGGTGTTTAGCCGACGAAGTCAGCGCCGTAGTCCTGCCGGGTGAACCCGGTGAGCACGGCAGGGTGTGCATCCTTTTCATCAAAGCCGCTGTGACCCCGGGATTGTGGTGACTGCGCCGCTATGCCGACCTGGCGGCCGATGATCCGCAACGACCACGGGTGCGCGAAGCGCTGCCCAGTCTCTGGGCCGGGCACCGCGGCCCAGCGAGATCGCTGATCAGCTGGGAATCATCTTGCTTCACCAGTCAGCAGCGACCGCCGCTGTGCTGCTGTTGGTTCAAGTGGCGATTAACGACATCCAACGCCGCTTGAGCGGCTTGTTCTCGCACCGCTAGGGGAACCAATCCAAACAGCCGGGCCAGCTCGTCAGCAAGGACATTGACATGCCCAGCGTGCACCGCCGGGTCATCATCGTCGGGCAGCGGCGGGTCGGGGGGCGGAGTCAGGCTCACGAGGTGATCGTAGGCAACACGGGCATGATGTCGACACGGCCCCAGCGTGACCGGTATGGCAAGCGCGAGATCAGCGGGCGAGGAGGCTGTCTGCCAGCATGGTGAGGAGCTCAGCGGGGCTTTCATAGATCTCCGCGGCGCCCGCCTCACGCAGCTCGTCGCGACCGACCCCGCCGGTGAGCAAGGCGATGCAGGCCAGTCCGGCTTCTTTACACGCCTGGACATCCCAGATGGTGTCACCGACGAACACCGCCGATTCGGAGCCCACCTCGGCGCGCTCCAAGGCGATCTGCAGGATGTCCGGCGCTGGTTTGCTTTCTTGCGCATCGGTGGCGGAGGTCGCGGCGGTGATGACGTCGTCAGCATTCAGCGCGTCGCGCAGGGCCCGCATTTCACGTTCGCTTGCTGAGCTCGCCAGCACCACCCGCAGGCCGCGATGGGCGCAAGCCCGCAGCAGATCCGCTGCGCCGTCGAAGGCTCTCAACCGCGGCCAGTACGGGGCATACAGGGCCGTGTGCGCAGCTCGGAGCTCGTCGTCGACCGACCGGTCACGGTCACCCGGCAGAAGGTGATCAAGCAGCTTGTCCGAGCCCATCCCGATGGTGCGGTGGATGCGCGTCATCGGGACGTGGTGACCGTACTGCCGAAACGCCTCCCACCAGGTCACGGCGTGAAGGTAATTAGTGTCGATGAGAGTGCCGTCCACATCGAAAACAACTGCTACCAGCTCGGTCATGCTCTAGGTTACCCACCGGATCGATCCAGCATGCCGCTGTGGGCGGTAATCGCACTCGATTGGTCGGTCATTGTGGGATCGGTAGCTGAGGAAATGAATACAGCTAGCGAGCTTAGTCGCAGCTAATAGACTCTCAGGTGACACGCCGCTGCCCAGCCTCTCGACTGGCATTGAGCAGGGCCCGTTCACGACGATCTATACCATGGCAAGATCTGGCGGTACACACTCCTCACCTCGTTGAGTGATCTACCCCTCCTGTCGTCCACGTTCACCAATACGTCGTAACTGCTCGTCTCTTGGCGCTGTTCAAAGCAGGACATATACGATGTTCCTGGTGCTTCGCTGTGACCCAGAGTCATCAAGCTCCTCGAATTACGTAGAGGCGTCTCTCATTGGACGCTGCTCTCAGGATCGACACCGGCCGGCCACTGCGACGTACGTACAGACGTTCTGCTCTTTTTTTGCGCGAGCCTACGACGGCTGGGACAGTGCTTCACAGTTAATGAGACGATGCGGGTTGGCGACCTCTTATCACATCGCCCGCGACCCGCCCTCAGCAGACAAGGAAGGTGGCGCGGTGAAGCCTGCTGGGTCGGCCTGCATGACCTCGTCTTTCACCTGCACCATGGATGGGTTTGACCACTTGGTCAGTGACGACGCCGCGACGCTCGGCATTGCCGCCCGACGAGGTACCTACACCGCGATGTGCGGACATCTGGTATACGTCGCCGCGCTGGTCAGTTCCGCCGGTCCGTTATGTCCCCGTTGCGCGCAGCTGGTACAACAGGTGCAGGCACCGGTCACCGTCCCACCCGACCGACCCGGTGGCCGCGGACGTGCCCGACTAGGGCGACTGTTCGGCCTGTATTGAGCAAGTCTCCGCCGACAACCCCGCACCTGCGCCGAGATGGCCCCCCGCACAGTAGCGTGACTGCGCTACGGCAGCCCGGGAATCTTGAGTGCCACGCGGTACAGCGACGTCTTGGCCGTGATGTACAGCGTCTTGCGGTCGGCGCCACCGAACGTGCAGTTCGACGGCACCTCGGGCACGGCGATGACGCCCCAGAGCGTCCCGCTGGGCCGGTACACCTTCACGCCGCCGTCGGTGGCCACGTACACGTTGCCGGCGTCATCGATCGCGATCCCGTCACCGCCGCCGCCGGTGGACGCCACGAACATCATGGGCGGTCCCAGCGAACCGTCCGGCTGGACGGGGAATTTGCGCACCACGGCGTCGGCAGTGTCATCGATGTACAGCGTCTTCTCATCCGGCGACAGCGCCACCCCGTTGGGGCGGTTGAAGTCCCTCGACTCCACGTGCAGCGTGCCCGCCGGATCGACCCGGAACACGCCCTGGAAGTCGAGCTCGCGGGCCTGCCCGGGTGGCAGGCCGTAGGGCGGATCGGTGAAGTAGATGGTGCCGTCACTTCGAGTGATGTTGTCGTTAGGCGAGTTGAGTCGCTTGCCCTGCCAGCGGTCGGCCACCGTTGCGACGGTGCCGTCGGCCAGCGTGCGCGACACCCGCCGGTCGTCGCCCTCGCTGGCGATGAGCCGGCCCTGCGGGTCGAGCCCGAGGCCGTTGGCCCTGCCGGTCGGCGTCCGGAAGACCGTGATCGTGGCGGGTGGTTGCAGCTGGTGGATGGTGTCGGCCCCGACGTCGGTGAACAGCAGCACGCCCTTCGATGGGATCCACACCGGACCTTCGGTGAACGTGAACCCGCCACCGACCTTCTCCACCGCGCCCCGACCCACCAGCGGGTCGACCGCGGTATCGACCGGCCGGCTGGGCGCCGCGCAGGCGGGACACAGCGCCGTTACCGCAACAGCGACGCCTGCGAGAGCGACGCGAGCACTGCGTGTCACGATCCACATGGTCATGCGTTGATGATGGCCTGCGGGAAGGTGAACAACCGATCGGGGTCGTAGCGCTGCGCGACCTGGCGTAACCGGGTGAGATTGTCGCCGTAGTAGGCCTGCGCCCAGTTCGGCATGCCGGCGTCGATGTAATTGACGTACCCGCTTGCACCGAGCACGCCGGTCAGCCGGTCGCGCATTGCGGCCACCGAGCTGGCTGCGGCGGCCCGCTGCACCGGAGAGGTGCGGAGGTAGATCTGCATGGCCCCGAGCGCTGTTCGGTGCGGGAACGCGGTGTCGGCCGGCCCGACTTCGCTGATCGCGCCGCCCAGCCCGTCGATGATGACGAAAACGGTGTGGCCGTCGAACACCGAGGCGATCTGCGCGGGGTCGGCCACCGGTGCGGTCAGCATCCGCGAGGCGGCCACGAACGCTTCCCGGCATTCGGCCCCCGACGTGCAACCGGCGAAGTGACGCATCGCGTCGAGAAAGCCGTACTCGGCGACGGTGCGTGTGGCCGGCTGGCTGCCGATCCGGCGAATCAGATCGTTCAACAGGGAATCCAGCGCGCTCGACCGCCCGATATAGCAGCCGACGACCGTGCACGTCGATGGGCTGCCGCCGCTGATGTGGCAGTTCGCCGACAACTCGTGCGGCATGCTGATCATCCAGTGCTGCCAGCCGCCGAGCACGTCGGGCATCGAGCCGGCCGGGAAATCGAGCTGGAACGCGGTCAGCTGCGGCGGCGCCACCACCGTGTCGAAGGTGAACGACGTGACGATGCCGAAGTTCCCGCCACCGCCGCCCCGCAACGCCCAGAACAGGTCCGGCTGCGCCGACGCGGACACCGGGTGGGACATGCCGTCGGCCGTGATCACCCGCGCCGCCAGCAGTCGATCGCAGCTCAGCCCGTACTTGCGGGACAGCACGCCGAATCCCCCGCCGAGGGTGAGACCGGCAATGCCGACGGACGGGCAGCTGCCGGCCGGCAAGCACCGCCCAGCACCGGCCAGCGCGGTGTAGACGTCGATCAGCCGGGCACCGGCCCCGATCTCCGCTGTGCCATCGGCGTTGACCTTTACGGCCGACAGGCCCGATACATCGACAACCAGGGCGTTATCCGGAGTCGAGTAGCCGGCGTAGCTGTGCCCGCCGCTGCGAGCCGCGATCGGCGCCCTGGCCGCCGCAGCGGCTGACACGCACGCCTGCACGTCCTCGATCCGCCGGCACTGCGCGATCGCGGCCGGCGTCCGATCGTCGAACAGCAGGTTGAACGACTGGCGGGCCAGCTGATAGCCCGGCTGATCCGGGGTGATCAACGGCCCAGAGAGCTTACCGGCCAGGCCCGGAAATGCCCGCGACGTGGGGCGGGCGCCACCGCAACCGGCCAGCGCGGCCGATGCCGCGCCAAGGCCGGTGGCATGCAGAAACGCTCGCCGGTTGAAGGGCCGATTGAAGGGCCGGTTGAAGGGCCGGTTGAAGGGCCGGTTGAAGGGCACGGTGCCGAGACCTCCATTGCCGGAAACATCCGCAGCAGCCACAGTTGATCAATTCAACGCGCGCGGCGCGCAACGGTGATGCGCCGATCCACCGTCATCAACTCGAAGACTCGCCGCGATGGTGACTGACAGCTACCGACTGAATGCTTATCCTGCCCCGCGAAGCACCTCCCGGTCAGGCACGTTCGCGCCGAGGCGGTGGGAAAGGTGTCATGAGCAACACCACGACGTTGCGGAGGGTAGTGGGGCGGCGCAGTCGGCTGCGGCAGGTGACCGCGCTGCTAGCGGCCGTGGCGGGGGTGCTGACCGCCGCCACATCGACGGCCGCTGCGAGCACCGGCGAGCGCTGGCAAGGCCCCCCGGTGCCCAGCACGGTGAACTACGCGGCTCTGGGAGACTCCTACTCCTCCGGAGTCGGAACGGGTGTCTACGACCCGGCAAGCGGCGACTGCGCCCGCAGCCCACTGTCCTACCCGCCGCTGTGGGCCGCCGAGCACAACCCGGCCGGCTTCCGGTTCGTCGCCTGCTCCGGAGCCACCACCGGTGATGTACGCGGTGACCAGATCACTGCGCTTGATCCGGGTACCGACCTGGTGACGATCACTATCGGCGGTAATGACGCCGGATTCGCGGATGTCCTGCGGACCTGCACGGTCGCCGCGACCGACAGCATCTGCATCGCCGCAGTGGACGCGGCCGAGGAATTCGCCCGTACGCAGCTGCCCGGTCGCCTGGCCCAGGCGTACACCGCGATCCGTGGCGCCGCACCGCGCGCCCAGGTGATTGTGCTCGACTATCCCAGGCTGTTCGAGCTGACCCCGGGCTGTGCTGATCCGTTGGCACCGAATCTGACCCGGCGGCAGAAGCTCAACGAAGGTGCCGACGTGATCGACAGCGTCATCTACAAGGCCGTGGTCTCCCAGCCCGGGTTCGGCTTCGTCGACGTTCGGGATGAGTTCGCCGGCCATGGCGTGTGCTCGCCCGACCCGTGGATCAACGGTCCGAGCGTGCCCACCTTCGTCGGGCCGTATCACCCCACCCAGCAGGGTTACCGCGACGGCTACCTGGCCGCCCTGGATGCCACCTCCGCCGGCGACAGTGCGGCAGCTTGAGCCACGCTACGACGTCGAGTCCAGCTTGCGCAGATCCACCACGCTGCCGTTGTCGAGGTCCCGATCGAGCAGGGCCCAGATCTGGCCGGCTATCTGCTCCGGATCGCTGAGCTTTCCCTGGGCATGCAGATCCACGAACTTGCCCCGGCTCGGGAAATCCTCTTCTGACGTGTCGCGCAGGCGCTGCTGCATGGCGGTGCCGACCGTCCCGGGGGCGACCGACAACACCGACACACCGCCGCGCTGGTCCTGCTCGGCGCCCGCGTTGCGCACCCATTGGTCGACCGCAGCCTTGCCGGCCCCGTAGGACGACCAGCCGGGATAGACCGTCCGGGCCGCACCGGAGGTCAGCATGACCAGGTAACGGCGGGCATCGACCGATCGGGCCGCCGCGAGGAACAGCTGGCCGAGAACCTGCGGGGATGCGCTGTTGAGCAGCACATTGCGCAGGTAGGCGTCGCTGTCGACGTCAGCGGCGAAGCCCATCGGCTCGACAGTGCCGGCCGCATGGATGAACACCACCGTCTCACCGTCGAATCCTTTCAATTCCCGGCGGAAGGATTCACCGATCGCAGGCCAGGTCGACGGATCGGCGAGGTCCGCTTCAAGGTGCTCGATCGAGCCCTGGGGAGGCTGCCGGTTGATGCCGATCACTCGGGCACCGTCCCAGGGGACGGTCCTGGCCAGCGCCTGCCCGATCCCAGCCGACGCCCCAGAAATCCAGATGAGGGAAGTAGCCATAGATCAACCCGTACCCTTCAGAATCAGGCGACCACCCGCGTAGTCCACGGTGATGGTGCCGAAGCGGTAGAGGACATCCGAGCCCAGCAGGCCGGCCAGACCGGGTATCGCCAGCGCGATACCGTCCAGGTTCTGCGCCGGCAGCGATACCGCACCCACCCGCCAGGAGTCGACGTGGACGGGTTGCGTGGTGGTGCCGCAAGAAACGCCGGCCACGTGCTGCGCCTGCCCGATCGGGGGCAGCGAGAGCCGCTGCGCCACGGCCCGATCCACCACCGAAGACGATGCGCCGGTGTCCAGCACGAACATCATCGGGTCGTGGCCGCCGAAAGTGACCGGCACCAGAGCCAGCGTCTCCGTATCAGAGTGGACGATTTTCATCGATACCGCCCCGGTCGCCGGATCCGAAACCTCAGCCGGTACCGCAACCGCCGTTGGCGCGACCGCTTGCTCCGGCCCGGGCAGCGTCAACCGACCGGCCCGGTAGTCGAGCCGGAATCGCCCGAAGTGGCTCCATACATCCGAACCGAGCAGGCCGGCAATGCCCGGGCCACCGGGGGAGCCCACCATGGACAGCGACGTCAACGTCTGCCCAAGCAGCGGGACCTGCCCCACCGACCAGTTCGCCACCTGCACGCGCCCGGCCACCGCAGTGCACGCCACACCAGTCGCGTGCGCCTTTTCGCCGGTCACCGCCAGGTGCAGCCGGTCGGCCACACTCCGGTCCACCAGCGAGTGCGCTGCGCCGGTATCCAGGATGAAGGGATATGGGCCCTGCCCGGACAGGCATACCGGTATCAAGGCGAGCGTGCCGGTGGCCGTGTGCACGACACGCGCCGGGATCGTCAGGGCCGCGGCGTCGGTGGCCGTGCTCGATCTGGCGCACGACACACCGAAAGCGTTCGGCTGCTGGACCCAGATGCCGCAGCCGGCCAGACCGGCCAGCACGGCCAGCAGCAGGATCACCGACGCCCAGCGGCGAATGCGGTGCTTGCTGATCAACGCAGGGCCGCCCTAACGTCCTCGCTGTCCACCCTGGATACCCGTACCGGTGCGTACCCTCACTGGGCGCCCGCCAAACGGGGTAGTCCACCGGGAACAGGTACCTGCGGAGAGGAGATTCGCGTGGCTATTGCGACGGTCAACCCGGCGACGGGCCAGCAGCTGCGCTCGTTCGATGCTCTCACCGACGAGGAACTGGATCGCAAGTTGACCCGGGCCGCCGAGGCGTTCGGCGAATACCGGCGGACGTCGTTCGCGCAGCGAGCAGCCCTGCTGCGCCGGGCCGGGCAGATCCTGGAGGATGAGGCCGACGAGCTGGCCCGGTTGGCGACCCTGGAGATGGGCAAGACCCTGGCCTCGTCGGTGGCCGAGGTGCACAAGTGCGCCGCCGGGTGCCGCTACTTCGCCGATCATGCGGAAGCGATGCTCGCCGACGAGCCCTGGCCGGTCGAGGGTGCCCGGGTGTTCACCCGTTATGAGCCACTCGGCCCGGTGCTGGCGATCATGCCGTGGAATTTCCCGTTCTGGCAGGTGTTCCGGTTCGCCGCACCCGCGCTGATGGCCGGTAACGTCGGGCTGCTCAAGCACGCCTCGAACGTGCCGCAGGTCGCGCTGGCGATCGAGGACGTGCTGCGTCGCGCCGGGTTCGCCGACGGCGTGTTCCAGACACTGCTCGTGTCGTCCTCGACCGTCGAAAAGATCATCGACGATGATCGGGTCCGCGCGGCGACGTTGACCGGCAGCGAGGCCGCGGGCCGCGCAGTGGCCGCCGCCGCCGGCCGCAACATCAAGATCAGTGTGCTGGAGCTGGGAGGCAGCGACGCGTTCATCGTCATGCCCTCCGCGGATCTTGCCGATGCCGTGGACAACGCGGTCGTCTCCCGGATGCTCAACAACGGCCAGTCCTGCATCAACGCCAAGCGCTTCATCCTCCACGACGACATCGCCGAGGAGTTCACTGGCCGGATGGTCGAGAAGATGCAGGCGCTCACCATCGGCGATCCCGCCGATCCCGGCACCGACCTGGGGCCGCTGTCCTCAGGCGACGCGGTAAAGATCATCGATCAGCAGGTGCGCGATACCGTCGCGGCCGGTGCGCGGCTGCTGACCGGTGGCAAGCCGCTGGACCGGCCGGGCTTCTACTACCCGCCAACCGTGCTCACCGACATCCCGGACGGTTCTCCCGGCGCCCATGAGGAGTTCTTCGGGCCGGTCGCTTTGCTGTGGACGGCTCCCGATATCGACACGGCTATCCGGATCGCCAACGACTCCACATTCGGCCTCGGCGGCAGCGCCTGGACCCGGGATCCCGACGAGCAGCAGCGGTTCGTCACCGAGGTGCAGACAGGCATGATGTACATCAACAAGTCCAGCGAATCCACACCTGCGGTGCCCTTCGGCGGAGTCCGAAATTCCGGATACGGCCGCGAACTCGGCCACTTCGGGCCCCGCTCGTTCGTCAACGCCAAGACCGTCTGGATCGCCGGCGAAGAACAATCCGGCGCCCCAGTCGAGTAGGCACCGCCGCTCTGGTGGTGTGCTCCCGAGTTGGTGCCATGGCGCTACGCCTGGCGCTGGTCGTCGAGCGTGTTCGTCCAGGCATACCGTGGTCCTAGCAGCGCCGGAGTAGCTGGCCGCATTTACCGGGATCGCCGCTGATCGCCATAACGCTCGGGATACGCGGACTCCCTCTGCTCATCCTCGCGCATCGCAGTGATCTCCTCCTGGCGGTGGTCGCGGTGGAAGGTCTCCCACGCTCGGTCGTACTGGCTGATCTGCCGTTGGGAACACCCACAGGAAGCCGCCCAGCGCGGCAGCCCCACCCCGATGCACCCGGTCGATCCGGACCGCGGTTGCCGAGCGATCCTGGGCCCGCTCACCGCGGCGGTGTCCGAACCGCGTCATAGCCGGTACTCCTTTCCTCTGCCGCAACAAGCCTCGTGCGGTGGGTCACCACCCGCGCCGCGCCGGCCGCAGGTCAACGGAGAGCCGGCCCTGATTGGGAACGACGCGCTGTCGCTGCGGGTCGCCGGCAGCAGTCCATACCCGCACCTCCGGAGCTGCGATGAGGTGTAGCGAGTGGTCCCCCAGCTAGCCGAGCCCTACAGCAAACACGCTGGCACCATCGTCGGCAGAATCTCCGCCATCCCAGTGTTCCCCTCATCAACGCTGGCTAACCGCCACGCACGTCAGCCATTCCGCTCGGCGGGTGCCGCGGAATCGATGTTTGCGCCGTACAATTCACGGCGCCACATGGACGTGCGCGGATACCGTCCGCCGCGTGTGCTACCCGGTGTGGAGGTAGTCGTGAACCTCGGGCGAACGAAGAGCATCGAGCAGTCCATAGCGGATACCGAGGAGCCGACCCACCAGCTCCGCAAACGGCTCGGCCCCGTCGAGCTCACCCTGTTCGGGGTCGGCGTGATCATCGGCACCGGCATCTTCGTCCTCACCGGCAAGGCCGCCGGGGTGCAAGCGGGTCCGGCGGTTGCACTGTCGTTCGTGTTCGCAGCTATCGCCTGCGCGCTCGCCGCCCTGTGCTACGCCGAGTTCGCGAGCACCGTGCCGGTGGCCGGCTCGGCCTACACCTTCTCCTACGCCAGTCTCGGCGAGTTCGTGGCCTGGATCATCGGCTGGGACCTCATCCTCGAACTTGCACTCGGTGCCAGCACGGTGGCGGTCGGATGGTCGTCATACTTCGCCGATGTGATGAAATCCGCCGGCATCACTATCCCGGCTTGGGCATATGGCGGATCACACAACGTCGTCGCGGCCGCAATCGTCCTCATCCTCACCGCGGTGATCTGCCTTGGAATCAAGATATCTTCGCAAGTCAACATGGTGATAGTCGCTGTCAAGGTCGGCATCGTGCTGTTCGTCATCATCGCGGGATGCTTCTACCTCAAGGCCGCCAACTATTCGCCGTTCATCCCGCCGTCCGGATCCCCGGCTGCCGGGGGCGCGCAAAGCACCCCGTCGCTGCTACAGGACCTCGGTGTCGCCCCCGGTTCGTTCGGCGTCAGTGGCATCTTCACCGGCGCTGCACTGGTGTTCTTCGCGTTCATCGGCTTCGACATCGTCGCGACCGCCGCGGAGGAGACCAGGAAACCGCAGCGGGATATGCCCATCGGCATCCTCGCCTCCCTG
>Ga0134126_10003601_pt1 | contig 19413 bp, 17 predicted proteins | sample KB31752_FD_96881 | JGI IMG/M metagenome (GOLD analysis project Ga0134126, IMG submission 96881) | Terrestrial soil microbial communities with excess Nitrogen fertilizer from Kellogg Biological Station, Michigan, USA - KB3-175-2 | ecosystem: Environmental > Terrestrial > Soil > Unclassified ...
AACCTGGACCGGTTCGACCTCGCCTGAGCGTGTTTCGGTGCTGTTGAGCGACCGGCCCGATCCGAGCCCCGTTTAGAAGGGGACGAGTCGGGCCGGGTTCAATTATTGCCAGACTTCTGAGGCAATCCGCAGGTTGTTGTGCCCGAGGATCCCTTGCACGTCTGTATCGGTGTATCCCATCTTGAGCAGGCCTTCCGCGATCACTGGGAAGCGCTCGGGCTCGACCTGGAGGTAACTGCCTGGCTGGTGGAGGGCTGCCGGGAATGCCCCAGGGTTCTGCCGGATAAGGTCCTCCAGCTCGCCGGTGTCAAAAACATAGTCGAGGCCGAGGCCTACGTGCCTGGCTCCGATCAGCTGCACGGCGTAATCGATGTGCCGTAAGACCGTTTCCGTTGAGTTGTCGCCGCGGCCATCGCTGCCCGCGCCCAGGAAAAGTCCTACGCCGTTGATGTTGACGACCCCGCCGCTACGGGCGCAGGCCTTCATCAGGTCATCTGGGATGTTGCGTACGTGTTGATAGATTGCTGCGGGATTGGAGTGCGAGAAGATCACAGGCTTGCTGCTGTACTCAATGGCTTCCCGGGCGGTGCGGTGCCCGACATGGGTGCAGCACAGAACCATGCCCACCCGGTTCATTTCGTCAATGATCTGGCGGCCGTAGGCGGTCAGCCCGGTGTCTTCGTCCATGCAACCGCCGCCGAGCTTGTTGTTCTTGTTATAGGCGAACAGCATCCAGCGCACTCCTAGCCGGTAGAAGATTTCCACCAGGCCGGGATGGGCGGCGACGGCGTTGCCGCCTTCGATGTCGAACGTTACGGCCAGGCGGCCGCCGGCTTTAGCCTGCTTGATGTCTGCGACGGTGTCGGCCAGCACATAGTGCTCGCTGTGCTCGCGAATCCAGTGGCGAAAGGTTGCCAACGTCAAGAAGGCGTCCCGCGGGTCCACGACGTCAAAGCTGATGTTCAAAGAAATGACGTTGATGCCCGTCTTACGGACTCGCTCCAATTGCGGCAGAAAGGACACGTCACCGGGTCGCAACGGCATACAGGCATGGTTCTCCCAGACGATTCCCGAGCTAATCAGGCTTTGGACGTGAGATGGGCTCATGCAAACCTCTCGATGCTATAGGGTGCAATATCGATGCAGGCAGTCTTATCAAATGCCAGTTCCGCGACCACCCGACCGGTGGTGGCGGCCTGGGTAAGTCCCAGATGGCCGTGTCCGAACGCGTAGATCACGTTTGGATGTCGAGGTGAGCGTCCTATGACGGGCAAACTGTCCGGTGTTGCGGGCCGATGTCCGGCCCAACTCGTTCCGCCCGCTGTTTGCAGGTCCGGCAAATAAAGCCGTGCCAGATCCACCAGAGCCCGCGACCGCTTGTAGTTAGCCGAGGCTTGCAGTCCGCCGAACTCAGCGGCTCCGCCGATGCGCAGTCCGCTCTGCAGCGGTGTGGCGACGAACTTGCGTTCTGCGAAGATCAGCTGTCGCTGCACCGAAATGCCGGAATTGGGGAGAGTCATGTTGTAACCACGCTCACTCTCCAGCAGCACCCGATCGCCGAGTCCTCGCGCCAGAAGGCCCGACCAGGCGCCTGCCGCAACGACGACTTTGTCAGCAGCAACGCGCGTACCGTTACTGCCGATGACTTCGACGGGAGGTGATTCTGCGCGGACGATTCCCCGTACTTCCTCCTTGACGATCGTTGCGCCATCTTGCGTCAACCGCTCCCTCAGCACGTTCACGATGTGTTTCGGATCGCTGACAAAAGACCATTGAGGTGTCAACACCGCGCGATGCACGCGAGCTCCCAATGCGGGCTCCATTCGCCGCGCGTCCTCGCCGGATACTTCCTCGCAGAGGACGCCTCGAGCGCGCTTGCATGCCCATTCGGCGGCATCTTGCTGATAACCCGCCTCGGTTTCATACAGACTCAGCGCGCCCTTTCGGTGCAGGTCCTGGTCCAGGCCCGCGTGAGCCAGCATGGGCAGCAGATCGTCATAAACACGCGAGTTAATCGCAGCCAGAGCGTCGGCGATCCGCTCGACTTCGTTCGGAGTGCTTACCTTGGCAAATCGCCACAGAAACGGCAGGAGTTTGGGGGCATAAGTGGGACGAACAGCTACCGGCCCTAGCGGGTCGAGCATCCAACGGGCCACGCGAAAGAGCGCTCCAGGTGCGGATGCTGGCATCACTTCGGCGACGGCAATGGCGCCGGCATTTCCATAGGATGCTTTGTCGCCGACCGGGTCCCGATCGATGACGGTCACACGCGCGCCGGCCTGGATCAAATGGTAGGCGACAGACAGGCCGATGATGCCCGCTCCGATGACTGCAACGTTTAGATTCGGCAACGTGCTGCCGCGTGTCTGGGGCATCGACGGATTGTATCTCAACGCGACGGGTATGGCCGGTTTGGCGCAAACGCTAAGGTCTTACCGGGAATAAATCCGTAGTCCTCTGGTCTGGTAGGAAGGAGGAGGATGCGGCCGGGCCGGCAGCCCAGCTGTGCCTGTCATGAACGATGTGCTGGTGAACTTCTACCCGACCTTCCAGAGCACGCTGGACGCCCAACTCGAGGAGGCGCAGGCTGAAATTCCGGACGGTCCTGAGAAGATCGCGGGCACAGATGTCGGCCGCGCAGTCGCGGCGGCGCTTTTGGTATTGCGCTCGGATGACGGCGCTGGGGTGACTCCACCGCCATTTGTCTTTACCAACGTTCCCGGCCGTTGTCAGTCCACCCCGCCGGACAATCCGCCGCAATCCCAATTTTATGGCGTCCGGTGACCGCGATCCGTGCGGTCGGCACCGACGGCAATCCCGACACGGTGGCTAACGGTAACTGGTTGCCCGAAGTGACCAACACGACCAACGATCCTTCTTACCCTGGCGCGCATGCGGTGATCAGTGCGGCCGCGGCCTTCGTTCTGGAAGATTTCTTCAGGACGCATCGCTTCCAACTTACAGTGACGTCGGAAGTGTTACCGGGAGTGACGCGCAGCTTTCCGGGATTTGGCGCTGCTGAGAAAGAAGCTTCCCTGAGCCGCATCTTCGCGGGCGTTCATTTCCGCACTGACGAGAATGCCGGCGAGGTGCCGGGTCGCCAGGTTGCGGATTTCGTGACCGACCACGCTCTGCGGCCGGTGCGCGACCACCGTGACGATGACGATGGGCGCTATTGATTGATTGTCGATTCAGGGCTTCCCGTAGGGGAAGCCCTGAAATTGCAGCGACTCCGTTAGGGCGCGGTCCACAGAAGAATCAGGCCATCACGGTCTTGCAGAGTGACCGTGGTCACCGCGCGGCCGTTGTTGAGTCCCGGATTCTGGTTTCCAAGCAGGTGCTTGAGGCCGGTATGACCGCTGCCGCTCACCAGTCCCGCCACATTCACCGTGCGAGCGCCATTGCCTTTCGGGTTCCATAGAACCACGCCGTACTGGAATTCACGCATCCAGACGCCATTGCTCCATGCGCCCGTCTGTGGACTCCCACCGGCGTTGGCGAGCGGGTAGCCCAAGTAACCGGCGCCGCGCCCGGCGTTGTCGAACTCGTCGAACCAGCGGCGGTTGGCTACGGTCTCTTCATCATAAATGCCGTTATCCGCAGAGTAGAAGCCGTTGTTCATAAGGGTCGCGGCGAGGCCGTAGCGCATGCCCTGGTACGGCGCAGAGTATGCGGTCGGCTGCCCGCCGACGAACTTAACAGGGTCGCTACCGTTGGTTTGAACGTTGCCCTGGTTCAAAATCAGCAGTTTGGCGCCGCCGAAATTGTTCAACGCTGTTCGATACCAGTTCTGCAGCGCCGCTGAGCCGCCGTAGTATTCGATGGAATAGGACTTGCCCATGGCGTGCTCCATGGTGCCGCCCTCCATGACTCTGCTGAGCGCGGAGGTGGCAGCCATGAGCTGACCGTTGAGCGTCGGGGAGGTGGCGCTGTAGTAGTTGGAGACGGCCAGTCCAAAGGCACCGCCCGCGTTACCGAGCTGCGTGCTTCCCGGCCAGGCGCTGTCCAGATACGTATAGAACTGCTTTTCACCCCCAATGAGGGTTGCATAGGTGCTGGCTGCGTTGTGAGCCTGCGTCGTACCGTTTCTCATCCAGTCGCCGTTGCCGACGTTGCCGACGCCGTTGGAGGGATCGATCAAAACGTTGTCGAGGAAGAAGCCATCGAGGGACGGAGCCGCGGAGGTGCCGGCGATACGACCCATGTGGAACAAGTCATTCAGATACTTCGCTCCCCAGGCATACGGGCTCAAGCTCGTGGCAGGATCGACCGGGACGTTCGGTCCCATGTTGACCAGCCATTTCTGCGATGACTGCGGGTCGACGACGGGGGCGCCGGAGGTGCCGACGGCATGCAGCCACCAGTTCCTGGCACTGATCTGGTTGTACCAGCGGGGAAGTCCGTCGTAGCTGTGGTAAGTGGAGTTGTAGACCTCGTTCAGCGCTACGTATTGAAACACGCGGGTGCTGACGAAGGACTGGGATTTGATGCTCGAAATCACCTTCTGTTTGCTGTAACCGGCGCCACGCTCCCAACCTTCCCACGCGCCGTTGATGATGACGACGTTGAATTTCGCGGCGTATGTCTGAAAGGCGCTCGCATACTTCTGCGGGCCGCCCGTTGAAATCATGCCGAGGCGCGGAAACTTGTCCCCGGACGCGACCACGCCGGTCGCTGCTATCGCAGTGCTTGCTACAGCCCCGCCAAGTGATATCGCCACACTACCCAGGAGGACGGCCCGGACGAAACGACCCACCCCAAACCCTTGTTTGGTTCTTCCCATGCTGCAAGACTCCCCAAAACAAAAAAACGACTTCGGTGCCGGCCGGACGTGCCGAAGTTCATCGATCATTTGGGGTTGCACGAGATTGCAGCACAGCTGGAGGTGCTGCCTGTTCTCACGAGGTGATCAGACACCCCGGCAACTCCGCTGTCGTGGGCCTTCGTGCCGTTAGACCGGAAGTTTTGCGCCCCCGCCTTTCGACGGGTTTGCCTTTAGGTGACGCCGGCGATGGGGTGTCACGCGCGCAGGACGTAATGCAGGGCCCGTGCCAGGGGTGCTAAGTCGTTGAGACTGTTAGGATTCCCAGCGGGGACGGAGACTGGGTGGGAGTGTCTGATGAGGGTATTTTGTCTGTGTTCTCCGACAGTTTCCATTCATCGAGCTTGTACTACACCTGTAAGTCACTGCTTATTAAGTAAAAGGGGGCGGTCGCCTAGGAGCGACAGCCTGACCTGGAAGGGCATGTGTACTCGTTGCGTTGCTATGCGCAGGACGCGCTGAAGCCTGTACCGAAGGCGCAATCTGGGGAGTGTCTGCTACAGGCTACAGTGGTGATGGGTGCTGTTGGTATCCGGGATCTCGGGGAGCATCGACAGTGAAGCAAGGCAAGCAGGGCGCGGACTGGCGGGCCGGGCACCGCTATATCATGGACCTATGGCTAATCTATCTCGCAACGAGTTTCGGGTCGCCTTGATCGGCTACGGCTTGGGGGGCGCATCGTTTCACGCGCCGCTGATAGCCACCACCCCCGGTCTTCGATTGACCACCATTGTGACGTCCAATCGTGAGCGTCAGGCGCAGGCTTGCGCAGTACATCCCGACGCTCTTGTCGTGCCCACCGCTGATCATGTTTGGGATGCCGCCGCAAAGCACGATCTCGTGGTGATCTCAACCCCCAACCGCACCCATGCCCCGCTGGCATTCCAGGCACTGGCGGCGGGATTGCCGGTAGTGATCGATAAACCGTTTGCTACCACGGCCGCCGAAGGACTGCAGATCATCGCGGCCGCGCGCGCCAGCGGGTTGTGGGTGAGTCCCTATCAAATCAGGCGTTGGGACAGCGAGTTACTGACCCTCCAGAGATTGATCCGGGCCGGTGATCTCGGCGATGTGCTGCGCTTTGAGTCGCGCCTGGAACGGTGGCGGCCGTTGCCCAAGGGCGGCTGGCGTGAGCGCGGGGCGCCGGAGGAGGCGGGTGGTCTGCTATTTGATTTGGGCAGTCACCTGATCGATCAGGCATTGTACCTGTTTGGCCCTGTTGATGAGGTCCATGCGGAGCTCGACTCGCGGCGCACCGGGCTCGATGTGGACGACGATGTCTTTCTGGCCTTGCGGCATAAGTCCGGTGTTCGCTCGCACCTGTGGACCAACTACCTGGCGGCCCTGAATGGCCCCCGCCTCAGAGTGTTAGGTACACGAGGTGCGTATGTGAAGCATCATGCCGACCCCCAGGAGGCCGCTTTGCGCGCCGGCCGGCTGCCGAACGAGCCGGGCTGGGGCGAGGAGCCGACCGATCATTGGGGCACCCTCAGTGACGGTGAGCACTCCAAGCTGGTAAGAAGTCAGCCGGGCGCCTACACCCAATACTACATAGGGGTGGTGGCTGCTTTGCGCGGTGAGGCTCCCGCGCCGGTGGACCCCGCCGACGCGGTGGCGGGGCTGGAAATCATTGAGACGGCGCGCAAATACACCGGCTAGTTCGTCGCCCCATCCAATCGCAGAAAGCGCGCGGCATTGTTGTAAAGAATGTCGCGCTTCTGCTGCCTTGTCAGAAAGGGCGCCGACTCGACTGCCTCAATAGAACGGCCCAGTGCCTCGGGCCACATCATCTGATCGGAGCCAAACATGATCCGCTTGCCGAAGCCGGCGTCCATCAACCGCTGCAGGTAACGGTGAAACTCTGCCCGCGGCAACACCCAGTCGATGACGGCAATATCGACGTAGACCTGAGGGTGCGCATAAAGAAGGCCGAGCATTTGGTCCAACATCGGCCAGCCGGCGTGCATGACGTACAGCCTGAGTTTCGGATGCTTGACGAGCACATCTTCGAGCAGCAACGGATTGCTCAGGGCCATCCGGTATTTGGGAAAGCCGACATAGGCCGCCCCCGGTGGCCCCAGTCCCACGTGGATTCCTAACGGCAGATCAAGGGCCTCCGCGGCCGCGAAGTACGGCTCGAGCTGACTGTCATTGGGTGCGAACCCGTCGTATTGCGGGGCGAACTCCGCAATCGCCTCGTAATGCTTGTCGGCAATCAACTTGCGCAGGCTCGCAAGGTCGGTTGCTACTGGCTGGCCCAGTGCGGACCCCACCCCCAGGCCGGCGATGATCCGGTCGGGGGCGGCGGCCTTGTAGTCGGCCGTATGCGGCCCACTCGTCACGGCTTTTACGATGTTGTATCGCTGCAGCGCCTCGAGGGTCGTCCGCTGCAACACATCTTCCGTCGCCGGAGCTCGCAGATGAGTCAGCGGTTCGACCATGCTGGGCTGCCACCACAGCGCGTGCAGGTGCATGTCAATGATGGGCTCACGGGAGGCGGGTGGGTCCGCCATGACCGGAGCTGCACAACACAGCAGCAGCAAGTAAAGACGCCTCATGGTTCCCCAGTTGTTAGTTTAGCGGGCGGCGGTCTGCGCGGCCCCCGTTCCACGTGGGATCAAAGGCAATACCACGTGCGATGGGTGCTTGGCATCATGATAGATGGTCTGTTTGGCGACCACCATCTGGGTTGCCGTACCGGTCGGCTCCGCCGTATTGAGGTTGCGGTCGAAACGGGGGAAGTCGCTGCTGGAGATCTCCAGTCGCAACCGATGGCCGGGTAGCACCACATGGCTGGTCGCCCACATATCGATGGTGTAGCGGTAGATCTTGCCGGGCTCGATCATCTTTGCTGGCGTACCCGCGCCTTCACGATAGCGTGCGCGGACAATGCCGGACTGGATGTTCTGGGCAAAGCCGTCTGGGTGAATATCTACCAGCTTCGCGGTCCAGTCAGTGTCGGCCGCCGAGGTCGCGGCGAACAACTCCATGGAAATAGGGCCCGTGATTTCGGTGGGCTCCGTCATCTGCGTCGTCGTGTAGACCAGCACGTCGTCCCGTCGCTCGACCGAGCGTTGGTCCCAAGGGCCGGCGGGCACGTTGCTGCAGCAGAGGTTGCCACCCATCGAGGGCACCGGACGGGCTGGATCGTAGCTGAACTTGTCCGTGGCCTCGGATTTGGGCGCCGCCACCGACAAAACGCCGTCGCCGCCGACTGAGTTGGCCTTGCCGCCGCTGTGGATGTAGTAGTTAGTGTAGTGCGTGCGCGCCAGCGGCCATTCGTGCTCAGAGCGCCAGCGATTCTCACCCATAACGAAAATTTCCACCGGGGCGTCGGTGTCGACGCCGTTGTCGACCTTCTTCAGCCAGTGATCGAACCAGCGCAGGTACACCTTATTGAAATCAACTACCGCAGCGTCGCCGAAGTCCATGGGGTCGGGCGGGGCGCCGCCGGCCCGGCCGTTCACCAATGCGACGCGCCCCCCAGTGCTGTGAGCCCAGGGGCCAATGATGAGGCGCTTGCCGTTGCGGGCCTCGGCAGTCTTGCCCACCTTGCGGACCTGCACATCATCTTTCAGGGCACCGCGCATGAAGATGTCGTACCAGCCATCGACGGACAGCATAGGCACACCAATCTTGTCGTAGTCGTGCTCGTAGCTGATGCCGTCCCAGTAGTGATCGCGCGTCGGATGCGCCAGCCAGTCGCGATAGTGAGGCGTACGGTGGAGGCCGGCTTCGTCGGCGGTCGCGACCGGCAAGTGTGGGTAAACCGACTGCCAGGGGTAACCGCCGTCGGCGTAGAGAGGGCCGCCGGCAAATTGATCCACGTGTCCGTCGATGTCGATCCCGCCCCAGGGCAGCGCGAACCCATAGTGCAACGCGCCGTCGATGTAGATCCAATTACCGTACACATCCGCTGTGGTCACGTCAGGGGCCATGGCCTTCAGGTACTTGCTACCCCGAACCGCCTGCGCCCACTGGACGTAGCCGCCGTAGGAGCCGCCAATGGTGCCCAGGTTGCCGTCGAACCAGGGCTGTTTGCCGAACCACTCATCAGTGTCGTAGCCGTCGTCAGCCTCGTTCTTGAATGCGTAGAAGTGGCCGTCGGAATCGTATCGGCCGCGGGTGTCTTCCATCACGAAGACGTAGCCGCGCTCGGCGAACCAGCGCGCTTCGTCCCAACTGCCGGCCGAAGCCCGCCCGTAGGGCGTCCTGGCGAGGATCGCGGGGAATCGACCCGGCGCATCGGGCCGAAATACGTCGGCGGCCAAAGTGACGCCATCCCGCATCGTGATTCGAACGTTGGCCTCGACCTGAGCTTTGTACTTCGGTTGCGACAGCGTGTGCTCGTCGTAGTGGAGCGGTGACCGCTGTGCGGCCGTGTCGTCCGCCACGACCGGTGTCCCGGTCGTCACTGTCAACACCAACAGAGCCAAAAATGCCGTGCGTGCCATGCAGTCCCCTCGTTGTTTACGACGCCTGGTTGCCAAGCATGCCTCCACACTGCGGGTGACGTCTCATCCCTAGGGTTGATATTCAACTGTCCTGATCATGTATAGACAGCCTCATACAGGTATGCACTGGGGAACGGGGGGAACGGCTGTGCATGTGGGATGACCCGTGCCGGCCGCCGAGTCGCGTGCAAGTGAGCTTGGTTATTTCACGAAGGGGGTTGGGTACGATGAGAGGTTCAAAGCGATTCTCCCGTGGGCGGTTGTTGCCTGCCGCCATGTTGCCGGCACTGTTGGGGACTGCCGCTTATGCGGACGACGCCAGGTCGAGCGCCGCCGATGCGCCAGGCAGCGGCCTGGAAGAGATTGTGGTGACTGCTTCGCGGCGCGAGGAGAGCGCGGCGAAGGTGCCGATCAGTATCACGGCCTACACGCAGGCTACGCTTGATCAGAACAATGTCCGCACGGTGGATGACATCGCGAAGATGACGCCAGGCGTGCAGTTCAACCGAACGAACGACGAAGGTGCGATCGCCTCCATCGCCATCCGCGGCATTCAGTCGAACGCGGGTGCCTCAACAAACGGTGTGTACATTGACGACACACCCATCCAGATGCGCCAGGACCTCGGTGGGCTTGGAACCGCTGTGTGGCCGCAGATCTTCGACCTCGAGCGCGTCGAAGTGCTGCGCGGTCCGCAGGGTACGCTGTTCGGGTCGGGCTCGATGGGTGGTGCCATACGTTTGATCACGCCAGCCCCCAGCACGACGCAGACGTCGGTTTACGCGCGCGGGGATCTTGCTTTCACCTCAGGCGGAGCACCGTCGCAAGAGATGGGGCTCGCTTTCAACCTTCCCCTGATCGAGAACGTGCTCGGCGTAAGGGTAAGTGGGTCGTACCGGAATGACGGCGGCTATGTGAGCCGCGTCAATTACTGGACAGGCAACGTCGAACAGCCGAACTCCAACTCGACCGATACCCGCACATTCCGCATTGCTTTGGCCTGGAAGGCCGCGGACAACCTGACCATCACGCCGTCGTTCTACTGGCAGAAGCAGTATTTCAACGACTCAGGCAATTACTGGTTGCCCATTTCGGATGCCAATCAGGACAAATACAATCGCGCCGGGGAGATTCCCGACCAGACCTGGGACCGGTTTGGACTGTCCGCGGTCAAAGCGCAGTGGGACCTGGGACCGGTTTCGCTGTTCTCCAATACGTCCTACTTCGATCGCTCGCAGTTCGGTATCCAGGATCTGGCGACGTTCGAGCCGGCGATCTGGGGCGGACCTGACTATTACTACCCGCCGCAGGGTATTTATGTGCCTTCCTACAACACGTCCAACCAGACTGTGTTCACGGAGGAGTTCCGGGTGCAGTCCGCAAATTCGGACTCGCGTCTGACTTGGGTAGGCGGCCTGTTCTTCCAGCGCGCCCGGCAGCGATTCATTGAGAAGGTGCAGGACACATTCTTGCCTGCATTGGTGGAGAAGGCGAATCCCGGGCAGACTTTCGAGGAAGTCATCGGCTCGCCGCTGGTTGACGGCCTGTACACGGTACTCGTCGATCCCTGGGACAGCGTGGACAAGCAAATCGCGGCCTTTGGTCAGGTCGACTTCAAGATCACCGAGCAACTGAAGGCCACCGTGGGCCTCAGGGCCGAGCGGGCGGATCTCTCCAGTTATATTCTCTACAGCGGACCTGTAAATGGTCCTGTTCCGGTGATCTACTCGGCGAAACAGTCGGAGACACCGGTCACGCCGAAGTACGGCCTGTCCTATCAGCTCACCCCGGGGACAATGCTCTACACCACGGTCGCGAAGGGTTACCGCATCGGTGGCACCAACCAGCCGATATCCATGAATTGCGGTGACGATCTGAAGAACATTGGTCTCTCCGCCGAGCCGCCCGGCTACAAGAGCGACTCACTCTGGTCGTATGAGATCGGCAGCAAGATGCGCACCGCGGATGGTCGTTTGGCGGTCGACGCCAGTGTCTATCTGATCAAGTGGAAGGACCTGCAGGTCAACTACAACCTGCCGACCTGCGGATTCTCCTTCACGACCAATGCCGGGCAGATCACCAGCAAGGGCTTCGAGCTTTCCATTCAGACTAAGCCGGTTCAGAGTCTGAATCTAGGTTTGGCGATCGGCTATACCAAGGCTGCCACAGACAACACGTACTACTATGGTGGTGGCACGACGCCAACCGTCCCCGGGGAAGCGGACCTCGTGGCCGGCGGCGATCGGCAGCTGGTTGCGCCCTGGACGGTGGCCTTTGTCAGCGACTACTCCTTCCGGGTTTTGGACCACATGTCGTATTTCCGACTGAACTATAATTATGCGGACGGGCTCAATCGTGGAATCCCCACGCAGGATCCCAACAACGGCAATTACGATCCGGCCTCCAAGGGGCTGCAGGTTCAGCAGGACTTGACGTTGAAACTGGGTAGTCACTTCGGCAGTGTGGATGCGGCGGTGTACGTCAACAACGCCCTGGATCAGCATCCCTTGACCGGATACGGCCATCAGCTTTCCAACGATCCTCTCTTTATGGCCTATGCGATCCGGCCGCGCACCATTGGGATCACTGCCAGCTATCGTTACTGACGAGCGAGCGAGGTGCCGGGCATACTGCCTGGCACCTCGCGCGACTCGAGCAAGGAGTTAGGTTATGACGGGTACAGTGTCACGTCGTGAGTTCATGGTTAAGGGTGGTGGACTCCTGGCCGGTACGGCTTTGTTGGCGCCGATTGCGGTTCGTCCTGCGATGGCCGCGGCCAAAGCGGCGGCGGGCGATCCCAACTCAGCGGCAGCCGCGGCGGGTACGCTGCGGATTGGTGGTGACCTGCGGGTGAATCGCGTCGGTTTCGGAGCGATGCGCCTTACTGGGGACGAGCAGTGGGGGCCACCGCAGGATATGAATGAGGCGCGCAACGTATTGCGGCGAGCCCTCGAGTTGGGAATCAATTTCATTGATACCGCCGATGCGTATGGTCCGTTCGTGGACGAGGATCTCATTGCGGAGACACTGTATCCGTATCCGCGTGGGCTCCTGATCGCAACCAAGGGTGGACTGACGCGTCCGAACAAGATGGCGTGGGATCATGATGGGAGGCCCGAGCACCTGCGGGCGGCCTGCCATGCGAGCCTGAAGCGATTGAAGCTCGAGCGGATTGACCTGTATCAATTCCACGAGCCCGATCCGAAGGTCCCCTTCGAAGACTCGGTTGGCGAACTGGCGAAGCTGCAAAAGGAGGGCAAGATCCGCCACGTAGGCATCTCTAATGTCGATGCCCAACAGCTCGCCAAGGCGCGTGCCATCGTCAAGATCGCCTCGGTGCAGAACCGTTACAACGTGGCGGACCGCTCATCCGATGACGTGCTGGCGATTTGCGAACGTGAAAAGATTGCCTTCATTCCTTGGGGGCCGCTGGCTCAGAGCGCGCAGGCGAAGGGGACCGCCGATCCGCATGTTGCGGCCTTGGGCGCCATCGCTAAGGAGCGCAACATTGACGTCAATCAGGCAGCTCTTGCGTGGCTGCTAACGCGTTCGCCCGTGATGCTGCCAATACCCGGAACTTCACGGGTCGCTCACCTTGAGGACAATGTGGGCGCCGCCAAGATTAAGTTGACTGCGGCGGAGATGGCCCGCGTGGGGTAGGGCGGCGCTAGGGCGAGGGGCGGCGGCGGTCGCGGCGTAAAAAACTATTCGAGTGATGTAGAGGACTCGTCGTCGGCTACGACTTCCAGGCACAACGTCCATATCCGGACGCCAATCTGGAGAGCCCCCGTGACGACCATTGCTCAATACCCTGCCGCTGCCGGTACCCGTCCCGATTCCCGTCCCGGCTGGTTTCGTAGTCTTGCCGCCGTACTGGCGGGCTTGCTCTCGAATGCACTCGCCTCCACCGCGACGGACCTCCTGCTGGTAGCGGTCGGGGTATTTCCGCCGCTGCGCGAATTTGGTCATCCGGCCTCATTCAGCGACTCCCTGCTCATGCTGGCGCTGTTCTATCGAACGCTCTACGGCGTGCTCGGTTGTTACCTGACCGCCCGGCTCGCGCCGTCGCGACCTATAGCTCACGCGCTTGGCCTGGCATGCATTGGCTTCGCGATCGGTGTCGTCGGCGCGGTGGCGACCTGGGATGTCTGGAGATCCTGGTACTCGCTCGCAATCATTGCCGTGACCTTGCCGAGCGGCTGGCTGGGCGGCTGGGTGGCTGGCTCCAAAAAAATATTTTGACGTCGGGATGTCGAGCAGGGAAATTCGGCTCCGACTTCCCGGTGTAGCCCTCGAGAAGGGCAAAACCGAAACTGAGGACAATGCGATGAAATTCATGCTCATGATGAACGTGCCGCGCGGTACAGGCGACTACCAGATCACTCAATGGACTCCGGAAGCGTTCAATGCGCACATCCAGTTCATGAAGGACCTGAATCGCGATCTGCTCAAATCGGGCGAGTTTGTGGACGCGCAGGGTTTGACGCCTCCCGCACAGGCCAAGATCGTCCGGTACGGGAATGGCAGCGCCCCAGTGATATCCGACGGCCCCTTTGCCGAGACAAAGGAGTTTCTGGCGGGCTTCTGGATCATTGATGTTGAAAAGCGCGAGCGTGCCTACGAGATCGCGGCCAGGGCCTCATCCGCGCCCGGTCCGGACGGTAAGCCGCTCTTCATCCCGATTGAGCTGCGCGAAGTAATGGGCGTACCGATGCCCAGTGAAGGATGACGGCACCACCGGTACGAAGCGTCGAGTACCTGTTGCGCGAGATCACGCCGCAGGTACTCGGTGCACTTGCGCGGCGGCATCGAGACTTCGCGGCCGCGGAGGATGCTATTCAGGAGGCGCTGCTCGATGCATCCATGCAGTGGCCCCTAGAAGGGGTCCCGGAGAATCCGGCGGGCTGGCTCTATCGGATCGCACTCCGCCGCCTCACCGACCATCAGCGCAGTGAATCCGCACGTCGTCGCCGCGAAGAGCATGTTGCGAACGAGCTTGCTGCAGAGGAGATGCTCGTGACACCCGCCGTCGAGGAGTTTGAGCCGGAGCAGGATGATACGCTGGTGCTGCTTTTCATGTGTGCTCATCCGTCACTCACGACGGCTTCTGCCATCGCGCTGACACTGCGGGCAGTAGGGGGACTGAACACGGGGGAGATTGGCGCAGCGTTTCTGGTCTCCGAGGCAACTATGGCCCAGCGCATCAGCCGCGCGAAACAGACCATCAAGGATTCGAACATTCCCTTCAGCATGCCCTCAGCACAGGAGCGCGCTGAGCGTCTCGATGCTGTCATGCACGTTCTCTATCTTATCTTCAACGAGGGCTACGCGAGCTCTTCAGGCCCGAAGTTGCAACGAGTGGATTTGTCGGTTGAAGCCATCCGACTGACGCGGGCTCTGAACGCATCCGTGCCAAGTTCGGCGGAGGTGGCGGGACTGTTGGCGTTGATGCTCCTTACTGACGCTCGCCGCGCCGCGCGCTCGGGTGCAGCGGGAGAGTTGATTCCGCTCGATGAGCAGGACCGGTCACTGTGGGATGGAGCGTTTATTCAGGAAGGACTCGAGATCATCTGGAAGGCGTTAGCGCAGGGGCAGGTCGGGCCCTATCAACTCCAGGCTGCCATTGCGGCGCTTCATGATCAGGCGCCGGGCACTGAACAAACCGACTGGGCCCAGATCAAAGCCCTTTACGAGCTGCTCCAGCGTATGAGCGACAATCCGATGGTTGCGCTGAATCACGCCGTCGCCACCGCCATGGTTGAAGGGCCGAACGCTGGACTGACGCTCATCGACACGCTTGCTCAGGATGGAAGATTGAAAGGGCACTATCGGATCGATGCGGTGCGCGCGCATTTACACGAGCGCTTGGGTAACCGCGATCTCGCGCTCGAGCACTACCAACGCGCCGCCGAGCTCACCGCTAGCCTGCCGGAGCGGAACTATCTGTTGACTAAAGCGGCTCGGCTCGCGAATCCTGATGTGCGTTAGCTTAGGGCGGCGCAGGAATCATCGAAAGCGAACAGCTTCGATTCGCGGTCAGTGAAGCGGACGATCTCCTTCTCTAACCTGAAGCCGAGCTTGCCGAGTAGTTTGATCGAGGAGTGATTTTCGAGGGCTGTCAGTGCGACGATGCGCTTCAGTCCGAGCGAGTGAATGCCCCACTGCATTACGGCGGAAGCGGCCTCGAGTCCGTAGCCTTTGCCACGGAAGCCGGGCAGGAAGGCAAAGCCGATTTCCACGTCCGGATGCGAGTCCCGTCGCAACAGGCCACACAGGCCGATCGGGACCGAGGATGCCTTGAGCTCTACCCGATCCAGTCCGAATCCGTATCGCTCGTAACTCGCTACCGGGCCGGTCTCGATGTATTTACGGGCTTCTTCCAGGGTCCGGACGTTGCGGTCGCCGATGTTCAGGAGAAAGGCCGCGTCATTGAGGAGCTCGAGGATGAACGGCGCATCTTCTGCTTTGAGGTGTCGGACCCTTAGTGTGGCTGTTTCGCAGATGATCATGGTGTGTGCGGGCGTTGTGAAGCCAAACCCGTCAATCCGTTTGTTGCTTCATTATTGCATCGCCAGCGCGCAAACGACAGCAAGAAACGGAATTCTCTCCTGCCGCCATCCGGCTAACCTGCCGTTGTCGAGTCGCACTGCGCGGGCAGGGCGATCATCATCCAACAACCGGAGGTATTCGTATGTCGAAAGAGGATGATAACAAGGCAGTCGTCGGCCGTTGGTTCACCGACTTCTGGGGAAAGGTCTGCAATCTGGCGGTGGTGGATGAGCTGGCTGCGCCGAACATGCTGTTGCAATATTCACTCCACGAGCCGCGGCGCGGCCGGGAGGACATCAAAGCCTTCATGACCGACTTCCGCAACGCTTTTCCCGATCTCAACTTCGGGGGTACCGCGGATCTGATCGCTGCGGGGGACTACGTCGTTGGACAATGGGAGGGCGGTGGCACGCATACTGGGCCTGCGTTCAGTGACTTTCTGATCGGGTCACTGCCGGCCGCTACCGGACGGACGATGCACTTCACCGGCATGACCGTCTTGAAGGTGCAGAACGGGAAGATTGTCGAGGAGATCGGCCTCGATGATGGCGTTACGGCCCTCATGCAGCTGGGCCTGATCAAGAAGGCGTGACCGTTTTGCGGGAACGCGCCGCCGACCGTGAGGTGACGGCGTGCTCCCGCTTCAACACAGAGCGGTGAGCTCTCAGGACAGGCCAGCCGCATCTTTCAACGCTGATGCACGATCCGTGCGCTCCCAGCTAAATGCCAGGAAAGGAGCTGAAGCCGCTTGCCCAGCCGAGTTCGGGCGCTCGTAGGTCGCTTCGAAGGGTTCGCGGCCGAAGTGTCCGTAAGATGCTGTGCGCTCATATACGGGATGTAGCAGATCGAGCATGCGAATGATGCCCTTGGGCCGCAGATCGAAATGCTTGCGCACGATTTCCGACAACTGGCCATCGGGAAGCTTGCCTGTACCGAAGGTGGTTACCATGACGCTCGTCGGCTCAGCGACTCCGATTGCATACGAGACCTGGATCTGGCAACGCGAGGCGAGCCCGGCGGCGACGATGTTCTTGGCGACGTAACGCGCAGCATAGGCCGCGGAACGGTCGACTTTGGAAGGATCTTTGCCGGAGAAGGCACCTCCGCCGTGTGGCGCCGAGCCTCCATAAGTGTCCACGATGATCTTCCGTCCAGTAAGCCCGCAATCGCCTTTCGGTCCGCCGATTTCGAACGCTCCAGTCGGATTGACGTGATAGGTGATGTGTCCTTTGATCATCTCGCGCGGGAGTATGGGCTTGATGATGTCCTCGATCACGGCTTCCTCGATCCGCCCGTGGGATATCCCCCGTGCATGTTGAGTCGACAGGACAACGGTGTGAATGGAATCAGGTCGGCCGTTAACATAGCGGAGAGTAACTTGGGATTTGGCATCGGGTCGCAGCCAGGCCATCTGTCCGCTGTGTCGCTTCTGTGACTGCCGCTCGACCAGACGGTGAGAGAGCCAGATTGCCAAGGGCATGAATTCCGGCGTTTCATCGCAGGCATAACCGAACATCAGGCCTTGATCGCCCGCGCCTTGATCGAGATTCAGGCCGCGGCCTTCGTCGACACCTTGGGCAATGTCCTGCGACTGCTTGCCGTAGGCTACGATCACCGTGCACGTGGAACTGTCGAATCCGACCGATGGATCGCTATATCCAATACGCTTGATGGTCCGTCGCGCGATTTCATCAAAATCGATACGCGCCCCCGAGGTGATCTCGCCGGCGAGGACGACGAGATTGTCCTTCACCAGTGTCTCGGCGGCGACTCTGGAGCGCGGGTCTTCTGCCAGATGCGCATCGAGGATGGCGTCCGAGATTTGATCGGCCACCTTATCCGGGTGACCTTCGGAAACGGATTCGGAGGTAAAGAGGTATTCGTTCGCGCCAGACATGACTTGCCTCCTGTTGGAAGTCGTAACGGCGATCCTTACCGCAAGGACCGGAGCGATCGTGACAGATAGTGAGGCAGCCATTATGCAGTAGCAACTGGCGAGGATGCGAGCGCCTGCTGCGGGTTCATCAAGGCCGGGGTTTTGACAGCGAGCTCTACACGTCCGCCGGCTCGGCTTGCCTGTCACGGGTGAGATTTTCGCGTACGAACTTGATGTGCTGTCGTAGTAAATAAAGTTGCTCCGCGTGCGAGCCTGGAATCCTGCGTTTGATGACTGCCTTTTCGATATCCTGGAGACGATCGAGGAGCTCAGTGCGCCGTTCCTCGGACATTGGCCGTAACGTCTCGCGCTCCAACGCCATGAGCTCGCCATAACGCTTGTGGATGCGCGAGCTGATCCTCCAGCGGTACAACTGCGGCAGGTATTTCAAGCTGGGAATCACCACCACGAAAATCGGCACCAGCAGCACGATCGCCCGATTGAGCAGGCTCGCCAGCCAGAAGGGCAGGTAGCGGTAAGTGAAGCTCTTGTCGCCTGATTTGTAGTAGCGCGAGGCCTCGGCACTGATGGGAAACGTATGCATCTGAGGCGTTGGAAACTGGCCGGCCTGTTGTAGTACCGAGGCGTGACTGTGCACTTCGATCGCCGCTTCGATGAGGAGATCGGCGATTGCCGGATGCAGGTTGGCGCGCGCTACCAGCTCGACCGTGGGTGCCATGAGGTTGATGTCCGTGGGCGGCAGATTCTCACCCAGGTCAAACGCACCGGCGGGCACACTGAGTTTGTTGAGGTAGGAGAAGCGCCGCACATAAGCGTTGGCTTGCTCAAAGTCGAACAGACGGATGCCTTCAGCGTGCAGCATTTCCCGAATTGTCGCTGGCGGGGAGGAGTCGCCGCTCAGAAACACCGCGTCTGCCTGTTTGTGTAGGAGCGATTTGCGCGCGTCCTCACCCTCCAGGTCAAGGAAATGCGTCGAGCCGCCTGGCTCGATCTCGTTAGCCTTCAGCATTGCCAGTGCGATGAATCGCGCGGCGGTGCCCTCCGTCCCGATTGCAATAGTATGTCCCTGCAGCTCCGACAGGCGGGTGATTGCCTTCGGGCTGCGATAGAAGATGGTCAGAGGCTGATAGAACAGACTGCCAAGCGATTCCAGGTTACTCGTGTCCTCAGTGCCCGAAAGGCCAGATACCACCAGCGCAATGTCCACTTTCGATTTGGGGTCGGCCAGCCGGTGCAGATTGTCGACCGAGCCTTGGGACTGCAGTATTTTCAGGGTCACGCCATTGCGCGCCAGTATCTTCTTGTAGCGCTCGGCGTTGGCCTCGAATGTGCTGCCCGGCGGGCCCCCGCTAATGGTGATCGACCGCGGCGGGGCAGAGCTGACGAAATGCAGTGCTCCCCATACGAGCGCCATGCACAACAGGAGCGCCGGTCCGACGGTTTGTACGAGCTCCCACCAGGATACACCCGTGATTTTCAAGGGGAACCGCAGGGAGTGATTCTTGTGGCTGTTAGGGGTGTTCTGTGAGTTTGGTTCCATGATTCAAGCAACTCGCAAATCAGGCACTGCGGCGTGCGCGGCCAACAAGATAGCCGGCGGTAAAGGGCAGGCCGAGCACGACAATCGCCAACACGATGACGAGCAACAACGCTTCACGCACCAGGCGCCGGACCTCCGCGCCTGCATCGCT
>Ga0134126_10003602_pt1 | contig 19411 bp, 18 predicted proteins | sample KB31752_FD_96881 | JGI IMG/M metagenome (GOLD analysis project Ga0134126, IMG submission 96881) | Terrestrial soil microbial communities with excess Nitrogen fertilizer from Kellogg Biological Station, Michigan, USA - KB3-175-2 | ecosystem: Environmental > Terrestrial > Soil > Unclassified ...
CTGGTGGCGCCGAATCACAATCGTTGGGAAATAGACAATCTAGCGGCGATTGATTTGTCGCAGGTGCAACTGCATCCGGCATGGGCGGCGCTTGCGGGAAGGATGAGCGTGCATTTCAGCGCCAATCCGATTCCAGCGGGAAACGCATTATGGCAGAAGATTGGCACGTGGTACCAGGGATTGGCGGCTCCTGAAAGCGAAGGGGGCAGCGAAATTTCCGGCGAAGCGCGGTCGGTCGCAGGCGATGGCGACTTTACGGCCCGGTTGACCAAAGTTGCCGACTTTATGCAGCAGCAGATTCGTTATGTCGGGATTGAGATTGGTATCGGCAACCTGCAACCGCACTCGGCGGAGGAAGTGTTCCGCAATCGGTACGGAGACTGCAAGGACAAGGCCACGTTGATGATCTCGATGTTGAGCTCCGTCGGTATTCGCGCAACATGGGTTGCCGTGGATCATCGCAGGGGTGTTATCGATCCAGGGACGCCGTCGATCTTTGGCGATCACGTGATCACCGCGATTGAGATTCCAGCCGGCTACGACAATCCGCGCTTGCAGGCCGTAGTCACGACTCGCAGCGGAAGAAGATATTTAATCTTCGATCCGACGAACCAATATGTTCCCATCGGCGAGATTCCAGAGAACGAACAGGGCAGTTACGGCTTGCTGGTGGCCGGAGCCGACAGCGAGGTGATCCAGCTTCCCATGCTGAAGCCGGAAACAGATTCGACCCATCGCACGGCAAAATTCAAGCTGTCTCCGGACGGAACATTGACGGGCGAGGTGACCGTGCTCCATTCCGGCGCATCGTCATGGAACCTGCGAGAAAACTTGTCCATGGCGAGCGAGAAGGATCAACGCAAAAACCTCGAACAGGCGTTGCAGCAATCATTATCTAATTTCACGCTGGGAACAGAGAAAGCGGAGAACGTGCTGGTGCTCGACAAACCATTGGAGATGCAGTACCAGGTGACTGCACCCATGTACGCCAAAGACGCAGGCAGCCTGCTGCTGGTTAGAACGAGGGTGATTGGCAGCGATGCATACGGACTGCTGGACAAGCCGCGCGTGTATCCGATCAGCTTTGACGGTGCGGGGACATGGAAGGATGATTTCGATGTGATGATTCCTGCCGGCTATCTAGTGGACGACGTGCCGAATGCGGTAAATATGGACGTGGGCTTCGCGAGCTATCACAGCGAGGTGAAAGCGGCGAACGGTGTGCTGCATTACCATCGCGAGTACATGTTGAAGCAAGTAACACTTCCGGCTTCCGACTATGGCGCACTGCTGAAACTGGAAGCCGCGATCACAACTGACGAGAACAGCGATGCCGTGCTGAAGAAGCAGTAAGCTGCTCTTTTGGGATCCAGAATATCATTCGGTCGCGAATCACGGTGTGGGCGAACCTGGCAGTCACTGATTTGTTTTGGATAACGCGGTTGTGCTTTGGACCGATTGAATTTCGTCCGATCTTCGCACAAAGATCATCGACATATTATCTGCGTATACGGGTTTCCAGTTTGGCAACAGAGGCAATACCTGGGCCATCGGCGAGGTGCGCGCCAGTACACAAAATCTGACGCCGTACTTGTCCAGAAGAGTATTCGGATTGTCCTGAAGCATTGCCCACCTTCCAAATTCGGCCAGCACACCGGTCCATTCGAAAACATCGCCACGACCATCCACAAAAACAGGATGATCGGGCGCTACCCAAATTAAATAACCACCGTAGACATAATCGTTCATCATTGGTCCCGATAGGTGGTGACGCTGCATAAATTCGACAGCCTTCACCGGACTGCCGTTCTGGACCTGTGTCGCGAGGTTTTGACGACTCGGGAATCCCAACAAGAGGATGAGCAGGGAAGCGACAATCAAAACTGCATTCGGCAGAGGGAGATCGTGGTCGGCGTCGTATCCCTCCCACAAGGACGCAAGCAGGCGCGAAAGAATCGGCGCTGCAAGGATACCGAAAACGAAGAGCATGCGCCGGTGTCCGATTGCGAGCCAAGCGCCCAGCGCGAGAATCCCCAATTCATCCAGGGATAACACTGACCGCTGCGCCGTAAGAATCAGGAAGATACATCCGAGTACAACAATTAATCCAAGGCCGCGACTCGAGTTCATCGTCATCGGCAACCATTCCTCTACGGAACTGAGTTGGAGGGATTGGTGAAACATGGTATCCAGAGGGTATAGAACCTGTCTTATGCCCACAGGGTTGAGGAATAGCGCCACGGCCGAACATACGAGGGCCATGGCCAGCATCTTCCGGGTGCGGCGCGGGGAAGGCTCGGACACCAGTAAACCCATGCGGAAATCGAAGAAGGAGCAGCCGAGAACGATCAACGCCAGTAAAAATCCCAGAAAGAAAGATCCATGACAGTTGACCCACACCGCAAACAGCGGCGGCAACGAAAAAAACCATCGCGGGTTGCGCGAGCGCCCAAGATGGAGCAGTAATAATTCGATGATCAGCAGAAAGTATCCGATCATCTGAGGGCGTATCGCTAGCCCGGAAGTCGCGAAGAACCAAATGGCCATCCCACCAACAAAAGAGACCTTGGCGTTACCGGAATAGAAGCAGCACAAAGCGTAGCCCGCGATCAAAATCGCCGCAGTAAAAAAACACAGCCACAGCATCAAGCCGGAGTAGCCGTCAAATCTGAATGCGCCATAAATCAGCAACTGCGAGAGCCATTCGTGTGGAACCCAGGCGTGATGATTCGTCGTATAGGAAAAAATGTCTGTCGTTGGAATTTTGCGGGTGGTCCAGATCACCTGACCGGTTTTCAGATGCCACCACATGTCGGGGCCGTCGAACCGAGAGCGGACGGTGAGCACGCCTAGAGTTACCAGCAGACTGGAAACCGTAACCGGAAAAGAGAACACTCCTCTTACGACGCCCATGAATGAGGGCCTAGCAGCGCGCTCACTCATGGACAATGCGGCGGTCAAGCGGAGCCGACCTCTTGGGTTGTCTGTTCGAGAAAAGGTTCCTCATCGGCAAGCCGGATCAGGCGATGGAGATAGGCGCGCGAAATATGCAGACTGCGGGCTGCCAGCGTTTTGTTGCCCTGGTTCTCTCGCACGGCGTTCGCAGCCAACTTGATTTTGTAGTTGCGAAGTTGCCGCTCAAAGGATCCGGACGGACGATAATCCTCGATGTTGACAACACATTCTTCCTGGATGTTCTCCGGCAGATCCTCCGTGCAAATGACGTTGTCCTGAGCGACGATGATGGCTCGCTGAATTACATTTTCCAGTTCGCGCGCATTGCCCGGCCACGAGTATGCCTGCAACAGTCCCATAGCGCTGGGGTCGATCTGCTCAATGTTTCTTCCGTGCATCTCGGAATATATACGCAGGAAATGCATGGCGATCAGAGGAATGTCTTCGGGATGTTCCTGCAGCGGTGGAATATCGATGCGCATAACATTTATGCGATAGTACAGGTCCTGACGGAACCTTCCCTGCGCAACCATGTCGCCAAGATTTTGATGGGTTGCGAAGACCACGCGCGCTCGCAATGGGATCAGACGGCTGCTGCCGAGTCGATTGAACTCGCGTTCCTGCAGCACTCGCAGAAGCTTTACCTGAGTGTTCAGGCTCAACTCGCCGATCTCATCCAGGAACAATGTGCCGGCGCCTGCCTGCTCCAGATAGCCTTGTCTCATGCCCACGGTGCCGGTGAATGCGCCTTTCTCGTGACCGAACAGCTCGGCTTCGATCAGAGTTTCCGGAATGGCTCCGCAGCAAACAGCGACGAAGGGCTGGTCCGCACGCGTGCCTAGATTATGAATGGCTCGTGCGGTCAACTCCTTCCCGGTACCGCTTTCACCCGTGACCAGGACCGGCGTGTTGATGCTCGCAACTCGGCGAACCAGTTCATACACGCGTCGTATTTGCGGACTGGAGCCGATCAAGCGGTCACAACTGCTGACTGCATCCAGTTGAAGTTGCACTGCCTCCAGCTTTCGCTTCAGCGAACAGCTTTCGTGAGCGCGGCGCAACATTGATTTCAACTCCACCATGGAGGGCGGCTTACGGCAGTAGCTGTGGGCGCCATGCCGCACCAGCTCAAGCGCAGCCGAACGGAAGCCATCGTCAGCCAGCACGACTGGAGAAATCTTCGCACCGACGATTCGTTCCGAACTCGCAATTCGCTGTTGTGAGGCCGCGTGGTTGGAATCAAGGTCGAGGACGACGACATCGCACGCGCCCGAAGAGAACGATCGCAGGGTGGCGTCTTCTTCCGGCTCTAGAATTACTTGAAATTCTTTTCCCAGGGCGGAGGACAGCAATTGTTGCAGTTTCCGGTCGTCTGAAAACAATGTAATCCGAATCATAGTTTTGTCGGCTTCCGGGGATGGAGGCCTCTCCTAACGGATCTTCTTTTTCCGCGGGGCGCGGAAGGTACAGATCTCTCATGTCAGGAAATTCATGGAGTGACGTAGTGATAGCAGGACGGCCCAAAATTGTCGACAAAACTTTAGTAATGGAAGTAACTTGTTCCGTAACCATGCGGTAAACATGTGAGCGTGCCTGATACCGGCGAGTAGCCTATGTTTCGATTGTGCTTGGCATCTGACTTGCAATATCCCGGCCATGACCTCCCGTCGCTGGCTGGGCCGCTGTTGGCTGGATAGTACGTTCCTGGTGTGCGCGGTGGCCGCGACGCGTTTTGCGTTTCGAAGCCACTATCTTTACGACATCGACTCGGTGAATTTCGCGCTCGGCATGGGTCGCTTTGACCCACGCGTATACCAGCCACATCCCCCCGGCTATTTTCTCTACATATGCGTGGGACGCCTGTCCAATTTCCTCTTTCACGACGCAAATCTTGATCTTGTTATGTTGAGCATTCTCGCCAGTTGCGGAACTGTCCTGGTCGTGTATCGATTGGCATTCGAGTGGTTCGGAGTCCGTGCCGCCCAATTTGCCGGAGCAATTTTCCTGCTATCTCCCCTCGTCTGGTTTCACGGGACAGTGGCTCTCACTTATAGCGTTGAAGCGTTCTTCTCTGCGGTGGTGGGGCTCTTGTGCTGGCGTATCTACTGTGGGCGAGAAAATCTTGTTTTCGCAGCCGCTATCTTGCTTGGAATCGCGGTCGGAATACGCCCCTCTTCTCTACTTCTTCTCGTGCCCCTCTTCCTTTTTTCGCTGTTCCATACGACGAGGTGGAGACTGGCAGGAATCGTTGTCCTTTCCGCGACTTTGATTACCTGGTTTTTGCCGATGATCGCGGCAAGCGGCGGTTTCCGGCCGTATTTTGGTGCGCTGTTCTCGCTTTGGGGAATGGTGCCGGCAAAGGAGACTGTCTTCAATTCTTCGCCAGCAACATCGATTGCGCGCGCCTTCACTATTGTCCTGATCTACTTTCTGGCATTCGGGGCCGCATCCATCGCTCCCTTGGGCGCAATATATCGAAAAGAAGTTACCAATCCACGCAAGAAGATATTCACCTGGGTGTGGATGGCTCCGGCTCTTGCCTTCTTCACCTTTATTTTTCTGAAGTTCGTCAACAGCGGCTATCTCTTGCTGCTTGTCGCACCGGCTTGCGCATGGCTGGGGTGCTGGGCTTCTGAGTGGTATCAGAATGCTGCGTGGCGTCGGCCATTCAAGGTTGCGTTGATCGCACTGTGTGCGACGGCCAACATTCTCATCTTTCTTTATTCCCCGTTCTACTGTTCGTATCGCTCGGTGCGGCGATTTGAAGCACAATTGCAATCCGTCCGCGCGGCGCTTCCGCAGGTGGCCCCGGCGGCGGGCACGCTGATCATCGGCTTCGACTCGCATTTTTTGGGGTATCGCCATGCCGGATATTACCTGCCCGACTATGCGACCGTGGAATACCCTGAGGAGCGACTCAGAGAGGGAATTCGGGTGTTTGCCATGCACGGCCGGAATACGCGGCTGTTGGTCGCATTGCCCGCGCATTCTTACTCTCGTTTCGTTCTCTTTCCACTTCCTGATGGAGATGCAGCCAACCGCGACTACGTAGAAAAAGTACGGCGTAAGCTCCCAGGTTCCGGACTGAAGATGGTTCATGTGTCGGAAATTGACTTCATCACGGGTCCCATCTCGGATCTGGGTTTCCTGTTTCCAACTACCGCAAAGCCACGTTCGTGTGTATCCGCCTCGTCACTTACCGGTACAGCCTGTAAACAACCGTGCACACCCGCCCGGGCCACAACTTCCATAAGACCTTGAAATCAGACTGTTGCGGTCATCGCACGATTTGGACGGCAGATTGCATTTCCACGATTGGTCCCTTCCAAGGGAGAAAAGGATGGGTGTATGCATTCGATTGCCTGGTGGCCGACTTTGATTGTTTTGGCCATTGCGACTTTTACGGATGTGCGCAGCTGCCGGATTCCCAACTGGTTGGTACTGCCTTTCCTGGTGGCGGGGATCGCGGCTTCTGGCTGGGTACACGGCTGGCACGGCATTGAGCAGAGTCTTCTCGGCATCGGGCTGGCTGCAGCTATTCTGGGGATTTTTTGCTGGCTGGGTGGTATAGGAATGGGCGATCTGAAGCTGTGCGCCGCGGTAGGAGCGTGGATAGGACCGGCGCAATTGTTGTTCGCCCTGGTGATTACAGGAATCGCAGGCGGAATCATGGCGATTTGCTGGGCGATTGGCGGCGGGTTTGTTGGCGAATTGTTGAGTGGGACGGGAGATTTGATCGCGGATCTGGGAAGGCGCGGCCTTCGGCCCCACCCTGAACTGGTTCTGGACAACCCCCTCACCCGCAAAATGCCCTATGCTCCAGCCATCGCGATCGGAACACTGATTTCTTTTTTTTCTCACTGACGCCAGATGCAAACATTTCGGCGAGTGGATGCAGCGGCAGGCGAACTACAGTACCGATGGACAGGATCTCGCAACAGGAAGGGAATCGAGAATTACTGATGGCGACCACGACTCAGGATCGCGATTCGCTTGGGGCTTCCACCCTGTCAGCGGCTCTGATCGGCCCCGAGGAACTGCGCCGCCATGCGGTTGCAGAAGCTCTGGCCGGTTCGCAGGCGCGCATTGTCCGGGAACTAAAGGCATATCCCGGTCTCGACGATTTGCCTCGATTGCTGGAGGTCCACTACGACGTCGTCATCATCGAACTGGATACTGACCCAGAACATGCGCTGGACCTGGTAGAGGCAATTTGTGCCGCCAACTCCGCCACCGTGATGGTCTACTCCGCGCAGTCGGATACTACCCTTCTGGTCCGATGCATGCGAGCCGGCGCACGCGAGTTTCTGTCGCTGCCCATTTCTGCGGGAGCCATTGAAGAAGCCTTGGTACGCGCCATGGTGCGTCGTCCGGCAGTCCGGACAGCCAGGAAGGCGACTGGCAAGCTAATTGTGTTCATTGGGGCAAAAGGCGGTTCCGGAGTGACCACGATTGCCACAAACTTCGCCGTGGCCATGACACAGGAATCTCAGCTCAGCACACTGCTGATCGATCTCGATCTCCCGATGGGGGACGCAGCTCTCAGCTTGGGCGTTCACCCCGAATTTTCTGTGGCGAACGCTCTTGAAAATTTCCACCGGCTCGACCCGAATTTCCTTTCGAAACTTGTGACCAAGCACAACTCCGGACTCTCGGTCCTTGCCACGCCTGACGCCTACGTCCCGATTCAGGCAACGGCGCAGGCGGTCGAAAAGCTGGTCACAGTTGCGCGACAAACTTACGATTGCGTGATCGTGGACGCCGGCAGCAACATCAGCCCTGCCATCCATGCCATGTTTGTGGAGGCCTCTATTGTGTACCTGGTGACTCAGGTCAGTGTTCCAGCATTGCGCAATTCAAATCGCCTGATCGCGGAATTCTTCACGGCCGCCGGAATCAAGCCCGAAGTTGTGCTCAATCGTTTTACGCAGCGACCGCTTGGGATTGACGACAAGGAAATCGGCAAGGCGCTCACGTTGCTGCCGCAATGGAAGGTTCCCAGCGACTATCAAACCGCCCAGCTTGCACAAAACACAGCCAGTGCACTGGCGCTCAAGGATTCTTCAATTTCGCGGGTCATCCGGCAAATGGCAAGGGTGGCGTGCGGCATGCCGATGAACCGGGAGAAAAAGAAGGGTTTTAGTTTATTCGGATAGAAGCTTACTTGGATTTTCCGCAGCAATGGACGGGTGAATCGTGGCAACGCTAAACATAGAGCAACTCAAATCGGAAACCCACCGCGTATTGATCTCCAAGCTGGATCTGGAGAAACTATCGCGCGTCAACTCTCAACAGGCGCGGCAGGCTGTCGCCAGCATGGTCAGCCAAATCATCGGCGATCAAAAAGTGCCCCTGAGTCGTGACGAGCAGGACAGGCTGCAGGCCGACTTGCTCGATGAGGTATTCGGCCTTGGCCCGCTGGAGCCGCTGCTGCGAGATGTCACGGTCTCGGAAATTCTGGTAAACGGCAGAGGGAAGGTGTTCATCGAGCGCGGCGGAATTCTGCAGCGCATCAATGCAAGCTTCCGTGACGATCGCCACCTGTTGCAGATTATCGATCGCATTGTGTCGCGGGTTGGGCGCCGGGTGGATGAGTCGTCCCCGATGGTGGATGCGCGATTGGCCGACGGTTCGCGCGTCAATGCGATTATTCCGCCGCTGGCTCTGGATGGTCCGGCCCTTTCCATTCGGCGTTTTGGCACAGGTCCGATCTCCGCTGATCAATTGGTGAAGTTAAAGACCGTATCTCCAGAAATGATGGAAATATTGTCGGCGGCTGTCCGCGCCCGAATCAGCATTCTGATTTCCGGAGGGACCGGAGCCGGCAAGACGACCTTCCTGAATATTCTTTCGCATTACATTCCATCGAACGAACGTCTAGTGACGATCGAAGATGCGGCCGAACTGCAACTGGCGCAGGAAAACATCGTAAGACTTGAAACCAGGCCGCCCAACATCGAAGGTGTGGGAGCGATTCGTCAGCGCCAGCTCCTCATCAACAGCCTTCGCATGCGCCCGGATCGAATCATCATCGGTGAGGTGCGCGGAGAAGAAGCGTTCGACATGCTTCAGGCGATGAATACCGGCCACGAAGGTTCGATGACCACGATTCACGCCAACACAACCCGCGATGCGCTTTCCAGACTGGAATCCATGGTCGCGATGAGCAATTTAAATATTCCGGAGCGAACAGTTCGCCAACAGATCGCTTCTGCCATCGCTATCGTCATTCAGGTTTCCAGGTTGAGCGATGGCAGTCGCAAGGTGACGAGCATTTCCGAGATTACCGGAATGGAAGAAAACGTGATCAGCATGCATGAGATTTTCAGTTTCAACAAAAAAGGCATTGGACCGGACGGCAGAGTGATTGGCGCATTTCAGCCAACTCACATCCGTCCAAAATTCCTCGATCAGCTTCGTATTTCCGGAATCTTTTTGCCGACCGGTCTGTTTGAGCAAACTCTGGAAGTCAACTAGCCGAGGCGAGGGGTTGGGAGTCGATTTATGTTACTGCTGCTAGTGCTGGTATTCACCGGAGTGTTCGTCGTATTGACACTGCTCCTGGTTGCGAGCGGAACGGGCGCCTCGCAGCAGGCCAAGAAGACTCTGTCCGCGTTGGAGTCCGCTCTTGCGGTTGAGCGATCGCAATCGAGCGATCCGATCATTGATATCCGCAAGATGGAACTGCTGAGCGCTGTCCCGTGGATCAACCGTTGGCTGATGAAGCTTGAGATCGCGCCGCGTTTGCGGAGCGTTTTGTACCAGGCCAATGTGAAGTGGACAACGGGCGGCTTGCTTTTGATGTCGGCAGCCTGCTTTGTGTTCCCTGCATATCTGATTTATCTGCGCACTGGAGCCTTCATTTTCGCGGCGATGGCCGGGGTCCTGGCGGGAGGGGCACCACTATTCTATGTGCTTCACAAGCGCAGACAGCGCTTTAGCAAGTTCGAACAGGAATTGCCGGAGGCGCTCGACTTGATTGTAAGTGCGCTGCGTGCTGGCCACAGTTTAGTTTCAGCACTGGGCTTGGTGGCTCAAGAATCTCCCGATCCCATCGGGGTCGAGTTCCGCATTTGCTTCGACGAACAGAACTATGGGCTTGAACTGAGAACAGCCTTGAGCAATTTGCTGGCGCGAGTCCCTCTGCAGGATCTGAGGATCGTCGTGACCGCAATTCTGATTCAAAAAGAAAGCGGCGGAAACCTCGCCGAGGTGTTGGATAAAGTGGCGCATGTAATTCGTGAGAGATACCGTCTGAAGCGGCAGGTACGTGTTCACACGGCTCAGGGACGCATGACCGGTTGGATTTTGTCTTTTCTCCCCATCGTCCTCGGAGTGGCGTTGTATCTGATTCGGCCCGACACTATGAGCCTTTTATGGCGCAACCCTATCGGCCTTAAGATGCTCTACGCTTCCGCTGCTCTCACGGTAACGGGGGCCCTGATTATTAGAAAGATCGTCAACATGCAAGTTTGAAGGGTGAGTTATGGGATTGGCCGTCTTTACATTTTGTGTCATCTTCCTGCTGGTAGTTAGCGGTGGTCTCCTCCTGTTCTATCGGGAAGCGATGCTGCACCGCATCCAGACTGTGGTTGCAACGGGGGGTAAACGGGGAAACTTCTCGAGTGTCCTTCAGCAAACCGGTGTGGCACTGGGCGAGGTGATCTATCAGTTTGAGCGGGTTCTGCCGAAAAGTCAGGCCGAGGTTTCCGTGACCCAGCAGCGTCTGAACCGCGCCGGCTACCGAAAAGATTCGGCACTCAAAAATTTCTATGGCGCTAAGGTCCTGATTCCGGTGCTCCTGTGCGTGCTGGTTATAGTTACCGGACTCGCTCACGCCAGCCCATTTGTCGTGTGTATCTGCGCCGTGGGGCTTGGATTTCTGGCCCCCGACTTCTGGTTAGGAAGAAGGATCGCCAAGCGCCAGTCAGATATCCGGCGCGGCCTGCCGGACGTGCTGGATCTTCTGGTGATTTGCATCGAAGCCGGCCAGAGCCTTGACCAGGCAACGATGCGCACCGCGCAGGAACTGAGTGAAGCTCATCCCGCCATCACAGACGAGTTAAGCATCGTCGTTCTGGAACAACGCGCGGGTCGCCCTCGCATTGACGCGTGGAAGAACTTTGCCGAACGTACCGCCGTCGACAGCGTGCGCAATCTGGTATCGGTGCTGGTTCAATCGGAGCAATTTGGGACGAGCGCCGCGAAAACTTTACGCGTTCACTCTGACACTCTAAGAACCCAACGTCGCCAGAAAGTGGAGGAACAAGCGGCCAAGACCTCCGTCAAACTGGTCTTTCCGCTGGTGTTTTTTATTTTTCCGTCGCTCTTCCTGGTGACCATCGGTCCGGCGGTCATCACCATATCCGAATCGTTTAAGAAATACCTTAACCATTAAAAAAGGAGAATTGTCATGAATAACGTAGAGATCATTCGAATCGTAGCCGGTATTTTTTGCGTGGTGATCCTGGTCATTTTGATTCAGCGTCGCCGGACACGGGTCCGCTAATCATTGTCAGCAACGCAGTCGGGCCAGGCATGTCGCACCGCGTGTCGGGCCAAACTGCCACATAGCACGAGTATGTTCGAGAGACGACATTTCCGGAATATGTGCAGACGAGGATTCGTGCAGTCGTGTGCGATGACAACAGATTGGCACCGGCAGCTCCGCGATGCCAAGCAAAGAAACTGTATGGATGCTCGGATCGTCTGCGTTTGAATCCGAGCCTGAATAAAATCCTCGATTGCGGGATAGGGCCAATCCCGCGGGAATGACATGGAAAAAATGACGTACTGCGTATATAACCAGACCCGCGAATGCTTCCTCAGCCTGGGAGTCACCCCGGCGGATACCATTTTCGCGCGCCTTAAAGGTCTGATCGGAAGGTTGAAGATGGGGTCCGACGAGGGACTCTGGGTTGTTCCTTCAAGCGGTGTACATACGTGGGGGGTGCTATTTCCGCTCGATTTGATTTATCTGGATGAAAATTTTCGCGTCCTGTGTGTGAGGGAACATTTCCCTCGGTTCAAAGTGGCGCCGTTGAGAATTCGGGCTGCAAGCGTATTGGAATTGCCGACCCATACGATCTATTCCTCGCAGACGCAGCCCGGCGACCAACTGGTAATCTGCGCGGCGGACGAGATCGAGGACCGATTGACAGCAGACGCCGGAATATCTGCTCAGCCAAAGGAAGTGAGCCAAGTGTGAATGATGGCCAACCGGGCAAGCGTTTTTGGCGAAGATTGATGGGTCGGGAACGCCGCAGGGCTGAACGGCGTGCCGTCCCGGGGCTTGTCGCATATTACGTGGATGGCGGCCCGCCTGTCCCGCATACGGTCCGGGAGATCAGTTTGACCGGGATGTATTTGTTGACGGAACAGCGTTGGTATCTGGGTACGGTGGTGATGATGAGACTGCAGCAGATGGACAGCAATCAAGACGATTCTGACCATTCGATTGGTGTCAGCGCCAGGGCTGTCCGTTGGGGAACCGATGGAGTCGGTATGGCATTCCTGCCATCAGCACAGAATCCGTATCAGAACAGTATCGATTCAAGGAGTCGTGAAGGAAATCTGATGTCGATGGAAAGATTTATCCGCTAGGTTTTGAGCGCGCGGTGTTGGGTCGTGCGGCATGCCTGCGGTTTCGCTCGCGGCGGAGTGCTGAGGAAAGCCAGAGATCAGTGCAAGAGAGTGCAAGAGGGATTCGGGGAAGGTCCGGTTGGGGGATATATGAATTTCGCAAAAAAGCTAAAAGACGAGAGCGGCCAGGCCATGATCATCACGCTTCTATGCATGACATGCCTGCTGGGCTTTGTTGGATTCGCGGCGGATATAGGCACATTGCTGCGCGCCAAAAGAAATCTGCAGATCGCGGCCGACAGCGCTGCAATTGCGGGAGCGGCGGAGCTGAACTACGGCGACATGATCGCGGCAGCGCAGGGTGCCGCAGCCCAGAACGGCGTCATCATCGGAACCAACGGAGGCGCTGTATATGTGAACACTCCACCGACCTCTGGAGCCTATGCAGGCCTGGCGGGAGGATATGTGGAAGCCATCGTCTCGCAGGACCAGCCAACATTCTTCATGAAGATCTTCCACATTGGTTCCCAGACGGTCGCGGCAAGAGCCGTGGCCTGGAACGGAGGTTCCTCCAATGGCTGCGTCTACGTGTGCGCTCCAACGGGGGCGGATGCAATGCATTTGCAGGGGTCATTTGACGTGTCCGCGCCGAAGTGCGGTGTGATGGTCAATTCGAATGATCCGGATGCGCTGCAATTCACCGGAGGAGCTGGCACCCTGACTGCCGGTTCGGTCGGCGTGGCCGGGGGAGATGGCGGCCAAACAGGAGACAGCACCCCGGCTCCAGTTACAGGAATCGCGCAATTCACCTGTCCTCTTTCGGCCATGGTGTTTCCCACCCCTCCGGCGAACTGCCCAATACCCACCGGCGGTAATCTGACGGGAACGATATCCGCGGGGTGCTATAGCGCGCCGGCGGGCAAAAAAGGAGCATTGGGAACGTTGAATATCAGCAACGTGAACCTGGGTCCCGGAACCTATATCTTTGAGGGAAACGTAAGTCTCAACGGTAGCGTGAAATCTGACCCGGCCGGTACGACGCTGGATATTTACAACGGCACATTGACAGAAGGAACGGCTGCCACAAATCTAAATCTGATCGCGCCGCCGCCATGTAGCGCTGGAACCTCGCCGCCCTGCGGTGGTTCTTATGGCGGTATTGCCCTGATGCAACCCGCTTCGAACACGAACACAATCACCATGGAGTTCGGGAACTCCACTGGCTTGATCGACGGAATCATTTACGCTCCAAAGGCCCAGCTTTTTCTGCATGACAGCGGAGGAGACAAGAGCGGCGGAATTAGTCTGATTACCGATTTAATTGTTGGCACACTGAATGACCAGACGGCCGATCTGACTATTACGAACTATTCCGACACCACCGGCAACCCCCCGCTTACGAAAATCGCGTTGGTGGAGTAGATCATGACGGATCTCGTGAAACATATGCAGAGCGATTTCCTTTCGCAACGGAGCAAGATAGCTGCGCCCGGCGCGTGGATGCCTAACGACATCGGGCAGGCCATGGTCGAACTTGCTCTGGTGTTTCCAATTTTCATTCTGCTGCTGATTGGAGCGGCGGAATTCGGGCGGCTGGCATATGCTGCGATTGAAATCAGCAACGCCGCGCGCGCAGGAGCCTCTTATGGATCTCTCAGTCTCAATAATGCGTCTGACTTTCCCAACATCAGGCTGGCGGCGACCACCGACGCGGCAAATGTTGCCGGCGTGACCGCGACCGCAACAATTTCCTGCGCTTGCTCGACTGGAGCGGCGCTGACCTGCTCGACAGCAGCGAGCAACTGTCCCAGTCCCGCGCGAATCATCCATTACGTCACGGTCACTACATCCGGAACAGTGGATCCCCTGTTCCATTACCCAGCGCTTCCGAGAACTTTTACATTGACTGGCCGGGCAATCATGCGAGTAGAGGAATGAGAACGCCGCAGATCAAATTCGAATCTGTGACTTATGAGTGCTTCACTGCAACGGCTCGTCAAGCGATAGGCCGAACACGTTCCCGTTTTCTCAAGGACCAGGGCTCGACGATGGTGGAAACTGCACTCATCATGATCGTTTTGTCCATGATCTTGTTTGGGTTGATTGAAATGTGCCTGGCTCTCTACACCTATCACTTCGTCTCCGATGCCGCGCGAGAAGCTTCCCGCTATGCGATGGTTCATGGATCGGCATGTCAGGTGAGCGGTGTTTCCTGCACAGTGACTAAACCCCAAATTCAAACGTACGTCCGCAACCTTGGATTTCCTGGAATCCAGCCCACTTCCACGGTGACAACAACCTATGCTGCGTATCCTGCAGGGGGGACATGCGCTCCGTCGGCTGCCTGCAATAATCCGGGAAACTTGGTCACGGTTACGGTGAGATACAACTTTCCTGTGTCCATCCCGTTCGTTCGAAGCAGTGTGCTCGCCATGAGCAGTACATCTTCGATGGTGATCTCGCAGTAACAGCTTTCGATTCAGTACCAGCGAGAGGGATCTACTCCGTGTCTTCGGGGATGATAAGCAGCACCTCGACGGAGGTCGATTTTCCGTTCTGTGCGGCAGGGCGGAACTGCCACTGCTGAAGGGCGCTGAGAACGAACTTTGCTTGGGGAAACTCGGCGGGAAACACGATCGCCAGTTTCTCGAACCTTCCTTCGGCATCAATAAAACCATGTACCAGCAGCGCATCCGTATCGGCATCGCCAGGGGCGAGGTGCGGCGCCACAATCATATACGGCCAGGGTGCATCCGGTCGGGCGGAACTGGCGGTCGCAAGATGGACGCGCGGCAAACTGTACTGCAAAATCCAATTTCTCTCCTCACCCACATGCAGGTATACCGTGTATGCAAGCCTGTCAGCCCACATACCGGCTGCGGCAGGGTAGTCGTCCGCCGCAGAATTTCCGACCACCACAACGCTGAAGTGGCCATCCCGGGGGCGCGTGATGCGGGTGACAGATGGGCCATCACCAGAGGAAACTCCTGACTCCGATCCTGAATTCGATCCTGTCGCATTTCCATCGCCACCCGCAGGTCCGGCGTCAATAGCGGCCTGATCGCTGTCACCGGACTGATCGCCCGAGTTCGCTCCGATCGCAATTCCATTCTGCTTGCCGGCATTCGTTCCATTGCCTGTTTCCGACCTGCTGTCGGGCCGACCAGGCATGAATGAATCCGATCCAGAAGCTGTGGCAGTCTGGTTCGCCGGAGGCAATGCGACCACTCCCTGTGTGGGAATCACATCAGAAACGGACAATACTGTTGCCGGCGTTGGCTGCGCCGACGATCGTGATGCGGTCGCCGGAAGCTGTGGTATCCGCACTCCGGGGACTGCGAAGGGCGAGGTCGTGCTCGCCTGAACCGGAAGGGCCTCCGACACAAATGACGTAGAGGTGAGTTCCAGGCTGGAAACCTGAATTTCATGATTGGGCATGGCCAGGGATGGCCGCACATTGGTTGTGACCGTGGGCTGCGGCGGACGCGGCACAATCTTCTCGGTGGGTCGTTCCGGCGGAGTCCACATGACCACCACTGGAACCGGTGTCTTCAGCAGAGGCGGCGTCAACTGCTCGACGTCCGGCTGCACTAGCGTCACTGGCGCGGAAGTTTTGTACGCAAGGAATTTCGGAGCGGCGGCCGCGGCCTGCCGTTCTCCAGAGCGCGCCCGATGGGTCTTTGGTTGCGAAGCCGAATGACCTGCACCACCTGCGGGCGACCAATGCAGACGAGGTTCCATGCCTTGCAGCTTGACCAGCTTTGTCGTATATCGCCGCATTGCGTGGTCCTCGATTCGAGGGGCGTGGTCGATGGCGAATATCGCGAAGCCGAGGATCAATCCATGCGTCAGCATGGAGATCATGAAGGAACTCGGTCGGGTGCGCGACTGCGGCGGAGCCGAGAAAATCGTATTGATCTGCGAGTAACTCAATTCGATGCTGACTCCCTCCGGCAGCGCCATCCGGTCGTAACGACAGATGGGTGTATGCGACCAAAAGCATTCTGCGGCGACACTTCTGGCATCGCATCCGCTCGGCTCCTACATCAATGCAGCAATTGTCCGGCCAACTGTTGTGCGGGTAAGTTCCTGCAAAGTCGATCCACGCCTCGCCGGGCGTGTCTGCGCGGCTACACAGCTATGTCGAGTGGTATACACGCGTTCACACTCGCTTTCCTGTTGACAGGCTAAACCTCTCATTCGGCGTCTCTCCTTCTTTTGGCACGGCAATTGCGATCAGGTGTACGGAAATCAACCAACTTTTTGAGCCAGTTGGAACAGGTGCCTGAATGAGCCGAAGATTAACCGGTATTCTCTTGATCGCTTTTGTTGTGGCCGTCGCATGCAGCTATCTCGTCTTCCGCCTTGTGGGAAATCGACTGGGATCAGCCCAACACCGGGTCACGCCGGTTGTCGCCGCGGCAGGCAATATCAAGCTCGGAAGCGTTCTGCGCGATGTCGACCTGACCACTATCGACATTTCCGGCGCGCTGCCGCAGGGCGCCATTCTGAAGCCTGCGGATGTGATTGGCAGAGGCGTCATCGCCGACATCTATTCCGGCGAACCTATTTTGGAGAGCCGGCTGGCTCCGAAAGGTTCCGGCGGCGGACTTGCAGCCACTATTCCCGACGGGATGCGCGCGTGCGCAGTCAAGGTGGATGAAGTCGTCGGCGTGGCCGGGTTCGCGACGCCCGGAATGCGCGTCGATGTGCTGATCTCCGGCAATCCTCCCGGGACCACCGTCGCCAGCCAGCAGGGATCTCAGGTTCGAACTCTGCTTCAGAACATTCAGGTTCTTTCCGCCGGGACAGATATTCAACGCGACGCGGAAGGAAAACCGCAACAGGCTCAGGTCGTCAATCTGTTGGTGAGCCCGCAACAGGCGGAGGCGTTAAGCCTTGCCAGCAATCAGACAAAGATCCAGCTCGTCCTGAGAAATCCTCTGGATACGAAAGTGGCCAAGACGGGGGGGACGGATGTGGCTCAACTCTACGGAGCGCCCAATCTACCGGTGGCCCCGCATGCAGTTCCGCGAGTCCAACGGACGCCCGCGCCCTCCCGAGTTTTTCTGATTGAAGTTTTCAATGGATCGAAAAAAACTGAAGCCAAATTTGCCTCGCACGAGGTTAAAAAGTGAGACCCAGAGTTCGAGTTGCAGCCATTTGCTGTTGTGCAGTGCTTTCTGTGATGGTTGGAGCGCCAGTACTCCATGCGCAGACGCCAGGTCCTCTCCAACAACCGGCCGGTACCACGGGCCAGGATTCCGCGAACGAGCTTTTCGTCACGGTGGGCCAATCGGTGCTGGTCGACATCACTCAGCCGATCGTGCGCGTGGCGATGGGGATGAGCGAGATCGCCGAGGCAACGGCGACCAGCCCTACCGAGGTGATGGTGAACGGAAAGGCGCCAGGCGAGACCAGCCTGATCGTCTGGGAATCCGGAGGGGGGCGGCAATTTTTCAAGGTGAGCGTTCGTCCCAGCGCGTATGTGGAGCAAGGCACATTGCACGGGGTTGAACGCGAACTTCGCCTGGAACTTCCCGGACAACACCTGCAACTCAGTTCTGAGGGCGGCCTAATATTTCTGCGCGGTACAGCTAAGGACCTGAATAGCTCCCAGCGCGCGTTTCAAATTGCATCCACCGCGGGGAAGGTCGTCAATCTACTGTATGTCGATGTTCCACCGTCGCAACCGCAGATTCTTTTGAAGGTTCGCTTTGCGAGCGTCGACCTGAATCGGGTAAAACAACTCGGCCTGAATATTTTCAGCGTTGGCGCAGCCAATTTAATTGGCACCGTCACAACGGGACAATTCCAGGCGCCCTCGATTTCCTCTCCTACAGATTCACCGGCCATTGCAACCATTTCCGACGCGTTGAACATCGCGCTGTTTAGCAGGGATCTCGGTTTAGGTGTAACCATCCGGGCCTTGCAGAATGACGGAGTGATCCAAATTCTGTCCGAGCCAAACCTTTTGGCCGCGGATGGCAAGCAGGCGAGTTTCCTTGCCGGCGGTGAATATCCCTACCCGGTCGTCCAGGGAATCACCGGCGGCGGCACGGGTGCGGTCACGATCCAGTTCAAGGAATTTGGCGTACGCCTGAACTTTATTCCAACCATTACTCCTCGCAACACGATCCGTCTTCAGGTCGCGCCGGAAGTCAGTGCTCTCGACTTTACCAATGGGATTCAGATTTCCGGATTCACAGTTCCTGCGCTGAACGTCCGCAAGATGAACACTGAGGTCGAAATGGCCCAGGGACAGAGTCTCGCGATTGGCGGACTCCTCGACAAACGTGAGACCCAGAACCTGGAGAAGGTTCCCTTCATCGGGGATGTTCCGGTACTGGGCAAGCTTTTTCATTCGATCTCGAAGACACAAACCAACACCGAGCTCATCGTGATTGTGACGCCGGAGATTGTCGCCGCCATGCCGGTGGGCACTCCATTGCCGAAGTTGAATTACCCGGAGGAATTCCTGCCGCCGAACTCCAAAATACCGATGACAACTCCGGGCGCGGATGTGACCGGCGCCAAACCGTTGCCACCTACGCCTGCGAACATTCCCATCGAGACGCTCAAGGAAAGCATGAAGCCGGAGCAGCCTTTGCTCATTCCGACTGAGAGCGGCTACGGGGGTGGTGCGACTCCCGCCGCCGGTGTTTCAGGAGGCGCGTCATCACAATAAAGTCGACACGCAAAATAAACGGCGCGGAAGGCGCTTGAGATTACAACGCAGTAAAGAAGTTCCCTGGATGGGATTGCGGATACGCCCGCCAGGCTGGAAGTATCCGGGAGGGATACATGCTAGATTGTCGTCATTTCAGAATGCTTTCGTTCAGTTGTCTGGTTCTGTTCCTTGCCGGGTGCGGCA
>Ga0134126_10003603_pt1 | contig 19410 bp, 12 predicted proteins | sample KB31752_FD_96881 | JGI IMG/M metagenome (GOLD analysis project Ga0134126, IMG submission 96881) | Terrestrial soil microbial communities with excess Nitrogen fertilizer from Kellogg Biological Station, Michigan, USA - KB3-175-2 | ecosystem: Environmental > Terrestrial > Soil > Unclassified ...
ATGTGTTGGGGATCGGGCACGCCGGTGGCGATGGCCGCCTCGACCGCATTGATCAGGCAGCCGGCGGAGGAGACGCCCGGGTCATCCACCTTGTAGCTGATGTCCGGGTCGAAGACCGCATAGCCGTTGCTGTTGTAGAGGGGAATGCTGAAGCCGTTGGCGGTGGGGCGGATGAACTGGTAAGCGTTCTGCGACATCTTTTCGTAGAACTCCACCATCATCGGCACCTTTTCGCCCTTTACATAGTTGGGCGGCAGGTGCAGCGCGCCCTGCAGCTTGTCGCCTTTGTAGCCGGTATAATTCACCAGGATCGTCCCGCTGGACCACAGGAACGGCTGCATCTGCGCCGCGAAGTCGCTGAGCTTGGCCGGCTGCGCCAGCGCCGGACCGGCGGCATAAAAATCCGGCGGCTGGTTGTAGGTTTCCCGCGTATAGACATATACCGGTGCGTTCTCGGCCTTGGTGAGGCGGTTGTAGGCGGCCTCGTCAAACATCAGGCGGTGCGCCCCCGGCGCGCCCGGCTGGATGACGGCGATGCCCGCCTTCTTGGTCCACTCGCCGTAGGCCGCCACATAGAGCGGCTGCGTCAGGTCGAAGCCGTGCCGGGTGGCGTCGAAGCGCTGCTCGAAGTTCTCCGGGTTGCGGTAGCGGATGCCGTCGCGCTTACCATCCTGGGTCAGGTTGACCGCGGCGCCGCCCGCGATCGGCACCTTCCACAGATCCCAGTTGTCCGACAGGATCAGGTCGCGGCTGTCGCGCGACCAGCCCACCTGGCGCACCGGCGGGCGATCGAGGTTGTGGTCATCCTCGGTGTCAATAAACGAGGTTGGCACTTTGGCGGTGACATTGGCCTGGGCGCCGGTGGCCATGTCGTACACCGAGTAGTTGCCGTGCTTGTAGTAGGAGAAGTGCGTGGCATCCGGCGCGGCCTCATCGCCCCAGCGGGCCTTCGGAATGGCCAGCTTGCGCCCGCCGGTGGCCAGATCGGTGACGTAGAGGTCCTCGTAGGTCTGTCCGTCGAGGTGGCCCTGCAACTCGTAGGGCGCCACGCCGGCGCCGATGGCGTAGCGGTCGTGGGGCGCGACGGTGACGGTGCGCACGGTGTCGTCGGCCAGGCGGATGAACTTGTGTTCGGCGGGCCGGTACTCGGCCAGGTAGCTGAAGCTGCGGTCGCGTCCCTCTTCCTTGATCTGCTCGGTCTGCAGGCGCGGGTCCTGATAGTTCCAGATCACCAGGTCCACGTCGTCGGCGGCGTCCGCATCCTCTTCGGCATTTTTGTCCGGCGCCGGGCGCAGGGTATGGATGCCGAAGAACAGCGCGTCGCCCGTCTCGCTCCACTCCGGCGCGCGGCTGGGGCTGAGCGACATGCCCGCCGGGAAGGAATGGTCGTCGGCGGGGTTGAAGGCCACCCGGGCCGGAGCCGCGCTGCCGCCGATGCCGGTGAAGCCCAACAGTTCGTAGTTGTAATCGAGCGATTTCTTGTTCTCCGTACCCTTGAGCACCGCCAGGGCGTTGCCGTCGTGGTTCCAGGTGAGCTGCCGGTAGACGGCGTGGTTGTCGCTGTCGAGCGCGCGGGTCGCGCCGGTGGCCAGGTCGCGCAGCAGCGCGCCGTTGCCGCTGCGGTCTTCGGCGGCGATGGTGTAGGCGAGATAGTGGCCCTTGCGGTCGAAGGCGAACTCGTCCACGTGGCCGAGGTTGTACTCGGCGCCGGTCGAGAGCTGGCGCAAGATGACGTCGCTGCCTTTGGGGTCGGCCTCGGGCGTGTCCTCCGGGCTGCGATGGGCATTGCCCCGGCCACTGCCGGCGCCCGCGGCGGGCTCGGGCCCGTACTTCTCGAAGGCGATCCAGTCGGGGTTGTCGCCGGAGAACTCGAACCTCCGCACGCGCGGGAATTCGATCACCTTGCCGGTGGCGAGATCCACCAGCCCGGCGTGGGTCTCGAGCGGCTTGTGCTGCTTCTTCAGCTTCGCAGTCTCGGCGTGGGTGGGATCGGCGATGAACGCCGCCCAGAGGCCGTCGCTCGACATCTCCTGCGCCCGCGGGCTGGGCCGCTGCCCGTAGGCGGTGGGCGCGGGCTCCTCGCCCACGTCGAAGTGGTACTGTTTGTCGCCGCGAGTCTGGCGGAAGTAGACCGCGCCGTCACCCTCCATGGACGTGGCGCGGTAGGCCAGCCAGCCGCCGTCACGGGAGAGGGCGTCGCCGGCGATTCCCTGGAAGTGCATGACGTCGGGGATGGTGAGCGCGTGGGGGGCGGGCGCCTGGCTGAAGGCGGCGAGCGCCAGACCCAGGGCCAGCGCGGGGATGCGAAGGGCGAAGTGCCTCATGGGCGGAATATAGCAGAGCAGTTGCCAGTTGTCAGTTGCCAGTTGCCAGTTAAGGCGCGGGGAGTGGGCGCGGGGGGAAGGCCTCTCAGGCGGCGAGTTTACGGCGGAGATAGGCGCGGGCGGGCCGCTCCAGGCAGTAGTAGCTGAGCAGGCTGAGGGCGATGGCGCAGGCCAGGTTGACGGCAAGGAAAACGACCGTGCCGGTGTTCCAGGCCGCGGGCAGCCAGCCCCGGCGAATGGCCTCGGTCCAGAAGTGGCCGGTGTACAGCCAAGCGGGCATCTGCAGGATGTACAACCCATAGCTGGCCTCGCCCAGCACCAGCATAGGCCGGCGGGCCAGCCAAGTCCGGCCGCCGCCGGCCGCCAGGCCCAGCACCAGGGCGCCGAAGAGCACGCTGCAGACGCTGTATAGCCGTTCGGTGGGCCAGGCGCCGCCGCACAGCAGCCCCAGCGCCGCCAATCCCGATGCGGCCGCCAGCATCCGGCCATAGCGGAGGGCGGGGCGCCACTCATACAGTCGCGCCAGCAGCATGCCCAGCAGAAACAGCGGCAGGTACCGGAAAGGATCGTACCAGGCGCCGGAAAGCATCTGCGGAGGGTTGAACAGCAGAATGCAGACGGCCGCCAAACCGCAGCCGGCCGCCGCGTCGCGCCAGCGCAGCCGGCCCAGGCCGGCCAGCAGCGGAAACAGCAGATAGAAAAGAGCCTCGACCGACAGCGTCCAGGCCGCCGCGTTCCAGCCATTGAAGCGCACCGGAAAAAAGCCCTGTACCATTGCAGCGTCCAGAACACCGGTGGCCAGGGAAATATGGCTCAGCGGCGAGATATGGTCGCGCAGCATGACGCCGGCCCCGCCCAGCAACAGCGCCGCCAGGTAGACGGGATAGATGCGGGCGAAGCGCGCCCCCCAGAACGCCCTCCGGGCGAACCGGCCTGCCCGCGCGCGCGGAAAATAGTTGTAAGCCAGCACGAAGCCGGAGAGCACGAAGAACAGCGGCACGCCCACCGCTCCATGCCCCACCAGCATGCGCAGCGGGGCAGGGAAGCGGTCGCGCATGGGCGCTGAATAGTGAAAAACCAGAACCGCGAAGGCGGCCAGAAAGCGCAGGCCGGTGAGCGCCGGAAGTGGCGCCGGCCGCATGCTTTCCCGGGCCGGAGCGGCGCCTGCGGATGTTGTCACCGGGCCCGTGGATCCACCAGCTCGGCAAACTTCGTCAGGTCAATGTTGCCGCCCGAGGCGACCGCCGCCACCCGGCCGCCGCCGGCGCGCCCACTCATCGCGGCCGCCACCGCGCACGCCGCCGCGCCCTCGAGGATGACACGGTTGCGCTCGGCCACCAGGCGCAGGGCCGCCGCGGCTTCGTCGAGGGTTACGATCAGGCTGCCGGCCAACAGCTTCTGCGCGTGGGCCAGCATGGAGGCGAAGACTTTGCGGCTGCCGATGCCGTCCACGAACGAAGCTTGATACTCCACCTCCACCGGCTCGCCCGCCGCCAGCGCCGCCGCCAGCGGGGCGGCGGTGGCCACCTCGGCGGCGTAGACCTTGATGTGCGGCGCGCGGCGGCGCAGCTCGGCGGCGATGCCGCACGCCAGGCCGCCCCCGCCCCAGGGAACGACCACCGCCTCCAGATCGGGCCGGTCTTCGAGCAACTCGCCGGCGATGACGCCGTTGCCGGCCATCACTTCGGGGTCGTCGAAGGCATGGATGAAGGTGGCTTCGACACCCGGGAAGCTGCGGGTTTCAAAGCATCGCCACCAGTCGGCGAAGGGGACCTGAATCACGCGCCCGCCCAGCCGCTTGATGGCGGCTACCTTGGTCTGGGGTGCGGTGTCGGGAGCGATGATGGTGGCTGCAATGCCCAACTCACGCGCGCAGTAGGCCACCCCCTGCGCCATGTTCCCGGCGGAGGCGGTGAGCACCCCACGCGCCAACTGCTCCGCATCGAGCGCCGCCATGGCCCGCGCCGCGCCGCGGATCTTGAACGACCCGATGGGCTGCAGGTTCTCCAGCTTCAGCCAGACCTCGGCCGCCGCCTCCGGCGCCGATGCCTGCAACTTCACCAGCGGCGTGCGCAGCGGCAAGGCAGCCAATCGCTGTTTTTGCCCGGCCAGTTGCGTGGGGTTGGCTGCCATGACGCATCGTAGCACTTGATCGGCGCGGGACCCCGAGTGGCTTCGCCACTCGACCCGCTTGGCGCTCGACCGGGCCGGGGGCCCCTTGAGCCCCAGCCCGGTCAGAGCCTGGAAGTGTTAAAGTAGTGAAAATCACTACTGGAGTGCAGGGTGGAGAAAACCATTACCGCGACCGAGGCCAACCGCAAGTTTTCCGAGATGCTGCGCGGCGTGCGCGCCGGCCACAGCTATCGCGTCACCAGTCACGGCAAGGTGGTGGCGCGCCTGGTCCCGGGCCACGGCGATGCCGCCGAGCTGCGCCGCCGCGAGCGCGCCAAGCGTGAGTTGCTGGAACATCTGCGCACCCGCAAGCCGCTCAACCTCCCCCGGTTCAGCCGAGACGAGATGTACGATTGAGGGCGGCTCTCGACACCAACCTGCTGATCTATGCCGAGGACGTGAACTCGTTCCAGCAAGGAATTGCGGCGCGGGAATTGATTGCGCGCCTTGCGCCGGACCAGACGGTGGTCTCCCTGCAGGGCCTGGGCGAGCTGTACAACGTGCTCACCCGCAAGGCCGGCTGCAGCGGCGCCGAGGCGCAACGGCGCGCGTCCGCCTGGGCAGGCCTGCTGGAGACCGTCCCAACCGACGCCGCCCTGCTGAACTCCGGCATGGAACTGGCCGCGGCTTCAGGGTTGCGCATTTGGGACGCCATTCATTTGGCGGCGGCGGAACGGAGCCACTGCGCCCTGTTCCTTTCCGAAGACCTGCAGCATGGCTTCCGCTGGCGGGGCGTGACCGTGGTCAATCCCTTCGTCCTGCCCCGCCATCCGCTGCTGGTGGAGCTTTGCGGCCCATAAGTTTTGCGGAGCTTGCATTGTGTTACGGGCGGGATATGATTCCGGTATGCGGAACTTTCTGTTGGGCATTTTGCTGACCGTGGCCGTACTGGCGGTGGGCGGCTACTTGTATTTCGCCCTCGGCATCGCGCCCGTCGCCACCGCATCCCAACCGATGCCGTTTGAAACCCACATGGCCAAGCTGGCGCTGCATGCGCGCATCAACAAGGAGATGCCCACCGTGGTGCCGGTGGCCGCCGATGTCCACGCTTACACCGCCGCCGTGCCGCTGTACCGCGCCCACTGCGCCGTTTGCCACGGCCTGCCTGGCCAGCCGCAGAGCGCCGTCGCCCAGGGGATGTTCCCCGATCCGCCCAAGCTGTTCCCCGGCAAGGGCGTCTCCGATGATCCGGCGGGTGAAACGTACTGGAAAGTCACCAACGGCATCCGCCTCACCGGCATGCCCTCATTCGACAAGACCCTGTCGGAGACCCAGCGCTGGCAGCTGAGCGTGATGCTGGCCCACTCGAATGAGCTGCCGGCGCAAATCATGCAGGCGCTGTCGGCTCCCCTGCCGCAGCAGCCTTAGTCGCAGCGGTGGTAGACTTCAAGGTAGTGAATTCACTACTCCGAGGGCCGTGCCATGGCAATCCACATCAGCGCCACCGAGGCCAACCGTAAATTCTCGGCCATTCTGCGGGGCGTGCGTGCCGGCAAGCGATACGTCATTATCAGCCGGGGCGTGCCGGTGGCCGAAATCCACGCCTCCCAGGGTGCGTCGGCCAAGGAGGTGGCCCGCCGCCGCAAGGCATGGGAGAAGCTGAAGCAGGACCTCATGGCCCAGCCGGTGCGCGATCTGCCCCACATCACCCGCGATGAGATGAACGAGCGGTGACGGCGGCCGTGGACACCAATGTCTTGGTGTACGCCGAGGGCCTGGGCGATGCCGCCCGACGCCGGCGGGCTACGGAACTTCTGGGCAGGTTGGCGGTCCGGCTGGTCCTGCCCGCGCGGGTTCTGGGAGAGCTTTATAACGTTCTCACGCGCAAAGGCGGTTGGACACCGGAACAGGCGCGTCAGAAGGTTCTGCGCTGGCACGATATCCTGGAGACGTTTGAGCCGCCCGGCGACGGCATTCTGGCGGCGATCGAAGTGGCCGCCGCCTACCAACTGAATGTTTGGGATGCTGCTCTGCTGGTGGCGTCCGACGCTGCCGGATGCGACGTCCTTCTCTCCGAGGATCTGCAGGAGGGCTTCCGCTGGCGGGGCGTCACCGTTGTCAATCCCTTTGCGGCGCGCCAACACCCGCTGTTGGTTACACTGCTGGCGGATGCCTAAGTCGGTTCATTTGCCCAGCAGTTCCTCCTCGTCCTTGCCTTCGGCGCTGAGTTTGATCAGCACCGAGTAATCCTCGATCGTGGTGGTGTCGCCCTGGATGCTGCGCGTGGTGACCAGCTCGCGCAGCAGGCGGCGCATGATCTTGCCGCTGCGGGTTTTGGGCAGGCCCTCGACCAGCCGCACCTCCTCCGGGCGGGCGAAGGCGCCGATCTCCTGCGCCACCCAGGCGCGCAGTTCGTGGGCGAGTTCCTCGTTGGCCTGGTGGCCGCCCTTGATGGTGGCAAACACCACCAGCGCCTGGCCCTTGAGATCATCGGGGCGGCCAACGGCGGCGGCCTCGGCCACCGCCGGGTGGCGCACCATCACCGACTCCACCTCCATGGTGCTCATACGGTGGCCGCTGACGTTGATCACGTCATCCACCCGGCCGAGCACCCAATAATAGCCGTCGCCGTCGCGGCGGGCGGCATCGCCGGTGAAGTAGATGCCGGGGTAGCGCGACCAGTAGCTTTCGGTGTAGCGCTCCGGGTCGCGGTACAGGCCGCGCAACATCGAAGGCCAGGGGCGCTTGAGGATGAGATAGCCTTGCTGTCCATCCGGCACCGGATTGCCTTTGAGGTCCACGACGGCGGCATCAATGCCCGGCAGCGGCAGCGTGGCCGAGCCCGGCTTGGCGGCCACCGCGCCCGGAACCGGCGAGATCAGGATGCTGCCGGTCTCCGTCTGCCACCAGGTATCCACGACGGGACAGCGGCCGCCGCCAATCACGCGGTGATACCACTCCCAGGCCGCCGGCTGGATGGGCTCGCCCACCGAGCCGAGCAGGCGCAGGCTGGACAGGTCGTGCTTCGCCGGATGGGCATCCCCGGCGCGGATGAAGCTGCGGATGGCGGTCGGCGAGGTATAAAAAAGGTTGACGCGGTACTTGGCGATGATCTCCCAGAAGCGGTCCGGAGCAGGGAAGTCGGGCGCGCCCTCGTACATCACCGAAGTGGCGCCGGCCGCCAACGGGCCATAGATGATGTAGCTGTGCCCGGTGACCCAGCCGATGTCGGCCGTGCACCAGTAGATGTCCTCCTCGCGCAGGTCGAACACCCACTCCATCGTCGCCTGTACCTGCACCAGGTACCCGGCGGTGGAGTGCACCACCCCCTTGGGCTTGCCGGTGGTGCCGCTGGTGTAGAGGACGTAGAGAGGGTGCTCGCTGTCCACCGGCACGGCGGGGCAGTCGGCGGGGGCGGCGGCCACCAGCTCGCTCCATTCCAGGTCGCGGCCGGGTTTCATCGTGATGGCCGCGCCGGTGTGGCGGAAGATGATCGAGTGCTTGATGCCGGGATAGTGCTCCAGGGCGGCGTCCACGTTGCTTTTGAGCGGCACTTCGCGGCCGCGCCGGCGGCCGGCGTCGGCGGTGATCACCAGTTGCGCCTCGAGGTCGTCCATGCGAGTGCGCAGCGCCTCGCTGGAGAAGCCGGCGAACACGACCGAATGGATGATGCCCAGCCGTGCGCAGGCCAGCATCGCCACCGCGGCCTCGGGAATCATCGGCAGGTAGATGATGGCGCGGTCGCCCTTCTTGTAACCAAGGTCGCGCAGGGCGCGCGCGAACTGCGACACGCGCCGGTGCAGTTCCTGATAGGTCAGAATCTGCTGCTCGCCCTGCTCTCCCTCCCAGATCAGCGCCGCCTTGTTGCGCCGCGGCCCGGCGAGGTGGCGATCCACGCAGTTGTAGCAGGCATTGGTGGTGCCATCGGCGAACCAGCGGGCGAATGGGGCCTTCCACTCAAGCACCTGGGAAAAGGGCTGGAACCAGTGCAGCCCGGCGCGCGCCCGCGCGCTCCAGAAGGCCTCCGGGTCGGCCAGCGCCGCGCGCCGCAGCTCGTCGTAGGCGGCGGGGGTGGCTATGTGCGCGTGGGCGGCGAAGGCGGAGGGTGGCGGGTAGAGTGGCGAGGCGGCAGAGGCCATGCCAGAATCATAGCGCCGGCGCTTGCGCGCCGGCGGTGAACAGTGAACGGTGGACAGTGAACAGTGGGGGACGGGTGGATGGCAGGACAGGGGACAGCGCGAGGATGGGTGGGGCGGTACTTCGAGGTGACGCCGTTGGTATGGCCTGCGGGGTTGCCGGGGCTTAAGAATGAGACCGGGCTGCCCACGGGGAGCTTCAAGGTGCGGGGAGCGATGGTGGGGCTCCAGGAGCGGCTGCAGGCGGGGCCGGTGGCGGAGGTGGTGGCTTCCTCAACCGGCAATCACGGGGCGGCGGTGGCCTGGGCGGCGCGGGAGTTGGGGGTGCGGGCGACGATCTTCGTGCCGGCGGGGGTGAACCCCATCAAGCGGGCGAAGATCGAGGCGCTGGGCGCAAGCCTTGTCGCCGGGGGGCGCGATCTGGCGGCCGCGGCCGAACGTGCCGAGGATCACGTCGCGCGCACCGGCGCCTTCTATCTCGATGACGCCAGCGATGGCGCGGTGCCGCTGGGTACGGCCACGATCGGCGCCGAAGTCGTGGAGCAGTACCCGCAGGTGGGCGTCATCTTTGCGCCCATGGGCGACACCGCATTGATTCGCGGCGTGGCGACAGCGGCGAAGGCAGCCAGGCCGGATGTACGCGTTGTCGGTGTTCAGGCCGCGGGCGCGCCCGCGTATTACCTTTCGTGGAAGGCGGGCCATGCGGTGGCCACCGAAACCTGCGACACCGCCGCTGACGGATTGGCCACCCGCACGCCGCGCGCGGAGAACGTGGCCGCCATCCGCAGGCTGGTGGACGATGTGGTGCTGGTGAGCGAGGACGAACTCTTCGCGGCGGTGCGCCTGCTCTACGAGCGCGCGGGCATCGTGGCCGAGCCCTCCGGCGCGGCGGCGACGACAGCGTGGCTGCAACAGCCGGCGGAGAAGGCGGTGGCGCTGGTTACGGGCGGCAATCTCAGCCAAGCCGCCGCGCTCAGGGCTGGTGTGCGGTTGCCGGGGTCAGGCCGGTGACCACCACGGCATCGCTGTTGTTGGCGCCCCGGCTGACCGCCAGACGGCCATCCTTGGAAAAGGCGTAGGCGGCGATGTGCTGGTCGGTGAAGTGGGTCACGGCGTAAGGTTTGCCGCCGGCCAGCGGGAAAGCCCAGATGTTGTCGGTCGGCCCCTGGTTCAGCACATAGGAGATGGCGCGGCCATCGGCGGTCCAGCCGTAGGGCGGCGGCATGGTCTTGAAGTCCAGCCCCACGGGTGTGACCAGCGGCTGGCCGCCATCGAGGCGCACTACCACGGGCTGGTGGACATCGCTGCTGTCCCCTCCGCGGCTGATGGCGAAGATTCGGTTGCCGTCGGGCGACACGGCGACGCCGTCGGCGAAGATGAAACCCTTCCACACTTGCCGGGGAGTGCCGCCCGTCAGCGGCACGCTCCACAAGCTCTGGTCGCCCCCGGCGAAGTTCACATACACCACCTGATTGCCCGCCGCGAGACTGGGGAAGCCGACCTGGCCATTGGCGGCGGGGGTGACCAGACGCACCAGATTGCTGCCGTCCCCGTCCACGCGCCAGACGTAAGGTGGGGATATTCCACCTCCGAAGATGATTTGCCCATTGGCCGCCATTCCGGGTCCCAGGGATACATCGGGAAGGTTGTCTGCCAGCACCTTGTGGAGGTCGCCACCGTCGGCGTTTTCGGACCATAGCTGCAACTTGCCGGCCAGGCTGCGGATGAGCAGCAGGCGATCCTGGGGCGTCCAGGTCAATCCGTTCACACCATCCAGGGAGGAGCCGCCGCCGGGGAGCTGCGCAAAGGTCCCGCCGGGCCGGGCCTGCGTCCAGAGCGAATACTGCGGCGCGCTGTGCACCAGCGTCAGCTCGCCATTGCGAGCCAGGCTGGCGCTGCTGTACCCTTGCAAGTCATTGGTGAGCTGGGTGAGCTGGCCATCACCGACGTTGATTGTCCACAGCTCGGAGGGAGTGGAAACCGGTATGGAGACGGTACAGATCAAGGTGCGCCCGTCGGGCAGCCAACCGACATCGCTGCCACTGAAGTTGACGTTCGGCGGCAGTGCCCGCGCCTTGCCTGTGGAGGTGCTCACCAGCAGAATGCGCCCTTGCTGGGTGTTGGTGCCTTCGGCGGCGGCGATGGTCGAGCCGTCGGGTGACCAAGCCGGCGCGTGGGTGATGGCGCCGGGCGCGCCGTAGCAGACCGAGGTAAAGCCGCTGTTGGAGTCAGTGGCGTACAGAGGTCGCGGGTCGCTGCCATCGGCGCGGGCCACCACCAGGGTGGTATTGGGCAGGGTGGAGAGGACGTAGGCGATATGGCTGCCGTCGGGCGAAAAACCCGCGCCGCTGCACGCCGCCGCGGCGATGGTGCGAATTTCGCCGCCCAACACCGGCACCGCCTGCAGGACGCGGTTGCGCAGAAAGTAGACCGCGTTGCTGTCGGCGGAGAACGACGGCGACTGGCAGCAGCCGTTACCGGGCGGCACGATCTGCACATCGCTGCCGTTGGCGATGGAGAACAGGTGCAGGGAAGTTCCCTGTGCTCCGGCCAGCACCTGGGCCAGGAACTTGCCGTCGGGCGAGATCACCGCATCCATCACCTGGCCGCTGAAGGTCAACTGCCGGAACTGCAGGTGCACGGGCGCCGCTGCCGGCGCGGGGCGCAACTGCCACCAGGCCAGGCCGGCGGCGGCGATCAAGCCCGCGGCCAACACCGGCCACAGCCCGCGCCGGGGTTTCGGCGGAGCGGGAAGCGCCGGATGCTCGGCGCTCGACAGCCGCAGCCGCTTCAACTCGCTCGACAGATCTGCGGCCGATTGATAGCGCAGCCCCGGGTCCTTCTCCAGGCAGCGGCTGGCGACCTCCTCCAGCCGCGGCGGCAAGTCGGGCCGCACCGTCCGTGCCGGCGGCGGATTCTCCTTCAGGATGGCCGCCATCACTTCGATCGCCGACTTGGCGGGGAAGGCCGCCCGTCCGGTGGCCATCTCGTAGAACACGGCGCCGAAGCTGAACAGGTCCGAGCGCGCATCGAGCGCCTCGCCCCGCGCCTGTTCCGGCGACATGTAGGGGATGGTGCCCAGCGTCACTCCGGGTGAGGTCAGGGTCTTGTCATCCGGCGCGGCGCTCTCAGGCGTCTCCAGCCGCGCCAGCCCGAAGTCGAGCACCTTGAGATGTCCGGCCGGGCCCACCCAGATGTTGTCGGGCTTGAGGTCGCGGTGCAGCACCCCCTTGCGGTGGGCGGCGTCGAGCGCGTCGGCGATCTGCGCCCCCCAATCGGTGAGCTGTTCGGCGGGCACCGCGCCCCGCCGCAGCCGTGCCCGCAGCGTTTCGCCCTCGAGCAGCTCCAGCACCAGGTAGGGGCGGCCGGCATTCGTACCGATCTCGTGCAGGGTGCATATATGGGGATGGTTGAGCGCGGCAATCGCCTGCGCCTCGCGCTGGAAGCGTTCGCGGGCGAGATCGCTGGCGGATTCCGGCAGGAACTTGATGGCCACGAAACGGTTCAGCCGCGTGTCGCGGGCCTTGAACACTTCGCCCATGCCGCCGAAGCCCAGCGCCTCCAGCAGTTCAAACGGTCCGACCTGGCGCGCGGCTTCCATGCTCAGTGCCTGCCGCCCAGGCCGCTGGCCACCACGGTGTCGCTGTTGGGCGAAACCCGGCTCACCGCCAGGCGGCCGTCGAGGGAGTACGCGTAAGCGGCGATGCCAAGATCGGGGAAATGGGTGATGGGGTAGACCTTGCCGCCGTCCAGCGGCAGGGCCCAGATGTTGTCGCTGCTGCCCACGCGGTGAATAAACGTGAGGGCGCGGCCGTCGGGAGTAAAGCCATATTCGGGCAGCAAGACCTTGGCGTCGAAGTTCAGGCTGGTGACCTTCACCGGCGTGGTGCCGAGATCCAGAAGGGTCGGAATGGCCTTGCCCGTCGGGCCCCGGTAAAGGACCATGAGGCGCCGGCCGTCGGGCGACACCGCGATGCCGTCGGAGAGCACGTAGCCGTCCCACAGTTGCCGCGGCGTGCCACCGCTGCTGGGCACAATCCACAGCTTCTGCTCGGTCTGCTGATCGGCGTAGCCGAACACGTATCGCTTGCCGCCCTCCACCAAGGCCGAGGCCCCGATGGCGGAGGCGCCGGGAGGCAGCGTGACCAGCGGCCGCATGCCGCTGCCGTCGGCATTGGTGCGATAGGGCAGCCAGGTGCCATTGGCGCTGGAAGGTGTGCCGGTAAAGATCAGCCCGCCGTCGGGCGTCACCAAGGGGCGATAGAGCAAATCCGGCGCTCCGGCCGTCGTGAGTTGACGGGCATGGCTGCCGTCGGCATCTTCGATCCAAATCTGGCTGGTGGTGCCTTGCGTGCGGGTGGTGACCAGGCGCCCCTGCGGCGTCCAAGTCACGCCGTTGGTTCCATCCAGGTTGGCCCCGCCGCCGGGCACCTGCACAAACTCCGCCCCGGCCCTCATCCGCACCCAGACGGAAGCCTGCGGCACGCCATGCACCAGCACCAAATCGCCGCTGCGCGCCATGCTGGCGCCGCCGTACCCCTGCAAGTCATTGGTCAGCCGCGTCAGCCGCCCGCCGGGGTAGCTCATCTCCCAGGCTTGCGGAATGGCGGCGTCGGGGATGCTGGCGGTGAACACCAGCCCGCTGCCATCGGGCAGCCAGTTCAGATCCATTCCCGGGAAGTTGACCCCGGGGCCGATGGTTTGCACCTGCCCATCGGAGGTCTGAATCACTTGCACATGCATGGCGCCGGTGGTGGGTCCGAGCAGCAGCGCGATGCCTTTGCCGTCGGGTGACCAGGCGGGCGCGTGAAAATCAGGCAGGCCGCCATTGTTCCAGCAGTTGGAGACGAAGCCGCCGTCCGTCGCCGTGGCCAGCACCCGCGTCTGTGCGCCGCCGGGATCGGCAAGGACCAGTTTCTTCACCGCCAGGATGTAGGCAATGTGGCTGCCGTCGGGCGAGAAGCCGGCGCCGGAACAAACATTGTCGGGCACGATGGTGCGCACATCCCCGCCCAGCACCGGCACCGCCTTCAGGGTGTGGTTCTGCAGGAAGTAGACCATGCCGCCGTCGGGGGAAAACGAAGGCGAGCGGCAGCAGCCGTCGCTGGGCGGCACAATCTGCACATCACTGCTGCTGGAAATCGCCAGCAGGTGCAGCGAGGTGCCCTGCGGGGTGGAGTCCACGTGGGCGAGGAACTTGCCGTCGGGCGAGATGACGGCGTCATGCACTTGCCCGCTGTAGGTGAGCTGGCGGAACTGCAGGCTGGGCGGCGGCGTCGGGCCGCGCCGCAGCCACCAAAGAGTGCCCGCCGCCAAAATCGCAACCCCGGCCACCACCGGCCACAGCCATCCGGCGGCACGCCGCTTCCCCACCGGCGCGGCCGCCGGCATGGCCGCCGCCGAGGAAGTTGGTCCGGCGGAGGAGTTGGGCGCCTGCAAGCGCCGCAGCCCGGCCCGCAAATCGGCGGCGGTCTGCAGTCTCAGATCCGGTTCTTTTTCCAGGCACTCACTGATCAGGTCGTCCAGCTTGGCCGGCAACGCCGGCTGCAGCGAGCTGGGCGGCGGCGGCGCAAACGTCAGGATGGCGGCGCTCAAATCGGCCGAGGTGCGGCCGCGGAAGGGCGGTTGCCCCCCCGCCATCTCATACAGCACCACGCCACAACTGAAGATGTCGCTGCGGGCGTCGGTCGGCTCGCCGCGCGCCTGCTCGGGCGACATGTAGGCCCAGGTGCCCAGCGTCGTGCCCGGCGAGGTCAGCGGCGCCGCCCCCGGGGAGGTGATGGTGTCGGCCCCGGCGGCGGCTTCCTGCGCGAACTGGGCCAGGCCAAAGTCCAGCACCTTCACGCTGCCCCGCGGGGTGATGAAGATGTTGGCCGGCTTCAGGTCGCGGTGCAAAATGCCCTTGGCGTGCGCCGCCTGCAAGGCATCGGCGATCTCCGCTCCCCACTGCGCCAACTGGGGCATGGGCACCGGGCCGCGCTGCAGGCGATGGAACAGGGTCTCGCCCTCCAGCAGCTCCAGCACCAGGTAGGGCCGTCCGTGGTCCTCGCCGATCTCATGCAGGGTGCAGATGTGGGGATGGTTGAGCGAGCCGATGGCCTGCGCTTCGCGCTGGAAGCGCTCGCGCGCCAGCGGGCTGGCGGCCTCGGGCAGGAACTTGATGGCCACGTAGCGGTTCAGCCGCGTGTCGCGCGCCTTGAACACCTCGCCCATGCCGCCCGCGCCCAGCGGTTCGAGCAGCTCGAAGGGACCGATGTGTCGCGCGGTGGCCATGGTCAGTGGCTCTGGCCCAGGCCGGTGGCCACCACCACGTCGCTGTTGGGCGAGCGGCGGCTTACCGCCAGCAAGCCTTCGTGGGACAGGTCGTAGGCGGGAATGCTGAGGTCGTCGAAGTGGGTGAGCGGGTAGGGCTTGGCGCCGTCCAGGGGGAAGACCCAAAGATTGTCGCTGCTGCCCTGGCGATGCTTATAGACGACGGCGCGACCGTCGGGTGTAAAGGCGTAGGGGTTGCGCGTGCCCTTAAAAGCGTCCGCGATCGCGGTCAGGATGGGCGCAGCCCCGTGCAGATCCACCAGCACAGCCTGCCCGACAGTCCCCAGGCGGCGCACTGCCAGCAGGCGGCTGCCATCGGGCGAGGCCGCAAGTGCGGCGGCCAGGAAATAGTCGGGAAGCAACTGATGGGCGCCACTGCCGTCGGCGTTGACGATCCACAGGTGCTGGTCGGTATTCTTCTCGATTTGCAGATAGACGATCTGCTTGCCGCCGTGGACCAGTACTAAACCGCCGCTGGCAATCTGTCCGGGTTGCAGATGCAGCAGCGGCCGCAGGCCCGATCCGTCGCTGTGGACGTTATAGAGGTTCCATTGGCCGTTGACGCCATCGTTGCTTCCGGTGAAGAAAATTTGCCCATCGGGCGCGACGACAGGGTGCTGCATCATCGCCGGCGCGCCAGGAATGGCGAGCGCATGGGCATTGCCGCCTTTGGCGTCCTGAATCCAGAGCTGTGACTGAGAGCCGAAGGCGCGCACCGACAGCAGGTCTCCCCCCGGCGTCCAGGCCAGTCCGTGCATGCCGTCCCGGCTGGCGCCGCCGCCCGGCAATTCCTGGAAGGTGCCTCCCGGTTTCGACTGCACCCACACCGAGGCCTGCGGTGCGGCATGCACCAGGCTCAGCGTGCCATTCGCTGCCAGACTGGCGCCGATGTAGCCCTGCAGGTCGTTGGTCAGCCGGGTCATGCGGCCGGCGGGATAGCTGATCTCCCACAATTGCGGCGGGTCGGAGTCGGGAATGGTGGCGGTGAAGACCAGCCCGCGGCCGTCGGGCAGCCAGTTCAAATCCTCACCCGGCGACTGCAGCGCCGGACCGAAATTGCGAACGCTTCCGCTGCCGGTGTCCACCACCTGCACCCGCATAGCGCCGGTCGCCGGACCCAGCAGGGTGGCAATCAACTTCCCGTCGGGCGACCAAACGGGAGCGTGGTAGGCGTTGGGACCATTGTTCCAGCAGGCGGAGATGAAACCCCCGCCCGCCGTCTCGGTGGCCAGCAAGCGCGCCTGCGAGCCGTCGGGCCGCGCCAACATCAACTTGCCTATATCGCTCATGAAGGCGATCTGGCTGCCGTCGGGCGAGAAACCCGCGCCGCTGCACGCCATCCCGGCGATGTTCGTGACCGCGCCACCCAGCACCGGCACCGCCTTCAACTTGTAGTCCTGCAGGAAGTAGACCTGGCTGCCGTCGGGCGCAAACGAAGGCGACTCGCAGCATCCCTGGCCGGGCGGCACAATCTGCACGTCGCTGTGGCTGGCAATGGAAAGCAGATGCAGCGAGGTGCCGGCCGGGGTCGAGTCCACGTGCGCCAGGAACTTGCCGTCGGGCGAGAGCACCGCGTCCAGCACGTGTCCGCTGTAGGTGAGCTGATGGAATTGCAGCACCGGCGGAGGCGCGGGGCCACGCCGCAGGTACCAGACGGCGGCGGCGGCGAGCAGCACCACCAGCGCCGCGGCCGGCCACAGCCAGCCCGGCGCGCGCCGCTTCGCCGCCGCGGGCACGGCCGGAACCGCCGCCGCCGAGGATGACGGGCCGGCGGTCGAGCCCGGCGCCTGCAGGCGCTTCAGCCCCACCCGCAGATCGGCCGCCGACTGGAAGCGCAGGTCGGGGTCCTTCTCCAGACACTGTGCGATCACATCATCGAGCCGGGCCGGCACCGCCGGCTGCAGCGAGCTGGGCGGCGGCGGCGCCAGCATCAGGATCGCCGCCGTCAGATCGGCCGAGGTGCGGCCGCGGAACGGCGCCTGCCCGCCCGCCATCTCGTACAACACCACGCCGCAACTGAAGATGTCGCTGCGGGCGTCGGTGGGCTCACCGCGCGCCTGCTCGGGCGACATGTAGGCCCAGGTGCCCAGCGTCGTCCCCGCCTGGGTCAGCGGCGCCGCACCCGGCGAGGTCATGGTTTCAGCGCCGGCCGCGGCGGCTTCCTGGGCGAACTGGGCCAGCCCGAAATCCAGCACCTTCACCGCGCCACGCTGGGTGATGAAGATGTTGGCCGGTTTCAGGTCGCGGTGCAGAATGCCTTTGGCATGCGCGGTTTGCAGCGCATCGGCGATTTCGGCTCCCCACTGCGCCAACTGCGGCATGGGCACCGGGCCGCGCTGCAAGCGGTGGAACAGCGTTTCGCCCTCCAGCAGCTCCATCACCAGATAGGGCTGGCCGTCCTGCTCGCCGACTTCGTACAAGGTGCAGATGTTGGGATGGTTGAGCGCGGCAATCGCCTGCGCTTCGCGGTGAAAGCGTTCGCGCGCCAGCGGGCTGGCGGCCTCGGGCAAAAACTTGATGGCCACGAAGCGGTTGAGCCGCGTGTCGCGCGCCTTGAACACCTCGCCCATGCCGCCGGCGCCGATCGGCTCGAGGATCTCGAACGCCCCCACCTGTCTCATGGCTTGGGTTTCCCGCTGCCGGCCAGGCCGGTGGCGATCACCACATCACTGTTGTCCGAACCGCGGCTGAGCGCCAGGCGGCCATCGGGGGCAAAGGCGTAGTAGGCGATGGCCAAATCGGTGAAATGGGTCATGGGATAGAAGGCCGCTCCATCCATCGGCATGGCCCAGATGTTGCTCACCCCGCCGACCGTGCCGATGGTGGTCAGTACCTTGGCGTCGGGGGTGAGCAGAAAAGGGCCACTGGCGTTGGTGACGGCGGGAATCAAGCGGTAGGGCCGGGGATGGTAAACCTTGGGCGCGCCGCCGTGCAGCGAAAATTCGGCGACGGTGCCGGCACTTTTGTCGGATGTCATGTCGGCATAGCCCAGCACGCTTTCGCCGCCCGGCATGGTAAGTACGAAATCCGTGTACACCGGCACGGTCGAAATCTGCCGCACCGCGCCGCCCGCCAGCGGGATCACGCCCAGCGTCTGGCTATAGACTTTGGCTTCTTTCGCGCTCTCAATAATAAAGGCCACCGCGGTTCCGTTTTGCACCAGCGCCGGAATGGTGGCGTTGGCGGCCACCAGCTTGGTCAGTCCGCTGCCGTCGGCGTTCATGCGATAGAGTGTATCCTCGCCATCGCCGAACACAATCTGCCCGTTCGACGCCACCAGTGGGCTATACACAATCGGCGGCAGGCCGGTGACCGTCAGCGGCCGCGGCGCCGCGCTCCCGCCCTCGTACCAGAACTGCGGCTTGCCGCCCGGCGCCCGCACGCTCAGGATGCCGCCCTGGGGCGTCCAGGTCAGACCGAAGCCGCCATCCACGCTGCTGCCACCGCCGGGAAGTTGCTCGAACGCGCCTCCGGGCTTGGCCTGTACCCAGACCGAGTACTGCGGGTTGGAGTGGATCATGGCTACTTCTCCCCCCGCCTGCGTGGCCACACTGACGCGCGTGTAGCCCTGCACGTCATGGGTGAGCGGCACCAGCTTCCCTTCCGGCTGGGTCATCTCGTACACCTGTGGCGTGGTGGCCGGCGCCAGCGTGGCGGTGAACAACACCCCGCTGCTGTCGGGCAGCCAGGCCAGCGAAGTCGGCACCAACAGCGGGCCCAGGCTGTGGGCCTGGCCATTCTGGGCATTGACCAGCACCAGGCTGCCGGGATCGGTCGGTCCAAAGCGCGCCGCCGCGATCCAGCGGCCGTCGGGTGACCAGGCGGGGGCCGCGGGCGCATGGCCGCCCCCCCAGCAGTTGTCCGCCGCGTAGCCGTTGGGCGCGGGGCTGCTCAACGCACGCGTACCGCTGCCGTCGGCCCGCGCCAGCATGATCTGGTCCCCGGGCGTGGTGCGGGAGAGGAAAGCGATCTGGCTGCCGTCGGGGGAGACCCCGGCCGAACTGCACACCTCGCTGACGACGGTGTGCGCCGCCCCGCCCAGTACCGGCAGCATCTCGATATTGCGGTCCTCCAGAAAGTAGATCGAGCTGCCGTCGGGGGTGAACACTGGCGACGAGCAGCACCCCGGCGCCGCCGGCCGAATCTCGGTGTCGCTGCCGTTGATCACCGACAGCAGGTGCAGCGACGCCCCCTTGGCGCCGGCGTTGACGTAGGCCAGAAACTTGCCGTCGGGCGAAATCGCCGCATCCTGCACCAGGCCGGTGAAGGTCAGCTGCCGCAGCGTCAGGTTCGGCAGGGCCGCGGGCGTGGTCGCGCCACCGTGCCAGCGCCAGTACCCCAGCACCGCCAGCGCCACAATCACCGCCGCCGCCACCGGCCACAGCCAGCCGCGTGATTTCGCCTGCACCGGGACCACCGCCGCCACCGAAGCCGCCGAGCTGCTCTCCCGCTTCAGCCGCTTCAGTTCCGAGCGCAGATCCGCCGCCGATTGATACCGCAACCCCGGGTCCTTCTCCAGGCAGCGG
>Ga0134126_10003604_pt1 | contig 19410 bp, 17 predicted proteins | sample KB31752_FD_96881 | JGI IMG/M metagenome (GOLD analysis project Ga0134126, IMG submission 96881) | Terrestrial soil microbial communities with excess Nitrogen fertilizer from Kellogg Biological Station, Michigan, USA - KB3-175-2 | ecosystem: Environmental > Terrestrial > Soil > Unclassified ...
CCTTTTGCTTCCAGAGAACGGGCCCGGACGAGAACATCGAAGGCCGTTTCGTTGCCGATCCGCTGCATTCTTTCCGCGAGTTTCATGGTGTTCTCCCGATTGTCTCTTGACGCTCGTTCGGAGATCCGTTCGAAACCGGATTGCGGAGTTATTCTTGGCAGTTCTGCAAAGTTGATGCGGGGCAGTCACGTGGGCTGCGGGTGGCCTCGCAGGCCATCCCTGGCTATCGCGCACAGATGGGGCTTACGATGCCGTCGCCAAGCCGTTGACCCGCCCCACCCCATGCCTGAACACATCTTGCCGTCGATCTCCACCATAGGCCGGTTTCGGGCCCACGAACACGCCTTGCTACACTCCAGGTTTATGTTCACTGGAATCGAGCATTTTGCGATTGCCTCTCCGGACCCCAAGGCGCTCGCGGACTGGTACATCGGTACGCTGTCCTTCCGCCTGAGTCATGAGTATCAAGGCAACTACTTTGTTCGCGCGCAAAACGGGGTCCTCATCGAAATTATCCCCTCGCAGGGCGGCCGGCCCGCTTCGGATATGAAGACTCCCGGTATGCGACACATCGCCATTTCGGTGTCCGATTTCGACGAAGCGCACGCGGCGCTTAAGGCAAAGGGCGTCGAAATGGCCGGGGAACCCTACGAGAATAAAGGGAATCGTCTGGTGTTTTTCAAGGACCTTGACGGAAATCTCGTTCACCTCATTCAGCGAGACCGGCTTCTTCCCTGAGCGTCTCTGTCGAGGCCGGTAGTTTTAGAAAGCCCCTCGCTTGATCGAGCGCACATTTCGAGCATTTCAATACCGGGACTTCCGCGTGATGTGGATGGGGGCGTGCACCTCCAGCATCGGCACGTGGATGCAGTTGGTGGCGCAAGCCTGGCTGGTCTACCGCCTCTCCGACTCGGCCGTTTACCTCGGGCTCGATACCTTCTGCGGCCAGATTCCGATCTTCCTGTTTTCGCTCTTCGGCGGCGTCTATGCGGATCGCAAGAGCCGGCGCAACATTCTGATCGTCTCGCAATTCGTTCAGATGACCTGCGCCTTCACGCTAGCGGCGCTGGTCGCCACCGGAGTTGTTCAAGTCTGGCAAATTCTTTGCCTCTCGTTCATTGTTGGCACGGCGCAATCGTTTGGAGGTCCTGCGTATTCGGCGTTGATTCCGAGCTTGGTTGGCGAGGAAGACCTGCAAAATGCGATTGCCTTGAACTCCATTCAATTCAACGTCGCCCGCGTCCTGGGACCGGTGCTAGGCGGATTTGCGCTCGATCAACTAGGCGCGGATTGGTGCTTCGGCCTGAACGGCCTTTCGTTTCTCGCTGTTATCGGGTCCTTGCTGGCGATCCACGTCGGTTACGCTCCTCCCAAAACAAAAGCATCGGTAATGGCGAGTATGAAAGAAGGCCTCGTCGCGGTTCGCACGCGCTCCGGCATGACCGGCCTGATCGCACTGGCGTTTTGGATTACTCTGCTGTCTTATCCGTTGACCACATTTCTTCCCGTCTTCGCCAAGGACATTTTTCACGGCGGCTCGATGACATTTACGATGATGCTGGCGACCTATGGGGGAGGCTCGGTAGCCGGCGCGCTGGTTGTGGCAAGCCGCAATCAGAAGGGCATGGCGAAAAACTCGCTGATTGTCATGGTTCTGCTGGGCGTGTTGATTGCCGCCTTCGCCCTGTCGCGAAACCTATTCTTCAGTATCGCGGTGCTCTTTGGAGCCGGCATCGCTCTCATCATTGTGTTTGCGGTGAACTCGTCACTGGTGCAGATCTATGTCACCGATGCTCTTCGCGGACGCGTGATGAGCGTTTACAACGTTGCGTTTCGTGGCGGCATGCCGATCGGGAGTTTGATTTGCGGATTTCTGATTAAACAAACCTCGGCTCCGGTCATCATCGCCGCCAACGGAGTGCTTCTGTGCTTCCTAGCCGCTTATTTCCTCTTCGTGGAGAAAAAAGTCGCGCGCCTGTAGGGGGAATTGCATCCAAAAGATTGTGAATTTCTACAATGGTGGAAGTTGCATGCGAACGACATTTCTTCTTTTAACTGCCGTGTCCTCGTTGATGCTGGCGGCTGCAACCGCGCCGAATCTGAACGAACTGCGGCATGCGCGGGACCGCCAGGATCGCGCGGCGCTGGACCGGATGATTGCCCTATACGAACAGAATGCAAAGAGCGCCAGTACGCCGGATGCAAACTACCGACTGGCGCTAGCCTATTCGAGTGCGGCCGAGGTCGCCATCGAACAGCGAGACAAACACAAAGCCGAGCAGTATGCCGAATCGGGCATGGAGGCCGCGCAGAAAGCGGTAAACGCCAGCCCCAACAATGCCGAATATCATCGCATTCTTGGTCAGTTGTGCGGCCAGGTGATTCCGGCAAACCCGCTTTTCGGAGCGCTCAAATACGGCCAGTGCGCTCGCGACGAAATCAACAAAGCCATTGAACTGAATAGTAAATCCGCCATGGCGTACGTAAGCCGCGGGGTCGGCAATTATTACCTCCCGGCGCAGTTCGGTGGTGGAGTGGAGTTAGCCCTGAAAGATTTCGATAAAGCAATTGCGCTCAATCCGAAGCTGGTGGACGCCTATCTATGGAAAGGAGTCGCGCTCCGGAAGGCCAACCGGAATGCCGAGGCGCATGCCGCCCTGGAAAAAGCCGTGCAACTCGATCCCGATCGCGTCTGGGCGAAACAGCAATTGGACAAAACGCCGCCCCACTAAATGCTGCGCGCTCTCCTGGTGTGTTTCGGAATCGCGCTTTTTACCTGGCTGGGATTTCGGTCGTTTCCCGGACACACTTACCTGCAATCCGACACACAGATCTACCTGCCGATGCTCGAGCGGTTGGAGAGTCCTGGATTTCTATCGCGCGATCCCGTCGCCACGCGCCCCCATGTCTCGTTCACAGTCTACGACGAAGTAGCGCTTTCACTGCGCCATGTCACGCATTGGAGTTTTGAGGAAGCGCTAGTCTCGCAGCAGTTGCTATTCCGGGCCCTTGCCATGCTCGGCGTCTGTCTCATTGCTACATCGGCGGGCGTGCCGGCCGCATATGCGCTCCTGATCGCGGCGTTTTTGAACTTGGGCGCTTCGCTGTTGGGGCCCGCCGTCTTGCTGGTGGAGTATGAGCCCGTTCCGCGCGGCTTCGCTTTGGCGCTGATCCTCCTTGCCTTAGGGTTTCTCGCACACCGGCAGTCTTTGCTGGCTGGTTTAGCCGGCTGCCTCGCGTTTTTGTATCATCCGCCGGCAACCGCGCCGTTCTGGGGAATGGCGCTGCTCGCGTTCTTTGCCGATCGCCATTTACGCCGCCGGTGGAAACCGCTAATGGTGGCGCTGTTTATCGCTATTCTGCTGCTGGCGAACATGGCGCAGCTTCAACCTGAAGTGGTCGAGCCGCAAAACCTGTTCGGCCGCTTGAGCCATCGCATGATCGAATACCAGCACATCCGCACGCCATACTCCTGGGTGTCGCTCTGGGCCGGCGTCGATATCTGGCACTATCTCGTTATCTGGCTCTGCGGGCTCTGGGCCACGGCGCGCGTTTGGCCATTCCTCAACCGCGAGATGCGGTGGTTTTTTATTGGCATGCCTCTGGGCGGAATTTTTTGCGTACCACTTTCGTACCTTCTCCTTGAGCGCCTGCACCTGGCAATTGTTCCGGAGTTCCAGCCTGCCCGTGCCTTGGTTTACACCGTGGCGATTGTTTCCATAGCTTGCGCTATCGCGGCCGTGAAAGCAGGTATCGGCCGGCGATTTGCAGAATGCTTCGCCTGGTTTCTGGTGACAATTGCGATGCCGATCGATGTGCGCATACTCGACCTGTTCCGGTTGACGGATGCCATCCGCTTTCAGCGCTTCGCCGTCTGGTTTGGGCTGGCGGCTCTTGCCGCGCTGGCGATCCGTTACGTGAGAAGGCCGTGGCTGCGCATGGCTTCCTGGGGAGTGCCGGTGATCGCAATCTTCCTGATTCCCACGGCGGCGCACGTCGTGAATTATCGGACCGTTAATAAATTGCCCGTAACGCAGCTTGCGGATTGGGCAAAAGAGAACACTTGGGGCAGCTCCATGTTTCTATTTCCGGATGCGGGTCATTCGCCGGATCCGGGCATCTTCAGAGCTCTTTCGGAGCGCGCCCTGTACGTCGATTGGAAGAGCGGAAGCCAGATGAACTATTTCGAATCGTTCGGAGATGAATGGTATTCACGGTACCAACACACAATGAGCGGGCCGTTCACGGCGCGGCGGCTGGAGAATATGCTTTCGTTGCCGATCGATTATTACGTGCTGAAAAACGATCACAAACTGAAGGCTATCCGTCCAGTTTTTGAAAATGGTGAATTTGTTGTCTACGACGCGCAAGATCTAAGGAATTCCTCGACCTCGCTACGCATCGGTACGGACGGTTGAGCGCCCACTCGCGTGACGGAGATGGCGGCGGCGGCGTTTGCGAATCGCAGCGCGTCGGTGATATCCCGTCCTTCCGTTAGCGCAACGGCGAGTGACGCATTGAACACGTCGCCGGCCGCCGTGCTATCGACGGCAGTCACTGTAAAGGCCGGCACGAAGAGTTCGTTCCCATTGCCCGAATAGAAACAGCCGCGATCCCCCATTTTGATCACAACGGCGCGGCTTCCCATCTGGCGAAGCGCCGCGGAAACCGAGGGTGCTTCCTCGCGCAAAAGCCGCGCAGCCGGCCGGTTCAGGAGCAGGCATGCTTCGGACTCGTTCGGGGTGAGGATATCGACCAGCGATAGTAAGCTCGTCGAAAGCGGCTGAGCGGGCGCGGGGTCCAGTATCGTGTGGACGCCGAGTTCCCGCGCAAGAGACAGAGCGGCTTCGACGGCGTCCAGCGGCGTCTCCAATTGAAATAACGCGTAGCTTGCGCCGGAGAACGCCGGACGCAATATCTCTGCGTCATTCGCGGACAGGGTGTGATTGGCGCCTGAGGCGACCACGATGGAGTTCTGGCCCTGCCGGTCCACCCAGATGAGCGCCACGCCGGTTGGCTGCGCCTGAGTGGCGGAAACACGGCTGACGTCAACGCCCGCCGCCGCCAGGCTTGCCTTCAAATGATCCGCGAACAAATCGTAACCGACGCGGCCGGCCATCGCGGCGTCCACGGCGCCCGATCCGATGCGGCCGGCCGCGCAGGCCTGGTTGGCCCCCTTCCCGCCCGGCAGCATCTGGAATCCGGAGCCAAGCGCGGTTTCGCCGGGTTCGGGAAGGTGCTCCACGCGGACAACAAAATCCATGTTCAGACTACCGAAAACAACGAGTTTGGGAAGCGGCTCTGTATTCATTCGTGGCGGAAATGCTCCAGCGGGAAATCCAGCGTATCACCGGCAATTAATTTCGATGCTGTAACGTGCGGATGTGCATCTGAGTGCGCGGCACAAATGTGGCGGACGAAAGCCTTGAAACGTTGCCGCCTTGCGTTAGCGAGCAGGTTACCAAAAACCCATAACCCGCGCATTCAGGCGCGACGGCTCCGAAACCGGTTTGCCTTCACTTCGTTTGTTAGTCTGTTCAATGTTTACTACACATCGCGCGAAACGCTTATGACTAGAAATTCTGTTGCCGCTGCCGCCGTGTTTGCCCTCGGCTTCTGCAGTACGGGCCTGTTTGCTCAATTGAATAAAGAACGCGGCAATGCGCCGGATAACGTGCCGCAAGTCACCTATTTCATCCATCAGCTCGGAACCGACCACGCTGAAGGAATCACCACCATAGATATGAACGGCGACGGGAAGCCCGACATCCTGAGCGGCGCCTATTGGTATGAGAATCCCGGCCCGCAAGGCGGCGAATGGAAGATGCATCAATATCGCACGGTAGATATCACCGACGAGTTCGTTTCCGATTGCGGCGAATGGGCGGTCGATGTGAATCACGACGGCGCTCCCGACGTGGTGACAGTGGGGTGGATGACCGACGGTCTTTTCTGGTACGAAAATCCGAAGAAGCTCGGCGCGACGTGGCAGAAGCATCTGATTGCGCATTCCGTTGAAACGGAGGGCGGCTGGATGGCCGACCTCAATGGCGATGGCAAGCCGGAACTGGCGCTCGCGCACTACGGACGCTCCGGCGTGATCTGGGTGGATTTCGCGGGATCGGAACCGAAAGTGCATCATGCGGGCGGGCACGATCAGGATGGTCACGGCATTGGCATGGCGGATATCGACGGCGATGGCAAGGTCGATCTGCTGACGCCGCACGGGTGGTTCAAGAATATCGATGCGAACGCAGACAAGTGGGAATGGCATGGCGATTGGGATCTTGAAGAAACCGGCTTCCCGATCGTCGGATATGACGTAAATAACGACGGCAAGATGGACCTGATCTATAGCCGCGGCCACAGCTACGGCGTCTATTGGCTGGAGCAGCAAGGCGATAGCGCGAACCGCAAGTGGGTGAAGCACACGATTGATGAATCGTTCTCGCAGGTGCATGTGTTGAAACTTGTCGATCTCGACGGAGATGGCCAGCCGGAGCTGCTTGCAGGCAAACGGTATCGCGGCCACAGTGGAAACGATCCGGGCTCGTACGATCCGCTGGTGATTTACTACTACAAGATCGACCGCAAGACAGGCGCGTTCACCCGGTATGCGATCTCGGTGAACGGAACAGCCGCGGCGGGAACGCAATTCATCACGGAAGATCTGGACGGCGACGGCGATCTGGATATTGCAACAGCCGGAAAAACCGGCGTGCATTTTTTCGAGAATCTGAAAATCAACAACGTTCCAAAGGCGCAGCGCGAGAAAGAACTGCTGCTCAATAACAAGAGCTGGCCGTTTCCAGGTGAAGGTAAAAACGCGAAGTGGCAGCACTAGGATGCCGGCGTCGGGATAGTAGCCCTGAACCTTTTAAAAGGGAAGGATAAGTATGGCTTGGTTGATTCTCATTGCCGCTGGTTTGTTGGAAATAGTGTGGGCGGTGGGCTTGAAATATACCCACGGGTTCACACGGCCCATGCCCACGGTGGTGACTATTATCGCAATGATAGCCAGCATGGGACTGCTTGGCCTCGCGGTACGCTCGCTGCCGATAGGAACAGCCTACGCGGTGTGGACTGGCATTGGCACGGTTGGAACGGTGCTCTTCGGGATTTTTGCGCTGAGTGAATCCGCATCACCCCTGCGTCTCGTTTGCGTGTCGCTGATCGTCATCGGCATTATTGGATTGAAGGCGCTGACAACGACCTAAAGGAGGTCTGTGGAGTCGAGGCATGCCTCGTCCTTCCGGACTGTAAACGCCACATGACCATACGCGGCCTTGGACTCTGGCGCGTGAAACACCTGCGCGAATGGATACCACGCGACGGACCCGAACTGGGGTATTCACTTGCTCTTCGTAAACACTTAAATCTGCTGCGATCGTTTGACGCTCCGAAACGAATGCCGCCGTTGCAACTCCGGCGTTCGGGCGATCCGGTTTGCGTTCATTTCATGGCGGGTGAATCGCACTGGCATCTCACATGCTTTTGCATCCATTCGCTGTTAACCCATTCAAGTTTGAATCTGATTCCAATCCTGCATGACGACGGCACTCTGCGAGCCCATCAGTGGGACGAGATGCGCCGCATCATACCTCGGTTGCAGCTGGTCACCACGGAGCAGGCCGAGGCGCTGGTTGACGAGCATTTGCCATGTACTCGCTTTCCGGCTTTGCGGAAAATACGCGCTTGGCTGCCTCTGATGCGGAAAATTCTGGACGTGCATGCGGGCGGCAGCGGTACCGGGCTCTTTCTGGATTCGGACATTCTCTTCTATCGCGAACCAGTCTTCCTCGACCGCTGGCTCCGCGAGAGCCGGCAGCCCATCTATATGAAAGATTTTCAGGACTCCTACGGCTATTCGGCGGAAGTGCTGCGATCCGCGTTCGGAAAATCGATGCCGCCGCGAGTGAATACCGGCATCTCCGGCCTTTACTCGCCGTCCATCGACTGGGACCGGCTCGAGTACTGGGCGAGCCGCCTACCTCCGGGCGAAGTGAATCATTTTGCGGAGCAGGCGCTTACCGCAATGCTGATGAGCGAATCCGGCGGCCAGCCCGCTCCGCCGGAAGACTATGTAATTTCACCGGAACGCCAAGAAGTTCGCAATCCGCAGGCGGTCATGCACCATTATGTTGTGCCCAGCCGGACCTGGTATTACATCGATGCAATTCCGCAATTTATGAAGAAGGCAATCTCCAACTTTTGAGCGTTCTAACTGAGCCGCGACGGTTACGGAGCGGTTTGCCGTTTTCACGGCTCTATAACGAGCGCAGCAGAATTTCTTTCAATTCCTCGTTCGTCAGACCGATTGGGTTACCTTTCATGCTGCTGGCGCGCGCGGCGCCTGCGCACAACTCCGCCGCGTGCGAGTCTCGCACTCCGTATTTGCGAAGTCCGGGAATTAGCAGCCGCCGGCATAACTCGCTGAGCCAGCGGTAGAGTTCTCCAACGCCCGAGTGCGGATTTCCCGTCACTGTTTGGGCGATCGTTTCATACCGCCGCAATGCTTCGCCGCCGGGTTGTCTCTTTTGCAGCGCTTCGATGTTTACTCTAGTGGCATGCGGCAGCAGTGCGGCGCATACCGCTCCGTGCGGAGCCGTGAACATGCCTCCAATCGGGCCGGCGAAACCATGCACTGCGCCTAGTCCGGCGTTTGCTAGAGCCAGGCCGCTCAGCAGACTTGCGATCGCCATGTCGGTTCGTGCATCCATATCGCTTCCATCCTGAAAGGCGCGGAGGAGGGCTCGTGCCGCCCGAGGCAGTCCGTCGCGACAGAAGCTATCTGTCAGAGGATTCGCACGCACCGAAACATACGCTTCCATCAATTGCGTGAGTGCATCGAGACCGCTGGTCGCAGTGACTTGCGGCGGCAGGCAGCAAGTAAGCTCCGGATCGACAATCGCCGCACGGGCTAGTAGCAGCGGGCTACGAAGGCTGACTTTCAGCCGATGTTTCGGCGAGGCGAGAACAGCATTACGCGTGACTTCGGCTCCAGTGCCCGCCGTCGTCGGAATCGCGATCCAGGGCGCGGGCGGATGTTCGAGCGCGCGGCCGCGGCCGATCACTTCGAGGTAATCGAGAGGATCGGATCGATTCGTGAGGAACGCGGCGATCGCTTTTCCCGCGTCAATCGCGCTACCGCCTCCCAAGGCAATTACCACATCGCAGCCGGCATCGGAGGCAAGTTGCGCTGCGTGCGACGCAGCGGGCACGGTTGGCTCGCCTTCGATCCGCACAACGACCCCCTGCAGCCCGGAATCGGCAAGACTCTTTTCGAAATCCGCCGTGCGCTCGCCGGATTTGCCGGTCACCAGCAACGCGCGCGATCCCATTTGCCTTGCCGCCGGAATTGCTTCCGTAACAAGTCCGCGGCCGAATACAATGCGTCCAGCGGTTGCAAATTCGAACGGCGCCGCGGGCATTACGCGCCGGCCTGTGGGAACACGGGATGAAATTTTACGCTGGTTCGCGGGGCCGTCATCATTTCGGCTACGGCATCGCGCCATTTCGCGTAATGTGCAGTGTCCTTATGCCGCGCCGGCGCCTCGGGCGTGCGATATGCCTCAATCAGAACAAAATGTGTGGGATCGTCGACCTGCTGCACGACATCGAATTGCGCAACTCCGGGCTCTTGCACGCTCGCTTGGGCATTCTCAATGGCCGCCTGCCGGAAGGCATCGACATACTCGGGCTTAACTTGAACGTGTACATGAACAATGAGCATCGCGTCTTCATTCATCTTGCCAGTTTACGTTTCGGAACGAACCTCACATTTGGCGCCGGGATTGTCCACATGGCCTAATACAAGGAACCTATCTTGTCTAAAATCGATCAAAAAGCGAGCATCATTTTTCATCGCTTCGCGTCAAAAGATGAAAGGCAATGAGCTATCTAGACAACCTGGAAAATACGTTAAAGAGCCTGGAATCGAGAGACGAGCGCGACCCGCTTATCGACGAGCGCCGCGAGACCGAGCGAGCCGGCGCTCTCGCTGCCGCGCCTTGGGCAGATCGCCTAAAGAGCAGCGCCTTCACCAGAAACCTGATGGATGCGGCCGCCATGCTGGGACATAAATTGCGCGCGAAAATCTATATGGCCTGGCTGGGTAGCGCATTGCGTTTTGACCTGCGGCAACGCAGATTGGAATTGCGGCCAACGGCGGAAGGCGTGGTCGCCGTTTTCATGGAAGGGAACAACGAAATCAAGAGTCGTAAGGTCGATCTCGAAAGTAGCCCGGATGCGCTTCTCGAAGAGTGGGTCGGCCAGATCGCCTTATAGACCCTCGCGTGCTATTCAACTATTGCTAACCTGTGGAGGTATCGGCCAAGCCTCGATTGCCGCATGGATTTTATCGACCAACTGAAGTCTCAACTCGACATTGTCGATGTGGTGGGGCACTATGTGCGCCTCAAGCGAAATGGCGCTAGTCCGAGACACGTCGGGTTATGTCCGTTTCACACCGAAAAGACTCCCTCGTTTGGCGTCCATAGCGTTCATCAGTTTTATAAGTGCTTCGGATGTGACGCCAAGGGCGATCTCATCAAATTCGTGATGGAGATCGAAGGCACAACGTTTTGGGAGTCGCTGAAGCTACTGTCGGACCGTTATGGCATTCCGATGCCGCAGCGGCAGCGACCGGACGATCCGGAGGCGCGCTCTCGAGATGCGCTCTTTGAAATGCATGAGATCGCCGCGCGCACCTTCGAAGAGAATCTGAATGGTCCTGCCGGCGCCGATGCCCGCGGTTATTTGGAGAGGCGGGGCGTGTCGCCCGAAGCGTTGCGTGAATTCCGCCTGGGGCTTGCGGATGCGCGCGGCCAGCAACTGGTGCAGCGACTGCAAAGATTTGGGCCCGAATTGATGGAGGACTCGGGACTCATCGCCAAACGTCAGGAAAGTTCGGGTTTTTACGACCGGTTCCGCAACCGGCTGATGTTCCCCATTCACAACGAATCGGGGAAAGTGATTGCGTTCGGGGGACGTGCGCTCGGCCCCGACGATCAACCGAAATATCTGAACTCGCCTGAAACTAAAATCTATCGGAAAACGTTTGTACTTTACAATCTGCATCGCGCCAAGGCGCAGGCGCGAAAGCTCGATCGAATGATACTGGTCGAAGGCTATATGGACGCGATCGGCATCTATCAAGCCGGCATCCAGAACGTGGTCGCCAGTTGCGGGACGTCGCTGACCAACGAGCAGGTGCGTTCAATCAAGCGCCAGATTGCGCAAACGGAAGCGAATGCCGGGCACGTCGTGGTGAATTTCGATCCCGATGCGGGCGGAGCGCGCGGAACGGAGCGATCCATCAATTTGCTGCTTGCTGAAGGATTACGGATCAACATTCTGACTCTTCCGGGAGATGCCGATCCCGACGAGTTTATTCAGCGGCAAGGCGTGGATGCTTACCGGCGGTTGGCGGATTCGGCGCCGACGTACTTCCGGTGGCTGGCGGATGTGGCGCGAACTAAGTTCGATATGCAGAGCGCCGAAGGGCGAGTACAAGCGTTTCAATTTCTCTGGCCTTCATTGCAGCGCGTTCACGACAAATTGGAGCGGGCGGCGCTTGTCAATGAAGTGTCGTCCTACCTCGGCATCGACCCGCAACTCATTCGCGAGCAGTTTCGACGGGCCTCCCCGGATGAAAGCGCCATTCGTCGTGTCGCTGCGATCTCGTCGTCCGTTCCGCCGAACGAGCGTTTGCTCTTAAGTTGCATCCTGCAAAGCGAGGACGCCCGGTCGGCCGTGCTGCATTATCTCGGCGCCGGAGGTGTTCCCGGAAATCTCCAGTTGAAGACTATTTTCGAAGCGATGCTCGCCATGCAAAACGGCGGATCGCCCTTTACGCTGACGACGCTGATCGACCGGCTGCACGAGCGCGATCAGAAGATCGTTGGTGAACTTACATTTCAGGACGCGTCCATCGATGCCGAGTCGGCGACCGCCCAGGCGATCCATTGCCTGAAGGCGCTCGAAATGAAATCGATCGACGACCGGCGATCTGCTTTGCGCCGGCGTATCCGCGACGTCGAGAATGAAGGAAAATTAGAGGAAGCTCTCCGGCTCGCCGATGAGCTACAGAAGATGGAAAACGAGCAACGGCCAAAAAGGAATGGACCCTGCTAAATCGTTCTGCTTGGTGTACCATGGTCAGCAGTTAATGCGGCGGCGAGAGCGCCGTGGTCCAGGGGTTTTTCGGCACGTGTAATCCTATCGGCGGTCACTTAGGATGAAGTGAGAGGGCAGTTGATGCAGGACGGGAACGACAAAGGTTTCGCTCTCTACGACGAGGTAAACGGGACAGTCCGCGACGATCTGTCTCAGGACGGCGGTATCGGCGACATCTTCAGCGACCTCGAAGGGGCTGCCGTCGAACTGCTCGGGGACTCCAAGGATTTCGACAAAAAAGAGGATGAATCCGACGATCTTTCCGAGTTGGATGTCCCGTCTGGCGTTCTCGATAAAAGCAACGATTCCGTCCGTGTTTACCTGCGCGAGATGGGCATGGTCCCCCTGCTCACGCGCGAGGGCGAAATTGAGCTGGCAAAGCGAATTGAGCGCGGCCAGACCGCCGTCCGCAAAGCTCTCTCCCGGTCGCGTCTGGTAATCGGAGCGCTGCTCGGGCTTCGTCTCGAATTGGAACAGGGGACCGTATCCGTTCTGGAAATTGTACAGGCGCCCGACAACCCGGGAGCGCCTGAAGAAGATCATTCCCACGCCGAACCGCTCCGGGAGCAATTTCTTGGTACTCTTCGCGAGGTGGAAAGGCTCCACCGCAAATGCCAGTTGACGTCTCAGAAGCTGATGGCGATCCCGCGTGGAGCGAGGCAGAAGCAATATCGCAAATTGCGGATGGAGTATGCGCGATCTTTGGTTCAAATTTCTCGGTTAATTCGAGGCATCAATTTCACATCGCAATTCCAACGTAAACTGAGCGCGACGCTGCGCAGGGCGGTGGAAACGCTCCGGCCGCTAGAGCGCGATTTAGCAAGGCTGCAGCGAAAGCTCGAGAGTTCCACGGTAACGGAGGCGGCGACTACGTCCGTGATCCGCCGGGATCTGAAGCAACTCAGCAGCCGTATCCAGCAATTCGAGGACGAGTCCGGCGCAACCGCCAGTGAACTTCGGCGTACGCTGCAAATTGTGGAACGCGGCGAGCAGGAAACGGAGCAGGCAAAAAAGCGGCTGATCGAAGCGAATTTGCGGCTGGTCGTATCGGTCGCAAAGCGCTATACGAATCGTGGGCTTCAATTTCTGGACCTCATCCAGGAAGGCAACATCGGACTGATGCGCGCCGTGGACAAGTTCGACTATAAGCGTGGATACAAGTTCTCCACCTATGCGACATGGTGGGTGCGCCAGGCTGTTACCCGCGCCATTGCCGATCAGGCCCGGACCATTCGCATTCCGGTGCACATGATTGAGACGATCAACAAATTGATCCGTCTGCAGCGGAGCATGCAGCAGGAGTTCGGTCGCGAACCGACCACCGAGGAACTGTCGGTCCGAATGGAACTGACGCCTGCGAAGATCAGGCGAGTTCTTCGTATCGCGCAGGAGCCGATTTCGCTGCAGACGCCGGTCGGTGAGGAAGAAGAATCGAATCTCGGCGATTTTCTGGTGGATGGCCGCATGATTTCTCCATCCGAGGCTGTCATCAATCTGAACCTGCGCGAGCAGACCGCCGAAGTCCTCAAGACATTGAGCCCGCGTGAAGAGAAGATTGTAAAAATGCGCTTTGGTCTGCAGGACGGAAGTGAGCACACGCTCGAAGAGGTGGGGCAGCACTTCGCGGTTACGCGCGAGCGCATCCGTCAAATTGAAGCCAAGGCCCTGCGGAAACTTCGCCATCCCAGTCGTAGCCACCGGTTGCGCAATTTTCTGGAGAACGCCCGGCCCTGAGCCTTTCTCTGCGGCGCGATCGCGCAACGTGAAGACCCTGCTCGCTCGCGGGATGCCGCTCTCCCTCGAAATTCAAGAATCACGCTAGATCCGGGAATGCGCCGTCCCCTACGCGAAATCCATAATCTGTTGTAGGGTTGAGGTTATGCCTCGACCGTCAGGGCCTAGGTTGGCGCGCTGCTGCCAACGCAAAACGCAAGCCTCCCTGCGCTATCGTATCCACGAATGCCGACGTTACCGTTAGAGAAAACCCATCCCGTCACTCCGCCGAAGAACGTAGCCAAGCCCAAAACGGCGGCCGCGCGCGCGGACCGCGTCCAAAGAATACTGGCGGAGTTCGATAAGCTGTTTCCGGAAGCGACCTGCGCTCTTCATCACAAGAACGCGTGGCAGCTCCTCGTCGCCACAATTCTTTCCGCTCAGTGTACGGATGAGCGGGTAAATAAAGTGACGCCGGAACTGTTCAAGAAATATCCGACGGTTCGCGATTTTGCGGCGGCGAACCAAGCGGAGCTGGCCGCCGATATCCGTTCCACTGGCTTCTTCAATAACAAATCGAAATCGTTAATCGGCGCGGCCAAAAAAATTCTTTCGGACTTCGGCGGCAAAGTGCCGCGGACTATCGAGGAGATGCTCACCATTCCGGGTGCGGCGCGCAAGACGGCGAATGTGGTGCTCGGAACGGCGTTTGGCATTGCGTCCGGCGTCGTCGTCGACACGCATGTCCAACGGATTTCGCTGCGGCTCGATCTGACGAAGAACTCCGATCCGGTAAGATCGAACAGGATCTCGTGAAAATAATCCCGGAAGAGCGATGGATATTGTTCTCACATCAGACGATCCATTTCGGTAGGCAGATTTGCGTGGCGCGCAAGCCCAGATGCGGCATCTGTCCGCTTGATTTGCTCTGCTACGCGGCGGACAAAAACCTAGCCGGATAGTACCCATGGGAAAACGTCCGGTTACCAGCACCGCAACTCCGCTCAATCGTAATCCACGGAAATAAGAAACAGACCACTGGCCGGTACTGTGGGACCGGGCCGGAAAGCGGCGCCGTCGCGAAATCTGGCGACGATATCCTCCGTACTGAGATTCCCTCTACCGGTCTCAATCAGGACGCCCACCATATTTCGCACCATGTGTTTCAGAAAACCGGATCCCGTCACGCGATAGACCAGCTTGTGTTCGCTTCTGGTTAACTCCGAGCTGTGAATGATCCGCACCTTTGAACGTCTCAACGCATCCGTTTCGTCGCGTGCGGCAAACGCGGTGAAGTCGTGCTCGCCTTCGAGAAGCTTGGCAGCTTCGGCCATTGCCGTTTCGTCGAGGGGATACGGATGATGATAGACGAACCTTCTCTCGAACGGAGAGCAGATTTCCTCCCGGAAGATCCGGTATTCGTAGGTTTTCTGTTTGGCCTGAAAGCGCGGATGAAACTCAATCGCTGTTTCCCGCACATCGCTAATACGGATGGTCGCCGGCAGCAGACGATTCACCGCGCGGCGAAAGTTAGCAGGCGGAATCGGATTCTCAATGCTGACCGCCGCCACCTGCGCCAGCGCATGCACGCCGGCATCGGTGCGTCCCGATCCTTCCACGTGAACCGGCTTGCCTTCGATGCTGGAGACGATGTCCTGTAATATTCCCTGAACTGTCGGCAACTCTGGCTGCACTTGCCAACCGAAGAAATCGGTTCCATCGTACGCGACTTGGAAACGGAGCCGGCGCATCGCAGACCGCAATGCGCAACGGTTCGCTTCAATCTGTTCAGGCTTCGTTGTTGGGCCGCCCACGGTTGCCGGCGCTCAGGCGCTAACCCTTCCGCGATCCGGGTTTCACGACAGGCTGCCCCTGCTTGCAGAGTTCGCAATCTTCCGGAGCGTAGCTCACGACGTCCATCTGTTCAAGCGCCACTCGCGGAACGCCAAGATCGGCGCGGCCGTTACTGCGATCGATGATGGAACCGGCCGCCAGAACCGTGCCGCCCGCGGCGCGCACCGTCTCAATTACCTCTCGAGAGCTTCCGCCGGTGGTCACTACATCCTCGATGACAATGGCCCTCTGTCCGGGCTGTATTTCAAATCCACGGCGGAGCGTCATGTGTCCAGTAGCCGGATCCCGTTCCGCAAACAGAAAGGGCACGTTGAATGCGCGAGCGACTTCGTGACCGATGATCAGGCCGCCGAGTGCCGGAGCGAGCACGACATCGACGTTGCCATCAACTGCCGTTCGCAATTTATCCGCGAGTTTGCGGCCAAGTTCTTCGGCAAAGGCTGGATAGGCCAGCACCTTCGCGCACTGTAGATATTCCCCGCTATGCAGGCCGCTGGTTAAACGAAAATGGCCGCGCAAATACGCCCCCGTACGTTCAAACAGCTCCATAACCGGTGTGCTCATCAGTCGCAGGATACCAAGCCGGCGGATTTCAAGGCCATGAGGAACTTGCCTCGATCCTGACCACAACTGTCCCACTTTCGAACACGAACACGTTTTCTGGCCGGGTTGTCCGGCGCCCAGGCGACCTGAGAATGAACAACTTAGCTCCGTGTGTCGCTTTGGGCGCCATTTTGCTAACCATTACGAAGACAAAACACGTTTTTAAGCACTGCATCAAGGCGCCTAAACCGCTGCGTTACGATGAGAAAGCCGGAACCAGACCCTTTGCTTGCTCGTTTACTATTGCAATGGGCCGGTGTGCACGTGAGGGTCCTGAACTTATATATCGATGAGACGAAGCCAAGTACCGCTATCCCTTTTGGGCGTTTTCCTGATTCTTTGCGTCAATGGCACTGCTCAGAATTCAATCTCCATCCAACCCGCCGGAGGTTGGTCTCTTCTCCGTCCTTACCGGCAGCGGACCGTCTCGCCTGTGGACTTGAGCAACTCCAACCGGCTGGAGGAATTGATTCGGGCGGGAAAGCTCTACCTTTCGGCCCAGGATGTCGTGGCGCTAGCTATCGAGAACAATCTCGATATTGAAGTTCAACGTTACGGGCCGTTTTTGCAACAGGAGATCATTCGCCGCGCGAAGGGCGGCGGCTTTCTTCGGGACGTGAGCACGCCGCTTGCAGCGGCTCCCGCCAGTGTAAGCGCGACCGGCGTTCAGAACGTCACCACCATTTCAACGAGTGTCGCCACAACTTCCGGCGGAGGCGTCGTTTCCTCTATCGGTCCGGCATTGCCGAATCTCGATCCGAGTATCGGCACGACGCTGGTGTGGGGACACGCGACCTTCCCGACAAGCAACACGTTCCAGACGATTGTCAATGCGGTCCAGACAAATTCCCAGACCTACGATGTGAACTATTCCCAAGGATTCACATCGGGCACAAACTTCAGCTTGTCGTTCAATAACAACGTGACGAATCAAAACGTTCTCACGAACGTTCTGAACCCGTCGACCAGTTCATCGCTTGATTTTACGATCACTCAGAACCTGCTGCAAGGCTTCGGATTTGCTGTGAATAACCGGAATATTCGAGTAGCAAAAAACAACATGAAGATTTCGGATCTACAGTTCAAACAACAGCTCATCACAACGATTTCGGGCGTGCTGAATGTGTACTGGGATCTGGTGGCTTTTGACGAGAATGTCCGCGTTGCGCAGCAGGCGCTCGATGCCGCGCAGAGGCTCTACGAGGACAACAAAAAGCAGGTTGCGATCGGGACGCTCGCGCCCATTGAGGTGACGCGCGCCGAAGCCGAAGTCGCAACCGACCAGCAGAATCTGCTGGTTGCCGAGACAAACGTCCTTCAGCAGGAGACGATTCTGAAAAATTCTCTCAGCAAGAATGGCGTGGCGAGCCCGTCGATTTCCGAAGTTCGGATTGTCCCGCTGGACCCCATCGCAATTCCGTCCAAGGAGAGCCTGCAGCCACTGCCGCAGATGGTGGATGAAGCGATGAGCAACCGGCCGGAAATTCAGCAGAACAAAATCAATATCGACAGCCAGAAAATCAATATGGACGGCACCAGAAATGCCTTGCGCCCGACGCTGCAAGCTTTCGCCGAGCTCACGAACAACGGCCTGAACGGCCGGCCTCAAATTACCCCTTATACTCGCGGAGCCCCCGATCCGTATTTTATCGGCGGCTATGGAACCGGGATCGCGCAGATCTTCCGGCGTAATTTCCCATCGTATTCGGCGGGCATTTCCTTAAACATTCCTCTTCGCAATAGGCAGGCGCAGGCCGACTATGTTACAGACCAGCTCAGTTTGCGGCAGAGCCAGTTGCAGTTACAGAAAGCTGAGAATTCAATTCGCGTCGATGTACGCAATGCAGTGATCGGGATCGAGCAGGCGCGCGCTGGCTACGAGGCAGCCGTGAAGGCTCGTATCCTGCAGCAGCAAACGCTCGATGCCGAGCAAAAGAAATACTCCCTCGGCGCATCCACCGTGTACCAGGTCATTCAGGATCAGCGCGATCTCGCCACCGCGCAAGGAAACGAAGTACAGGCACAAGCAACGTACGTTCACGCCAAGATTGCATTAGACGTGGCCCTTGGACGAACTCTCGACGTCAACAATGTCTCCATCTCGGAGGCCGTTAAAGGCCGTGTTTCCCGCCAGTCCGCCATCCCGGCGAACTTGCCGACGGCGCCCGAGCAAAATAAACCGGCAATCCCGAAGAACCAGGGGAATCAGTAAAGGAGGCTGAACAAGCACGCATGACACGCATTCGCAAGCTGCTGGCTATCGGCCTCTCCTGCACGACATTCGTCTCGTCCGGGCTCGCTGCCGCCGCCGAGACGAACATTCGAGTGGACCGTCCCCAAAGTCCGATTTTTGTGCGTCCCTATCAGGCCGCGACCGTACCGCCGATCCGATCAGCTAATAGCTCGCGACTCAGCCAGTTGATTCGCGGCGGTACGCTTTATCTCACTGTGCAGGACGCGATTGCGCTTGCAATTGAAAACAATATCGATCTGGAAGTACAGCGCTACAATCCACTTCTTTCTGACTGGGCGCTCGAACGCGCTGAAGCCGGGGGACCGCTCAAGGGCGTGAATACAGTTTCCAACTCGAATTTTGGCGTGACGGCCGGGCAGGGCGTGCAGGGCGCTTCAAGTCTCGTCGGCAATAACGGCGGCAATTTCGGAGGTAGATCGGGCCCCTCCGGAGGCGCCGTTGTGTCGCAGATCGGACCCGTAACGCAGAACCTCGATCCTGTCTACCAGGGAACCTACGGCGCCGGACACCAGACCCAGCCGCAGGCCAATCCATTTCTTAGCGGCGTCGAGGCGCTGATCGATAAACGCAGGATTTACAACAACTCTCTCTCCCAGGGATTTTTGACCGGCGGATCTCTCACGCTGGCGTTTAACAACGGGTACCTGAACGAGAACGCTCCTACCAACGATTTGAACCCAAGCTCTGCCCCGGCGCTCAGCCTGAGCCTGTCTCAAAATCTATTGAACGGGTTCGGCATCGCCGTGAATTCACGAACCATTCGCGTCGCCAGAGAAAACGTAAATGTTTCGGACTTGCAGTTCCAATCG
>Ga0134126_10003606_pt1 | contig 19408 bp, 15 predicted proteins | sample KB31752_FD_96881 | JGI IMG/M metagenome (GOLD analysis project Ga0134126, IMG submission 96881) | Terrestrial soil microbial communities with excess Nitrogen fertilizer from Kellogg Biological Station, Michigan, USA - KB3-175-2 | ecosystem: Environmental > Terrestrial > Soil > Unclassified ...
CCATTTTCGAGCACTTCGAGCGTGGCGCGGTCGCCCTGATAATTGTCGGTCGCTTCTTGATCAAAATTCTGGCACAGGATCGTGTAGGGCCCGATCCGAAGCGTCTGCCCGGGCATCATTTCCTTTTGCACGTCCGTTTTGAACGCTGTGCCCGAGATGCCGACAAAGATCAACACGATAGCAAGATGGACGATGTACCCGCCGTAGCGCCGCGTATTGCGCATCGTAAGCTCGCCCGCGGCGGCGAGCAGATTCGTCCCGCCGCGCGAGGCGATCACGCGCGCCCCGCGATAGAACTCCGAGGTAATCGTCAGCGTCACGAACACAGCCAGCACCAGGCAAATGAGCGCGTAAAAATCCCGGTCGCTGAGCACAAAGGCCACCACCCCCACCGCGAGCCCGCCCGCCAGCGGCCACGCAAAGTTGCGCCGCAATGCGTCGAAGGAAGTCTTGCGCCAGGCCAGCAGCGGCCCCACGCCCGTCAAAAAAAGTAAAAAGAGCGCGATGGGTATGTTCACCTTATTAAAGAACGGCGGACCCACGCTAATCTTGCTCCCCGTCACCCACTCGGAGAGGATCGGGAAAAGCGTGCCCCACAGCACCGCAAAGCATGCCGCCAGCAGCACCAGATTATTGAAGAGGAAGCTCGACTCGCGCGAGACGAGCGAATCCAATTGGTTGTCGCTGCGCAGATAGTCGCGATTTTTCCACCACGCCACAATGCATACCCCAAGCACAATCGCCAGGAATCCGAAGAACCATCCCCCCACCGACGACTGCGCGAAGGCATGCACCGAATTCACGATCCCCGCGCGCGTCAGCGTGGTGCCCAAAATGCACAGCAGGAACGTGGTGAACACCAGCCAGACGTTCCACACTTTCATCATCCCGCGCTTTTCCTGCATCATCACCGAATGCAGGAAAGCCGTGCCCGTGATCCACGGCAGCAGCGCCGCATTCTCCACCGGGTCCCATTCCCAATAGCGGCCCCAGCCCAGCACAGCGTAGGCCCAGTGCGCTCCCAGCAGAATTCCCACTCCCAGGAAGCACCACGCCACCATCGTCCAGCGCCGCGTGATGTGAATCCATTTCTCGCCCGGATACCGCCCCAGCAGCGCCGCCATCGCAAACGCGAAAGGCACCGCAAAGCCGGTATAACCCAGATAGAGCATCGGCGGATGGATCACCATCTCGAAGTACTGGAGTAGAGGCGTGAGCCCGTTGCCGTCGGCCACGGTCGCCACTTGCAAATGCCCCGCCGCATTCATTCCCGCGAGCACGTGGAAGGGGCTGGCGACAAAATTATTCAGGGTCAGAAAGAAAATCTGAATGCCCGCGAGCGTCACGCCCACCAGCGGCATCAGCTCCGGATGTTTCTTCCGGTGCATCGCCAGAACCACGAAGGCAAATCCGGCGAGCAGCCAGCTCCACCATAGCAGCGAGCCTTCCTGCCCGGCCCACAGCGCGGCGAACTTGTAAAAACCCGGCAGGGCGCGATTGCTGTGCTCGGCGACGTAGGCGAGGGAAAAATTATCCGTAAAGAAGAAATACTCGAGGCAGGCGACCGCGCAGGACACCAGCGCGAATACGGCCATGCCCGCGTTGCGCGCGCTCTTCGTCAGCAGCGGGCGCCGGCCCAGAATCCCGGCAATCCCGCCGATGAACGCGTAGGCGGCGGCCAGAAGGGCCAGCAGCAGCGCAAACGATCCGAAAACGTCCACTCGATTTCCTTAGCTGATTTCCTTAACTCTTGTTCGCATAGGCGGGACTGGCCGAGCCGCCGGAAGCCGTTCCGGGCGGGCTGGCCTGATATTTCGACGCGCACTTTGCCTGCACCTCTTCGGCCACGAAGCGCCCTCCCCCGTCCAAATGACCCTCCACCAGGGCCTGCGCGCCATCCTTGAAAGTGTCCGGCAAGGGATCTCGGCCCACGTAGCTCACGGGAAGCGTTTTCCCTTCTTCTTCCAGCGTGAAATTCACCCGCCCGTCAAGCCGCGCGATCGTTCCGGGGCGGACGTTCCCTGAAACGCGCATCCTTTGCCGCAGCGCCGGCCCCGGCAGGCTCGAAAGCTCCGAAATCGTGTGGTAGTAGGACTTGCTCTGCGTAAATCCCGCGTACGCCAGCGCCACTAGGCAGGCGATGATGATTCCCGCCCCAATCGCGAACTTTCCTCGTCCCTTCATGACTTATCCCGTCTGGCCCCTTGTGCCAACCCTGGATTCTAGCACAATGCTTCCGCCACGCCGCCGCATCGCGTCCAGAAAACGAAGCCGCTAAATCCCGGCCGCCTCCCGCTGAATGGATTGCCAAGCGCCCTCGACATGCTCGATTTCGGTGCGCGTCTGGCCCACGCAAAAGCGAATCGTGAACTTGCCTTGCAGCCGTGTGTGCGAGACGAATAGCCTGCCACTGCGATTCAGACGGTTCATCAATTCCTCCGTGCGCGCGTCCTCACCTTTCAGCCGGAAACAGATCAAGTTCAGCGCCGCTGGCGCCATCACTTCAAATCGGGAGTCCTCGTGCAGCCAGCCGAGGAACTGCCGCGCCAGCTCGACGTGCCGCCGGATGTGGAATTTCAATCCTTCCACTCCGTAATGGTTGATTACGAACCACAACTTGAGCGCGCGAAATCGCCGCCCAAGCGGAATGTGCCAATCGCGATAATCGAACACGGCCCCCGATTCCGTCGCCTGGTTTCGCAGATATTCCGGCAGCACCGTCAGCGAACGAATCAGGTGCGCGCGATCGGCCACATAGAAGCATGTGCAATCGAAATTCGTAAACATCCATTTGTGCGCGTCGAAGCAGTAGCTATCCGCAAATTCCAGCCCGCGATGGATGTGGCGGAACTCCGGGCAGAGCGCCGCCGCCCCGGCCATCGCCGCGTCCACATGCAGCCACAGCTTATGTTCCCGGCAGATTTCGCCGATGCGATCAAGCGGATCGAAAGCCAGCGAGGACGTCGTTCCTGTGGTGGCGCATACCAGGAACGGCCGTCGCCCCGCTCGCTCGTCTGCCGCAATAGCCTGGGCGAGCATTTCAGGGCGCATCGCAAAGCTCGCGTCCACCTCCACCACGCGCAGGTTGCGGCTGCCAATGCCCGCCGCCTTGATGTCCTTTTCAATCGAGGAATGCGCCTGGCTGGACGTGTAGGCCACGAGTTCTTGCCGGCAGCCCTCCTCATTGCTCGCGTAGCTGGTCGCTCGTTCGCGCGCCGCAATCACGGCCGTCAGCGACGCGCTCGACGTCGAATCCTGAATCACGCCGCCGCCCGCGCCGCTTGACTGGAACGCGCGCGGCAGATCGAGCATCGCTACCAGCCAGTCGAGCACGTGCGTCTCAAGCTCGGTGCATGCCGGACTGGTGGCCCAGAGCATCCCCTGCACGCCCAGTCCGGACGAAAGCAAATCCCCCAGCACGGAGGGCTCGGACGCATTCGCGGGAAAGTAGCCGAAGAAACTCGGCGATTGCCAGTGCGTGATCCCCGGCAAAATCCGCGGCAGCAGATCCTGCGTGATTTCGATGGCGGATGCGCCGCGGGCGGGCGGCTCGGCGGGCAGCCCCGCGCGAATCTCTCCGGGCGCCGCCTGCGACTGCACGGGATATTTCGCGGCCTGCTCGTAATAGGTCGCGATCCAGTCAATCAATTGCTTGCCGGCCTCGCGGAACTCGTCCGCCGGCATATGAAAGCTGCGCGGCAATTCCATTCTCCAAAAAATTTGCAACGTGGCGCGCACTCAGTCTTGTCCAAACCGCGCTCGAATTACAATGGAAAGATGGACGCGCACACCACCGCGGAAACCGAACGGGGGGGCGGACTCGGCGTTTAGAAGCGAGGAAAAGCTATTGACCGAGCTTCGCGCGCAGGCAGCCAACCAGTTCGGGCGCGAGGTCGGAAATGATCATTCCTTCGGACACGATGAATTTGCAGCTTAGGATTGGGCGGGCTTGGTCGTCATCGGGAAGCTGGCAATTCACCCGGCAAAACTGGCACTCCTGGTTCCAGCAGAACCGGCCGTAAGGAATCGTCTCCGGGCTGATGAATTGGAACGCGCGCAAAAGCGAATTCCTCTCGGGAACCAGAAACGTCTTCCCGAGAATCGTGATTTCCACCAACTTTTCGTACGGCCGAAACACTTCAGACATCGTTGCAACCGGCGCCTTGGCCTCTGACATGGATACCCCCACCCGAAGCTACGGCAGGCGCGCCCGGCGGGCAACCGCAAGGCGCAAGAGGCGTGCTCAATGCTCCAATGGCGGCAGGTTAGCGGCCCTCGGGCACAACCGGCCGGTTTTTCAGGCCGCCGTCGCTACTTCGTCGTACGCAACGCGCGACCCCGGCGATAGCAGGATGATCAGCGTATAGACGGCCAGCGCCACGGCCGGCGGTCCGCCGACGAATCCGAGGAACGCGGCGACGATTCCCAGTATCCGACCGATGCGCGCGCGGCTCAAAAGCGCGAGTCCGGCCCCCAGCGACGCTACAGCGGAAATGATTAGGACGACGGCCAGCACAGCCAGCCCCGCTTCGAAGCGCTTCATCCACGCCTGAGGATCGGGCACGCGATTCAGCAGCGCGCCCCACATGAGCGCCAGCACGCCGCTCTTGATCACCAGCAGTAGTGCCGTTGCAATGCGCATTACGCCAAAAATCAGCCACAAGATGCCCATGATCCGCGTATGCCGGCGCAGGATCAGTATCGGCATCGCGTCTTCGGCGATCGCTGGCGCCATTTCCGCCGGGCAGCCGCACGCGATACACAGCGTCTCCCCGGTCTCCAATGGCTCGCCGCAGCGGCGGCAGATCATGCGCGCGTCCTCTCGCACTCGGAATCCCGAACGGGCGGGGCTACCCTCAGAATAATCCAATCGGCGGCGCGATGGAACTCAGCGAAAGGGGCTGCAATAGGTCAATTTGAAGCGACATCACGCCACTTCTCGCACCCAGATTCTCTGCGTTGCCGGGTTCCCCAGATGGATGCGCTTCGTACCGCCGCCCCACACGGTTAGCGACATCGTCTCATCGTATTCCCGCCGATGAACGCGCACCTTCGACCCCGGCCGCAAATCCAGGTGGACCAGAAATTCCAGAAACCGCGGATCCTTTTCGTAAACGCACAGCACTTCGTGCGCGCGCCCCACCCGCGCCTCCGAAAGCCGCACGGCGCCGAACTTCTCGCCCAGCGCCCGCATTCCGCCCACGAGCGGCACGCCGTGCGGGCAGCGGCTCTCCGGCCCGAAGCGCTTCAGCAGCAAGCCCGCCACCTCCGGCGAGATGCCATGCTCCAGCTTCTCGGCTTCTTCGTGCGCGCGCGACCATTCCAGCCCGATCACGTCCGTCAACAGCTTTTCGGCCAGTTGATGCCGCAGCACCAGATGCTTTGCCGCCGCTTTACCCTTTGCCGAAAGCTCGATCCTGCCGTCGCGCTGCACGCGCACAAAGCCGTCGCGCGTCATGCGCTTCAACGCCGCGGTCACGGCCGGCGGCGTCACGCCCAAATCCTCCGCCAGCCGCGCGCTGATCGGCACCTGCCCTTCCTGCACAAGCTCCCAGATCGCCTTCAGATAATCTTCCTGCGATACGCTGGTCTTCTCCCGCCGCATCCTACAGCCCCTTCCATGCCACGTACGCCGCCCCGAGCATCGGGCATTCCTCGTTCAGCACCACGCGAATCGGAATCGCATCCAGAAAAGCCGCCAGTTTTTCCTTGTGCTTCATTGCCGCGGCGAAGCGTCCGTCGCGCAGCTTCGGCAGAATCTTCACCGCAATTCCCCCAGCCACGTACATCCCGCCTCGCGCCACTGACCGCAGCGCCAGATTCCCGGCCTCCGCCCCGTAAATCTCCACCCACAAGTCCAGCGCCGCCGCGCACGCGGCGCATTCGCCCGTCATTCCCCGCCGCGTGATTTCCGGCGCGGGATCCATCGCCGGATTTTCAAACCCCGGGTGGGCCGCGCCCGGCGCCAAAAATTCGTGCAGCACCTGAAAGCCGCGACCCGAAAGGACGCTCTCCGTGCTCACAAACTCCCCGCGCGTTTTGATGAACTTCCACAGCTCCGCCTGCTGCTCGGTATGCGGCGCGTAGTCCGTGTGCCCTGCTTCCGTCGCCATGGGGACGTGCCGCCCGCCGTCCCACACCAGCACCGCCTCGCCGAGCCCGGTTCCCGCGGCGATCACGGCGCGATTCGCTTCCGGCGCATCCACGCCGGCATGCAATTCAACCAGCTCGCTCGGTTCGAGTGCGGAGATTCCGTACGCCGTCGCCTCTACGTCATTAATGATTTTCACCCGGGTAAGCTTCAGCAGCGCGGCCAGCTTCGCGCCATCCACCACCCAGGGCAGGTTCGCGGCGCGCACACGATTGCTCACCACCGCACCCGCGATGCCAAACGATGCAGCAGTAATCTGCGACTCATTCTGCGTCGCGACGAAATCCCGCACGATCTCCTCGAAGCCCGCATGCTCCTTGCTCGGGTAATGCTTGTGCGCCACGCGCACCAGCTTCCCCGATTTCGTGTCGAAGAGCCCAAGGTTCGATTTCGTGCCGCCGGCGTCCCCCGCCAAAATCATCCGTTTTGCCTCCGTGTCTCGCTTACTTCGCGCTCAACCCGCGCCATGCACGCCCGTCCGCGGCGATCAATTCTTCAGCCCGCGCCGGGCCTTCGCTGCCCGCCGCATAATTCGGAAAGCTCGGCGGCGCCTCTGACTCCCACCCGCGCAGCAGCGGCTCGATGATCGCCCACGCCGCCTCCACGCTATCCGCTCGGTCAAAAAGAGTGGCGTCGCCGCGAATGCAATCGTTAATCAGCGTGGCGTAAGCGTCCCGCGACGCGCCCCCAAACGTACTCTGATACTCGAAATCCATCGTCACCGACCGCATCGCCATCGCCGGGCCCGGCGGCTTCGCCCCGAATGACAACGAGATTCCCTCCCGCGGCTGAATCCCGATCACTAGCGAATTCGGCTCCGGCTGCTCGCCCCGAAACACCTTCTGCGGCGCCTGCTTGAACTGAACCGTGATCTCCGTCTTCGCCTTCGCCAGCCGCTTTCCCGTCCGCAGATAAAATGGCACGCCGCTCCATCGCCAGTTGTCCACGTGCAGCTTCAGCGCGACGAACGTCTCCGTGGTCGAATCGCCCCGCACCCGCGGCTCCGCGCGATAGCCCGGCGCCGGCGCTCCGTTCACCTCTCCGGCGCCGTATTGCCCGCGCACCGCTTCCTTCGCGATTGTCTCCGCCATAAACGGCCTCACGGACTGAAGCACCTTGATCTTTTCATTACGCACCGAAGTCGCATCAAAACGCGCCGGCGCTTCCATCGCCACAAGGGACGTCAACTGGAGCATGTGGCTCTGCACCATATCGCGCAGCGCGCCCGCCGATTCGTAGAAATCCGCGCGCTTTTCCACGCCCAGCCGCTCGGCCGCCGTAATTTGCACGTGATCTATATAATTGCGGTTCCAGAGCGGCTCGAAAATGCCGTTGCCGAATCTGAATACCAGCAGGTTCTGCACCGTTTCTTTGCCCAGATAATGGTCAATGCGGTAGACTTGCGGCTCGGAAAAGACCTCCAGCACTTGCCGATTCAGCGCCTGCGCCGACTCCAGATCGTGCCCAAACGGCTTTTCCACAATAATACGCGTCCACGATTTCTCGCTCGCCGGCCGCGCCAGTCCCGCGCGCCCAAGCTGCTCCACAATCTTCGGATACACCTCCGGCGGCGTCGCCAGATAGAACAGCCGATTGCCCCCGAGTCCGCCTTCGCGGTCCAATTCCGCCAGCCGCTCCGCCAACCGCGAATACGCACCCGGATCGGCGTAATCCCCGGCGAAATACCGCAAATTTTTCAGGAACTCTTCTCGCCTCTCGCCCTGCGCGCCGCCGCCCGCCGCTTCACCCTTCGGCAGGGATTCCTCGCCGCGCCGCCGGAAATCGCCATCGCTCATCGCCGTGCGCGCGAAGCCCAGCAGCCTGAACCGCGGCGCAAGGCATGCATGCCACGCCAGATCGTAGAGCGCCGGCAGCAATTTCCTCCGCGCCAGATCGCCCGAGGCGCCAAACATCACAATTGCGCACGGATCAGACGGCATTTCGCAGTAATACGCATCCGCCTGCCCCGCCCCGCTGCTCGCCATCGCCTTTGCGCCTGCATTCATTCGCAGCCTCCCGGCGCGGCACGATTGCCTTCAATTTCCGTCCCGCTCGCTCTTCACAGCCTACTATAGTTGCGAAAGTGCCTTCCGCGTGTTCGCGGCGCGCGGATCTGGTCCGCCCTCGCTGCTCCACCACCCGCGCCCGAGTGGAATTTACTCTTGCGTTCCTGTATCTTCAAGAAGGACGCGTTCGCAGGAACTGATGCGAGCGCCAAATAATCATTACCCAGGGGAAATGATGGCGGACGAGAAATGCAGCAACGGATCACCCAGCCCCGCGCCGGGCGCAGCTTCCGCGCCGCCGGGCGCTCGCATGGTGAAATGCGTGAAGTTCGGCAAGGAGTTGCCCGGCCTCGATCGCATCCCTTGGAAGGGCGATCTCGGCAAGCGCGTCTACGACAACGTCTCGAAAGACGCCTGGAAAATGTGGCTCGAGCACGCGAAGATGGTCATGAACGAGTACCGCCTCAATCCACTTGATCCCAATTCGATCAAAATAATGGAACAGCAGATGGAGGATTTCTTCTTCGGCGAGGGCGCCAAGCTCCCCGAAGGCTACGTTCCCCCGCGCACGAAGGGCTGAGCCATTCTCGGGATAGCAGCCGGCGCGACTGCGCCCGCCCTTCGCTATCCGCTGTTCCCAGTGCCATCCTCGAATTCATGAACTTCAAGTTTCAGCTGGTGCTCGGGAAAAGGCGCGCCCTGAAAAAAGCGCCCCGCGTAATAATCGCCTTGCCACACGGCCGTCTTCGCCGAATTTAGTTTCTCGATAAAGGATTCGCGCTCCGCCAGCCACCTCTTGAATTTGCCGGCCAATTCCTGGTCCTGCTCGATATGTTTCACCTCCGGCCGAAATCGCTCCAAATCTCGGCGCGGCCACGGGAATATCATGCAGATCGGTTCGCCTTTCTCGAAGGTGACCGTTAGCTTCCTGCGCGTCAGCTTCCAATTCATGGAAAATGTCCCCGCGCTCCATTCCGTTTCCACGATGCCGTCCAAAGCCGAGGCCCCATCCTTGTAGCAGTTCGTCACCCCGCGAACGTATAGGTCGTACCCCGGCGGCGTGCGGAACACATACGGAATTTTCCACGTGAGAATCCCGGACCCGAAGTGGCTCAGCGCAAAAAGAGGCTGCTTCGAAATGTCCTCGTCCGGGCGAGTCTTGTAATACTTGATGCGCAGATCCCCTGCCCCAGCCTTGCCGTTCCAAGTCGCTTCAATCTTTCGGTCGTTCAGAATCACCCAGCCGGCCTGATTGGCGATTCGCAGCGGCAGGCAGCGATTCGCAAAGCCGTAAGGCGTCTCGTCCATCCATTGCCGGTCCGCCGATGCCACTTCTATGGGCAGCGCCGTGCGGCCGGTCTTATAAGCGATAAGCCTCAGCCCCGCGGAACTAGTCTTTTCTTTTAGCCCGCCCTGCTTCGCCGTTTCTTCCATCGTCCTGTCCTTCCCGAATCCATCCCTTTTCGGAGCCGTCGTCCCTAGCGAACCATCCCGCCGTCGCCGGATGCTGGACGATCATCCTCGGCGAAAACCGAAACCGCAACTTCGCGTGCGCCTCGCGCAGCGCCATCTCCACCTCGCCCGGCGCATTCGCCCGCGCGAAAATGAATCCCAGATAACTCGATCCCTCCGGCCAAGCCTCGACATAGTCCTTCAATCGCGCCGTGATGCGAATTTCCGTCACGTTCGCCACCCGCTCGGCCTCGTCCATTCCCTCTACGCCCTCGAATATCCCGCTGCGCGGCACCGGAATCATCATCACGCCGGACGCCCCTTCCTCTCGCTCCCAATCCGCGCCGGGCAATCCCAGTGCGTTCCGCAGCAGCAGTTCCTCCAGCGCCGCGCCGCTCGGCCCGAAGCGCAGCGCCCGCGAACATAACCCGCCAATCGGCCGCGGAGCAATTTCCAGCACCCACGGCCCGCGCTCGTTCACTCGAAATTCCGCGTGCACCGGCCCGGTCGTCAATCGCAGCGCGCGCGTCGCCCGCGCCAGGCAATCGGCGATGGCTCCCTGCATCGCGGCCGAAAGCCGCGAGGGCGTCACGTAGATTGTCTCCTCAAAATATGGTCCTTCGAGCGGATCGGGCTTATCGAAAATAGCGAGCACGCGCAGCCTGCCCGCATTCAGCAGCCCCTCGACCGCGCACTCGTTCCCCGGAAGATAACTTTCCACCAGCAGCCGCCCCGTCGCCGCATCGCGCTGCGCCTGAATCTCGGGCGACCCAAGCAGCGCGCGAACGCGCCCCACCGCCCGTTCGAATTCCTCTTTATCATTCACGCGTACCACGCCTTGGCTCGCCGCCAGCGTCAGCGGCTTCACCACCGCCGGAAATTTCACGCGCGGCAGCACGCGGCTTGAATCGTCTCCCACGCCGAACGAAAAAAAATCCGGCACTTGCAGCCCCGCCTCCGCGAGCACCTGCCTTTGCCGCAGCTTATTGCGGCACGCCTCCACGGCATCCGGCGGATTCCCCTTCACGCCCAGCGCCCGCGCCGCATATGCCCCTGCCGGAGTCGCGCGATCTCCCAACGCGATCACCGCGCCCGGCACGCCGTCTTTCAGATCTGCGGCAATCTGCCGCGCGGCCTCCTGCGCGCGCTCGAACCGCACCGCAATCGCGTGGTCACCCCACGGATCGTCGAGCTGATGGCAGCGATCCGTAGCGAAAATCGTTTCCGCGCCCAGCCGCTCGGCAGCCTCCGCAAACCCGCGCGTCTGGTATCCCAGCTTCCCCGCCAGGATCAGCACACGCCGCCGCTCCTCGCCCATTTTCGCAAAACCTTTCCGCTACCCTTGGCCCGCGGCCATATACGCGACCCGCACGGCCGCGGGTTTGCTCTTCACTAGTGACGACTCACAAATCACTAATCACGAATTACCTCTTCACACTAGCGTCTCCGCCTGCGCTACCCTTCGCCGCTCCTCTGCGATGGGGGCCACCTGGTCCCCGGCCGGCTCCGCTCAACAGTACCAGGGCTCGTTCAAGTACGGCACCGTGGCCCGCGACGCAATCAGCGGCATAGCACGCAAACCAATTTTCACGCTCGCATCGGGCGGTTTACCCCCAGCCGCCCGCTGCGCCGCTTCCGCTACCTCCTCGAAAATCCGCGCCCGCCCCAGGCCGCCCTTTTCCCCGGCGTGAACGATCCGCTGCACCTCGTCGCACAGCCGGTCCACACGCTCATCCGCGTTCTTCCACGGATACACGAGCGCCGTTTCGTCGAACGCGCCCACCGCCGACCGAATCTCCTCCAGCTCCAGCAGCCGCGAGCCCGCCGGAATCAGCAGCCGAATCGCCAGCTGAATCGGAGCCACGCTTTCAACGAGCCCTTCCTCGCGCAGCACCCCAAGCAGCTCGGCGTACCCCTCCAGCGTCGTCCACGGCGTAAACGGCACGAATGTCGGCTGCATCGCCAGCCCCGCCGCACGGCACAGTGCGAGCGCCTCCAGAAACTCCGCGCGTGTGTGCCGCTTATCGAGCCGATCGAGCACCGCGTCGTCCACTGACTCGACCGCGCTCGTCACGAAGAGGCATCCCGTCTCCCGCAGCGTGCGCAGATGCTCGCGGTGCTTCAGCAGGTGCTCGACCTTGATCGTCGCGTCGTAGGTCAGTTGCGGAAATGTGCGGTGCAGTTCGTCCACAATCGGCAGCGCGTGACCAATTCCATTGAAGAAGTCCGGATCGCCAAACGTGATGTGTTGCGCCCCCGCGGCTACCTGCCGCCGGATGTCCTCGATCACCACGCCTCGCGGCACGATCCGAAACGCGCCGTTATACACCGGCACAATCGGGCAATGCCGGCACAAATGCTTGCACCCGCGGCTCGCTTCCGTGTAGCCCGCCACGCGGCGTTCGCCGCCCGGCATCACCAGGCGCGCATAGCTTTCAAGCGGCGGCAATCCCGCGCGTTCCGGCGTGATGAATTCCAGCCGCTCGAGCGAAATCGCCGGCGCGCCGGTCTCCGTCGCGGCATGGGCTTTGCCGATCCGCTCCGCCAACGCCGTAAGGGCGCCCTCGAATTCCCCGCCGATAATGCTTTGCACGCCCAGCCGCCGCAGATACGCCTCATTCACCGGCGCATACAGCCCATAAAAGCAGATATGCGCGCGCGGATTCATCCGCCGCACTGCCGGCAGCGCCGCCACGGCCAGCCGCGTCGCCGTATGCATCGGCACGTGAAACGCAATCAGTTCCGCCGCGCGCACCGCCGCCTCGTCCAGCGCCTCGCGCGAAAGGTCCTGGCAGCGGACTTCCACGCCACGGCTCCGCAGCCATGCCGCCGGCGACGCCAGCCCAAAGGGCTGCCGCCCCAGCTCATACGTCGCAATCAGCAGCGCCCTCATCGCGTTTTCCCGCTCATCATCACAGGCAAAAATTATCTCACGCGACGGCTTCCAACCGCGCGCGGATGCGCACTTGCTCCCCATCGCTGCCGCGACGGATACAGTTAAGCCTGTATTGACACAGATTGGGGGGGGCGCAGGCTGCCCGTTGAGGTGAGAGTCTATGAAGATCGCGTCCCTCAGTACAGCGGTCTTTCTGTTTCTGCTTGCTGGATCCTTGCAGTCTCGCCCTCCAGGCGTAAAAGCGCAATCTCTCAGAATTCGGCACGCGGCGAAGGGTACGGTCCTCGTTCACGTGTTCGGGCGTTTTCCGCCGCCGCCGAGAGGCGAGCTATGCGCGCAGTCGGCGAAATTATCACCGCTCCGATCAAATCTGCTGGGCAAGACGTCGCCGGAGCCCCGAACGTCAAGTAATCAAATCGAGACATCAACATCCTGTCCACCGGATCCTGTTTGCGTCTACGGCTACGACCCGGTAGCGAACTGCCAGCCAGACTACCAGCCATATCCGGCCGAACCTTGTGACCCTTGTACCAATTGGGCATGCCGCCCAAGAACCGGAAGTTGCTGCGGCATATGCTCGGCCAATGAGTACGGCGGTTGCCCGGGATGCTTCGACAGCACGGGTAATTGCAAGAGTTCCCAGTAGGAGGTTCCCATGCGCTTACCGTTTCTGTACGCTTTGGCTCTTCTAGTTGCCTCCGCCGTCCTGCCAGTCAGCGGTCAGACCATAGGTACGATTCAGAGTCTCCCGGCGCATGATTGGGTAAAATCTGAAATGGGGTTCGTCATTTTCTTCAACCGGCGCAGTGCAAACGACGCGGCTAGCAGTGAAGTGGACGTGTATGCAAAAGCAGGTCAGCCGGTGGTGAATTTTCCTCTGCTATCTTTGGTTCCCGAGGCCGTCAGCGTGAGCACAACAGACGTATCTATTGTCCCGCAGCAGGCTATCGCTGTTTCCGCCGTCTACGACAGGGGGAGCGGAACCCCGACGGCTTCGCTGCTGCTCCGCTTCGATTTCCGAGGACGGCTCCTTTGGGCGCTTGACTTGGCCCCATCCCGGGACGTCGAAGCCCTTGCGGAGGACGATCAGGGAGACACGTGGACTGTCACCTCAGGCTCCGGCGGGGAGGATCCAGGCACCGCACCCACTGTAGTCGAGTACGATGACGCAGGGAAGGTTATTCGAGAGCTTCTGCCGCGCGCCACCTTCCCATCGGATAGCAGGGCCACACAGCAGAACGCTCAGATCGGCCCCGTTACCGCAGGATTTTCTTCTGGGATATTCTGGTTTTGGCTGCCCGCATCTCAGGAGATGGTAAGTATCAATGCGACGAGCGGTGCCGTGAAAAAGCAGCGGCTAGATATCCCAAGGCCGAGGGGCGCGCAGAGATCGTGGCCGCTCGCGGTGGCTCGATCTGCCTCGGGAAAAATTCTTGCGATTCTCGGTCAAAGTGCGCAACCGCGTCACCTCGGCTATGTATGGTCGCCGGACGCCGAGGTGTGGTCCCAATTCCAGCCGGGACCCTGCGCGGGCGACTGGTTCCTCGGTCTTGACGGTGGGCAGCAGCTCTATCTACAGTTGCACTCCGGGGCAGTTTGCGCGTTTAAGACGCAGTAGAATTCGCTTCGCGAAGCGATTGGATTTCGCCCGTCGGTAGTCGAACCGATACTCTGCGAGTATTTCTCCACGCGGCTTGCCGTTCGGCTTCGATTTGTGCGCTTTCTTCATAATCCGTGTGCTCGATCGGAGTCGCGACTCGCCTACTTCCAACGTGCGCCTCCGCACCCGGAAGGATGCTACGGGCAGCAGTCTCTCATAGCACGTCCTCTCGGCCTCGCCGCTATCCGGCGTGGCACCGTTCGGTCGCATCCCGCCCACCCGCAATTCCCTTGCGCGCCACCCCTCATCCGCTACAATCGAAGACGCGATGACCGCTTCCGCCAACTCGTTCTCCACTCGCACCCAGCTTCGCGTCGGCAACCAATCATTCGAAATTTTCCGCCTCTCTGCACTGGAAGCGTCCGGCGCCGGAAGCGTCTCTCGCCTGCCGTTCTCGCTGAAGGTGCTGCTCGAAAATCTCCTCCGCCACGAAGACAGCCGCTTCGTTCGTGCGGACGACGTGCGCGCCCTCGCCAGCCTGCAGCCCGGCTCCAGCGCCTCCGCCGATGCGGACCGCGAAATCTCGTTCATGCCCGCGCGCGTCCTGCTCCAGGATTTTACGGGCGTTCCCGCCATCGTGGACCTTGCCGCCATGCGCGACGCAATGCGCCATCTTGGCGGCGACCCGAAAAAAATCAACCCGCTGCTCCCCGCCGAACTCGTGATCGACCATTCCGTTCAGGTCGACAAATTCGGCGCGCGCGACGCCTTTGCCTTCAACGCCAATCTGGAAATGCAGCGAAATATCGAGCGATACGCCTTTCTCCGCTGGGGACAAAAGGGTTTTCGCAATTTCAAGGTCGTTCCTCCGGACACGGGGATCTGCCATCAGGTCAATCTCGAATATCTTTCGCGCGTCGTCTTCAGCGCCCGGCAGGATGGCAAGCTCGTCGCTTTCCCCGATTCCCTGGTCGGCACCGATTCGCACACCACTATGGTCAACGGCCTCGGCGTCTTCGGATGGGGCGTCGGCGGCATCGAAGCCGAAGCGGCCATGCTCGGCCAGCCCCTCTCGATGCTCATTCCGGAGGTCCTCGGCTTCAAGCTCCACGGCCGCCTGCCCGAGGGCGCCACGGCAACCGATCTCGTCCTCACGGTAACGCAGATGCTCCGCAAGAAAGGCGTCGTCGGCAAATTTGTCGAATTTTACGGCGCCGGCCTCTCCAGCCTCACGATTCCCGACCGCGCCACCATCGCCAATATGGCCCCCGAATACGGCGCGACGATGGGTTTCTTCCCCGTGGATTCCGAAACCTTGGCCTACCTCCGCTTCACGGGTCGCGCCGAGGACCACGCCCTGCTCGTCGAGGCCTACGCCAAGGAGCAGGGCCTTTTCCGCACCGACGATACGCCCGACCCGCTCTTCGACGATCGCATCGAGCTCGATCTCGCCCAGGTCGTTCCGACCATTGCCGGACCTAAGCGCCCGCAGGACAGCGTGCCCCTCAGCGAAGCGAAATCCGCCTTCGAAAAATCCCTCGCGCGAGAGCCCAAGCACGCTAGCGTGCAAAATAACGGCGACCGCTTCGATCTCGCGGACGGCTCCGTCGTCATCGCCGCGATCACGAGCTGCACCAACACCTCGAACCCATCGCTCATGCTCGGCGCCGGCCTGCTGGCCAAGAAAGCGGTCGAGCGCGGCCTTTCCCCCAAGCCATGGGTGAAGACCAGCTTCGCGCCCGGCTCAAAGGTCGTCACGGACTATCTTGAAAAGGCCGGCCTGTGGCGCTATCTCGAATCCCTCCGCTTCCATCTGGTCGGATATGGATGCACCACCTGCATCGGCAATAGCGGCCCGCTTTCGGAGCCAATCGGCAACGCCATCAAGGAAAATGATCTCGTCGCGGTCTCCGTGCTCAGCGGAAATCGCAATTTCGAAGGCCGCATCAATTCGCTCTGCCGCGCGAACTATCTCGCTTCCCCGCCGCTGGTCGTTGCCTATGCCCTCGCCGGCCGGATGGACGTGGACCTTGCTCACGAACCCCTCGGCTCCGATGCAACCGGCAAGCCCGTTTACCTGCGCGATATATGGCCCACGCCGCAGGAAGTCGAATCGGTGATGCGCTCGTCCCTGTCGAGCGATATGTTTCGCAAGGAATACGCCGACGTTTTCACCGGCGACGAAAAATGGCGCGCACTTCCCTTGCCCGAAGGCGATCTCTATTCCTGGGACGCGAATTCCACTTACATCAAGCACCCGCCGTATTTCCAGGGCATGCCGGCCAAGCCTGCGCCGCTATCCGACCTTCACGGTCTCCGCGCGCTCGCCGTCCTCGGCGATAGCGTCACCACCGACCACATCTCCCCGGCCGGCTCGATTCATCCCGATTCGCCCGCCGGAAAATACCTGATCTCGCGCGGCGTCCAGCCCAAGGACTTCAATTCCTATGGCGCCCGCCGCGGCAATGACGAAGTGATGGTCCGCGGAACTTTTGCCAACATCCGCCTTCGCAACCAGCTCGCCCCCGGCACCGAAGGCGGCTGGACCACCCATCTGCCGAGCGGCGAAAAAATGACCATCTACGACGCCTCGGTGAAATATCGCGCCGAACGCGTCCCGCTCATCGTCCTCGCGGGCAAGGAATACGGCTCCGGCTCGTCCCGCGACTGGGCCGCCAAGGGCACCATCCTGCTCGGCGTCCGCGCCGTGCTCGCCGAAAGCTTCGAGCGCATCCATCGCAGCAACCTCATCGGCATGGGCGTTCTCCCCGTCGAGTTCTTGCCCGGCGAAAATCTCACATCCCTCGGCCTTTCCGGCCGCGAACTATTCGACATCGAAGGGATCAGCCGCAATTTCGAGCCGCGCAAAACACTCCAGGTCCGCGCCCGCTCCTCCTCTGGAAACGAAAAGAATTTCTCCGTCGTCGCCCGCGTGGATACCCCCTTCGAGGCCTCCTACTACCACCACGGCGGCATCCTCCAATACGTCCTGCGCCAAATGCTCGAAGCCTCCTGAACCGTATTTCCCATCCCCTCTTCCATTGTCATTCCGGCGAGGAGCAGCCTGCTTTATCATCCTTCAGCAAACATACCTCCCGCCTTCGCCATGCTTCTGCGACCTTTTCAGAAACCGATACAAGCTAGTCCGCCCAATCCCCAGCACCTGCGCCGCGCGCACTCGATTCCCCCTGCACATTTCCAGCACTCTCTGAATATGAATCCCGCGCACTTCATCGAGCGGCAATGGCCGCCACGTCTCGTCCGGCCCGATCGCCGCGCGCTCCGGCCGCTGCATGTGCTTGGGCAAATCCTTCACGTCAAGAAAATCCGACGTCGCCGTAATCGCCGCGCTCGAAATCACGTTCTCCAGTTCCCGCACGTTCCCGGGCCATTCGTACTGCAGCAGCACCATCTGCGCGCGCCGCGAAATCCCCTGGAACGCCTTCCCGTACGCCTCGTTGTACTTCTTCAGGAAATACTGCGTCAGCAGCGGCACGTCTTCGCTGCGGTCAATCAGCCCCGGCACGCGAATCTCGATGCTGCTCAGCCGGTAGAAAAGGTCCTCGCGAAACCGCCCGTTCATCGCCTCGGTCCGCAAGTCGCGATTGGTCGCGGCGATCAGCCGCACGTCCACTTTGCGCACCTCGGGCGACCCCACGCGCTGAATCTCGCGGTTTTGAATCACCCGCAGCAGCTTCGCCTGCATCGTCAGCGACGTCTCCCCGATCTCGTCCAAGAACACCGTCCCCCCATTCGCATATTCGAACAAGCCCGCCCGCGTCTCCGTCGCCCCGGTAAACGATCCGCGCATGTGCCCGAAGAGCTGGCTTTCCAGCAGCGTGTCCACCAGCGCCGAGCAATTGCACACCGCGAACCGCCCCTGCCCGGCCGGACTCATCTCGTGGATCGCCCGCGCCACCAGTTCCTTCCCCGCGCCCGTCGGCCCCGTGATCAGGACGTTCGAATAGTGCCTCGCGATCTTTCGCACCAGGTCGAACACCTCCAGCATCGCCGGGCTTCGCGCCACGATCCCGTGAAATTGCAGGTTCTCGAGCAGCCTCTGTTCCAGGCCGCGCACTTGCGACCGCTGCGAGAATGTATGCGCCAGTTCATCCAGCGTCTTCACCAGCCGCGCCAGATCCAGCGGCTTGCACAAATAGTCGTATGCCCCGCGCTTCACGCTCTCGATCGCCGAATCCATCGTGTAGTACCCGGTCACCAGGATCACGTACACCCCGGGATCCTGATGCAGCGCCTTTTCCAGGAACGCCAGCCCATCCATTCCCGGCATCTTCAAATCGCACAGCACCACCTTGCATCCGCCCAGCCGCACCTTTTCCAGCGCCTCCAGCGGATGCGTCGTCCCTACCGCCACGAATCCCTCCCGGTCCAGCCTCGCCGTGGTCGTTTCCACCAGGTCCGGCTCATCGTCCAGCACGCAAATCGAAAGATTTTTTCGCACGGTCGCCGCCATTGGCTTCCCCGACGTTGTGTTCATGCGCCGGTATCTAGGCACGAGCCATGCCAGAGCGAAACACCCGCCCTGCATCTGCGGCACATCCCCGCAGCGGCCGTCCGTCGAGTAATCACCAGAGTAACGTCTGAAAAGGTGGAACTTAGCGGTTAATAAGCGCGCGGAAGGAAACTGCGGATGGCTTCTATCGCCTCATTGTCAATAAACGTACACGCATGGCTGTCCGAAAGTGGGATCCGTCGTGTCAAAGTGGAACGCACCGGCGAGCACAATCCGGCACCCCTAGCCCGTCTTGCGAAGCACTCACCGCCTAGATCCTCGCGCTCTAGCTCGCCTTTTGCGCCCCAGGCGTTCCATAGCGCCTGTTGCGTTCTTCCTGCGGCTGCAATCGCATCAAAAGTACGCGGCCGCGCCCGTCGCGATTCTTCCCCGCCGTCTTGATCACCTCGTACGCGATCGGAAAATCCTTGCCGTCCGCCAGCGGCCGAAGCAGCCGGACGAACACCACCGCCCCTGGCCGAACCGCCGACGCGAGTCCTATCTCCCTGTGGCTGCCCGCCTCCCACCCCAGCGTTGTCTTCTCCACAAAGAAATTCTCCTTCGCGTCCCACCCAGACACCTCAACCGAGTAGCTGTTCGTCCCGCCAGTCTCTAAATTCTCCGGCCCGGAATTGCTTCGCTCGAAATTCATAGCAGCCCTCCAGCAGGAGAAATGCAGCATCCCTGCCAAAGGACCGCCAGCCTTACCGGCGTGCAATCAGCGCATTGCCAAAACGGGAACCACCCCTCGCCCCCAAAAGGTGTTCCCTTTCAACACGCTGTGCACCCC
>Ga0134126_10003607_pt1 | contig 19407 bp, 14 predicted proteins | sample KB31752_FD_96881 | JGI IMG/M metagenome (GOLD analysis project Ga0134126, IMG submission 96881) | Terrestrial soil microbial communities with excess Nitrogen fertilizer from Kellogg Biological Station, Michigan, USA - KB3-175-2 | ecosystem: Environmental > Terrestrial > Soil > Unclassified ...
TGGAGTATTGGCCGCATTCGTGAACGCGGTCACGCTTGTGATTGTTGCGATCTACATCTTCATCGAGGCGGCTCATCGGTTGATGAATCCCGTTTCGGTCCAGGCGCCGACAATGATGATCGTCGCCGCCGCAGGCGTAATCATGAATGGCGCGATTGCCCTCATGCTGCGCGGCAGCAGTCACGACGTAAACGTGCGAAGCGCATTCATCCACATGCTCGGCGACACGCTCTCCACCGCCTCGGTGATCATCGGCGGCTGGGCAATCCTCTGGACAGGACGAAACTGGATCGATCCCGCGCTCTCATTCGCGATCGCCGCCATGATCTTATGGTCCTCGTTCGGCATCATTCGCGAGACGCTCAACATCCTGCTCGAAGGCACTCCAAAGGGAGTGAGCCTGGACAGGCTGGCTCAGGCGATGAAAGAAGTCGACGGAGTGCGCGACGTGCACGATCTTCACGTGTGGAGCATCGGCTCAGAGATGCACGCGCTCTCGTGCCACATTGCCATCGCCGACATTCCGCCGTCGGAAAGCGAGATCATTCTGCATGAAGTGAAAGAACGCCTCGCCGAAGGCTTCCACATCCATCACACGACCATCCAATTCGAACACGAAAAGTGTGACATCGCCCACGGCTGCGTAATGCCAGTCTCGATGGAAGAAGCGCATCATCACGAACACTAGCTTCTTTTCACCACGGAGACACTGAGACACGGAGAAAACAGCAGAATTCCTAATAGTCATGCGCAAAAGTTCGGCGTTTCCGAGCTGATCTGGATTCGCGCTCTACGATGACAAACTCTAGCGATGTTCCTCCGTGTCTCAGTGTCTCCGTGGTGAAATTGTGCTTTCGACCTCGTCTGCTACTCTGATTTCGTGAGTGTGCACAATCCTGCTTATTTCACCGTCATTGGGCTCGCGGCGGGAACTTTCACCACGCTCTCATTCGTTCCGCAGCTCCTGAAAACTGTGCGCACGCGGCGCACCAAGGACATGTCCGGACTGTGGCTCACATGCTTCATTTGTGGGCTGATTCTGTGGCTGACCTATGGTCTGCTGCTTCCTTCCATGCCGATCATCCTGGCTAATGCCGCAACTCTGCTCCTCACGCTGCCTATTTTGTTCATCAAGATCGCGCAAAGGAATCACCCGGAATAGAGCGTCCGTATTCCGGCGGACAATCTCAGCCATCCCTCTCGGTGCCAACGTGCAACAAATTAGGACAGAGGAGAGCTCATGAAATTTTGCCGCAACTTAGCACTGGCCGCCAGCCTGGCAATGGTCCTGCCCGCAATGGCACAAACCGCCGGACAAGACATGAAGAATGCCGGCCACAACACGGCTAACGCTACCAAGAAAACAGCTCATACAGTGAAGCGAGGAACGAAAAAGGGCGTCCACAAAACCGCTCGCGCTACCAAGAGAGGCGCGAACAAGGTAGAACAGAAGACCGACACAACTCCGAAATAGGAATAGCAGTCCCACTGCTCGGCTCTTCTATCGAGATCGGAACGTCAGTACTGACCAGGGGGACTACTCCGTCTTGCTGTCGATCTGTTCCGCACTCTCAAGTGGTTTGCGCGCGAAGTAATAAAGCGAAGCTGCCAACAGCGCAAAGGCAATCACGGCTAGAACATTACTGTTTGCTGTAAGCGGGAACTTTGCTCCCCACGCCAGCGAGTTCTCCGGCAGTTTGCCTGTGCTCTCGATGAGTTTCACGGCAATGCCGATCAGACCCATAATGCCGCCGGCGGCAATGAGGCCGCTCGCAAATAGAGAGCCAGGGCTGACTTCGCTTTCCGTGGGGGTCTCTCCCGCGCGTTTGGCCGAGGACTCGACCATCCAGCGCACGACTCCGCCGACGAAGATTGCGAGCGTCGTCCCGATCGAGAGATAGGCGCCGACCGCAAAAGCCAGCGATCGAATTCCCAGCAGCTCAACTACGACGACAAGGAAAACGCCCAGCATCACCAGGCCCCAGGGCAGCTTGCGGGTGAGAATTCCATTGATCACCGTCGACATCAACTGCGCCTGCGGCGCGGCGGCGCGTTCGCTGCCGATTCCCTGAATCCATTGGACTTCGATCTGTCCTGTTTTGGGATTGTAGAGATACTTGCCGTTGGCGACTTCAGGTGAGTTGATCGCATTCAGCAGGTAATAGTTACCGCCAGGTTTTGTGACCTCCTGCCCTTGGGACGTCTTGTAGCTGAAGTGGTCGCGATCAAACGCCTTCTGTCCGTTATTCTCTTCGAGGCTGACGCCTGCGGGCAGATGATTGATGTCGATCTGCTTCGTCAGCGGTCGAAATTCTTCCAGGCCTTTGTTCATTCCCGTAAGCGTGTAGCCGACAGCGAACGTGGAGATGGTTACACCGATCAGCAGCGCCGCTTGCTGCGCTCTGGGCGTTGCGCCCAGCAGGTAGCCCGTTTTTAGATCTTGCGAAGTGTCGCCGGCATTCGAAGATGCGATGCAAACTACTCCCCCTACAGCCAGCACGAGAGCGCCAAATGCGGGAGCGGTCCAGCCCAAGGCAAGGAAGATGGCTGAGGTCGCCATCAACGTTGCAATCGTCATTCCTGAAACGGGATTGGCCGAGCTGCCGATCAGGCCCGTAATACGCGACGATACCGTGACAAACAGGAATCCGAAGACGATAACGAAAATCGCAGCTGCCACGTTGGCGAGCATCGAGGTCTGCGCTCCGGGTATCGGCTTGAACGTCAGAAACGCCCACATCGCAATGATGAGCAGAACCGATCCGCCGACCGTTACCCAAATCGGCAGATCATTTTCGGTGCGCAAATTGGATTCCTCGCTCTTTCCGCCGCCGAGTTGTTTCAGGCTTGCCTGAAGCGCGGAGACGATCGTAGGCACCGTCTTCAGCAGAGTAATGAGACCTGCGGCCGCGACCGCTCCCGCGCCCATAGGCCGCACATAAGTTCTCCAGAGATCGGTTGGCGACATCTGCGCAATTGGCACAGTCCCTGGGTAAATCGCGCTCGGCAGCCCCGCGCCGAAGAAGTGAATGGCTGGCATAAGTACCAGCCACGAGAAGACTCCGCCGGCGAAGATCACGCCTGCTACTTTTGGACCGATGATGTAGCCAACCCCGAGATATTCAGAAGTCGTGGAAGCTCGTATCGAAGCGCCGGGATACGATTTCAGATCCCAAGTCGGCGTGCTGGGCCATGCAGCAAACAGATTTTCATTTTGGAACAGGGTGTAGAGTGCTCCGAGTCCCAAGCCCCAGAAAACGCGGCTGGCAAAGCTCCCGCCGCGGTCTCCGGCGACAAGCACGTCGGCGCAGGCTGTGCCTTCTGGATACGTGAGCACGCCGTGCTCTTTCACGATCAATTGCCGCCGAAGCGGGATCATGAAGAATACTCCGATCAATCCCCCCACCAGGCTCAGCAGGAAAATGCGTGCGACTTCCAGCTTGAATCCGAGAAAGATGAGTGCAGGCAAAGTAAAGATCACGCCTGAGGCGACTGACTGACCGGCGTTGCCTGTGGTCTGCACGATGTTGTTTTCGAGAATCGTGGATTTGCCGAAGGCGCGGAGGATGCTGATTGAAAGAACCGCAATGGGAATCGACGCCGAGACAGTGAGTCCGGCGCGCAGGCCGACGTAAACCGTGACAGCTCCGAAAAGAATTCCGAAGAACGAGCCCAGGATGAGCGCGCGCGGAGTGAACTCTTTGAGCTTGGTAGCCGGCGGAACATACGGCTCGAACTGTGTGGCTGGAACTTTCGGTTCAGTGCTGGTGGCCAAAGCTCTCCTCCGACCCACGGGCCGTGCCCGCTGGCCCGTAGATTCTAAGGGCAAAACGAGAAAAGAAACAGATGGAACCGCCTCTGACGGGCCGGTGTCTATGGCCGTATGATGGACGTACGAAAGCTGACTAAGCGGTACTCGGCGATCCCGGCGGTGCAGGACGTGAGCTTCAGCATTCGTCCCGGCCAAATCGTGGGATATCTCGGACCTAATGGTTCCGGCAAGAGCACGACAGTAAAGATGCTCACCGGCCTGATTGAACCTTCGGACGGGGAGATCTTCTTTCGCGGCGAGAACGTTCTCAAGAACCGGCTCTGGTTCAGCCGCCATTTCGGATACGTTCCGGAAGAGCCGTATCTGTATGCCCACCTCACCGGGCGCGAGTACCTCCAGCTTGCCGGACGCCTGCGCGGAATGGAAAAGTCGGTGCTCGAGCGAAAGATCGAGGCGATGCTCGAATTATTCGGCCTCGCCGAATTTCGCGACACGCAGATGTCCTCGTACTCGAAAGGCATGCGGCAGAAGGTGCTGCTATCGGCCGCGCTGCTGCACGATCCTCAAGTGCTTATTCTTGACGAGCCCTTCTCTGGGCTCGACGTAACCGCTGCGCTCGTCTTTCGTTCTGTGCTGCAGGCGCTTGCGAACGAAGGCAAGATGATTCTCTACAGCTCGCACGTTTTGGAGGTTGTGGAGAAGGTCTGCTCGGAGGTTGTGATCCTCCACCGCGGACGTGTGCTGGCCTACGACTCTGTTGCACGGCTGCGAGATCTTCGCGCATCTACATCGCTCGAAGATGTCTTCGCGCAGTTGGTGATGCAGGAGGACGTGAGCGCCGTGGCATCGCAAATGATTGCGGTAATGCGAGCCTAACTATGCCGCTTCGACGCCGAGCCAGAGAATGGCTCGAAGCCACACACGGACCGCTGTTCGAATTGCACCGCCACTACACGCGTCAGCTATTCGAGAGCGAACTGATCACTTCGCCTGACGATCTGCGCAGAGTTGTGATCACCTGCCTGGCGGCGATTGCTTCCATTGGATTCATCGTTCCCAAGCTGTACTACAAGAAATACGAATTTCTCTCGCTCGGACCGAACGCCGATCTCTATCGCCGAGCCATCTATGCCGACCAGCTCTTCTTCATCGTAATGACCATTTTGGGAATCGCCGCGCTGGCCACCTTCCGGTGGGATTCGCTCTTCCCGAGCCGCCAGGACTATCTGATCCTGCGTGCGCTTCCGCTGAAGCTGTCACACATCTATTTCGCGAAGCTGACGACGCTGTGCGCGTTGGTCGTGCTTGTGATTGCGCTGCTCAATGTTCCTTGCGCGGTTTCGTTTGCATCGGTAATCTCCGGGGCTCACGATCTGGCTCCATCATGGCTGGAGACCTTCGCTGAATTCGCGGCGGCATTTTGTGCGGGAGTCTTCGTTCTTTTTGTGTTGGCGCTGCTGCAAACGGTGCTGATGAATGTTCTCCCGCTGCGCTGGTACGCACGCGCTTCGGCTTCAGTGCAATCGCTTCTGCTGGTCGCGGTGCTGTGCGCAATTCCGTGGGCGGTCGATCTGCCCAATGCGGTGCACTGGGTAGATTGGCGACCAGCCTGGAGCGGTTATGCTCCGCCACTGTGGTACCTGGCTTTGTATGAAAAGCTGATAGGCAAAGCTAGTCGCGGCGATTCTGTTCTCGCGCTTCGAGGAATCGAGGCGATGATTGCCGCCATTGCGGCGACAATTCTGGTCAGCGTTTTATTCCATCGACGTTATGCGAAGCGCATCTTCGAATCAGAAGTGAAGCTGCGAGGGTCGAGAATTCATCTCGTGGAACGAGTTGCCGAATTCATCGCTCGCGATCCGCGGGAGTCTGCGATTCTGCTTTTCGCGCTGCGCTCGCTGGAGCGGCTTAAGCAACATCGGATGATCCGCTTGGTGTACGCCGGAGTGGGTTGCGCACTCTTGATCGAGAGCGGGATTGGATTGATTCTGAGCGGCGCGATGAATCGCGGTCCCATTCAACGTGGCGCCGCTCTCGACGCAGCCTTCGCTCTACCTCTGCTGTTGTTCTTTTTCCTATACACAGGACTCCGTTATGCATTTCGCATTCCTGTCGATCTGCGGGCGAACTGGCTGTTCCGCCTCACATCGCAAGACGCCAACGTTGAACGCGAGCGTGCGTTGCGGCTGATCTATTTCGGATTCGCGCTGCTGCCGGCCATCATCACTACGCTTCCTTTCCTTCTTCTCGTATTGATTCCCTGGAAGGCAGTGTACGGCGTTTGTTTCGGTGCGCTGATCGCGCTGATCATCATCGAGCGCGAGCTCAGCAATACCGACACGATTCCGCTCACGTGCTCCTACCTGCCGGGAAAACGCAATATCCTCCACACCGGCATCATTTACTGGCTCACAGTCTTTGGATTGACGACGATCCTCACAGCGTTCGAGGCGATTGGAGCAGCGAATCCGGTTCGCGCGGCGCTGGCCATCGGCTTCCTCGCCGTCATTCTGTTCCGCGCACAAAAGCGCGAACCGTCCTCTGAGCTCCCCGAGCTTCGCTTTGACGATATGCCGGAGCCTGCAGTTGCGACGCTCGGCCTCGCCCGGGAATGACTAAGACAGAACCGCCGGCGGCTGCTATTCGCGCAACGCAATAGTCAATCGCAGACAGCCTGCGTATGCTGGATGTGCTCTGATATGCGCTCCTGGTCTGGGAAAACAATTCTTAGAAACTTCAGCGCCGTCCTGCCACGTCCGCTCCGCCATGCTCTGATCGCCAATCGCCTATTGCTTATTGCCTGTTGCTTCGTTCCCTTGCTCGTGCACGCACAAGGCAACTACGAAATCCAGGTGTATGGCTCCGACATGGTCCCGCCCGGCAACACTATGGTCGAATTGCACAGCAATTACACGGTTTCCGGCACGAAGGCAGCTCCAGGCAGGCGCTTTGCCGCAGACGGAACCGAGCCGACCACCGGCGCAGTCCATGAGACGGTGGAGATCACGCAAGGCTTTACCAACTGGTTTGAAACCGGGCTCTACATCTTTACCAGCGCGCATCGCAACTTCGGATACGAATGGGTGGGTGATCACATTCGCCCCCGCGTGCGCGTGCCGGAGAGCTGGCATTGGCCGGTTGGCGTGAGCTTGTCCAACGAGATCGGATATCAACGCGCGCGCTTCTCGCCGGATACGTGGACGTGGGAGATTCGTCCAATCGTCGATAAGCAGCTTGGCCCCTGGTACTTGTCGTTCAATCCGACGCTGGAGCGTTCATGGCATGGCCCGAGCGTGAGCCAGGGAGTCGAATTCTCTCCGAACTTCAAGTTCAGCTATGACCTGACCAAGAAGATCGCCGCCGGACTCGAGTATTACGGAGCGTACGGGAATCTCACAGGATTCGACGCCTTCCACGAGCAGCAGCAGGATTTCTTTCCGTCAATCGACCTGAACGTCTCACCAAAATGGGAATTCAACTTCGGCGTGGGAGTCGGCGTGACGCGCTCCACCGACCACCTGATCGTGAAATGCATCGTCGGGCGGCGGTTCTCGTTCGGAAGGCACAAGCAGCAGTAGGAGAAATCCTTTCACCACGGAGACACTGAGACACGGAGGAATGACATTTTGTCTGTCATTCCGAACCGCTGGTTTTGCGGTGAGGAATCCCTACAGTCACGATCCATGTTGCCTTCGGAAAGGGCAGCTTACGTTAGTCCACCGGAAGCCAGCGTAGATTTGATAGGGATTCCTCCGCCAAAATCGGGCGTTCGGAATGACAGAAATAAACCTCCGTGACTCTGTGTCTCCGTAGTGAAAACTAAGGCTCAGATCATCCGAACTGATGTAGAGCCTTGCTGAGGCGTTCGTGGTGCTCGTCGTCGAAGGCGACGAAGCGGAAGCCGAATTCCGAGTTTGTGTGCCGTTGCACTCCCCTGCCGACAAACTCGATCAGCCCTACGACTGGGCCAATAGGCGTGGGGATGGCGATCTCAGCCAGCGTGCCGCTCTTAACGGTTGAAGCCAGTAGCGCACAGCCGCCGGTCATTGAAAGCCGGCGCAGGGTGCCTTTCACCAGCTTGTCTTCGACGCGAAAATCGGCGGGTTCGGGATTGGGGAAGGTCGTCCTTGGAGCTCGAACTGAGGGATGAACTTTCGGGAACGTTGCCATGACAAAGACTCTAGCTGCCGGGAGGGATAGATAGGAAGATTACCTTAGCCGTATCGGGCAGCCGAATCGGTACAATGACCTGCTGTAAGCCATTGTAAATAGGCTATTTCACCACGGAGCCACGGAGGCACAGAGAAAACGTTTTTGGTCTTCAGTTTCTAAGACTTTCTCCGTGACTCCGTGTCTCCGTGGTGAAAATTCCGCAAGACGGGAACCGCTAACATTAGTTCCGCGTAAACGTCTTCTGACGGGAGGATTCAATTGATGAAGAGCCCACTTCTTCGCTCTTTGCGTATCGCTGTAGCACTAGTTGCGGTAACCGGTCTGGCGGTGGCCCAGGACCAAGGCACGGATAATGGTCGCGAATTCCACTGGACTGGAAAGCTCGCGCCCGACCAGGTGCTGGTGATTAAAGACATCAACGGCAACATCGACGCCAACGGGTCGTCGAGCAGCGATCAGGTCGAGGTTTCAGCCAGGAAGAGCGGCTCCGGCGCCGAGGACGTTAAGATCCATGTCGTCAAATTGAACGACGGCGTGATGATTTGCGCTGTTTATCCCGGGTTCTTCAATTCCGAGAACTGCGATTCCGGCTCCCATTTTGGGAACAACCACAATAACGCCCGCGTGGACTTCACCATTCATATGCCGCGCAACGTGCGCTTTACCGGCAAAAACGTGAACGGCGAAGTGAATGCCGAGTCGATGGGCCGCTACGTAGAAGCGACCAGCGTGAACGGGAGCATCCACATTTCAACGTCGAGCTGGGCTTCGGCGAATACGGTAAACGGATCGATTGATGCCGCGCTTGGTCGCGCGGACTGGTCGGGCGATCTCGAATTCAAGAGCGTGAATGGCAGCATCAAGCTGCAGCTTCCCGCGAACGCAAACGCCGAAGTTGACTTCAAGAGCGTGAATGGCCATCTCGACTCTGACTTCCCGCTCACAGTGCAAGGCAGCATCGGACGCCATTCCGTCCACGGGACCATCGGCAGTGGAGGGCGAACGCTCGATATCAAGACCGTGAATGGCAGCGGGGAACTGCGCAAAGCCACCGTCTAGCTAGCCCGCGTCTCAAATTGAAAGGATTGTCATCCTGAAGCGCTTCTTTTGCGCGAAGGATCTCCCGTCATCTGTCGGACTAAATTGCCGTCAGCGTGGCTCCTCCACCAGGAAGAATCGAGTATTTTGGTCAAAAAGCCTGGTGAGTGCATTTAAGTCGGAAACACTATCGGAGATCCTTCGCGCAAAAGAAGCGCTTCAGGATGACAGACCTTGGGGAGCTTCGGCCAGACGCGTACACGCGAAATCGAGTGAATCGTGCCCTCTCAAACTGAAAAGCAAAAAAATTCCCGCCTCAGGGGAGGCGGGCTTCGATTCGATAGGGTGACTTCACTTTATCGGGGCGCAGTTCCTCGCGCCATAATCTTTTTGTAGTATCGTTCGAGTAATCCAAAACCATTACAAATTGTGCTCACGCCCGCGACATGCGGCTGCACGCGCGACCTGCTTCCTCAACTGTCGCCGTGCAAGGTGATCAATGAGAATGCGAGTTTCATTCCTGCCACTTTTGTTTTTAGCTTTACTAACGACGTACGCGACTGCTCAAACAATCACGCCTGTTTCCGAACAGCGCATGAAACAGCTGTTGCCCGCCACAGTATTCATCGACGGCGAAAACGTGCCTACGCAGGAGCGCAATGCGGCCATGGTCGCATTGCCGAATGGTAAGGTTTTGCTCGCCAGCCTGATCGACACCGCCGGATACAGCTCGGCTTACCAGGAGAAATACAGCGGCATCCTGCTTTCCCAAACTGGATTTACGCTTGGCTCGAAATCGTTCGATGCCGGCGGATATGCATTCGGACGAAAGAAGGATGGAGATAGCGTCTCGCTGCTCGTTTATAACCTCGGCGGAGATCAGCTGGCGGAGATCGCAACACCAAAGCAGGAGAATCTTCGGCCGGTGAAACCGCTGCAGATCGTTGTGGCTGATGACGGCTCCGCGCGCCTTTATCTCGGCCCGTATTACGTCGCCCTGGCAGGCAAATAGATGGCTCCTCCGCTGGCCAAGGCCCATTCCGCAATCTGGCGCGCTGGTTTGTTGGGCCTGGCCGTTACTCTGACTGCGGTTGTTGCTTACTCGTGGTACGTGACGCAGCAGATCGCGGGACTTCGCGAGCTGCAAACCTCCATCACCGAGCGCAATCGCAAAGACTCACTGCAGTTGTTGCGCATTCAAAACAACCTGAACGATGCCGCACTCAGCATGCGAGATATGCTCGACAATCCCGAGCATTATCCGCTCACAGCTTTTCAGCCCCAGTTCCAGCGCATTCGCACTGACCTAAAGGATGCCCTGCAGCGCGAGCAGGAGTTAGCGGTTGCAACGCGAACGCCGGCGCAACGACAGTACCTCAGCGATTCTGTTTCTCAATTCTGGAATGCAGTGGACGAGATGTTCGCCTTGGCTCGGCGAGGCAACGAAGCTCAGGCACGAGAAGAGATACTCACCTCTCTGCAGCCGCGGCAGGCTGCTTTGAGCAATGCCGTTGCCCGTTTTCTCGTAGCCAACAATGAAAGCGAGCAGCAGGCGCAGCAGCGGGTTACATCGATCTACGATCGCGTGCAACGCCAGGCTTACATCTTCCTGATCGCGACGCTCGCCGCGATCGTGCTCACCAGCGCGTTGATCATCCGGTCCAATCGTGCCCTATTCCGGCAGCTCGCCATCGTGTCGCAGCAGCGCGGCGAACTGGCGCAGAAGCTGATTTCGACGCAGGAATCCACTCTCAGCTACGTCTCACGCGAGCTGCATGACGAATTTGGGCAGATTCTCACCGCGCTGGGAGCGATGCTCACGCGAGCAGAGAAACGCAATCCCGATTCGGAACTAACCGAGAGCCTGCGCGAAATTCGCGAAGTCGCGCAATCGGCGCTGGACAAAACGCGGACTCTTTCGCAGGCGTTACATCCGGTCATGCTGGACGAGTCCGGACTCGAGCAGAGCCTCGACTGGTATCTGCCGACTATTGAGCGGCAAACAGGCATCGACATCTCCTATGAGAAATCAGGCGCACCGTTCGAGGTGCCGAGGAGTGCCGGCGTGCACATCTATCGGGTCGTTCAGGAAGCCCTGAACAACATCAAGAGACACTCAGGAGCGCAGCGGGCATGGATTCGCCTGCGATATCTAGCCGATGCATTAGAAGTGGAAATTGAGGACCACGGTCGTGGTCTCTCGATATCATCCAACGGCTCGCGAGGCATTGGATTGGTGGGAATGCGCGAACGCGCACAATTGATCGGAGCAGAGTTGAAGTTCTCCCAACCAGCCGAAGGAGGGACATTAGTTCGACTGCGAGTGCCGCGCGGAACAGAAAGGCGGGCGGTGATCCAAACGCATTAGGCGGTAAGCAATAGGCAATAGGCTGAAGACCAGCATTTATTGGCGAGATTGATGGAATTGGCAGTTTTCTTAGCCTACAGCTTATTGCCAATCGCCTATTGCCTCTCATTCCGCCAACATTCTCGAAAATGCCTAAGAACAAAATCTCTGTCCTGCTAGTCGATGACCACAGCCTCGTCCGCCGTGGGTTTCGCCGCATGCTGGAAGACGAAAACGACATTCTCGTTGCCGGCGAGGCGAGCAGCGGCGCCGAAGCCGTCGATCTCGCGCGCAAGCTGAAGCCCCAGGTGATTCTTATGGATTGCGCGCTGCAGGGCGAGAGCGGCATCAATGTGACGCGTACCATTATGGGATCGCTTCCCGAAACGGCAGTGCTCATGCTCAGCATGCATTCCGAGGAGACTCTTGTGCGGCAGTCTTTTGAAGCCGGCGCTCGGGGCTACATTCTCAAGAACGCCTCAGATCTCGATCTCGCTGCCGCGATCCGCCGAGTCCTCGAAGGCGACATCGTCCTCGATGCCCAACTTAAGCGCGCCGAGAATCTCAAGGGCGAGCGTACTGCAGGGCTCACGGCGCGTGAACTCGAGGTTCTTCAGCTCATCGCGATGGGCAAGTCAAACAAAGAAATTGCGAGCGAGTTAGACGTGAGCGTAAATACCGTAGCCGTGCATCGGGCCAACATCATGAACGCGCTTGGGCTGCACAAGACGGCGGAGCTGGTCGTGTACGCGATACGGAATGGGTTGGTGAATCTGCCGTGACTGTGATTACGACCGCTGTTGGAGCTGCAGTTAGCTCTCCGCGATGAGACCGCAAGTATTTAAGCCTGTCATCCTGAAGCGCTTCTTTTGCGCGAAGGATCTCCCGGAATCCTTCGAACATAAATGCACTTCCCGGGCTCTTCAACAATCCTGAGGAGATGGCCGGAGAGCCTGGAAAGTGCAACTAAGTCTGAGGCATCGCGGGAGATCCTTCGCGCAAAAGAAGCGCTTCAGGATGACAATTCTGTAGACGCGATTTTTCGAAATCAGGAATCAATTATCGCGTGTAACTATCCCCTGCGGGTTGCATCACCGGTTCTGGATGTCCCTGTTGAACTTTGCTGTGATGGCGGCTGTACGCGAAGTAGATGATGAGCCCGATCACCAACCAGACTACGAGACGAATCCACGTTGCGTTCTTCAGGCTATACATCATGTACGCCGAAGTGATGATTCCCATAATGGGCGTAAACGGGACCCATGGTGTCACAAACGCGCGCTTCACCGGAGTTCCGCGACGGCGCAGCACCCAGATTCCCGAGCAGACGATGATGAAGGCCAGCAGGGTGCCGATTGAGACCATCTCGCCAAGTACGTTGATCGGCGTGAGAGCCCCGGCGAGGGCGACGCAGATACCGACGAAGATCGTCGAGAGATACGGGGTGCGGAATTTGGGATGAACTTTGCTCGCCCACGCGGGCAGGAGTCCGTCGCGCGACATCGAGAAGAAGACGCGCGATTGCCCGAGCAACATCACCACCATCGTGCTGCTCAGGCCGCATATTGCGCCGAGTTTCACCAGCATGCTTCCCCAGCGCACTCCGGTGACGTCGATGCCGATCGCGATCGGATCGGGAACGTCGAGGTTCGTGTACTTCACTAGTCCGGTGAGGACGAGCGCAACGAGGATATAGAGCACTGTACATATCACGAGAGAGCCCAGAATCCCGATGGGCATATCGCGCGCCGGATTTTTGGCTTCCTGCGCCGCCGTAGAAACAGCGTCGAATCCGATATAGGCGAAGAAGATGATGCCTGCCGCCGTGGCGATTCCAGAAATGCCGAAGTCGCCATAATGCCCGGTGTTCTTCGGCAGGAAGGGAGTCCAGTTCGCGATCGTCTCGGCGCGATGCGCGAATATGTAGGACGCTCCTAGTCCAAGGAAGACCAGGAGTACGGCAACCTTGATAATCACAATGAGTGAATTGAAGTTAGCCGATTCCTTAATTCCGATCACCAGAATGACGGTCACAATCGCGATCCCGAGAAATCCGAAGAGGTTGAAGGAAGAGGTCATCGTGGGCAAGGTCGAGGGATCGACGTGCTCAAGGTTGAGCTTCATGATGATGCCGGCCAGCCGCTCCCAGTGTCCGTGATAGAGAACGAATGGCGTGCCCGGAGCTCCGGCAAGAGTGGGGCTCACGCGAATTCCCAAATCACCGAGGAAGCTGAGCACGTATCCGCTCCATCCGCTGGCTACCGTGGCGGCTCCGAGCGCGTATTCGAGAATCAGATCCCAGCCGATAATCCAGGCGATGAACTCGCCGAGAGTCGCATAGCCGTAGGTGTAGGCCGATCCCGCGACAGGGATCATCGAGGCAAACTCGGCATAGCAAAGCCCGGCGAAGACGCAGGCGACTGCAGCCAGGATGAATGAAAGGACAATGGCAGGGCCCGCATTCTCTGCCGACGCTGTGCCCGTGAGCACGAAGATGCCGGTGCCGATGATGGCGCCGATTCCAAGAGAAATAAGGTTCGTAGGGCCAAGCGCGCGCCGCAGACTGTGCTCGCCGGTTTCTTCCGCCTCCGACATGATGACGTTCAGAGGCTTCTTTGCCATTAAATCAGGCATTCATTGTTCTCCTGTGTGTTTGCGATTTCAGCCTGCTTGATTCGGTAATTCGGACGTCCTTACACGCGCACTTTGCCGCGACCAGAACAGGTACACGGGAATTCCCAGCAGCACGATGATCAATCCCGGCCAAGTATATTGCGGCTTGTAGCGCAACAGCACGATCTCGATAAATATTGCCATCAATATATAGATTGCGGGCAAAACTGGATACCCAAAGGCACGATAGGGACGAGGCGCATCGGGCTGAGTCCGCCGGAGGACGAACAGGCCGCCAATGGTTAGGATGTAGAAGGCGATCTGGGCGAACATGGTCAGATCGAGCAGTTGGCCATAGGTGCCGGAGAGGCACAGTACGCACGTCCACACGGTCTGCGCGACCAGTGAGACTGCGGGGGTTTTGTATCGCGGGTGTAAGTCGCCGATCGAGCGGAAGAAAAGTCCGTCTTTCGACATCGCATAGTAGATTCGAGCACCGGCGAGAATCAGCCCGTTATTGCAGCCGAAGGTCGAGATCAGAATGGCGATGGCCATCAGCGCTGCGCCTGATGCTCCGAAAGCCTGCTGCATGACTGCAGTGCCTACTCGGTCGTCCGCCGCGTATTGAATGCCGCGAGCAAGAATCGTGCTGCCGTGAGGATCGCCATGCAACGGCAGAACCATCAGGTACACGAAGTTTGCCGCGATGTAGAGCAGAATCACGATGCTCGTCCCCAGCGCCAGCGAGAGGGGAATATTGCGCCGCGGATTTTCGACTTCGGCTGCCGTGAATGTGACTCCGTTCCACGCATCGGCGGAGAACAGCGACCCGACCTGCGCAACCGCAATGATTGTCAACAGTCCCACGAACACGGTGGGTCCGCCGATGCCGACCTGAACCGGGTGTAGAGCATGGAATGAAGCGTTCTGCCAGAAGTGTCCGAAGTTCTGGCGAATAGCTTCGGCGTTCCGGCCGAGAGCTGCTCCGATGAGCACCAGACCGAGCAGCGCGGCAGTCTTGGAAAACGTAAAGATGTTCTGCACGAGCGCGCCGCTGCGCACTCCCAGCACGTTCACGCCGGTCAGAAGGAGGATGGTGGCGATCGCAACAAGGTTCTGGCGATTCAGGCCTACGTCCATGTTCCCAAGGGCAAGCGGCCCTACGACCCATTTTGGAACATGGCCGATATGCCAGATCCATTTATCGGCTGAAATCACCGGGAAAAGCACGCCGAGAAATTTTCCAAACGCAACGCCTACCGCAGCGATGGTTCCGGTTTGGATCACCGTGAACATCGACCATCCATAGAGAAATCCCCAGAGCGGCCCGAGGGATTCGCGCAGAAAGATATATTGGCCGCCGGCCTTTGGCATCATCGCTGCCAGCTCGCCGTAGGTGAGCGCGCCGACGATGGTCATGAATCCGGTCACCACCCAGGCCAGAATCAGAAGTGCCGGCGACTCGACCAGGCGCGCGATATCGGCTGAGACGATGAAAATGCCGGAGCCGATCATCGAGCCAATTACAAGAGAAGTCGCGCTGGTGAGATTGATGCCCTTAACAAAGTCGGCAGATTCGCGGACGGGTACGCGAACCTGGGTCTGGGTGGTCACTGCCTGATAGTTTTACCTCATTTTCAACAGGAAAGCCGCAGTTCTTTTGCGCGGATCAGGTAGCAAATCGGTGATAACTGCCACCGAATCTGCGCCGGCATCGATGACTCCGCGACAGTTTTCGAGTGTGATTCCGCCAATCGCCACCAGCGGTTTTTGCGTGAGAGCTCGCGCACGCTTGACTCCTTCGAGACCGATTACCGGATCGGGATTATCTTTTGACGTGGTACTGAACACCGGGCCGACAGCTACGTAATCTGCCGAGGATTCGTCGCCCGCTCGTACCTGCTCGGGATTATGAGTAGAGATCCCAACGATACGCTCAGATCCAACGATTCTGCGTGCAGACTCCAGAGGAAGATCGTCCTGCCCGACATGAACGCCGCTCACGCCGGAAGCTAAACACAGATCAGCACGATCATTCAGGATCAGCCGAACCTTCCCAGGAAGGACGCGCCGCAGCTCGCGCGCAATGCGAAGAATCTCGCGCGAAGATGCGTGCTTCTCGCGCAGTTGAATGAATGTCGCTCCGCCTTGCGCGAGTTCGGTCGCGAAGTCCACAACCTCGCTTAAGTTCCCCTTGCTAACGCGTGAAGGAACCAAAATGGGATAAAGGTGCGGGATTGAGCCTAGGTTATTCAGTTTGCGAATGCTCTCAAAGTCTTGTCATCCCTCGCTCCGCCGCGACGATGGTATCGCTTCCGACCTCTGCGTTCGCGCAGCAAAAACACGGAATCAAATCCCCAGAGCACATCGTGGCTGCGCGAGGGATGACAAGGTTTATGCAATGTGTTGAATCCCTTTTCACGCTACCGGCACGGAATAACGCGCATCAACGCCGACTTTTCTCACGCGTATCTAGCTTGAAAAATGCAGGGAATGTCTTATCAATCAGTCTCAAGCCACAAAAGAACTCGCTTTAGTCAAACAGGTCTTCCTTCCACAGTTTCTGTCCTCCGAGGGATGTGTGGAACGCCCAGAGAGCAAGCGCCAGAACACCCGCGTATCCGAAGATCACAGCGCCGATAAACCAACTCGAAAAGTCGGAGGTCATAGGCAGGCCGAACAAAAGATCGGTGACGAAAAATCCCGAAACCAGCGCGATCAATCCGAAGCGCACCATAACGAAAGCTGCGCTTCCGTACATCAAAATGAGTGTAGGAATCAGAACGCCCAGATGTTGCCCTCCGAGGCTCTTGTAGAAGACCCAAATTCCGACAAACACTACTGCCGAGAGCCAGCGCTTGCGCAGCAGGACGCGTACGAGAAACAGAACGAAGAAAAAGATCAGCGTTCCCTGGAATTCCCAGAGAATGCGCACCAGGTAGTTGCCGACAACCTGGCGCGTACTGAGAAGAAATGAGAGATCTCCCCACATCGGGGAATCTCCAAGGCGAAGCAAAATCGCTCCATAGGCATAGAGAATGAGACTAATCACCAGACCCTCGATGATGCCGACGAGCACGTCCTTGCCCACGAGCGCATCGCGCCAGCGTCCATGCAACAACCGCGTCCAGGAGATGATCGTCTGCGGCCAGTGACGCCTTACGTAAGGCTCGAGAGCGAGATACAGAACAGCCACGGTCGTGCTCAGAAACAGCGAGCCGCAGATGGCAAGAATTAAAAGGCCAAAGCTTCCGATGCCGGCCACGAAATGAGCTCGCAAGGCCCAGACCAGCATGTCCACAAGAAAATAAAAGATTCCGATCCGCCAGGCTGCGCTCAGGTCACTTCGCTTCTTGCGTGTGTTGCGATAGGCCAGCCATGCGGAGGCGAACAAGATGATGCCTCCAAGGATAGATACAAAAATGCCTGAGGCTTTGTCAGAAGACTTTTCTTCACGCACTTGCCGATTCGGTTCTTTCCAGGGTCCAATCAGGCTGAAAAATACCGGTTGGCCTCCCAGCGCAGCGGCTTCGACTCGAAGAGGAAGACCGCTTCCCGGCCACGATCCAGTCCAGGCTGAACGTGTGTCGCTGGCACCAAGTGAATTCCATAATGGTTCTGTCGGCTGGAAATGTGAAAGGTCGAGGCCTGCGAGGGCGAAGATCGGTTTCCAATCCACCGGTTTGGGCGGCAGAGGGGCATCTTGCTTTTGTGGAGGAATCGCCCCGAAGCTCAGGAGCCTGCCCTGCGGATCCAGTTCCACTTCGAGCATTCCCGAAATGATATTCGGTGGGTCCTCAGGACTAGTCAGCCCTGGATTCAAGCTGAAGCTGTCTCTAAATTCCGTAACCAGCATTGGCTGCGGACTTGAGCGGTACCAGTAATGAAGCAGTGGAGGCGGCTGCGAGAGGACCTTGTCCCAATCAGGACGGGCACTCTGGGCTTTGACGTAATGCTCGAAATCATCGGCCTCCCAGAAACCCCAGTCGCTATCTGCCGCCCGCTGCGGGTAGCCGAGTTGGTTCACGATCTCCTGTGCTTTGTGCGTCAGCACGTCAGGAGGCAGATTCATGTTCATTTTCGGGAACACGCTCACGCGGACTCCGATCCAGAAACAGGCGGCAAGAGCGAGGACGATTCCGACAATGCAGGGAACGGCAATGCGTGGCGCGAGCCCCTCCACCTCGCCCGCCGCTGCCACCATCTGCGGTGACGGGGTTTCCCCCGCCGCGAGTGCGGCAGCCAATGGATCTCCACCCGGAAGCGCTGCAGCCACGGCAAGCACAGAAGCCGGACGCATCGCCGGATCAGGCTCCAGACAGCGAAGGATGACGCGTTCCACTCCGGGATCGAGGTCGCGTACCAGAGTGGAAGGATTCGTAGGTGAAGGAGACTCCGAGCGCGTGCGTACGATTTCAGCTAGCGTGTCGGCCTGAAAAGCACGTTTGCCGGTGAAGATCTCGTAAAGGACCAAGCCAAGAGCGTAGATGTCGCTCTTCGCCGTAACCTCTTTTCCCGCGAGTTGCTCCGGCGCCATGTAGGCCGGAGTCCCATATCGGACCTGCTCGTGCGGGATATGCTCGGCGAGATCCGCCAAACCGAAGTCCATGATCACCACTTCGCCCTGACTGTTCAGCATGATGTTGGCGGGCTTCAGATCGCGATGCAGAACGCCTTTGTCATGCGCAGCCGCCAGTCCGGCGCAGAGCTTGCGCGCAATTTCCAGTGCTTTATCGGACGGAAGCCGCCCGATGCGCCGCAGCAGTGACCCGAGGTCCTCGCCGTCGACGTACTCCATCGAGAGAAAGACCAGCCCATCAGCTTCGCCAATGTCGTAAATGCGGCAGACGTTTGGATGGGAAATCCTGCGTGCAATGCGAACTTCATTGTGGAAACGTTCTAGCGTTACTGGATCCTGGGCAGTGGCTTCGGGCAGGAATTTCAGCGCAACCGGTTGCTGGAGTCGCAGATCGTCGGCGCGATAGACCTCGCCCATTCCTCCTCGGCCCAACAGCGCGATGACTCGATATCGCTCGGCAAGGATCGTTCCTGGAATAAAGCGGCCTTCGTGCGGGCCGCTACTGGACGCGGATGACTTCGGAAAGCTCTTTGGCTTTGGAGTGCGTGGAGGCGCAGGAGTGACCGTGGCCGTAGCCATCGGATCGTTTTGCTGCGAACTGCCGCAGGAGGGACAGAATTTTGCATTGGAATCGATCCGCTGTCCGCAGGCTGAGCAGTAAATGGACGAAAGCTTGGCCACAGTTTCAGAGTGCAGGCCATGATACTAAAGGCGCGGGAAACGGGAGGAGTTGCATTAGAAGCAAAACACGGCAGGGACAGCACGGATCCTCCGGACAGGGATCGCCCGGATTCAGGACAAACCTTTTCCCATCACCAACCTGTGCAATCCGTACGCGAAGAGTCCGTGTGATTCGCGTCGTGCTTTTGGTGGTTTCGGTGCTAA
>Ga0134126_10003610_pt1 | contig 19399 bp, 15 predicted proteins | sample KB31752_FD_96881 | JGI IMG/M metagenome (GOLD analysis project Ga0134126, IMG submission 96881) | Terrestrial soil microbial communities with excess Nitrogen fertilizer from Kellogg Biological Station, Michigan, USA - KB3-175-2 | ecosystem: Environmental > Terrestrial > Soil > Unclassified ...
ACCCATTCCACGCTGGCAACCAAACAACCCGCATTCACCGCCAGCGCTGTGGCCAGTTCACTGGATACCAAACAAAATACATTAAAGCCCAACCTCTACAATCTTGCGGTTACCGTGGCCAAAGTATCCAGGAGCCAGTTCGCATCCTTCGTTGGTAACCTGATCATTGTTTTTCCCGGCACCTATTTACTGGCATGGTCGTATCACCTGTTAACCCGATCGCCTTTACTTGATGGAGCGGAAGCCCGGGCAGTACTGGAAAACCAGCATCCCTGGCACAGCCTTTCTCTCTTGTATGGGGCTATTACCGGCTTTTATCTTTTTCTGTGTGGTATTATTGCCGGATATGTCCAGAATAAAATCCGCTATGGCCATATTGGCGAGCGGTTGAAAACCCATCCGCTCTGGCTGGTAACCTCCTCTCCGGAAAAACTCAGCCGGCGGTCGAAGTATATTGAGAAAAATGCCGGCATGATCGCCGGCAGTGTATCCCTGGGGTTTATGATCGGCATGTCGGCTGTGGTAAGCAAGTTTACCGGTATCCCGTTCGATGCACGCCATATCACTATCTCTTCGGGTGAGATGGCTTCCGCTGTTTATAGCCTGGGCTTCGAAAATATTCCTCCCGTTTATCTACTCACGGTATTTTTGGGCGTGCTGGGCATTGGGGTATTAAATTTTGTTGTGAGCTTTGGTTTCGCTTTTTTTGTGGCGGCAAAATCCCGGGGCGTCCACCTGCGGGAATACCCGGAATTTATCGGCATACTCTGGCGCTATTTCTGGAAGCGTCCGCTGGATTTTATCCGGCCCAGGCGCTATGTTCCCGAACCTGAATGATTTTCTTTGCTTAACATTGTGGATTCAGAATAGAGCTATGTCTGCCATAATAGAATGTGTTCCCAATTTCAGTGAGGGCCGGGACCTCAGCATCATTCAATCCATCACGAATGAAATTGAATCGGTGGCCGGAGTCCGACTGCTCAATGTGGATCCGGGAAAAGCCACCAATCGCACGGTAGTTACTTTCGTCGGAGAACCTTCCGCCGTGGTGAACGCCGCATTCCTCGCCGTTCAGAAAGCCGGAGAGCTGATAGACATGCGCAAACACAAAGGAGAGCATCCCCGCATGGGCGCTACGGATGTTTGTCCCCTGATCCCGGTTGCCGGCATCACAATGGAAGAAACGGCAGACTGGGCAAAAAAGCTGGCGGAAAGGGTAGGACGGGAACTGAGTCTTCCGGTCTACCTGTATGAAGCGGCGCAGAAAGATAAATCCCGAAGTAATTTATCGGTTATACGTGCCGGTGAGTATGAAGGCTTCCCTGAAAAAATCAGTCTGCCGGAATGGAAACCCGATTTCGGTCCGGCCGTTTTTGATGCCCGCCGCGGCGCCACCGTGATCGGCGCCCGCGACTTCCTGGTCGCCTACAATGTAAATCTCAACAGCAGTTCCGTACGCAGGGCCAACAGCATTGCTTTTGACGTACGTGAAGCCGGCAGGGTAAAAAGGGAAGGGGATCCGGTTACCGGAAAAATAGTAAAGGATGAGAAAGGAATTCCGGTAAATATTCCGGGATCCTTAAAATCTGTGAAAGCCATTGGATGGTATATTGAAGAATACGGTATTGCCCAGATTTCCATGAACCTGACGAATCTTTCGGTAACACCTCTGCATATCGCATTTGATGAAGTATGCCGTAAGGCGGAGGCGCGGGGTATCCGGGTAACGGGCAGCGAACTGGTGGGACTCATTCCGCTGCAGGCGATGCTGGATGCCGGAAAATATTTTTTAAGAAAGCAGAAACGTTCCGCTGGCGTTTCAGAAAAAGAACTGATCCGCATCGCCGTGCTTTCCATGGGACTTGATGAACTCGGTCCATTTAAACCCGAAGAAAAAATTATTGAATACCTGTTAAGAGATAAATCGGCTGAAAAAATAATCTACTTATCCCTGTCGGATTTTGCCGATGAAACAGCGAGTGAAAGCCCGGCGCCCGGCGGCGGATCGGTTGCTGCTTACCTGGGTGTACTCGGCGCTTCGCTGGGCGGCATGGTCGCCAATTTATCTGCGCATAAAAAAGGCTGGGACGACCGCTGGCTGGAATTCAGCGACTGGGCAGAACGGGCAGAAGAAAGTAAAAAAGCCCTGCTGCAACTGGTCGACGCTGATACAAATGCTTTCCAGGGCGTCATGCAGGCCCATGCACTTCCTAAATCCACCGCAGGAGAAAAAGCCTTCCGCAAAAAAGCGATTGATGAGGCAACGGCAAAAGCCATTGCAGTTCCCTTCCAGGTAATGAAACTCGCCCTGGATTCCATGCCCGTCATTAAAGCCATGGCCCTGCAGGGAAATCCCAATTCCATTTCCGATGCGGGAGTAGCCGCACTATGTGCCCGCAGTGCCGTGCTGGGCGCAGCGCTCAACGTTCGCATCAACGCCGCCGGGCGGGAAACCGAGGAAGAAATCGCTGCCCTGCTTGCCGAAGTAAAGAAAATGGAAGCGGAAGCGGTATTGCAGGAAGTGGAAATTTTGCAGTTGGTGAATCTGCGATGAGTAAAGTGGATAGTAGTTAGTTAATAGTGGACAGCAGACGGTCCCCAAGTGTGAATTCACCTACAAACAAAAGTCTATCAACTATCTACTATATACTATCCACGTCAAAACGGTATCCCGATATTCAAATACCCCATCACCCTTTTCCACTGATCACAATACATGGCGCTCACCTCCAGCGGGCCCAAAGCAAAATTGTAAGTAAAAGTAAGGGCATAGCCGGAAAGAAAATCGGGGCTTTGATAAAACTGGCTCTTGTCGACGATATTATTGAAGAGGATATTGGTTCTTGCGGTGAGCAAAATATTGCTGAATAGCTGGTAACGGTAGCCGAGCTGAAAGGCGGCAAGACCGGAAGAATAAAATGATCCTTCGCGCAGCCCGGCAAAAGTGATCTGGTTGTGAAAACTGGGAGTGAGCCCGCCAATAGAGAACTCATTCATTATATTCTTATCGTAACGCAAATTCACACCGGACTGAAGCTTGAACAGGAACGTACTTTTTGAACTCAGCGGCGTATAACTTTCAAAATTAAAAACCAGTCGCGGATATGCACTGCCGGAGGCCAGCGTATCCAGATCCTGATTGTTGAAATGAAGTTGAATATCCGGGTTCTGTTCAAAAACCCAGTCTCCTTCCAGTTCTGTTTTAATCCCTCTTCTTGGATATATTGGCCTGTCCAGCGAATTATGCTTTAAATAAACATAGCTTGTAGGAAAATCATTGGTTCCCTTAAATGAAAGCGTTGAAGTAATGGAGGGTTTGTAACGTGTCCATTCAAAACGTGTTCCGGCGCCGACCGTGAGGTTCCGGTTCGTGGAATATCCCAACCGCAGGTTCGTGACAAAATAATTTTCATTATAGATCCCGGCTTCTTTTGTTTCATTGTAAGAAGTGATATTAAACTGATCAAACTGGGTGGACAAGCCTGCGGCAAACTTTCTTCCTCTTCCCAGATACTGGAGGTGTTCCCCGCGGATCCTGAAATTTTCACCGATATCAATAGTCGCCAGGCTTCTGGAATTCGGCGTGAAGAAGTCCCGCGTGGTCAGGTTCAGAATGGCACTGATACCGCTGAACTGATTGTAATGCAGCGAGATTTTTCCAAAGGATAGCGGGTTTTCAGATGCGTCAAAGATAATCTTTGAACTCCCGTCCGGCTGTTTATCCAGAAAATAAACGATCCGGTTATAATAACGGGTTCCTGCCTCCCGGCGAACCATCTGGGAAAGATTTTTGGGTGTGTAGAGGTGATGTGTCAGCAAACCCATCGTATGAATGAAAAAATTCTCCGTAGTATGCTTGAGTCCGCGCACTTCGTAAGAAGTGATCAGAACTGAATCTTCGGCAGTCGGTTTTTTTTTAGGCAGGGGTTTCCCGTAAATATCATTTAAAGAATCTGCCAGTGCTTTCAGCCGGGGATATAATTTTCTGCCTTCTTCCTTTCCGGCCTCAATGATTTCATTGGCTGATGAAAAACTGCCCATACTGTATTTATCCAGCGGGGTCTGCACATAGATATCGCAGAGCGGCACCTCCAGTTTGGTATCTTCCGCTTCCCGGAAAAAAGCAACCTGCAACAAAACCTGCAGGGCATTATTTACTTTTTTTGCGGCGAGCAATCCCTGCGATACGTTACTGCCGATCACAATCTGGGCTCCCATTTCGCGAACATCCCGGACGGGAAAATTTCTCACTACTCCGCCATCCACCAAACGCCGACCGTTGTAATCGACCGCCGTAAAAACAGAAGGGATGGCCATGCTGGCCCGGATGGCCGAAACCAGTTCGCCGCTGTCCAGCACCACCGCTTCGCCGGTAGAGAGGTCGGTGGCTACACAGCGGAATGGAATGGGTAACTGATTGAAATCTTTGATCTGATGAACCGGAAATAAAAGCTCGGATAGTTTCAGCCAGAGTTCCTGTCCCTCCAGTACCCCGGTATTCAGCCGGAAGAAATGATTTACCCAGGGAAGTTCCAGGTCGTACCTTCCATATTCGTCTTTTTCTTCCATGATGATGTTGCGCAGGGAACTCTGATTGGAAAGCATCAGGTCCCAGTCAATCTTACGGGCTATTTTTTCTATGGAATCCGCAGAATAACCACTCGCGTACAATGCTCCGATGATACTTCCCATGCTGGTTCCGGTAATATAATCAATGGATAATCCCGCGGAATCAATGGCTTTCAGTATTCCGATATGGGCCAGTCCTTTTGCGCCACCACCACTGAGGGTAAGGCCTATTTTAGGCCGGGTGGTCAGTTGCAGGGGAGATTGTGCCAACCCATCTGAAATGAATGTGCAGAAGAAACAGCCAATAAAAAACGAGGTCCGTCGTATCGCACGAAAAAACGCTGTGAAGTTAATAATTGATAATCTTTATAGTTAAAATTAACGAAAGCTCCGGAGGATGCAATATCTGCTTTCTTACTGTCCCTCCTCCAGTTCCATCAGTTTTTCCAGGGCTTCATCATATGCCATTCTGGCTTCGGACAATGCCTGGTCTGCTTTTTTGTAAGCGGTTTCAGCAAGATGGAATTTTTGTTTGTCGGCATATATTTCAGGTTCTGCAAGCTGTAATTCCAGCCTGCCGCTTTCTTCCTTCAGCCTGCTTACCTTTTCATCCAGCTGATCCACGATGCGTTGCTGTTTCTGAATTTGCTTTTTCGACTCTTTATGGATGGGCTGCTGGATAAGAACGGGTTTTACCGTTTCTTCAGCCGGAGTCTCCGTTTTCTTTTTTCCTTCGGCTGATCTGGCCTGTGCAGCCATCCGTTTATTCCATTCAACCCATTCATCATAAGGTCCCTTGAACACTTTTATTTTCCCGTTATCGATCTCCCAGATCTTATTTGCGGTTTTGGAGATAAAATAACGGTCATGACTTACGAGGATATAGCTCCCTTCATATTTATTCAACGCTTCAGCGAGCAATTCGCAGGAGTGGATATCGAGGTGATTGGTCGGTTCATCCAGCAGTAAAAAGTTTGCTTTTCCGGCAATGGTTTTGGCCAGGGCAACCCGCGCTTTTTCCCCTCCGCTCAATACCCGGATCTTCTTCTCCACGTCGTCGCCCGAAAATAAAAAACAGCCGAGCAGGGTACGGAGTTCCAATTCATTCTTCTGGCTACCGCACATTTTCATTTCATCCAGCACCGTATTGTTTATGTCCAGGGATTCCAGCTGGTGCTGCGCATAGAAACTATCTTCCACATTGTGGCCCCAGTTACGGGTTCCGGTAAAGGATTCGGTGCCGGCGATAATGCGCAGGATAGTAGATTTTCCTTTTCCGTTTGCCCCGATCAGCGCAATCTTATCCCCTCGGTCAATTTCTGCCTCCGCATGATTCACAATTTCGATATCGCCGAAATTTTTACCGAGGTCTTTTAATTCAACCAGCACCTTACCCGGTGTTTTTCCGATGCGGAACTGGATGCGCATATCAGGTCTTTCCATCTCCACGTTTTCAATCCGGTCTATTTTCTCGAGTCGTTTCATAGCTGACTGCGCAGCTGCAGCTTTCGTGGCTTTCGCACGGAAACGTTCAATGAATTTTTCCTGCTGCCGGATATAATCCTGCTGGTTCTCGAATGCCCGCTGCTGCAGCGAGATCCGCATTTCCTTTTCCTTTTCATAAAAAGAATAATTCCCTTTATAGAAATGCAGGTTCTGCTGATAAAGCTCCACGATTTCGGTGACCATGCGGTCCAGGAAAAACTTATCATGACTTACAATCACCACGGACCCCTGATAATGCTGCAGGTATTTCTCCAGCCATTCAATGGAAGGAAGATCCAGGTGGTTCGTGGGTTCATCCAGCAGCAGCAGGTCCGGCTTCTGAAGAATCATTTTTGCAAGCAGCACCCGCATCCGCCAGCCGCCGCTGAATTCGCGGAATGGCCTTTGCAAATCGGTATTGGTGAAACCCAGGCCGTGCAGCACTTCTTCTGTTTTGTGGTGGATACTGTAGCCATCCAGCAGATCCATTTCATGCAGTTTGTCGGTGTACCGCGTCAGCAGTTCTTCCGATTCGGCAGATTCCGGATGATTGCCGGATTCCAATGCATGTGCGAGTCCCTCCAGTTCCTTTTCCAGCAGCAGTACCTTATCAAAAGCGCCCAGGGCAACCTGCAAGATGGAATCACCGGTGTCAAAGCTCAGCAGGTCCTGATGCAGATATCCTATAGTCGTGCTGCGACTGCGTTCCACGGTCCCCGAAGCGGGGGTATATTCTCCCGCAAGCAATTTTAACAAAGTGGATTTCCCGGTGCCGTTATAACCGATCAAACCGATACGTTCACTGGGTTGTATATGCCAGGTGGATTCTTCCAGGATCGTCCGGGCGCCAAATTCAAACTTAACATTCTGTAGTCCTGCCAGCATAATTAAAAAATGAGATGGGTATTAAATCAAACCCGCAAAAGTAAAACAAATGTTTTTAGAATTATCTTTGATTAAATTCTACTTATGAAGAAAGCCCTGTTACTGGTCGTGGTTTTGGCAGCCGCGCTGGCGATAACCTACCTGCTGCTGCATAAAGACAGTTCTCCGGCCCCTGCAGAAAAAAGGGATGCGCCGCTTACCGTTGCCGCAAACAGCTCTGCCTTTACCCGTTCTTTTAACGTCCTGATGGAAGATTACTACCGGCTCAGCGATGCTTTTGTAAACTGGGATACCGTCGCTATCCGGCAAAATGCAAACAAACTCGCCGTTTCGGCAGACAGTCTCCGGCTAAATCAGCTGAAAGGAGATACCGCAATCATTGAAACAGCATCAAACCTTACGGAATCCATTAAGGGAGAAATTGCGGGATTGAACGGAGAAACCGATATTGAGCAAAAAAGAAGGGAATTCTATATGATTTCAGACATCCTGTATAACCTCATCCGCACGGTGCGGTACGATGGTGCAACGGTTTATCACATGGAATGCCCGATGGCTTTCGGCGATTCTTCAGAAGCTTACTGGCTGAGCGCAAGCAGCAGGGTCGTTAATCCTTATCTTGGCAACAAGCATCCCGTATACAAAGCTAAAATGCTGGACTGCGGCCAGGTAAACGACTCCATACACTTTGCCATTGCGCAATAGCCGATCATGATTAAAACATCCCTGCTTTGCTGCATCTTGTTATCCGTACTTTCTGCCACCGCACAGAATAAGTTTACCATAACGGGTTACGTAAAGGATTCCCTTTCATCCGAAACCCTGATCGGCGCTTCCGTGGCGGTAAGCGGACAGGGAAAAGGCATCAGCAGCAACGGATATGGCTTTTATTCACTTACCCTTCCGGAAGGGCATTATCTGCTGACGGTTTCTTATGTGGGATACCAGACCATAAGGACTGAAATTGATTTGAATAAAAATATCAGTCATAATTTTCTGATCAGACCTGAAATCAGCAGCAATGAGGAAGTGGTTGTTTATGCGAAGAAAAGAGACGCCAATGTGAAGAGCGCACAGATGGGCAAGATTGATCTGACCATGGCGCAGGTAAAATCCCTGCCCGTATTATTCGGCGAAGTGGATATTTTGAAAGTAATTCAGCTCCTGCCGGGTGTAAGCAATGCAGGGGAAGGCAATACAGGGCTTTACGTGCGGGGCGGAGGACCGGATCAGAACCTGATCCTCCTCGATGATGCCATCGTTTATAATACGGGTCATCTCTTCGGATTTTTTTCTATTTTCAACGGAGACGCCATCAAGAATACCACGTTGATTAAGGGCGGGATGCCTGCGCAGTACGGTGGGCGTTTATCCTCTGTGCTGGATATTTCGATGAAAGAAGGAAACATGAATAAATTTGAAGTGGATGGCGGCCTTGGCCTGATCGCTTCCCGGTTATCCATTCAGGGGCCCATTAAAAAAGATAAAGCCTCTTTTATCGTTTCCGCCAGAAGAACCTATATTGACCTGCTGGTCAAACCCTTTATTCCGAAAACGAGCAGTTACAGTGGTTCCGGATATTTTTTTTACGATCTGAACACCAAAGTGAATTATAAATTCTCGGAAAAAGACAGGCTTTACCTCAGCGGATATTTTGGAAGGGATGTGTTTGATTTCAGAAATGCAAAAAGATCTTTCAGCACCAACGTGCCCTGGGGTAACAGCACGGCAACCCTGCGCTGGAATCATGTTTTTAACCGTAAATTATTTGCCAATACAACATTGCTTTATAATGATTATCGTTTTGCCTTTAACGGGGCGCAGGATAATTTTCAGCTGAGCCTGGCTTCCGGCATACAGGATCTGACCGCCAAATCAGACATAGATTATTTTATCAGTCCGAAACACAGGGCGCGGTTCGGAGGCATGTACACTTATCATCGCTTTACGCCCAATATTCTTACCGGACACCAGGACTCCACCCAGTTTGTGCCCAATAACTCAAATAAAAAATATGCAAGGGAAATGGCGCTTTACATGCAGGACGACTGGCAGGTTAGCGATAAGCTGCAACTGAACCTGGGATTGCGCTGGAGCGGTTTTGAACAACTGGGACCCTATACTATTTATCAGGAAGATGCCGATGGAAATAAAACCGACAGTACAAAATACAGCAGGGGAAAAACAATTAAAGCCTACGGCGGCCTGGAACCCAGGGCCACGCTGCGGTATTCCTTTAATGATGAAACTTCCGTGAAGGCTTCCGTTTCGCGCAACCTGCAGTATATACACCTGGTGAGTAATGCCGGAACCACGCTGCCGACTGATCTCTGGGTTCCCAGTACCTATCGCGTGCAACCGCAGACCAGCTGGCAGTATGCGGCAGGTCTGTTCAAAAACTTTCACAACAATGTGTATGAAACCTCGGTGGAATTATATTATAAGCGGATGGATCACCAGATTGAGTACAGGGAAGGGTATACGCCTTCGCTGAATGATCCGGAGAAGGAATTTGTTTTTGGAAAGGGACAAAGCTACGGAGCCGAATTCTATCTTAATAAGGCCAAAGGCAGGCTCACCGGGTGGATCGGCTATACCCTGTCCTGGACCTGGAGAAAATTTCCCGACCTGAACAATGGCGAAAGATACCCGGCGAAATATGACCGCCGCCATGATCTCTCCGTTGTTGCCAGTTATGAACTGAACAAACACTGGAAGCTTTCCGGCGTATTTGTTTATGCAAGCGGTAACGCCACTTCTTATCCGGAAAAATTCTATGTTTTGGAAGGCACGCTGGCACAGGATTACAGCCATATCAATCAATACCGTTTGCCCGCTTATCACCGGCTGGATCTTTCTGCAGTTTATACACCGAAGCATAAAAAAAACCGCAAGATCCAGGGGAGCTGGGTTTTCAGCGTTTATAATGTTTACAGCCGGCTCAATCCCTATTTTATTTATTTTGATCAAACGGGAAGCCCTTATAATGGCACTCTGCAGGTGCAGGCAAAAAAAGTTTCCCTTTTTCCGGTTTTGCCCTCCGTTACCTGGAACTTTCATTTTTAACCTGACCGGTTATATAATATTTAAGATGGACAGGATTTCATTTTTTACATTCGTAAACAGAAACTGATAATACATGAGGAAACTTTTGTTTTTACCCCTGCTGCTGCTCACGGTAACCATTTTTGCCCAGGATGAAAAACAGGATGAAGCCATGCTGGCTAAAATCCGCAATGAAGGAATGAATCATTCGATGGTGATGGACATTGCATTTTACCTCACCGATGCAAATGGTCCCCGCCTGATGCAGTCGCCCGGATATTTCAAAGCCGCGAACTGGGCAAAAACAAAACTGCAATCCTGGGGACTGCAGCATGTTGCGCTGGAGCCCTGGGGACAGTGGGGCAGGGGCTGGGAACTGGAGAAATTCTATTTTGCATTGACGGCTCCCTACTATAAACCTCTGATTGCATTTCCGAAAACATTTACCCCCGGTACGCAGGGTCTGCAGCATGCACCGGTTATGCTGCTCGATGCAACTGATTCGGCAGGATTGTTAAAATATAAAGGGAAGCTCAGAAATAAAATCGTGATGCTCGTGAGAGACGACTCCTTGTCCCTGGGCTTTAGCCCGGACGCCAGGCGGTTTACGGAGGAAGAACTGAAAAGGATGGCGGATTATCTACCGCCGAAAAAAACGCCCCCGGGCCCGGCTCCCGCCCATTCGGCTTATCGCTCGGCTGCGCAGTTTCTAACCCAGGCAAAGGATTTCGCAAAAGCGGAGGGCGCGCTGAGTATGCTCAGCAGCAGTACTAGAAATTCGGACGGAACCGTATTCGTGCAGAATGGCACGGCCTACTCTCCCGAAACGCCGGAAACTTTTAATGATCTCGCGCTTTCCTACGAAGATTATATGACCATCCAGCGTTTGCTTCAGCATAATATTCCCGTGGAAGCAGATCTGGAAATGCGCACAAAAGTATACGCAAAAGATCAGCAGGGATATAATGTAATCGGTGAAATGCCGGGAACAGATAAGGAACTGAAAGATCAGCTGGTCATGATCGGCGCACACCTGGACTCCTGGCAGGGGGCAACGGGCGCTACGGACAACGCGGCCGGTTGCGCCGTGATGATGGAAGTGATGAGAATATTGAAAGATGTCGGATTTAATCCGCGCCGCACGATCCGGATTGCCCTGTGGGGGGGCGAGGAAACGGGTTTGCACGGATCAGAGAATTATGTGCGAAATCATTTTGAGGATACTGTTACAAAAAAATACAATGCAGCGGGAGACAAGGTTTCTGTGTACCTGAACCTGGACAATGGTACCGGAAAGATCCGGGGAATCTATCTGCAGGGGAACGAAGCAGCTAAACCTGTTTTTGCAAAATGGTTTGAGCCCTTTCACGATCTCGGTGCGGGAACGCTTTCGTTAATGAATACCGGGGGGACGGACTTTTTATCCTTTGATGCAATAGGCTTGCCTGCATTCCAGTTCATTCAGGATCCGATGGAATATTCAACGAGAACCCACCATACAAATATGGATACTTACGATCACCTGAGTGCTGCAGATCTGAAGCAGGCTGCAGTTATTATTGCAAGCTTTGTTTACGAGGCGGCACAAAGAGAGGAGAAGATGCCGAGGAAGAATTGATAATTGACAATGGACAATGGACAATGGACAATGGACAACGCTCATTCAATTTTTTTATACTGGAAGGAGATGACTGCGTTCTTTTGTTCGGTGGAAACGATGCGCACTTCATATTTTTTATCCCCGTCCCGCACCACCATTAAGGAAGTGTTGGGGGGAATATCCCCAAGATTTTCAGCAACCATCACCAGTTCATGGGGATGGCCGGAAGGTTCAACCTTAAGTGTCAGCTTCACCGGCTCATCCGAAATGCGGGCTTTGGAAATGATGAGTTTGTTATCATAGTAAACAGAAACTGTATCATTATCGATGGCTCCGTCGTCATAAACATTCAGGTACACTTCCGCGTTATTGACAGTGATTGATCTGATCAGTTCATTGGAACGGTTGGCGATTACGCCCGGAATGATGACCGGCAGGGGTTTATGTTCAATCGTCAGGGAACTGTCGGAGCGCAGCTGCTGATTTTGCGGAATCAGGGTAACGGATTTCTTTTCCGGGGCCGGATTCGCGGCAACCGCCGAAGCAGCTGGCTTTTTGGATTTTGCCAGTGTGTTTGGAGCAGGTGCTGTCTTTTTCGCCGCCGGCTTTGCCGCTGGCATTTTACCCGGAGCAGCAGGTTTCTTTGGCCTCGCATTATGCGCAATGGATTTCTCCGCCGTTATTTTTTTCTTATTCTTTTCTGCCAGCAGTTCTTCTTCCTTCTGCTCCAGGAATTCCTCCTTATGAAAATCAGTAGTAGTTACTTTATGTAAAAAAATGCTTCCTTTTCCGCAACCCGCCAGCGAGTCGCGGGTGCCCATGCTGGTATAGGTCCCCTGCAAAAACTCATCATCTCCCAGTTTGGAATACTGTAAAAAGCAGGTCATGATACAAACATCGCCTCCTGCCATCCGCACCTCCAGAATTTTTAATTCCCGCAGGAGCACTTTTTTGGTTTTGGCATTGATTGTGCCTTCGGCTGCAGCCTTGCCATAAAACTCCGTTCTTTTATAGGAATAGGTTACTGCCTGAAAAATCCCGCGCGTCTGGGCAATCTGTACTTCTATTTTATACCGGTCGTCCGATCCCATCAAACGCTCCAGCCCTTCGTTGGAACGGAAATGCCCCCGCCAGATCCCCGTCAGATCCTGGGCATTCCCCAATCGGGGAACACAAAGAGCCAGAAACAGGAAAAAGGAAAGAAAAAAGGGGCTTCGTTTCATACAGCGGCAAATTATTGAATATTTTATTCCGCGCAGCCCAATGGAAAGCTAATCTGGCAAGAGTTTGTTAATTTTGCAACCCTTAATCAGAAACCAGATAAAGTTGCACATGATCAACATCACATTTCCCGACGGGGCGGTAAAAGCGTATGAGGAAGGAACAACCGCGATGCAGGTGGCAAGGTCCATCAGCGAAGGACTGGCAAGGAAAGTAATTGCAGCTTCAGTGAACGGAGAAGTATGGGATGCCGCACGCCCGATCAATAAAGACGCTGCGCTAAAATTGCTGACATGGAATGATGCCGAAGGAAAATCCACCTTCTGGCATTCCTCAGCACACCTGCTGGCGGAGGCCGTGGAATCGGTATTCCCCGGCGTAAAATTCTGGGTAGGTCCCGCGGTTGACAACGGATTCTATTATGATATGGATCTGGGCGACCGCCAGATCACGGAAGAAGACCTGCGCAGGCTGGAGGTAAAAATGAGCGAACTGGCCGCGAAGAACAGCATATATATCCGGAAACCGGTTTCCAAAGCGGAAGCGATAAAATATTTTGAGGAGAAAGGGGATGAGTACAAACTGGATCTGCTGCAAAATTTAAAGGATGGCGAGATCACATTTTATACCCAGGGAAATTTTACGGATCTCTGTCGCGGTCCGCACATTCCCGATACCGGATTTATTAAGGCAATGAAGCTGACTAATATTGCCGGCGCCTACTGGAAAGGAGACGAAAAGAATAGCAGCTTACCCGGATTTACGGGATCAGCTTTCCCTCCAAAAAAGAACTGGACGAATACCTGCTCATGCTGGAGGAAGCCAAAAAGCGGGATCACCGGAAACTGGGAAAGGAAATGGGTATTTACACAATGGATGACGAGGTTGGGCAGGGACTGGTACTCTGGATGCCCAACGGAACGGTGATCATAGAAGAACTGGAAAAACTGGCGAAGGAAACCGAGAAGGACGCCGGTTACCAAAGGGTGGTTACACCTCATATTGCCAAGGAAAGCCTCTATATAACCAGCGGGCATTTACCCTATTATGAGGACAGTATGTACCCGCCCATGGAGCTGGATGGTACAAAATACTATCTGAAGGCCATGAACTGTCCCCACCACCATAAAATTTTTGCGGCCGAACCCAGAAGTTATAAGGATCTTCCCCTGCGGCTGGCAGAATACGGCACCTGCTATCGCTACGAGCAGAGCGGGGAGTTATTCGGGTTGATGCGCGTCCGCTGCCTGCATATGAATGATGCCCATATTTATTGTACCAAGGAGCAGTTCGCGCAGGAATTCAGGGCAGTAAATGAGATGTACCTCAAGTACTTTCGCATTTTCGGCATCGATAAATACGTAATGCGGTTCAGTTTGCACGATCCCGCCGGCCTCGGGAAGAAATACATCAATGAGCCGGAGCTCTGGCTGGAAACGGAAGCCATGGTGCGGAAGGTGCTGAAAGAAACCGGCACTCCCTATATCGAGGTTGCGGGAGAAGGAGCCTTTTACGGACCAAAAATTGATGTACAGATCTGGAGCGCGATCGGCCGGGAATTTACCCTGGCCACCAACCAGGTGGATTTTGCCCAGGGCAGAAGGTTTAAGCTGGAATATACAAAGCCGGATAATCACCCGGATACACCCCTTATAATACACCGGGCGCCCCTGGGTACACACGAGAGGTTTATCGGGTTTTTACTGGAACATTATGCCGGGAAATTCCCCTTGTGGCTTGCACCCCAACAGGTTAAATTGCTGCCGATAAGCGACAAATTTTTACCCTACACACAAACAGTTTTGGAATCCCTTAAAAAAGCAGATATTCGCGCAGGCATTGATGAGCGCAGTGAAAAAATAGGAAAAAAAATACGGGACACAGAACTGGCCCGTATCCCCTATATGCTGGTCATCGGTGAAAAAGAAATGAATGAACAAAAGGTTTCTGTACGCCGGCAGGGAAAAGGAGATCTCGGGATTCAGGATTTGGAAACATTCATTCGCGACGCAAAAACAGAAATTAACTTAAGGTCCGGAGGTTAAAAAAATAAAAAAATCCGGAACCTGAAGATCGTTCACTTAAAAACAATAAATGGCATTTCCACCGAGACCTCCAAGAGGTAATTTTAATCCCAGATTCAGAAAGGAACAACAACAGGAACACCGCACCAATAATATGATCCGCGTGCCGCAGGTCAGGCTCGTGGGAGAAAACGTAACCGTTGGCGTGTACCCAACCCAGGAAGCGCTGAAAATGGCCCAGGACCAGGCGCTGGACCTGGTTGAAATTTCACCCAACGCAGATCCGCCGGTTTGTAAGATCATCGACTATAATAAATTCCTTTACGAGAAGAAGCGTAAGGAAAAGGAAATGAAGGCCAAGAGCAAGGCTTCTGAAGTAAAAGAAATCCGTTTTACTCCCAATACGGACGATCATGACTTTGACTTCAAGGCAAAACATGCCGAGAAATTCCTGAAAGACGGGGATAAAGTAAAAGCTTATGTTCAGTTCAAGGGCCGCGCCATCCAGATCAGGGAAAGGGGTGAATTATTATTGTTGAAATTTGCCGAAAGACTGAATGAAGTGGGCGTTCTGGAAGGAATGCCCAAGATGGAAGGTAAAAGAATGCTCGCCATCTGGGCGCCTAAATCCCAAAAGAAAAAAGCCTGACCACCGGGTAAATCTTCGCTAAAATGGCCGCCTGGCCGGTACATGGAAATCGTCATCATCGGTTCGGGAAATGTGGCAACTGCTTTGGGCCGTAAAATGCTTGCTGCAGGTCACCGGATTGTCCAGGTCTACAGCCGGAATCCGGATCATGCAACAGCCCTTGCCGGGCTTTTGCAATCAAATCCCATCAGCTCATTAAATGCATTGGAGAGAAATGCCGGACTTACCCTGATCGCCATTTCGGATAACGCCTTTCCTGCATTCCTGGCGGAATTTCCGCAAACGACATCCTTTCTTGTTCATACTGCAGGTTCGGTATCTGTGGATATGCTGAAAGGCAGGAGTGCCCGTTACGGCGTCCTGTACCCCTTGCAAAGTTTCCGGAAGGAAATGGAAACACAGACTGAATTTCCCCTGCTGATTGATGCCGGCAACGAAAACGATCTGCAGTTGCTGGCAGGAATTGCGGCCGGTCTGAGCAATACGGTCATTCCGGCAAATGATATCCTGCGCATGAAATATCATCTGGGCGGCGTGCTCGTAAATAATTTCAGCAATCACCTGTTTGCCCTTACGGAATCCTGGTGCCGCCGGGAAGGAATTGATTTTGCTCTTCTGCGGCCGCTGATTCAGGAAACCTGCTCCAGGCTGGAATATGAATCCGCGGAAAATCTGCAAACCGGACCCGCCATCCGGAACGATACGGAAACAATAAAAAAACAGCTCGGTCTCCTCCGGCCTTATCCCGGCCTCTCCCGGTTATACGAAATGCTAACCCGCAGTATTCAGGATTTCCATGCAGACTCACGGAAGAGCTAACGCAAATAGCTGAACAAACAGACCATGCGACAGGGCTGCAACGCATAAATAAGCCGCGACCCGCTACGCAGGCCCGCCATTATGTGTTCTCCCTTTAATCCAATACTTTTGCGCCAAAGAATTACACCCTCCGTCGCTTCCACTGCGCAGACGCCGGCGGTTGAAATGATTCTCGGAAGGGAACATTACATTTACACATTTACACATTTACACATTTACACATTATTCCATGAACCTCCTCCAATCCTTCATACCCATTACCACTTTTATTTTCGACCTCGATGGGGTATTGACCGACGGGAATATACTTGTATACGAAAGCGGCGAACAGGTGCGGCGGATGAGTGTAAAAGATGGCTACGCCCTTCGGCTTGCCGTTAAAAAAAAATACCGCGTGGCGGTTTTTTCTGGTGCTAACGGAACCGGGGCAAAAAAAAGATTGTTAAAACTCGGTATAGAGGACGTTTTTTTGCAGGTTCCGGATAAAAAGCAGAAGATAGAAGAATATCTTGAGCTGCACCGGCTTCAATGGAAGGAAATATTGTATATGGGCGATGATATACCGGACTATTCCGTTTTGAAAATGGCGGGATTGCCCTGCGCGCCCTCGGACGCGGTACCGGAGGTTCTGCAGGCTGCAAAATACATCTCTACTTTCCCCGGTGGTAAGGGATGCGTAAGGGATGTGATTGAAAAAGTGCTCCGGTTACATGATAACTGGGACCTGGAAACAAGCGTAGTTTCCGGTTAGAGCGGGCAAATACAATTCAGCATGAAACCAATTGCAGCTATCGCTTTTTTTCGCCTGATACGGTGGCCGAACCTTTTGTTCATCGCACTCACCCAATGCCTGTTCTACTACTGCATCTTATTACCCAGCTTCTACAATGCCAGTCCGCCCAGGGAGAATATCCTGCAGCCAGCCGGTTTTTTTCTGCTCTGTATTTCCTCGGTACTCATTGCGGCCGCGGGATACATCATCAATGACTATTTTGACCTGCACATCGACCGGATTAATAAACCGGATAAAATAGTTGTTGAGAAAATCATTAAGAGGAGATGGGCCATCATCTGGCATTGGATCCTATCCGGTTTGGGTGTAGCGATTGGTTTTTATCTTTCCTGGAAACTGAGAAATATTTTTATCGGTCCTTCCAACCTGGCCTGTGTATTATTACTCTGGTTTTACAGCACCACTTTCAAAAAAAAACTATTACTGGGCAATATCCTGATTTCTTTCCTGACGGCCTGGGTCATCCTGGTACTATACCTCTGCGAATTCCGGATACACCGTTTTGTAAACCCTGATTTCCACGCCGCGCTTTCCAGGGTGTATAAATTCGCCATCCTGTATGCTTCCTTTGCATTCATTATTTCGCTGGTGCGGGAAGTAGTGAAAGACATGGAGGACATGGAAGGAGATGCACGTTATGGAAGACATACCATGCCATTGGCATGGGGACTCCAGGCGTCCCGGGTTTTTGCCGCCACCTGGCTGATGTTGCTGGTTGCCGCCCTCACGGGCATTCAGTTTTATATATTGCAATACAAATGGTGGGGAGTGGTAATCTTCAGTTTTTTGCTGGTAATTCTTCCCATCATCCGGGTAGTTAAAAAATTGTTTCAGGCTGCCGACGCGCCGGCATTCCACCGCATCAGCAGTCTGATCAAAACCATCATGATGATGGGCATTCTGTCCATGATTTTTCTAAAATTCTATACTTCATGGATCGGATAATCCTGGCTTCCGCATCACCGAGGAGAAAACAGTTACTGGAATGGGCGGGCCTGGCGTTCGATATCGTTCCGGCAGAAGTCGATGAAAGCATTCCATCCGGTCTGCAGATACAGGAAATTCCGGTTGAAATTGCCCGCAGAAAAGCAGAAGCTGTAAAGGGCGGTGTTGAACCCGGAAGAATTATTCTGGCTGCGGATACCCTGGTCGTGCTGGATCAGCAACTGATCGGAAAACCGGTTGATAAAGCGGACGCCGTTCGCATGCTCAGCCTTCTCTCCGGCCGCATGCACCGGGTGATCTCCGGCGTAGTGATAACCAATTCAAAAAAAGAAATTGCCTTTGCTGAAACCACGAGCGTCTGGTTCCATCCATTGGCCATTTCGGAGATAGAATATTATATCGATACTTTTAAACCCTACGATAAGGCCGGCGCATATGCCATCCAGGAATGGATCGGCGTTACCGGTATCCGGGAAATACAGGGAGATTTTTATAATGTCATGGGGCTGCCGGTTAGTCGCGTGATACAACAGCTAAAGAATTTCTTCTGAATGCCGAAAGTAATTTCACTTTACTTTTTCTGTTTTTTTCTTATCATTCCTTCATTTCTGTCCCGGATGAGTTACCTCTTCCTATTCTAAATTTACCCTCACGATGGTTTACCAATGCATGCATGGCTGACCAGATGGCGAGCCCATCCCGGAGCCCGTCATCCGTCATCCGTCAACCGTCAGCCAAAATGACCGAAAAACTACTCCAGTTCATCTGGAAATACCGCTATTTCAACCAGCAGGATCTGACTCTTTTGTCGGGTGAGACCCTGGTGATTGAATTTCCAGGTGAAGAAAACAATCATCAGGGGCCAGATTTTATCCACGCCCGGATCCGCATAAACGATACCCGCTGGGCGGGAAGCATTGAATTGCACCTGCTTTCCTCGGGATGGGATAAACACGGCCATGCTGCGGATGAAAATTACCGCAACGTGATTTTGCATGTGGTCTGGCAGGAGGATGCCTCGAATATGACGCGTAATATTCCCCAGCTCGAACTGGTTCACCGCGTACCGGGGATGATGCTGAAAACCTATTCCGAATGGATGAACCAGCCAGGTTTTGTTCCCTGTGAGCGTTCCCTGTATCAGGTAGAAGCAGGAGTATGGGAGCGCTGGAAAGTAAAATTATTGTCAGAAAGAATGGCCCGGAAAATGATTCCTGTCGGCAGTTCCCTCCGGCGCAACCATTTTCACTGGGAAGAACAACTCTGGTGGATGCTGGCCGGAAATTTCGGCATGCGGGTGAATGCGGCGGTTTTTGAATCCATTGCCCGCAGCATCCCCTTTTCCCTGCTGGCCAGACACCGGC
>Ga0134126_10003611_pt1 | contig 19398 bp, 19 predicted proteins | sample KB31752_FD_96881 | JGI IMG/M metagenome (GOLD analysis project Ga0134126, IMG submission 96881) | Terrestrial soil microbial communities with excess Nitrogen fertilizer from Kellogg Biological Station, Michigan, USA - KB3-175-2 | ecosystem: Environmental > Terrestrial > Soil > Unclassified ...
CACGTGATAGAGATCGTAAGGAATGACGCGCCCGCCGCGGATGATGCGGATGTTGCGCAGGCTGCCCGATTTCTTCACACCCAGCGCCAGCACCAGCGCATCGAGTGGCGTGGAAAGCCCCGTCGCCTGCTTGACGCCCGGCGAATTCACTTCACCGGCCACCGTCACGCTCACACGGCGAAGCTGGCCGACCGACACGTAAACATTCGTCGAGATGTACGCCTGCTTGACGGCGGACTGCAGGGAGGCCTGGAAATCGGAGAAGGTGCGGCCGGCCGCGCGAATGGGGGCCAACTTGGGCAGCGAGACATTGCCATCGTTGTCGACCAGCACGTCGTAGCTCGCGTTTTCCTGCCCGCGCAGCGTGATCTGCAACTCGTCGCCAGGTCCCAGGACATAGTAGCCCTGAATGGAACCCACCTGTGGCACGGAAATCTGGTTGAGGCCTGCAAATACGTCGTAGCCGAACTGGCGGAGCGGCAGGCCCGCGCGATCTGAAAGAATAAGTTCAATACGGGAGGGGGCCGAAACTGGGGGCGGGCCGACGGGCGCCTGAATTGTTTGAGACTGTGGCTGCTGCTGATTTGAGGGGATACCCTGGCCGTTCCCATTACCCTGCTGGATTTGCTGGAGTATGGAAGAAATATCCCCCCCTACCCCACCCTGCTGGGCCGCCGCCTGGGAAACAATGACAAAGGAGACTATTCCAGCGGCAAGGAAGAGCAAATTTGTGCGCCCGATGCGGCCGCACAGCCTTGCTGATAGGGATCGCAAGTGCCCCGCCATGATTGCCCTCTCCTGCTGCGTCGGTTTCATAACACACCCCCAACCAGCAGCAAGGGTGGCGGTCAGGTTATCTAGAAGAATCAACAGGCTATGAACCTTAGGCGGCCAAAAAGCGCAGCGAGCCAAACGCATTCACATTGCAATTTGGAAACCCGGAGCAACGATATTCCTATTCGACCCGTAGCCCAGCCCTGATTCTCAGTCTCGTGTTCGAAACCGATGCAGTAGTTGTTGGAGCCGGCGTTATCGGCCTCGCTGTCGCGCGCGCGCTGGCGTTGAAAGGCCTCGACGTCATCGTAGTTGAATCGGAAAGTGCGATCGGCCAGCACACCAGTTCCCGTAACAGCGAAGTCATTCATGCTGGAATCTACTATCCCGAAGGAAGCCTGAAGGCGCGGCTTTGCGTCGAAGGACGCGAGCGGCTTTATGAGTATTGCAAAAGTCGCAAAGTGGCTTTTCGACGTTGTGGAAAGCTGATCGTCGCTACCAGCGATGCTGAGACTGATGAGATCGGGAAAATTCTGGCCGCGGGCCGGCGAAACGGCGTCCACGATCTCGTCGCCATCAGCGGTCAGCGCGCGCGTTCAATGGAACCCGAGTTGAGATGTGTTGCGGCGCTGCTTTCGCCCTCGACGGGAATACTCGATAGTCACGGCTACATGCTGGCACTGCTGGGCGAAATTGAAGACAATGGTGGTCGTGTGGCTCCTTCCGCGCCGTTTCTCGGCGCCGTCTGTGGCCCACACGGGTTCACTATCAACTGCGGTGGCAAGGAACCGGTCACGGTTGCAAGCCGCATTCTTGTGAATTGCGGCGGCATCTTCGCCTCGCAGGTGGCAGCACGTATCGAGGGATTGTCTCCAACTCACCTGCGCCGAACCAGATGGGCGAAAGGTAGCTACTTCAACTATGGAATCTCCCCATTTCGTCACCTCGTCTATCCGGTACCCGAACCAGGAGGTCTTGGCGTGCACCTGACGCTAGATTTGGGCGGGGCCACGAGGTTCGGCCCCGACGTATCGTGGGTTGAAAAGATCGATTACCGCCTGGACGACACACGGCGGGACGATTTTGCTGAAGCTATCTCGCGTTATTGGCCTGGGCTGGACAGGGAGCGGCTTCAACCCGGTTACAGCGGAATTCGCCCCAAGCTGAGTGGCCCAGGCGAAGCTGCATCGGATTTCGCCATTGACGGACCGGAAACGCATGGTGTGGCCGGGTTGGTTAATTTGTTCGGTATCGAATCGCCCGGGCTCACCGCGTCTTTGGCGACAGGACGACTGATCGCAGAGGAGCTATACGGATAACTCCAGATGTCCAAACAACGTTGAGGGCGTACATTGCATCGATCTATTTTCGAGCGTGCAGCATTGGCGCACGCTACGAACTCTCTGTCCTGCGGAAAAAAAAGTCAGCTTGGACCGCCGTACCATCCGGTCCAGTTGTTACGTTGTAAACCCCTTCTAGCCTGAAGCAACGCTTCGCCAGCCATTCCACGATTTCGAATGCAAGCGGCTGAGAGTCATAGAGCTGCACAAACGATAGCTCCACGTAGATTCCGTCGACATCGCTCAGCAGTCCTTCCGCCCCGGTCAGCAACGCCAGTTCGTATCCCTGGACGTCGATTTTCAGGAGCAACGGCCGATCGAGTTCCTTGGGAGTGATTATCGAGTCAAGTCGATCAACACGCACGCGCTGGGTGCCCACTTCCCGCGTCCCGGGGAAAATCTGCTGCTGCAATCGCCCGATCGGTAGAAGTGAGGAACTGTCCTCTCTTTTTGAAATGTGGAGATCGAATTCACCGGAACTTGCGCCAAGCGCAATGGGAAATAAGGTTAACATTGGGTCTGCGTAAAATACTCTTCGCAAAATTTTACTAGGCTTCGCCAGTGGTTCAAAGGCAACAATTCTTGCATCTGGGAGATTATGTCGTACGGCGAGGGCAAACTGCCCCTTATTTGCTCCCGCATCGAGCACAGTACGATAACAGCTGGCTTTCAAAAAATTGGAATGCTCAACGGCCGCCGCTGCACCCATACTCAATGCATTGCGATATCGCCGGTTCCCTAATAACCGCACGAGCTTCAAAGATTTATGGAACAGGCTCTTCAAGGTACGGCCCGAACGGCGGTGCGAAAATCTGTCGCTCGAAAGCGTGAATTTTTCACGCCCGAGACTTCCGACGTAAGAATGAAAAAAGGCTAGGAAAAGGCGCCAATATCTGAGCAAATGAGCCGCCGCGCGCGATCATTAGACGACGCTGCAATATAAAAAAAACACCGACGACGCCGGAGAGCAGGCCCAAAAAGATCCCGCCCGCCGCCATCGTTGCGAAGCGCGGCGTCGAATGCGGATCCAGAAAGACGGGATCAATTACATCGATTGCATAAAACTTGTCGCTCTGCAGGACCATGAGGGTCGATTGCTGGGACTGAAGAATCTGTCCGAGGTTATCCTTCAAATAGATCTCATCCGCGCTATCGATCGCATGCTTTAGATAGGAAATCCTGTTTTTTGCATCCGCCAGCCGATCCTGTCGCGCTAACGCGTCCGCTTCGATGAGAACGGCGCTAAGAAATTGTTTGGCGAGTTCTGGATCCTTCGAAGAATAGGAAATCGCTTCGATGGAGCCTGTGCTTCCCTTGAGGAGGCCGCCGCCTTCCAAATCTGAGACGTCAATTCGGCGCTTGATATAATACGCCAAATCGGACGCAGTAGGCGGTTCCCATGCTGAAAGACCGATAAGCTGTTTGATGGAATTCTTGATTCGGCAGAAAGTGCTGGGGGATATCCACTTCTTCGTCCTGCTGTCCCACCCGCAGAATAATTTCTGCGTAAAGCCGTACCCTCCCTCAAGTCTGCCAGCAAGACGCGTCGACGTAATGAGTTGCATGTATTTGCTGAACTCCTCGTCGCTAAGCCCCCCAAGGCTTATGCCGGTAAGGGAGCCGAGCTTTGCACCAAGACCCGACAGGGAAGACAAACCGCTCGTATCCTGCGGTGCCGGAGCGATTACTGCGTTCGCAGTATACGATTGAGGGATGATCAGCCATGCAAGAGCACCTAGAAGCGCGCCGCAAACTGTAAACGTCAATATAAGACCGCGGGCACGCCACAGGGCGGGTATAATCAGCCCGATGGGTACCTCGCCCGATCCTGCTGTTTCATATTTTTGAGATTCTATCTGAGACATGAGGTTATCGTTCCGGCTGGATATATCGACAATCGGCACACGAATGCGAGCATATCGTACAGAAAAATCGCCAAAAAAGGCGGGGTTGCTTCAGAGTTACTATATCAAGTCCCATGAAAACAAAATGTGATTAGCCCCTATCTCCAGTCTAATCGGCCGCGACAATAGCAACCGAACCGCGCGATTAACGCGGCGTCTTGATGGAAACCGATTCCACGACGACATCTTTTGGCAGGCCCGTTGATTCGTCCGGGGCGCCATCCCATTGATTTTTAACACTCACGCCCAAATTGATCACGAGATTCATAGGCATTTGCGGTACATTTGACGTCGTCGAGTAGTAGGAAACACCGTCGAAATACCAAGTAACGCGTTTGGGTGACCAAACAACCTTGTACTCGTGAAATCGCGTCGTATCTGTATTCGCCAGCCCTGCCCTTAGCGGGATACGCGCGCAAGGCGAATGAGGATGGAAGCTTCGGTCGATTTCGCCTTGCAGATAGAGAAGCACGCATTCCTGACTGTTCTCGTGCGCAGCTTTCCAAGGGTGCAGCGTGCTCTGAATAATGTCCGGGCGACTGCCGAAACCCTCGACGATATCGATCTCACCGGAAAGAAGCCGGTCGGGCGGCGTCACCAGCCAAATTGCGGGCCACAAACCTGTTCCAGATGGGAATTGGGCGCGCACTCGAAAGGTTCCAAACAAGAATGCCCGGCGGGACCATATAATGCCCGATCGGATGTCGGACGGTCGTGGGGATTTGGTCTCGCTTGAAGCTATCAGCCTCAACCCTTCGGGACTTGAGCCGAGCTGTTCCGAATCGTAGCGAGGGACATTACTTGTTCCGTGCCCCTTATCGGGATACCAGCCCGACGTAGATGGCTTGTAATCCAGCCATTCGCCAGGGGTGGTCGTTGTATTACGGAAGTTCCAGAAATATTCCCGCCCGACAGCAGGCGAAATTCCTGGCCATGCCAACAAAACAGCGATCGACAGCGAGAGGGGCGACGCTCTTCTCTGCCACCTGCGCATTGGATCTTGCTCCAAAACTCGGTTCGAGACCTGATAATCCAGAAACGCCTTAATCGCAATGAAGGCTCAATGCCGGCCTTTTACAAGATTGAGAAGCACATATTGATGCCAGGATCTAAGCATCCGACCGCCGACCAACTGCCGGTCGATTCCATCTGCGAGCGTTACGAATAAATTTTCAGGCCATGGCCGAAGGAGGACTGATGTCAAGGCTGCAATCGGCGTTGTAACCATGCCGTAATATCGGCTTTCGACCTTCCATCCCTTCTCAATCGCCGCAAGATCGGATTCGAGCAGTGGCCGCTCATCTTCTGTTCGAGCCTTAGGCGTCAATCTCCGAAATAGCTTCAACAGCGGATTTCCACCGAGCGGTTCTTGAAAAATGGCCCTTCCGCCGGGCTTCAACACTCGCTGGATTTCGCTCAACGCGAGGACGAAATTGAGATGATGGAGTATGCCGTTGCCCACAACAAAATCGAAGGTATTGTCGGGAAACTTCAACTCGTGTGCATCCATTATCTCGAACTTGTATCGTGAAGGATCGACACCAGCCTCCTCAACTCTTTTGAGGCAAGTGTCTACGTAGTTTTGCGCAATATCGATTCCGTGCACTTTTGCGCCGCTACGCAAAAGCTTCAACGCGTATTCACCCTTTCCGCAGCCGTAATCAAGAACAAGCGCGCCACGGGCGCTCTCAAGAAACATCCACTCATCCCGCCGTAAGCGGCCCGCCGAAGGCGCCAAAAGAACGTGCGCAAACCGGTCCTTCAGTTGCTGAGAACGTTCAATAATGTCGTCGTGTTCATTGCGGGTTCGTTCGCGCTCGACTCGATCTTTTACTTCCAAAATCGACATCAGAATGCTCCGTGCGTTTCGCCGCCTGCAGGCATCCGAGCAGACTTAGCGCACATCGGCGTGCTCCAAAAGGCTCGCATACATATCCCTGCAACTGCCGAGAAGCTCAGCAATACCAGACCCCAGAAGCGCGTGCTTGACCTCGTTCTTCTTCGCCGCGCGCAGAGCCGTTTCGCCGGAGGTCCGAAAAGGCGAATATGGCTCACTCTTTCCGGCGACCGTTTCTCTGGCCACGCTCGTCTCGTCCAGCAATGTAAATATCTCACGAGTTACGCTTTCGTCTGTAGTAAAGGTGCGGAAGCGCGTTCCGTATTTTTCATTTGTAACGGCCAAAACCTTTCCGAAATCCCCGGTCACCGCTCGAAAATCGGCCAACACATATCTTCCGCGGACAGGTCGAATGGCTTCATAAAACATTTTGTATTCTGTAAGTGCGGATTTTGGAGTGAACTTGCTTGGCTGCGCGAGTAGCAACGATGCAACAGCGTCTGCTGGATCGCGAACCAGAACGATGCAGGGCACGTTTTTGCGCGCCGCTTCAATCACCTGGGCTGCGGCATGACAATGGTGGGCAAGGCGCAAGGCGCGCGGTTGAGACCAGCGCAAAGCCGCCTCGGCGAATGAATTACCGCTCCTCGGGAAGCCTTCGATCACCAATTCCGTATCCCTGCCAATGACAAACTCCGGCCGAATGTGCCGCACAAGGGGAAGATAAATCGACGGGTACAGGCTCACCCAGTTTCTGATCGCCCGGCGCATCAAATTCCATGTCGTGCTCATGAATGCGCGCCCGATGTTTGGGGCATCCCCTGAACCGCCGGCATTGCGATCAGCGCGATAACGCTCACCATAAATAAAGAATATTCGGGCTGGTAGATCTCCATATAAACCGAAAATGCCAAAAACCACCCGACCGTTATGCTTGCCAAAACGGCGTCGTTCGTTCCCCCAGTGAACGCCCTGCCTAACGCCCGAAGTACCACCCTGATATGCAGCAAAGCAAAAAGGAAACCCGCTACGACGCCGTTTTCAACAAGCATCTTTAGATACATGTTGTGAATTCCGAACGCGGTATTCGACAAATTCTGCCAATTCAAAGTTACCTTGTCATAGACCCCTTCCTGCAGCGCAGCCGGATACATGGCATCGGACCCTGTGCCTGTCAGCCAAAGTAAGGGCCTGTGACGTAGTAAAGTGAAGCCCTGACGTATGAAATTCCACCGCAGATCGTCTTCTGACTGCGAGAAGCGAGTCGCAAGGACAAACAAGTTTCCCAAGCCCCTGCTCGACGTCACTACGTGATAGGCATACCAGGCGGCAGCAAGCAGTATCGCGCAGCCAGCCCCCACGAGGTAAATGTTGATACGCTTGGTGCTGATGATTGTGCAGAGATAAAATACGCCGAGTTCTGCGATAAAAAACATTAACGTACCGCGCGTTAGACTCGCGAAGAGTAATAATCCGGTCGTTGGTAGAATGAGATATCGCATGAGCTTCGCCCACCCCCCTCGTTTGCCTCCGAGGAATGCGTAGCCGAGCATCGCCAAGGTGGCGATCCAAAGCCCGAACACGATGGGATGGTGGTGGGTGCCGCTCACACGCCAAACAAGATCAGCTGCGGAAAGAGAATAGTCCACTTGTTCGTTTGCGCTCGTTCCGAAATAGTTCGCGACAAGGCCGATTGGCTGTTTCGTAACGATTTGGATCGACCCAACAGCCGCTTCCAAACACCATGACCAAAATGCCGCCATCGAAATGGTCTTGAACGTTAGCAGATCGCGCCTGGCAAGACTTGTAAGCGCCCAGTAGAAAAGTGAGGCTCGTAGCCAGTTCAAAGACGCGTTCAGCGAGTTTTGCGGGTGATAGGTGAAGACGTTTGTGAGCAATATGATGGCGAACAATGAAAACAAAAGCCTTGTCGGTAGCCCCCACATTCTGACTGGCTCACCGGAAACAGGTATCACTGTGGTGATCCAGGCGGTACCCGCCAAGAATATAGCCAGTCCCACATCGCTCGTGTAAAACCGCACGGGCCCGACAAGCATACTCAGAAAGAGAAGGACGGTCATAAATTGAAACAGCACCAGGGCATTGACCAATTGGCGCGCCAACAGAAGATTGCGTTCCCTAGTGGAGTGCTGCTCTGAACGGGAATAGATTGGACGATACGCGTCAGTCATTGCCAGGCATCCTAGTCCATATCGGCAAAATCGACGATCGAACGCCCAAAGCATAGCGCGCCTCGACTGTGCAAATCGTGTAGACCGCCGTTACGGAAATCAGACATGCCAACGCAGCGCCGGCCATCCCAAAGACCTTAAACAGAACAAAAACCAAACAGACGTGAACCGGTACAGCGCAAAGAACGGTGATCAATGCCAATCGCTCGCGCTTGGCGACCAACAACGCGCTCATCGACATTCCCAGTGCAGAAATCGACAGCTGTGCGAGTAGCAAAATATAGAACGCATATCTTGCAGAAACAAAGTCCGGTCCAAAGACACGTAATAAAGGTACCGCGACAACGCCGCAGGCGATAGCCACGGCTCCCGTTCCAATAATCGCCAGCAAGTTGGCGATACCCAGATGCCGTTCGGCTTCGTCTATTCGTCCCGCGGCCAATTCCTGCGACACGCGTGGAATCGCCACTGCATGCGTTGCAGCGAAGATAATAGACAGGAAATTCGATAGAAGATTCGCTGCGTGGTAGTGAGCTATAGCTTCCTTGCTTGCGACCAAACCCACCATAAGCATATCGGCCTGACGGAGCAGGTCGTTGGCGCTGGACGTGAGCAACACAGGTATTGCGACCGATAACCAGAGGCGGCGTTCGAAGCGCGCTTTTCCTGATAAAGGCGATTCACCTGGTCCGAAGTTGAGTATTGCAAACTGGAAAACCACGCTGACAGCGACCGAGATCAGAAAGAGTAGCATCACACATACTGCCCCCAGACGGACGCCTGTTAATGTCCATGCGCCAACCCCGAGGAGCAGCAACAGTGGCATACCCAGAAAGCGCGGAACGTTCGCCCACCGAGTAGCATAGGTCGCCCTATCCACATTGAACAAAAACTGGAGTACCGCCAAGCCCGCACAAGACAATACTGCCATTAGCGCGAACCGCACCCCACCGAACGCCGCAAGGACCTTACCACAGAACAGTGCAAGCAAGAATAGGATGCATGCTGCCAGCGAGATGCACGAGATCCCAAATCGGATGTAGCCGCGCACAGATTTCATATTATTTTGGTGAAAATAAGCGGGCAAGAATTTGTTGGCCGAGAATGCCAGACCCACTGTCAATATCGGCGCCGCGAACAGAATCCAGCTGCGCGCATAGGCAAAATTCGCGTAATCAGCACGGTTCATAGCATGCGCAAGAAGCACAAATAATGGGAAACTGATTATATTGCCCACCATTTGCGGTATGAAAAGAAAAAGACTGTGCGCCACCGCTTCCCGACCACCATCGGCGATAAAGAGCGAGCTTGCCCCAGACATTACTTCTTTTGCCCTTCGAAACAAAAAAGGATTACCCACGGCGAACACCAGTGTGGAATTCGAGATACTCTCGGGCAATTTCGGACCAGTGGCCCGAATGGCTGACAAATTCGAGACAGCGTTGGCGGATCGCCTTCCTCGTCTGTGAGGAGCTTAACAACTCAATCAGCTTATCGGCGATTGAGGCGCTGTCGTTGGCGGCAACAATGCCAATCCCGAACTTCTCCACGGTCTCCGCAAGATCGCCAACATCCGTGACGACCGACGGCACGGCAAGCGCTGCGGCCACCGCAAGAACGCCGCTCTCCGACGCTGATTTATAAGGTAGCAACGCGACCGTACTCTCCTTGAAGTATTTGGCGACCTCCGAATCGGCAATGAACCGATCATGCACAGTCACGCCGGGAAACGCGCCAATTTCACGAAAGATCTCGTCCAGTTGAGAATGCCATTTGACAAGATCCGATTTCCCCGCGGCGATTCCCCTTGAACCGGCAACCACAAATTCCGCGTCAGGTATCGCCTCTTTGGTGCGGCGAACTATTTCCGGCAGCCTGTCATAACCCTTATTCGGTCGTAGGCGCCCAAAGACGAGCGCCGAAGGCGGCCCTGAGGGCTCATCGTTCGAGGGAAGGCCATACGCTGCGTAGGCTCCGTGGCGGACAACGTGTATTTTCCTCGACGCGCACCCGCGTTCCTTGAGCTTTCGTGCTGACCTTTGCCCATGCACGAATATTCCGGTGCTGAAGACATCCGCAACACGCCGTACGAAACGGTCCATAAATCTGCGCTGCCGCTCGTGCGGTAGCGGCTCATGCTCGGTTATATAGAGCTCCGCGAACACCGAAATTAGTACCCAGAAAGGCCACGTCGCGCGCGATACCGTTCCAGCAACGTCATGAACAATATCGACGTTATGGCGACGCAGGACGAAAACGAGACGCAACAATGCCGCCACCTTACTCGGAATGCCTCGAAAATCGAATGTTTGAATGTCGATATCGGTCGGCCAGTGCTGTCCGCATGCTTCCCACATCTGTTTTGCAGTAGTCGGGATAACGAGGACAGAATTTGGTCCCGCGGCGCGGCAGAGCGGTATGCCAAGGGAAAGCGCATATAACGCCAGCGATCCATCAGCGATGCTGACGATGGCAATGTTGGGACCAGTCCTCATCGCGGAATGAGGCGATCCGAAGCGCTCTTCGGCGAGATCAACATTGATAGAAATTCCCCTAAGAAATTAAGTGACGCTTGCGCTTCTTCAATTTTCTCAGCGAGGGCATCTTCTGGATTGGCCGATGCCGCACGGTTATCTATATCCATCAGAGCACTCTGTGTGGCAGACAAGTAATCTTCCGCGCGCGGCCCATGTGTCGTGCGAAGCCATGGTTGATGCGCCATACTGGGGATGCAGCCCATATTGTTCGACACCACATAGCGACCCCGCAGGATCGCTTCGTATACCACCAACGGCTGGGCTTCGACCGGATAGGTGGTAGGGAACACAAACAGGTCGATAGATCTGAAGAAGGCCTCCTTAGCAGCGCCATAAACGGGGCCCAAATATTCAAGGTCGTGGATATCATTCCGCATTCGCGCAACAAGCTGCCTATCATCGGCAGACGCGATCGGACCGGCCAAGACCCCACGCAAGGCAACATTTCTTTCCTTTGCAAGGCACAGAACGTCCAAAAACGTGTGAAGCCCTTTCTCTCGATTCAAATTGCTCAGCAATCCGATTACGGGGATGCGCTCTTTGTCACGGTTCGCACTTTCTTGACCGACCTGTTCGCTGCTGCGTTCAACTAACAGGGAGTTATTAACGATGAAATAGCTGGGTTCGACTCCATATGTACGGCGAAAGGCTTCAGCCATCTCACTGGCCAAAAAAATATGATAGATTCCATGATTATGACGCACGAAGAGCGAACGATAGACGTGACAGGGTTTGGCGAGATAGTTGAAACCATGATGGTGCAGCACAACATGTGCGCCGCGAATGAACGCGATTTCGACGAGCAGTCTCGTTATCAGTTTGCCACGACTGGCATGCGGTACGGTATAGAAGATCGTCCCCGGTCTTAGTGAGAGCGCTGCAAGCGCCGCCCGGACAATTTCAATTAGGCGTCTGCTAATTTTCATTCCTGGGACGAGATCGATGACGGTTGCGGATCCCAGAGATTGCAGCCAATTACTGTAGAATGCATTGGCGATTGTTTGGCCGTTCACCGGCGGCGGAAGTGAGCAAACTGCGACGATTTCGCGGACGCGATCCGCACTGCTCACCATCTAGAGCTCCGGCATCGGCGAATTGCGCTGATGAATCTTTGCGCGCAGACAGGTATTTTGAGATGATACTTGGCCCGAAAGAATTGTCGAAACCGTCTGGGCATACTTCTCGCCCAGTCCAACTACGCCCAGATCGCGTTCTGCAAACTGTCTGGCAGAGCGTCCCATGCGTGCGCGCTCCTCATCGGAGTTTAGCAGGTGTTCAACCGCTTCGAAGAAGCGATTTTCGTTCCCCGGTGGTGTGACAATTCCAGCACCCGCCTCCGCAACGATTTCCGCAACCACATTGCCCGATGGCACGGCGATCACTTGGGGACGCCCCGCGCACAACTGACTTATTACTTTACTTGGTATGGAGTAGGTCGCTGCATCCACCTCAAGAATTGCGAGTAATATATCCGCCGCCGCTAGAACGTTAGCGAAACTCTCGAAAGGCTGAAATGGCAGCACGTTGAGATTATCCAACTCATACGTGGATTTCTGTGCCTTAAGAAAGTCTGCCCCCGGCCCTTCGGAGACTACGACGATCCGCACGTTCGCCTGACCGCGCAATTTCTGAGCAAGTGACGAAATTAGCCCGGGATTGTGTTTCGTTCCCAATGTACCAGAATAGATGATGTTGAGCGTGTCATTAAGACCATGCGCCTTCGCCCAGGCATTATCCTTGCTGCCTACTCTGATTTCTTCGAATGGAGCGCAAACCGGGATGACTTGGACATCGGAACGCTGTATCCCCCAGCCAGAAAGAATTTCCTTAAAGCGTTCCGCAATGACAATGACGCCATCAGCGCGGCGCACCAGAAAGCATTCGAGCCAGCGATAGAACGACACTATAGCTTTTCCGATCCAACTCAGTTTTTCGCGAATTCCGCCCTGCACTGCCAGGCAGTAAATATCGGTCATCCAAAACACGAAGGGTATTCGTGCGCGATGACACGCCCATTGAAGTTGGGCTTGCGGTATGAGCGGGGTATTGGCGCTCAACACGATGTCTGGTTGGAAGGCCAACGCGGCTTTTGTCAGCGGCGTTCCGTATTCGATTTCCTGGATCTGACGGCGAATGTAATTGTGTTTCTGAAATTTCCCTTTGAAAGACACCGGCTGTACGTCGAAAGTCGGCGGATCACTGAGGCGGCGTTCCAGGGCACCGCGCGGTGTTTCCAGCCCGGCTGCGTACAAATGCAGGACCTGATAGCCGCGGCGGGCCAGTTCACGGCTGACTTCTACCTGGGCGACGTGGCCGGCATAGTCGTGAACCAGTATGCGTGCGCCAGTCATGGATCCCTGAACGTCATTCGGCAGCTTCGACCGTATTGCGAGCCTGGGCGCGATTTGCCCGATACCAATTAAGAGTCTTGCGCAGCCCTTCACGCAAGCTCGTCTTCGCGCTGAATCCAAGCGACTTCTCTGCGACAGACATGTCGAAGAGACGGCTCGATTGCCCTTCGGGTTTATCCGTTTGCCAGACAATCTTTCCCTTGAACCCCGAAATCTCCGTCAGCAGATCGACGACTTCACGAATAGAGTGGTCGCGACCCGCCGATAGGTTCATCAAGACAGGGTCGTCGAATTTCTCCCCCGCCAGAATCATGCCTTCGGCAACGTCGCCAGCATAAACGAAGTCGCGCGTCGGCTTGCCCGAACCCCATACCGGGAGTGAGGCATGCCCATCATCCGTTGCTTCAACGAATTTACGCACCAGCGCCGGTATCACGTGGGCCGCGTTGAGATCGAAATTGTCGTACTCACCATAGATGTTGCCCGGAATCGTGACGACGACGGGAAACTTGTGCTGCCGCCAATAAGCCATCGACTGGACGTGTAGCATACGTTTGGCCAGCGAATAGGGCGCGCTGTCGTCCTGTGGATACCCGTTCCAGTAATCGCTTTCCTTGATCGGTTGCGGCGCGAATTCGGGGTAACCGCATCCGGCACCTGCTGCCACAACCTTCTTCGCACCCGATTTCCACGCATTGTGAAGTACAAGCGCCCCCATCATCAGATTGCGATAGAAGAAATCCGCAGGGAAAGCCTTGTTCGCGCCAATGCCGCCAACATATCCGGCCAAATGCATGACGATGTCTGCAGGATGTTCGCGATAGAGCCTTACCACGTCAGCTTCGTGTGTGAGGTCATAGTCGCGGCTGCGCACGACAAAAATTCCCGCGCAGTCCTTTTCGCGCAACTGGTTGACGACATGGCTGCCGAGGAAGCCGCCACCGCCGGTGACCAAAACCTTCTTTCCGCTCCAGAATGTAGCCATTCACTTTACCTCTTTGGCAAACAAGGACTGCTCGACGAGGTCGCACAAGATATGCCCGATGGCAATGTGCGCCTCCTGAATGTGCTGCGTATTCGTGCTGGGAACGCGAACGGCGACAGTGGCAAGTGTGTCAATCTTTCCGCCACCACTGCCGGTGAATGCGATCGTCTTGATGCCATTTGCCATCGCGTGTTCGACCGCCTTTATGACGTTCCTGGAATTGCCGCTGGTTGTGATTCCAAGTAGGACATCACCGTGCACGCCAAGGCCCTGCACCTGCCGCTCAAACACGCCATCGAATCCGAAATCGTTCGCGCTGGCCGTGAGCATGGAACTGTCTGTGGTGAGAGCAATTGCAGGCAATGCCGGGCGCGGGAAGTTCTGGTTCAGCACACTGACGAACTCGGCAGCGATGTGCTGGCTATCTGCCGCGCTACCACCATTTCCGCAAATCAACAGCTTTCGTCCGGCGAACATCGCTTCTGCCACCACACGCGAAGCGGCAACGATGTCGTTCACGCAATTTGCAAGCACGGCATTCTTCGTTCGGATGCTTTCATTGAGAAGCGAGACCACGCGGTCGCAAGCATCAGACGGAAATCGCAGCGCGCCGCCCATTCTGGTTGTCAGGTTCATGGATTGCACTCCGCAATAAAGGAGGCGGCATCGGACAGATCACGACAGATGCGATCGGCCTTCAAATCCGGCTTGCGGGCCTCCTCATCGCCGTACCCTGTTCGCACCAGAATAGAGCGGGCTCCAATGTTCCGCCCGAGATCCACATCGCAGCGCTTGTCCCCAACCACGAATCCGGTCGCGGGATCGAAGCCATGATCCGCTGCGGCCTTTAACGCCAAGCCAATGGCCGGTTTGCGACAATCGCAGCCTTCCCCGGGGATGTGGGGGCAATAATAGATGCCATCGAGTGCCACACCCTCGGCTGCCAGCAATTCGTTCATCCGGCCGTGCACCCTGTTCAACGTGCCCACGTCGAAATATCCTCTGCCGATGCCTGATTGATTCGTCAGCACCAGAAGACCGCAGCCCATATCCCGCATGGCGCGCAAGCCAGAAGCGCTGCCGGGCAGTAACTCCACCTCGTCAGGGTGAGACAGGTAGTTCCGCTCGGCAATGATCGTTCCGTCCCTGTCCAGCATGATGAACCGGCGTGTGCTCATACAACCTTGCCATCGAAGAAGAGACTTGCAGCGGAATACGATTCTGGCGTGCCGATGTCTATAAATTTGCCGCTCACGCGATAGGCGCCCATGGCCCTCTGCCGGGTCCATTCCGAAAAGATGTCCTTTTCGAGCGATACTGCCCGGCCCGTGGGAATATCGAAGATCTTTTCTTTCGGAATTGTATAAACTCCTGCATTGATCCAGCCTAGTTCGGGCAGGCCGCGCTTTTCGCGAAAAGCCGAAATCGCGCCATTCTCATCTATATCAAGAGTTCCAAAGCGTCCGGCATCTGCAACAGCCGTGGCGACCAGCCTGATGTCAAAGGTGGATGCGCCTTGCCAATTCAGGAACGCGCCCAGGTCCACGTCTATATAGCTGTCCCCATTCAGGACCAGAACATCTGGCGATCGCACGTGTTTCACCCCCAGCCTTAGCGCGCCAGCGGTGCCCAGCGGCTCGTCTTCGTGGGAAATCACGAATTCCAGCCGGCCAGCCATCGAAGACAACGCATCTTCGATCTGATCGCCACGAAAGCCGGTGCAAAGAATGACCCGGCGAAATCCGGCGCCCTCGATCTGCTTGAAAAGATAGCAGAGAAACGGCCGTCCGTTGATCGAGGCAAGTGCCTTGGGCCTGTCAGAAACTACGGATTGAAGCCGCGTGCCCAGACCGCCCACGAGCACCATCACATCCGTTCCGCGCGGATCGATCATCGGCTCTTGCTGCGCCAGACCTGAAGGCCGTGACCGTCGAAGGTGAAATCGGCAAATTGCGCGCCTTCAGCTTCGAGCGCCGCACGCACCTCATGCTGGCAGTCCGTTGGGCAATAAATCGCAAAATAGCCGCCGCCGCCCGCGCCTAATAGCTTGCCGCCGATCGCACCCTTATCGAGCGCAACCGTATATAAATGATCGGTCTTGGTGCCCTCCGTGACGTGGGGGTTCATCAGCTTTTTATTGATATATCCTTCATGCAGAAGCCGACCGAAATCATCAAGCTTACCACGCAGAAGCGCCGTTTTCATTTCGACGACGAGCTGATAGATGCGCTCCATGCTGGCGATCGTCGTCTCACGGCCTTCTTTGTAAAAATCGACTTGTTTGGTCACAAGGTTTAGGTTGCTACGCACCTTCCCTACGAAACACAGCAGGAGGTGAGCCTCAAGATCGTTAAGGAGGCCATTGTCGATGCGAAGCGGATTCACTAGAACACTGTCCGCCGAGAATTCGATATGATTGAAGCCGCCAAATGTAGTCGCGTATTGATCCTGTTTTCCGCCCGCAATGCCAAGATCTTCACGTTCGACGACATAGTTCAATTCGGCGAATTCGTAGGGCGAAAATTTCACGCCCTTGAATTCGGCGATCGCGCCGATCAGCGCCGACGTGAGTGCTGATGAACCGCCAAGTCCGCTGCCAGCCGGCGCATCTGAACGGATGTCGATATCGACGCCTCGTTCCAGACCGATACGCGCGATGACGGCCTTTGCGAGATCCAGCACACCATCGAACGACGGTTTTTCCTCCAGGCCATAGTTCACGGTGTAGCCGAGATCGAGCGAGCGAACGCGAACCTGTCGATCATCCCGCGGATAGAGCGTTACATTGGCATATCGGTTGATTGTGCTGGATAGGACTGCGCCGCCGCGTTCGTTGTAATAAGCGGGAATATCTGTGCCACCGCCCGCAAAGCTGATCCGAAGTGGCGACCTTGCGCGGACGATTTCACCGGAGTCGCCCCTGAAGTCCGCCAATCGGTCCTTCGCCTGCAAAACCACCGTGGACATGGTCTTTTCCTGCTGCAGCATTAGCCCCCCAGCCACTACCTCAGATGTTGGCAAACCGCCTTCTGCCTAACGTCTTATACGCCTTTATGAGTTCCTTGATACCCGCGTCCAAACCGCGGCGGGCCTCGAAACCGGCCTCGCGGAGCCTCTGGTTCGATACGACGTAGTCCCGCTTGTCTGGATCTTCGCCGATTGGAGCAAAGTGAATGTAAAAATCCGGTATGTGATCCTTAACCTTGAGCGCGAGCTGTTCCTTCGAAAGATTGGCATCGTCCAGCCCCAGATTGTATGGCCGACCACGCATCTTGGCGCTGTTTTCGATCGCATAGATGAAACAATCCGCGACATCGCGAACGTGGATATAATTGCGTTTGAAGTCCTTCTCGAAGATGACGATGTAACGATCGGTCACTGCTGCATAGGTGAAGTGATTCACTAGAAGATCGACACGCATCCGCGATGACGCGCCGAAAACCGTAGCCAGGCGGAAGGTGATGGAATTTTCCGAACCCAGGAGGGCCATCTCAGCATCGACCTTGGTGCGGCCATAGACCGAGATCGGTTCGAGGGGAGAATCCTCTGTGCAGAATGCTTCCCCCGTCTTCGTACCGTAACCGCTATTGGTGTTCGGATAGATCACGAGCTGGCTCACCGAGCGCAACCTGTTGGCGAGCATCACGGAGTCGAAATTAATTGTCTTGGCAAGATAAGGGTCGGCGGCGCAGGCGGGCGCACCGACGATTGCGGCAAGCGGAATAATAACGTCGGCACGCGGAACGAGGTCCTTCATAATGCGCTCGTCGCGAGCGTCACCCCGAACGAATTCATAATTTGGATTTTCGCAGAACTGAAAAAGACAATGGTCGCCGTACATCAGCGTGTCCACGGCGGTTACTTTGTCGCCCCTGCGCAGCAAATGTTCAGTGAGAATACTGCCGATGTAGCCAGCGCCGCCAGTTATAAGCACATGAGCCATCCTAAACCCTCTCTATGACCACAGCAGCACCTCTCACGAAACCCCAAAAACCACCTTCGCTCAGAGCGGCCATACATATCGCGAAAAGCCGAATCAGATCCGGCTCGGGAATAGCAGAATATCGATGCCATTTGGTAGGAATGCAAATTGCTCACCAAGCCCGTCTTGGCTGCCGCCGCTCAGAAGACATATCGATGTCGCGGAGCTGCGACAGCCATAGCAAAGAGACAGCAAAAAAGTGCGCGCGCCTGCGCCAACGTCGGGCCGACCGAGAAGGTAAAGGTAGGCTCCTGAGGGTCCAAGATGTCCGTTATCACCTCGGTCATGACCGCGACTACTTCCTCCCCGTTAGCCAGATATTGGTAGGCAACAATGCGTAACGCAAAACACGTCTAATTTTTTGCTCCAGCCGAGGAGGTAAATCTGCTGAAGTGAACAAACGGTCCATTGTTTCACAATAGGTACGAAAGACTCGACCGTAAAAGGGCCCGATTTTGAAGCCATTCAAGGAACGATAGAGCACCGCCTGTATGTCCTTGAAACCGGCCATTTTCAATATGTTCACGAGCGTTGGAAAATCGTACTCTTTGAGGTGCATAAACATAGCGCGGTCGAAGCCAAAGACGAGAGAAAGGTCGAATGGTCCCGCGCCTCGATGCGGCGTATCAAATATATATCTGCCGCCCGGCTTCAGGATGGCGCGAACATTGTGAAAATGCGTTTCGATATCATCTGGATGTAAGTGTTCGATGACTTGGGTCGAAATCACGACATCGTAGGAATCGGGAGGTTCAAACTCTGCCAGATTGATCCCATCAGACACATGCCAGGCGACGCCCGACAGATCTTGGGCATGCTTTTCGCCTCGCTCCTTCGTGATTTCTGTGGCAACGCATTCGTGACCCTGTGATGAGAGATATCGCAGCAACCGAGCCTGCCCGCTTCCGATTTCGTAGATACGGGATTTTTGGGGGATCAGCTTTAACCAATGACTATAGTCTCGCTTTCGCCGGTCGTCTTCGCTCACAGCGTTAAGCCAGGGCAGGCTTTGGTAAAGTTCGGTATAAGCCGTGCTAAACGTATTCCAGCGCGTCTCACTTGTTGAATCGAGAAGTTTCCTCGTTAGTTGGGTTTCCAATTCATAATGCGCACGTACGTGGTCGGCCCCAATGTCCTGGGACAAACTATAGTTCGAGCGGTACCGCGCAACGACTCGACTATCTATCAGAGGGTATTCGTCGGCCATCTTTCTGGTTGCCTTCGCCAGCGATCTGAATCAACAATATGAGCCATATACAATGGTGAATCGATCAGAACTAGATTTCACTTCGGGCCTCCGGATTATCGCACGTTACAGAGGCGGAGGGTTCGCAAGTAGCTTATCTCCTGAGATTACAGTATCATCAAGAGCTTAGAAAAATCGCCAGTCCGTTTAGTCACGTGCCGCCATCCTGTCGTACTAAGAAGTTTGCTGAGCGCCTTTGCTTGAACAGATGGCCGCCTTACAAGGCCGTTGTTCTCAGTCCGGCGACTAG
>Ga0134126_10003613_pt1 | contig 19386 bp, 14 predicted proteins | sample KB31752_FD_96881 | JGI IMG/M metagenome (GOLD analysis project Ga0134126, IMG submission 96881) | Terrestrial soil microbial communities with excess Nitrogen fertilizer from Kellogg Biological Station, Michigan, USA - KB3-175-2 | ecosystem: Environmental > Terrestrial > Soil > Unclassified ...
GCTTTCACGTCACCGATGCCCACCTGGCCGGGCCGCCGGCCGGGCCCCGGCTGCGCGAGCTGATGGCCTTCGAGACCGATCGCGCCCGCCGGCTGCTCGACGACGGCGCGCCGCTGGTCGGCACGCTGCGGGGCACGGCCCGGCTGGCCGTGGCAGGATACGTGGCCGGCGGCCGCGCGGCCCTGGCCTCCATCGCCTCGGCCGGCTATGACGTGCTGACCGCGACCCCGACTCCCGCCCATCGCCGGGTCGCGTCCGAGCTGCTGCGGGCGGTGGTGACCGGACGATGAGCACCGAGATGGGCACCCCGATGAGCACTCAGAGCGGCACGACGGGCGGCGGCAAGGCTGTGGCCACGGACGTGCGGGCGGCGTACGAGCACTGCGAGCAGGTGACCAAGACCCAGGCCCGCAACTTCTCCTACGGGATCATGCTGCTGCCCCGCGACAAGCGTCGCGCGCTGTCGGCGGTCTACGCCTACGCCCGCCGCATCGACGACATCGGCGACGGCGACCTGCCCCCCGCCGACAAGCTGACCGCGCTGGCGGCGGCCCGCGAGGAGATCGGTGGCCTGATCGCGGGCACCGCCCCGCCCGCCGGCGACCGGGTGCTGCTGGCCCTGGCCGACGCGGCCGGCCGCCTGCCGATCCCGCTGGCCGCCTTCCTCGAGCTGATCGAGGGCTGCGAGGCCGACGTGCGCGGCACGGTCTACCAGACCTTCGACGACCTGGAGCGCTACTGCCGGTGCGTGGCCGGCTCCATCGGCCGCCTGTCGCTGGGCGTGTTCGGCACCACCGACCCGGTCGCCGCGCCGCCCCTGGCCGACGCGCTGGGCGTGGCCCTGCAGCTCACCAACATCCTGCGCGACATCCGCGAGGACCTGGGCAACGGCCGGGTCTACCTGCCCGCCGATGACCTGGAGAAGTTCGGCTGCACGCTGGACCCGGCGCAGCCGCCGTGGTGGGCGCTGCAGCCCGCCGGCCGGCCGGCGCCCCCGCCAGGGGACCCAGCCAGCATGGAGCGGCTGATCCGGTTCGAGGCCGACCGGGCCCGCGGCTGGTACGCCACCGGCCTGCGCCTGATGCCGCTGCTGGACTGGCGCAGCTCGGCCTCGGCCGGCGCCATGGCGGGGATCTACCTGCGCCTGCTCGACCACCTCGCGGCCACCCCCGGCGTCGTGCTGCAGCGCCGGGAGTCGCTGCCGGGCAAGGAGAAGCTGCTGGTCGCGGTGCGGGCCCTGGCCGGCCGCACGCCCCGCCCGCCGGCCGGCGTGATCCCGGTTGACCCGCCCACCCTGACCACGCCAGGCAGCGCCACGGGGAGCAGCGCCACCGGGAGCAGCGCCACGGGTAGCAGTGCCACGGGTAGCAGTGCCACGGGGAGCACGTCATGAGCCGCGGGAACGTTCTGGTCATCGGCGGCGGCCTGGCCGGGATCAGCGCCGCCATCCAGCTGCGCGAGGCCGGGGCCGCCGTCACCGTGCTTGAGTCGAGGGCCTGGCTGGGCGGCGCGACCTGCTCGTTCACCCGCGGCGACCTGGTCATCGACAACGGCCAGCACGTCTTCCTCAAGTGCTGCACCTCCTACCGGGACCTGCTGGCCCGGCTCGGCGTGGCCGGGTCCGTGGCCCTGCAAGACCGGTTCGACGTGACCGTGCTCACCCCCGGCGGCCAGGCCCGGCTGCGCCGCAGCAACCTGCCCGCGCCGCTGCACATGACCGGCGCGCTGGCCAGGTACGGCCTGCTCAGCCCGGCCGAGCGGGCGAAGGCGGGCCGGGCCGCGCTGGCGCTGCGGTTCGCTAACCCGGCCAGCCCGGCCCTGGACGACCAGCGCCTGGGCGACTGGCTGGCCCGGCGAGGCCAGGGCGAAGGGGCTCGCCGGCGCCTGTGGGATTTGTTCATCATCTCCTCCCTGAACATCGCCGGCGACGAAGCGGCCACCGGCCTGTCGGCCAAGGTGATCAAGACCGCCCTGCTGGAGAGCAAGGACGCCGCCGATATCGGCATCCCGTCCATCCCCCTCGGCGAGCTGCACGGCCAGGCCGCGGCCCGGCTGCTGGCCCGGCTCGGCGCCGACGTCCGGCTGAGCACCAAGGCGGTGTCGATCGAGCCGATGGCGCCCGGCCACCCCGGCGGGTTCCGGGTCCGGGTCGTGGCCGCCGGCGACGACGCCGACCGCCGCCTCGGCACCGCCCAGGCCGCCCAGGCTGACGAGAGCACCGAGGCCCAGGCCCCCGAGACTCAGGCCCCCGAGGCCCAGGCCGCCGAGGCCCAGAGCGGCGGTGAGATCCTCACCCCCGACGCCGTCGTCCTGGCCGTGCCGTCCTGGATCGCGGCCAAGCTGGCCCCGCCCCAGTTGCCCGGCGCCGGCCAGTGGGCCCAGCTCGGCATCTCGCCGATCGTCAACGTGCACGTGCGCTATGACCGCCGGGTGACCAGGCTGCCGTTCGCGGCCGGCCTGGACTCGCCGGTGCAGTGGGTCTTTGACAAGACCAGGGCGGCAGGCGTTGAGACGGGCCAGTATCTGGCAGTATCACTGTCCGCAGCCGACGAATACGTAGATGTCCCGGCCGCCCGCCTGCGGGAGCAGTTCCTGCCCGCGCTGGAGCAGCTGTTCCCGGCGGCCAGGGACGCGAGCGTGCTGGATTTCTTCGTTACCAGGGAGCGCCGGGCGACCTTTCGCCAGGTGCCAGGGTCGGGCCGGCTGCGGCCGGCGGCCGGCACCGCGGTGCCCGGCCTGGCCCTGGCTGGCGCATGGACCGAGACCGGGTGGCCGGACACGATGGAGGGTGCCGTGCGTAGCGGACAGAACGCCGCAGAGCACATCATCTCGGAGCTGGCGGCGTACGCGCCGGGGGACGAGATGGCGAATCAGCGGGATCAGCGGATTAAGAACGACGAGATTGCGGCAAGGGCGTCCTCATGACAACAACCATGCCGGCGGGAGTGGCCGCCGCTCGTGACCTGGTGGGACCGGCCGTCCTGGGCTGGCTTGACCGGCTGAGCCCGGATGTCCGCGTTGTCGCGGCCTACCACCTGGGCTTCGCGGACTCCGACGGGACGCCGACCGGGGAGGCCCAGGGCGGCAAGGCCCTGCGCCCGGCCCTGGCCCTGCTGTCCGCCCGCGCCGCCGGGGCGCCGCCCGAGCGCGGGGTCACCGCGGCCGCGGCCGTGGAGTTCGTGCACAACTTCTCGCTGCTGCACGACGACATCATGGACGGCGACACCGAGCGCCGGCACCGTCCGACCGCCTGGACCGTGTTCGGCGTCGGCGCCGCGATCCTGGCCGGCGACGCGCTGCTGTGCCTGGCCCAGGACATGCTGATCACCGACCCGTCCCCGCAGGGCGTCTGGGCCGCCCGCTGCCTGTCCGCCGCCGTGCACCGGCTGATCGCCGGCCAGGGGGCCGACCTGGCCTTCGAGCGGCGCGACGACGTGACCCTGGACGAGTGCCTGCAGATGGCCGGGGACAAGACCGCGGCGCTGATGGCCTGCGCGTGCAGCATCGGCGCCATCGGCGTCGGCGCGCCCGCCGAGCTGGCCATGGGCCTGGCCGGTTTCGGCGCCCACGTCGGGCTGGCCTTCCAGCTCACCGACGACCTGCTCGGGATCTGGGGCGCGCCCGAGGTGACCGGCAAGCCAGTGCGGGCCGACCTGCGGGCCCGCAAGAAGTCGCTGCCGGTGGTGGCCGCCCTGACCGGCGGCACCCAGGCCGGCCAGGACCTGGCCGAGCTGCTGGCCCGGCCCGACACCCTGAGCGAGGAAGACCTGCTGCGCGGGGCCGAGCTGGTCGAGCAGGCCGGCGGCCGCAAGTGGGCCGAGAACGAGGCCGACGCCCAGCTGGCGGCGGCCACCACGTGCCTGGCCGAGACCGAGATGCCCGAGGACGTGCGCAGCGAGTTCGCCGCCATCGCCAGCTTCATCACGGTTCGGCAGAGCTGAGCCGGGCGGAGCGGGGCTGAGCAGCGCCTATGGAGATTCAGCGCTTATGGAGATGACCAGATGACGATGACCGCGGCCAGCGGGGTCGGCGGCGACGGGGCCACCCACGACACCGAGGCCACCGCGCGGGCGACCCTGGGCCGGGCCGCCCGGCACCTGCTCGACCTGCAGGACGAGCAGGGCTGGTGGCAGGGCGAGCTGGAGACCAACGTCTCGATCGAGGCCGAGGACCTGCTGCTGCGCGAGTTCCTCGGCATCCGCACGCCCGAGCTGACCGCGGCCACCGCGCGCTGGATCAGGTCCAAGCAGCGCTCCGACGGCACCTGGTCCAACTCCTACAACGGCAAGCCCGAGCTGTCGTCCACCATCGAGGCCTACGTGGCCCTGCGGCTGGCCGGCGACCCGCCCGACGCCTACCACATGGCCCAGGCCGCGGGCTGGATCCGCAACCGGGGCGGAATCCCCGCCGCCCGGGTGTTCACCCGGATCTGGCTGGCCCTGTTCGGCGAGTGGTCCTGGGACGACCTGCCGGTCATGCCGCCCGAGCTGATCTACCTGCCCAGCTGGTTCCCGCTCAACGTGGCCGACTGGGCCTGCTGGGCCCGGCAGACGATCGTGCCGCTGACCATCGTGGGGTCGCTCAAGCCGGTCCGCTCGCTTCCGTTCGGCCTGAGCGAGCTGCGCGGTCCCGCCACCACGGGCCATAAGACCGGCTCGATTAACAAAGACGGCGATGCCGAGCGCGAATCGCCGGCCGACGTGGCCTGGGCGAGGATCTTCGAAGAACTCGACCGGGCCCTGCACGTCTACGACCGCCGCGGCCTGCGGGCCCGCCCGCTGAAGGCCGTCAGGTCGGCCGCCATCCGCCGCTGCGCCGACTGGATCCTGGCCCGCCAGGAGAAGGACGGCTGCTGGGGCGGGATCCAGCCGCCCTGGGTGTACTCGCTGATCGCGCTGCACCTGCTCGGCTACGAGGTGAGCCACCCGGTCATCCAGCGCGGCCTGGCCGGCCTGGACTCCTTCACCATCTGGGAGGAGTCCCCTGACGGCCCGGTGCGGCGGCTGGAGTGCTGCCAGTCGCCGGTCTGGGACACCGTGCTGGCCATGATCGCGCTGGCCGACGCGGGCCTGCCCGCCGACCACCCGGCCCTGGCCAAGGCCGCGGGCTGGGTGATCCAGGAGGAGATCCGCGGTCCCGGCGACTGGCAGGTGCGCCGGCCCAACCTGGAGCCCAGCGGCTGGGCGTTCGAGTTCCAGAACGACGTCTACCCCGACGTCGACGACACCGCCGAGGTCGTGATGGCGCTGGACCGGACCGCGCTGCCGGCCGGCTCCGGGCTCAAGGAGGCCATCGAGCGGGGCACCCGGTGGATGACCGGCATGCAGTCCAAGGACGGCGGCTGGGCCGCGTTCGACGCCGACAACACCCGCCGGCTGGTCACCAAGCTGCCGTTCTGCGACTTCGGCGAGGTCATCGACCCGCCCTCGGCCGACGTGACCGCGCACGTGGTCGAGGCCCTGGCCAAGCAGGGACTGGCCGGCACCCGGCCGGCCCGGCGGGGCGTGGCCTGGCTGCTGCGGGCCCAGGAGAGCGACGGGTCCTGGTTCGGCCGCTGGGGCGCCAACTACGTGTACGGGACCGGCGCCGTGGTGCCTGCCTTGATCGCCGCGGGCGTGCTGCCGGGCAAGCCGGTCACCCGGCGCGCGGTGCGCTGGCTGCTCACCCACCAGAACGCCGACGGCGGCTGGGGCGAGGATCTGCACTCCTACGAGCCGGGGGCCGGCGCGGGGGCGCCAGGCGACCGCAGCTGGGCCGGGCGCGGCGAGTCCACCGCCTCGCAGACCGCCTGGGCCCTGATGGCGCTGCTGGCCGCGGTCGGCCCGCAGGGCAGCGAGGGCGGCTCGGGAGCTGAGGAGCGGGAGGCCATCGAGCGGGGCGTCCGCTGGCTGGCCGACACCCAGCGCCCGGACGGGACCTGGGACGAGCCGCAGTACACCGGCACCGGCTTCCCCGGCGACTTCTACATCAACTATCACCTGTACCGGCTGGTCTTCCCGGTCAGCGCGCTCGGCCGATATCTGGATGATTCACGGGAGGTGCCGATTGAGCGCTGAGCTGCGTTCCAGGGCCGGCACCACGGGCGGTCGCCTGGCCGTCTGCGCCCCGCTGCGGATCGAGGCCAGGGCGGCGCGCCGGGGTCTGGGCAGGCACGGCCTGGCCACCGACGCCTGGGTGCTGCGCACCGGCTACGGCGCCCGGCGGTCGGCCGCCGCGGCGGCCCGGCTGCGCGCCTACGACGCCGACGCGGTGGCCGTCACCGGCACCTGCGGCGGCCTGGCCCCGGGCCTGATGCCGGGTGACGTGATCGTCGCCACCGAGGTGGCCGGCCCGGACGGCACCGTGGTCAGCTGCCCGTCGGCGCCGGTGCTGGCGGGCGAGCTGCGCCGGGCCGGGCTGCGCGTGCACGAGGGCCGGATCGCCACCCTGGCCAGCATGTTCGACGCCGCCGAGCGGACCGCCGCCGCGGCCGCCGGGGCCATCGCCGTGGACATGGAGTCGGCCTACCTGCTGGCGGGCGCGGCCGGCCGGCCCGCCGCCGTGGTCCGGGCCGTCTCGGACATGGCCGACCGGCCGCTGCTGCGGCCGGGCGTGGTCACCGGCGGCATCGCCGCCCTGCGCTCGCTGCGGCTGGCCGGGCCCGCGCTGGCCGCCTGGGCCGCCGCGGCCGGATCGCGGCAGGTGCGGCTGGCCGGGCCGCGGTCGTTCTGCGCCGGCGTGGAGCGAGCCATCCAGATCGTCGAGCGGGTGCTGGACGCCCCGGCCTTGTCCGCCCCGGCCTCCGGCCGGGGCGGACAAGCTGCTAGCCGGGGGGACGACCCCCCGAACCCCCCGGGCCAGCCTGCGGCCCGGCCAGAGAGTCCCGTGTACGTGCGCAAGCAGATCGTGCACAACACGCATGTGGTGTCGGGGCTTGAGCAGCGCGGCGCGGTCTTCGTGGACGAGCTCAGCGAGGTGCCCGACGGCGCCACGGTGGTGTTCTCGGCCCACGGTGTCTCGCCCGCGGTCAGGGACGAGGCCGGCCGCCGCGGCCTGGCCACCATCGACGCGACCTGCCCGCTGGTGGCCAAGGTGCACACCGAGGCCCGCCGGTTCGCCGGTGACGGCTACACGGTCGTGCTCATCGGGCACGCCGGCCACGAGGAGGTCGAGGGGACCCTGGGCGAGGCGCCGGGCGCCATGGCCCTGGTCCAGGACCTGGCCGACGTGGCCGCGCTGGAGCCGGCCGACCCGGACAAGGTCGCCTACCTGATGCAGACCACCCTGGCCGCCGACGAGGCGGCCGAGATCGTCGACGCCCTGCGCCAGCGGTTCCCTGGCATCCGCGGCCCCGGCAGCGACGACATCTGCTACGCGACGACCAACCGGCAGCTCGCGGTGCGCGCGATCGCTGCCGAGTCGGACGTCGTGCTGGTCGCCGGATCCGCCAATTCGTCCAACTCCCGGCGTTTGGTGGAGACTGCGGAGCGGGCAGGAACACCCGCATACCTGATTGATAACACGGGGGATATCGAACTCGGCTGGCTGACGGGGGCGTCAACGGTCGGGATCACGGCGGGCGCATCGGCACCGCCGCAAGCGGTCAGTCAGATCGTCGCGGCGCTATCGGGCCTGGGCCACGTCGAGGTGGGGGAGCGCGTGCTCACCACCGAATCCATCCGATTCAGCCTGCCCAAGGAGGTAAGGCCAGCATGAGTATGCCGTTGCGGCAGAGCCTGCGCATCGGAGGCTACCTAATGCGCCAGAGGCTGGCGCGCCGGGAGAAGTTCCCGTTGCTGGTAGAACTCGAGCCGCTATTCGCCTGCAACCTCAAGTGCGCGGGCTGCGGGAAGATCCAGCAGCCCGCCAGCCTGCTCAAGCAGCGCATGCCGGTCGAGCAGGCCGTCGGGGCGATCGAGGAGTGCGGGGCGCCGATGGTGTCCATCGCGGGCGGCGAGCCGCTCATGCACCCCCAGATCGACGTCATCGTGGCCGAGCTCATCAAGCGCAAGAAGTTCGTCTTCCTGTGCACGAACGCGCTGCTGATCCCCAAGAAGCTGGACAAGTTCAAGCCGTCGCCCTACTTCGCCTTCGCCGTGCACATCGACGGCCTGAAGGAGCGGCACGACGAGTCGGTCTGCAAGGACGGCGTGTTCGACGAGGCGGTCGCCGCGATCAAGGAGATCCAGCGGCGCGGCTTCCGGGTCACCACCAACACCACGTTCTTCAACACCGACACCCCGCAGACCGTCATCGACGTCCTGGACTTCCTCAACGACGACCTCAAGGTGGACGAGATGATGATCTCGCCCGCCTACGCCTACGAGAAGGCGCCCGACCAGGAGCACTTCCTGGGCGTGACCGAGACCCGCGAGCTGTTCCGCAAGGCGTTCGACAACGGCAACCGGCGGCGCTGGCGGCTGAACCACTCGCCGCTGTTCCTGGACTTCCTGGAGGGCAAGAAGGACTTCTCCTGCACGGCGTGGGGCATCCCCTCGTACTCCCTGCTCGGCTGGCAGCGGCCCTGCTACCTCATGAACGACGGGTACACGCAGACCTACCGCGAGCTGATCGAGACGACCGATTGGGAGGCTTATGGCCGGGGTAGGGACCCAAGGTGCGCCAACTGCATGGCACACTGCGGGTATGAGCCATCCGCGGTGCTTGCCACCATGGGGTCATTGCGGGAGTCCCTCCGCGCGCTGCGCGGAATCTGATTAGGCTCAGTCCCGGGTACCGGGATCTGTCCCATAGTGTCTAAGGAGCCGGCTGAGACGCCGGCTCCTGGGTACGTGATCAGTAACTACGGCGCTGCAGGCTGAGCAGCCGGGCGACCGCATGCGGAAATCCGGAGGAACGCGGGCAATGAGCTCACCCAGTGGCCCGGCTATCATCGGCCGGGCGGCCGGGGCTCCGAGTGCTGTCGCTGACGGCAAGCGGGCCGGTGAACTGCGGGATTACAATCCCGGCCCGCTGTGGATGCGGGCGCTGCCGCCTGTCCTGACCATGCTCGTGATGCTGGCCGGCATCACCGTCCCGTCCTACTGGCGGGACGAGGCGGCCACGCTGGCCGCGGTGCAGCGGCCGTTCGGTGACATGATCCGGATGCTCGGGAACGTGGACGCCGTGCACGGTGCCTACTACTTCCTGGCCTGGCCGATCGTCCACCTGTTCGGCACGGGCGAGGTCGCGCTGCGGCTGCCGTCGGCCATCGCCATGGTCATCGGGGCCGGGTTCGTGGCCGCCCTGGGCCGGCGCCTCGTCTCGCCGCAGGCCGGCCTGGCGGCCGGCGTGCTGTTCGCGCTGGTCCCCGACATCACCCTGTACGGAACCGACGCCCGGTCCTACGCCATGGTCACCGCCATGGCCGCCGTGGCCAGCTACGTGCTGGTCCGGGCCCTGGGCGCGGCCCACGCCCACCAGCGCCGCTGGTGGGCGTGGTACGGCGTCAGCGTGGCCGTGCTGGGCATCCTGAACATCTTCGGGCTGCTCCTGGTCGCGGCCCACGCGGTGACCATGGCCCTGCGCATGCTCCGGCCCACCGACGGCCAGTCCCGCAAGGCGCTGGCGGTGCGCTGGACCGTGTCGGCCGGCGCGGCCCTAATCGTGGCCAGCCCGCTGATCGTGCTCGGCTACCTGCAGAAAGGCCAGCTCAGCTGGCTGGTCGCGCCCGGCTTCAACGGTGCCATCAGCGTCACCAAGCTCATCGGGCCGCCGATCATGACGCTGGCCGTGGTGATCGCGTTCGTCGTCGGCGTCGGGATCACCCTGTGGCGGGCCAGGGAGACCAACGCGCCCGAGTGGCTGACCACGCTGCCCGGCCTGACCGTGCCCTGGCTGATCCTGCCGCCGGCCATCCTGCTCATCGGCTCGGCGGTCACCCCGGTCTACAACTTCCGCTATATCCTGTTCTGCGTCCCGGCGGCCGCGCTGCTGGGCGGGGCCGGCATGGCCGCGCTGGGCCGCGTTGGCGGGGTCGCGGCGCTCATCGTGGTGGCCATCCTGGGCCTGAACTCGCAGATCTACTTCCGCACGCCCGGCGGCCACGGCGACGACATCCGGCAGGCTGACAAGATCATCGCCGCCCAGGCCCAGCCCGGCGACATGGTGTTCTACCCCAACGCGAACGCCGAGGACTTCGGCCAGGCCTACAACTACGGGCTGATCAAGCTGCCTAACATCCAGCTGGCCCGCCAGCCCATCCCGTCGGCCACGCTCGGCGGCACCAACGTGTCCGCGGCCGTGCTGCACAACCGGCTGGCCCACGCGTCCCGGCTGTGGATCGTGCAGATCGACTATTCCACGTCGGTCAACAGCTACCTCCAGGGCCTGCACTACCACCTGCTGTGGACCTGGCGGACCTCGGACCTCTGGCTCAAGCTGTACGTCCGCAAGGGCAGCCCGGCCTACCTGCCCGCGATGCGGGCCCGGCACGAGCTGTCCACGGCGGCCTTCGTCCGCGGCCCGGCCGGGCGGCTGGTCCCTGGCCCGGCCGCGCGGCCGGCCCTGAGCGTGCCTGCCGCTTCCCGCTAGCCCCGTTCAGCCGGGTCACCGGACCCGGCAAGTTCAGAGATCTACTTCAGGGTCCGCCCAGTCACCGTCGCCAGGATCTTTACCGGCGCAGGCGGCTGCGCCCGGTGCCGCTGTGGCATCGCCATCCGCGGCACGAGATGCCAGGCCTGGCCCGGCTCTGAAGGAGTCCCTTATGTTTTTCACCTACCTGGGGCGCGAGCTGCGCCGCCGGGCGCGCCAGGCCAGCATGATCGCAATTGGCCTGGCCCTAGGCATTGGCCTGGTCATTACCGTGACCGCGCTGTCCGCTGGCGTGAAGAATGCGCAGGGCCAGGTCCTGCATTCGCTCTACGGCGTCGGCACCGACATCACGGTCACCAAGACGCCGACCGCTTCTTCCCGTCCGAGTTTCGGCTTCCGCGGCGCGTTCGGCAACCGCGCCCGCGGCAAGGGCGGGACCACGATCGACGTGGACAACCTGGCCAGCGTGTCGCTCGGCAAGATCGGCACGACCGCGGTCAGCACGATCTCCCGGCTGCACAACGTCGCGGCGGTGACTGGCGGCCTCACCCTGACCGACACCAAGATCAGCGGGAAGATCCCGTCATTCAGCTCCTCGGGCGGGAGCGGCGGCGGGTTCCCCGGCGGCGGTGGCTCGGGCGGAGGCGGTACCTTCCGGGGCAACCTCAGGCCGAGCACCATCAGCGTCTCCGGCGTCGATCTTTCTGAGGGCGCGCTCGGCCCGCTCAGCTCGGGCAAGCTCGCCTCTGGCCGGACTTTTAGCTCGGCCGACGCCAGTGCCAACGACGCCATCCTGAGCTCCAGCTACGCCACCCAGCAAAAGCTCAAGGTCGGCTCGGACATCACCATCGCCAAGACCAGCTTCAAGGTCGTCGGCATCGTCAGTGTGCCTGCCTCGGACAGTTCCGAGGACGCCTACATCCCGCTGGCCAGGGCCCAGGCGCTGTCCAGCATGAAGAACGAAGTGAACACCATCTACGTGGCCGCCAGCAGCGCCTCCGACATCACCACGGTCTCCAAGGAGATCTCGGCCGCGCTGCCCAAGAGCACCGTGACCAACTCCAGCGACCTGGCCAAGGAACTCACCGGCTCGGTGTCCAGCGCCTCCAGCCTGGCCAACAACCTGGGCCGCTGGCTGGCCATCGCCGTGCTCGCCGCCGCGTTCCTGCTGGCCAGCCTGCTGACCATGTCGGCCGTCTCGCGCCGGGTCCGGGAGTTCGGCACCCTCAAGGCCCTGGGCTGGCGCAGCCGCCGGGTCATCGGCCAGGTCGTCGGCGAGGCCGTGGTCATCGGCATCGTCGGCGGCGTCGTCGGCGTCGGCCTGGGCTTCCTCGGCGCGACGCTGGTCGGGCACCTCTCCAAGCCGCTGACCGCGTCCGTCGGCCAGACCACCGGCAGCGCCACCCCCGGTGGCGCCCAGACCTTCACCGGCGGAGGCGGGTTCCCGGGCGGGGGCGCCGGGGGAGGGTTCCCCGGCGGCGGCACCGGTGGCGGCGGGGGTCGTCCTTTCGGCTTCCGCAACGCGGCCAACGCGGTCCACACCGTCGCCGTGCACCTGACCGCTCCGGTCACCGTCGATGCCATCATCGCCGCCGTGGTGCTGGCCCTCGCCGGCGGCCTGATCGCCGGCGCGTTCGGCGGCTGGCGGGCCGCCCGGCTGCGGCCGGCGGCGGCCCTGGCCAGGGTCGAGTAGCCCACCTCAACGTCCCAGGGAGACACCTATGTACCAGCTGACTGACGTCAAGAAGGACTATCAGAAGGACCGCACCACCGTCCAAGCCCTCCAGGGCGTGAACCTGGAGATCGGCGACGGCGAGTGGCTGGCAATCCAGGGCCCGACCGGGCACGGCAAGAGCACGCTGCTGCAGATGCTCGGCGGCCTGGACCGGCCCAGTTCCGGGATCGTCGACTTCAACGGCACCGACCTGGCCCAGCTGCGGGAGAACCAGGTCACCCGGTTCCGGGCCGAGTCGGTGGGCTTCATCTTCCAGACCTTCAACCTGGTGCCCACGCTCAGCGCCCAGGAGAACGTCGAGGCCGCCCTGGTGCCCGGCCAGGTGCATGCCAGCGAGCGCCGCAGCCGGGCCAGGGCCACCCTGGAGAGCCTGGGGCTGGGCGAGCGGCTGCGGCACCTGCCCAGCGAGCTGTCCGGCGGCCAGCAGCAGCGGGTGGCCATCGCCAGGGCGCTGGTCAAGCAGCCCCAGGTGCTGCTGGCCGACGAGCCCACCGGCAACCTGGACGAGGGCACCAGGGACGAGATCATCTCGCTGCTGGAGCAGCTGTGGCGGGAGTACTCGCTGACCATGGTCCTGGTCACGCACGACAGCACCGTGGCCCGCCGGGCCCAGCGCATCGGGATCATGAAGAACGGCAAGCTGTCGATCCGCCAGGACACCCGGTCCCGCGACGTCCGGGCCACGCCGGATGCCCCGGCCGGTTCGGCGGCTTCGGCCGCTGAGTCCCCTGGATCGGCTGAATCAGCGCCCACGCCGTTCTGAGACCCGGTCGTCCCGCTGGCGCGGAGCGGAAAGGCGGCCAGCGGTACGGCCGATTTAATCCTCGGCGTTTTAATCCGTCGCTTTACTTCCAGCTGGTGCCGTTCCACTGCAGGATCAGCGTCTGGTCCTGGCCCCGGTTCTTGTTGGTGGAGCTGCCGACGGCCCAGGCCCGGCCGCCCGCGGTGATGGCCACTGCGAACAGGCCGCTGCTGGCCCGCGGCTCGGGGCTGGCCACCCTGGCCCAGGCCCGGCCGTTCCAGCGCAGGATCACGGTCTTGGTCAGGCTGTCGCCCTCGCCGCTCATGCCGACGGCCCAGGCCCGGCTGGCCGAGACCGCGGCCACGCCGAACAGGGTGGTGCCGCCGCCAGGCGAGGGGCTGGGCACCTTCTTCCAGGCCCGGCCGGTCCACCGCAGGGTCATGCTCAGGCCGGGACCGCACCCGCAGTCGGTGCTGTCGCCGACGGCCCAGGTCCGCCGGGCGGAGGTGGCGGCGACGCTGGTGAGGAAGGGGAAGAAGTGGGGCCGGGCGCTCGGGCTGGGCGACCGCTTCCAGGACTTCCCGTTCCAGTGCAGGATCAGGGTGTGCGAGGTGTTGGAGGCACCGACCGCCCAGACGTTGCGGGCGGAGGTGGCGGCTACCCCGGACAGGAAGCCGCGCGGGCTGGTCACCCTGGCCCAGCTCTTGCCGTTCCAGTGCAGGATCAGCGTCGTGGAGCCGGCGTCGCCGACGGCCCAGGCGTTGGTGGCCGAGGTGGCGGCCACGCCGTACAGGCTGCTGTTGGCCGGGCCGGGGCTGGCGACCCTGGCCCAGGTCTTGCCGTTCCAGTGCAGGATCAGGGGCCGGGAGCCGCTGGTGCCGGTGGTGCCGACGGCCCAGGCGTTGGTGGCCGAGGTGGCGGCCACGCCGTACAGGCCGCTGTTGCCCGGGCTGGGGCTGGGCACCCTGGCCCAGGCTTTGCCGTTCCAGTGCACGATCAGGGTCCTGGCGGTGAGGCTGCCGACGGCGCCGACCGCCCAGGCGTTGCCGGCCGACGTGGCGGCCACGCCCCGCAGGCTGCCGCCGATGGTCAGCAAGGAGGCCGGGCGAGCCGGGCGGGCCGGCCGGGCCGGGCTGGCCCCGGCGGCGGTCATGGGCACCGCCGATACCGCCGCGGCGGCCAGTGCCAGTCCCGCGATCAGGACCGGACCTGTGACGTAATGAGGCATGCGCACGAGCAGCCAGCTCCCCCCAGAAGGCCCAGTACCTGAGTCCATCTCCGCTGCGGGTGCCGGGCGATCACCAGCCGCGGTCTGAGTGTGGCACCGCGATGAGATACTGGGCAAGCCTCGGTGACTCATGGCGGCGGCCGACGGCATTCGCTAAACTGTTCGCATGAGGCCGGTGATCGTACCGGGCAGCCTGGACGACCTGCGCGGACCCGGGTCGGGCACGGTGGAGCTGCCCGTCTCTGTGTACTGGTCGGGCTCGCGCCAGTTTGACCTGGCCGACCCGCATCAGGCTGCTGCGCTGTGCGACGCGGTCCTCGACACGGCGGCCACGGCCGACGTCCTGGCCCGGTACCTGAACGCTGACCTGCTGATTCAGGCGTGGCCAGTCCTGGGCATGAACCGGGTGAAGCGGGACGCCTGGGAGCGCAGGTTCCCGGTGCTGCGCCGGCGGCGGCTCGCCGCGGCGGCCTAGCCCGCTTTCTCGACACTGGCCTCTCGACACCGTGCTCCTCGACCCGCAGCATCGCGAGATCGCGCAGATCGCCCTGGCCGCCGCCGGGCGCAGGTACCAGGTGGCGTTCGCCGGGGGCGGGGCGCTGCAGATCCATGACGTCAGCGCCCGCGTCACCCATGACGTGGACCTGTTCGTCCGCCGGGCCCGGAACGTCGAGAAGGCGTCGGCCGTCATCGCCGAGGCCCTGGGGCAGGCCGGATACCGGGTCGAGATGGTCAGCGCCCTGGAGGAACTGGTGGACTTCGTGGTCTACCCGCCCGGCAGCGCGGACCCGGTCCAGGTGCAGGTGGCGTTCTTCGCCTACACCGGCACGGTGGCCAAGGACGTGGGCCCGGTGGTCACCCTCGACTACCTGGCCGCGCGCAAGATGGTCGCGCTGCTCGAGCGCCACCAGGTGCGCGACTACGTCGACGTCGCGTCCCTGGTCGACGCGGGGTACCAGATCCGGCAGCTGCTCGACATGGCGTTCACCGAGGATCCGTCGCTGACCATGGAAGATGCCGGGGACGCCGGCGTGCACCTGGACCAGATCGCGGATGAGCGGCTGGACCGCGAGCTGCCGCCAGGGCAGCGGCCGGCCTGGGTGCGGGCCACGTTCCAGGACTGGCCGCGCTACCCGGTGCACCAGGACTAGGCGCCGCCGGGCGCCCGGGTCAGGACTGAGCCGTTCAGGATTCAGCCACTGGGTGCGGCAGCGGCAGCTCGCACCAGACGATCTTGCCGGTCATCGTGCGGCGGGCGCCCCAGCGCTGGGCGATCTGGCTCACGACCTGCAGCCCTCGGCCCCGCTCCTCCTGGTCGTCGGGGTGGCGCAGCCGGGGCAGGGCGGCCGAGTCGTCCAGCACCTCGATGACCAGCCCGCCCTCCAGCACCAGGCGCAGCCCGATCTGGCCCTGGGCGTAGCGGACCGCGTTGGTCACCAGCTCGGAGACCAGCAGCTCGGCGCTGAACATCAGCTCGCTCAGCCCCCAGCGCTTGAGCGGCCGGCGGATCAGCGTCCGGGCCCGGTGGGCCGACGTGAGCTCGCTCGGCAGCTTCCAGGACACGTACTTGTCCTCGGGGATCCGGCGCAGCCGGGCGATCAGCAGCGCGATGTCGTCCCGCTGCTGATCGGCGTAGACGCCCGCCAGCGTGGCCTTGCACAGGTCCTCGAGCGGCTGCTCGGGCGACTCCGGGCCGAAGATGCTCTTGAGCTTGGCCAGGCCCACGTCGATGTCCTCGGTGCGCCGCTCGACCAGGCCGTCGGTGTACAGCACCAGCAGGCTGCCGTCCTCGATTTCGATGACCCGGCTCTGGATCGGGCCGGAACCGATGCCCAGCGGCGGGGACGGGGAGATGTCCAGTAGCTCGCCCTCGCCGTTCGGGTGCACCAGCAGCGGCGGCAGGTGCCCGGCCGAGGCCAGCTCACAGGTGCCGCTGACCGCGTCAAAGATGGCGTAGACGCAGGTGGCGAAGTGCGGCTCGCGCACGCCCAGCTCCTGCATCAGCTCGTTGAGCTGCTGCAAGGTCTCGGCCGGCGGCAGCTCCAGCATGGCCAGCGTGTGGATGGCGGTGCGCAGCCGGCCCATGGTCACGGCGGCCCGGACACCGTGCCCGGCCACGTCGCCGACCACCAGCGCCACCCGGCCGCCGGGCAGCGCGATCGACTCGTACCAGTCCCCGCCGATCTCGATGAGCTTGCTGCCCGGCAGGTAGCGGTGCTTGACCTCGACCGAGGACGGCGCCGACAGGCCGGTCGGCAGCATGCTGCGCTGCAGGGTGAGCGCCGTGGCCCGCTCCCGGCTGAACCGCTGCGCGTTGTCCATGAAGATCGCCGCACGGGAGGCGAACTCGGTGCCCAGCTCGGTGTCGTAGGCGTCGAACCGCCGGTAGCCCGGCAGCCGGGTGCACACGAAGAAGCCCAGCATGGTGCCGCGCGCGATCAGCGGCAGGATCAGCAGCGAGGTGCCGCCCAGCAGGTCGGCCACCGGCTTGCGGATCCACGCGCTGGCGATCTGGTCCGCGCTCTCGCTGACGATCGTCTCGCAGACCGGCAGGCCGGTCTCCATGCACCGCGTGTACGGCGTGTCGGCCGGGTAGCGCAGCACCTCGCCGACCGGGAACGTCGCGTCCCAGGCTCCGTCGTCGTTATCGTGGGCTACCGCCAGCCGCCGGACCAGCTGCGAACCGTCCGCGGTCTCGGCCAGCAGCTCATCGTCGCCGATCAGGCTCTCCCGGATCAGCAGTCCGGCCGAGTTGCAGAAGTGCGGCACCAGGATGTTGATCAGCTCCGGCGCCATCTGGTCCATGTCGAGCTCGCCGCCGATGCGCCGCAGTGCCCCGTCGAGCATCGCGTGCCGCATCACGGCCGGGTCCAGGAACCGCTCCTCCAGTGGCGGCGGGATCCGCAGGATCACCTGCGCGACCAGCTCCGGATCGGCCGAGCGGACCGGCTGCACCGTGACCACGCCGTCCGCGGCCGTACCGCGCGCGGTACGGACCTTGAGCACCGCCGTGCCCTCACGGCCCGAGCAGGCGCCGTCGATCAGGCCCTGCAGGGTGGCCGCGTGCGCCTCCGAGCCGGCCAGGAGACTGCCCAGGTCAGTGCCCAGCAGCGCGGCCGGCTCGTCGCACAGGACGTCGGCGGCGAGCCGGTCGTGCTGGCGGATCCGGCCGGTCTTGTCAATGCCGAGGGTAAGCGTTCGCGCCGAAGTATTCGCCATGAGCGCGGAGATCTCGGCCGTCGCCGTGGATTCCACCGGGGCGCTCCTTTCGGCTGCGCGGGTCGTCGCCTGTTGTTCTTATTATGGAGCAGCTTCATGCAGGTTGAGGGAGAAGACCAAACGGCCAGCCCGGCCGATCGCGGGCAATCTGTGAGAAACCGCGCCGTCAGTCTTGGGGAGGGATGCGTGGCGACAGCCGGCTCGGGCGTCGTGATCGTCGGTGCCGGTCCCACTGGCCTGCTCCTGGCCGCGGAACTTGCCCTGGCCAGAGTGCCGTGCGTGGTCCTCGAGCGCCGCGGCGGCCCGCGCCAGGATTCCCGCGCCATCTGCCTGCACGCGCGCAGCATGGAGGCCCTCGACCTGCGCGGCCAGGCGGCCGAATTCGCCGCCGCCGGCCTGGCCGTGCCCGGGTTTCCCCTCGGCCCGCGTGGCGCGACGATCAACTTCGGGGTCCTTGAATCGGACTTCCCGTACATGCTGGACATGCCGCAGAGCCAGATCGAGCGCCTGCTGCTGGCCAGGGCGCTGGGGCTGGGCGCCGAGGTCCGGTGGTCGGCCACCGTCACCGCCGTCGCGCAGGACCCCGACGGGGTCACCGTCGCCCTGGCCGACGGCACCGACCTGCGCGCCGCCTATGTCGTCGGCTGCGACGGCGTGCACAGCTTCGTCCGCGGCGCCGCCGCGATCGCGTTTCCCGGCATGCACAACCCCGGCTCCGTGGTGCTGGCCGATCTGCGGCTCGACGGACTGTCCATGGACGCCGCCTACGGCGACCTTTCCCGCGACGGAATGCTGCTGGTCTTCCCGTTTCGGGACGGTACGTGCCGGGTCGTCTTGTATGACTACTCGCGCGCCGATGTCCCGGTCACCGAGCCCGTCGGCCTGGCCGAGGTGACCTCCAGCCTGCGCCGCGTCACCGGCCAGGATTTCGGGCCCCGCGACATGTACTGGTCCCGCCGTTACCGCAGCGAGAGCCGCCAGGCCGTCCAGTACCGGTCCGGCCGCATCCTGCTGGCCGGAGACGCCGCCCACGCCCACTCGCCCGCCGGCGCCCAGGGCATGAACACCGGCCTCCAGGACGCCGCCAGCCTCGGCTGGAAGCTGGCCGCGGCGGTGCACGGCTGGGGCCCGGCCTGGCTGCTCGACTCCTACCACGCCGAACGCCACCCGGTCGGCGCCGGCGTCCTGGCCCTGACCGGTCGGCAGTTCCGGCTGAACATCGCCCGGAGCCCGGCCCGACGGGTCCTGCGCTGGGCCGTCCACCACCTCTTCGTGCCCCTGCCCCCGGTCCAGGCCCGCCTGGCCCGCGACTACTCGGGCATCTCCATCGCCTACGCCCCCCAGCCCGCCTCGCACTCACTGGCCGGGACCCGGCTGCCGCCCGGCCGCCTCACGCTGGCCGGGGGCGGCACCAGCCGGCTGTACGAGCTGTTCCAGGACGGCCGGTTCGTGCTGCTGCTGGCGGGACCGGGGGCGGATGACCCCGACATCCTGCCCGCCCGGATCAGGACCGTGCGCTACACCCGCTGCCAGCCGGGCGGGCTGCCCCCGGCCGTGCTCGTCCGCCCCGACGGCTACATCGCCTGGGCCAGCGAGGAGCCCGACCCCGCCCTCCGCGCCAAGGCCGCCGACGCCGCCGCCCACCTGTGGTGCGCCAGCCACTTACTGCCTCACAGTGACCCGGGCGCCCCCTGAGCCCAGTGTGACGGCGCCAAGGTAGGGCCCGCTGCGGCCGCGGGGACTCACAACCCCGCCTGCGGGGACTCACAACTCCGCCTGCGGGGACGCACAACTCCGCCCGCGGGGACGCACAACCCGCCTGCGGGGACGCACAACCCCGCCCGCCCATCCGCAGGCCCCACAGTTCATGAACGCTGCAGTTACGGCGGGCCGATAGGCGGGATCTGGTCGGACTCTGGGCGTGACCAGGGCGATCACCGGGCCAGGACA
>Ga0134126_10003614_pt1 | contig 19385 bp, 12 predicted proteins | sample KB31752_FD_96881 | JGI IMG/M metagenome (GOLD analysis project Ga0134126, IMG submission 96881) | Terrestrial soil microbial communities with excess Nitrogen fertilizer from Kellogg Biological Station, Michigan, USA - KB3-175-2 | ecosystem: Environmental > Terrestrial > Soil > Unclassified ...
GGATCGGCAAGCGTGATCCGCTTGCCCGTTCTCATTTCAAGATTTACAAGGATAAGGGATAACGGCGCATCCACAAATCGCAGGCTGTCAGCACCGCCTGCCGCCGTTTCCCTTATTCCTTCGGCTCGCCTTGAACCCGTGTACAGGCAAATGGCGCCGCCCGCAGCTATTTCTGTCGACTTTCTGTTTTCATTTTGTATAAAAGCTATTCGCCCCGAAATCACACGCACAACGATGCTGTCCGTCGTTTTATCGATCGTAAAGCTCGTACCGATATCGCGAATAGTGGCCGCATCCATATCCACTTCGAAAGGCTGATCGGCCTTATGCACTACATCGAACCGCGCTTCTCCATCGATAAGCGCTATCGTGCGGTTTGTTTTATTGTATCCTCGTGCCAATGAGAGCCGGCTTTGCGGACCGATCACTACCGTCGAACCATCCGGCAAGGAAACCGATCGCTGTTGACCCGCCGTCGTAGCATAAGCGACAGCTCCATTCTTCGTGGAGAAATACCACAATCCCCCGCCCACGACCAGGATCACAACAGCCGCCGCAGCAGCCCATGATTTTAGCGTAAGCACCCTTGCCCGCCCCTTGCTCACGCCCGAGCGTCCTTTGCCCATCCTCCGCTGAACCTTCGCCCATGCTTCATCTTCCCGCGCCGCAGCATAGAGCGGATAGTCTGCAAGCTCTTCCCTATACAGCCGGGTGACCCGGTCATAGGTTTCCTGGTTGGCTGCCGAAGCTTCCAGCCATTCATTGAGTTGCAACTCCTGCTCTTTTGTCAATCCATCTTGCATTGCTGATAATATTAGGTCCCATGGGAGTCCCGCATCATCATATGGTGTCCGTTCGTCCATGTTCATAGTATAAGACAAAAAAAAGGTGTTCCTGGCCCTAGTGGTGACACCAAAAAAAATAATTAACCGCCATTAGCCACAAAGGCAGGTGTTTATAATCAAATAAAACCTTATGCAGGTCCTTCATGGCCCGCGTGATATGATTCTTTACCGTCTTTATGGAGATGCCCAGCCTGTCCGCGATCTCCTGCTGTTTCAACCCTTCGAAACGACTAAGCTTGAATACCTTCCTGCATTGATCGGGCAGTTCATCGATAGCCTTGTAAAATTTGAGCTTTAGTTCATTATCCTCCATCTCTTCCCATTCCTCCGCCGCTCGCAGGTCTTCCCTCAGCTCCGCGTGTCGCAGCCGCTCCCGTTTACGTTTATCCAGGGCATTGAGACTTTGATTGACGACCGCCCGGTAGAGATAGAATTTCAGCGATGCCTGTATGTCCAGGGTAAGTGCATCTTCCCAAATGCGAATAAAAACGTCATTGACGATCTCTTCGGCTGCTTCGGGGTCCCGAAGATATTTGCAGGATGCCAGAAAAAAAAGCCGGTAATTCGCCTTATAGTACGCTTCAAAAATCTGCTCATCCCGCTGTCGTATTGCTTGCCAGATTTGTTCTTCCTCAGGGCTCATGGTTGCAGAACGATATGACATTGAAAATATTATCATCGGCCGCTCCCCATTTGTCTGTAGAAAAAAAACGACAAATGTGTAGGGAATTAGCCGAAAGTCTATTATATTCGTATAAAATCCAATATTCAACTCCTTATCTATGCCCAGCCCGTTAAAGATCGTCCTCTGTGACGATGACCCCGACGAAGAGTTGATCTTCCGGCTTGCCCTCGAGCCATTGCGTATCTCGTTCGAATTGACCTGGATACCGAATGGCTGGCAATTGATCGATCACCTCATGGAAACGAACTCCAGTCCGGATCTTGTCTTTCTCGACGTAGACCTCGGAGCAGGACTGTCAGGCATTCAGGTCTTGCCCCCCATTCGAAAGATCTGTCCGAAGACGCGCATCGTCATGCATTCGGGCCGGAATGACAAGGAAAACATAAAAGCCGCATTCGACGCCGGTACAAATTTATATATCGTAAAAGATTATTCTCTCACCAATTTTCAATTGACCCTGAAAGCCGTATTCGGTAACCACGGCAAACCTACAACCTGCCCGGATCGTACTCTCTTTCCTGCGGCGTAACGCATCGACCCGCCTGCACAACCTCCCCGCAAGATCCAGGTTATTCTCTCATTCCCATTTAAGCCCGCTGGCGATGGCCGTCACGGGCTTTTTATTTATTTGCCGGTTACAAAATTCCTTCTGGCCTTTACTAAGGACAAAGGACCGCCAGTGCACCATGCCGCCGCCTTTCCCGCAGTTTCCCCGCCACTCTGGACCTCAACGCTTTATCGCATGACACCAGAACTTCCCTATATCACCATTGTGGACGATGATCCGGACGATCAGGAATTCTTACGCGCCGGAATGGGACGATGCTTTCCGGACGTCGCAGTAATGCCATTCGGCAACGGCAACGAGTTGTTGACCTACCTCGATAAATGCAGTAACAAAAAGCTTCCCCTCGCCATGATCCTCGATTATAAGATGCCCGGTCTCACCGGCGCGGACGTACTCAGGTTCACCGGCAACGGCACTCCCTATTCCTCCATTTCCAAAGTCGTCTGGAGCACTTCCCGCCTCCGCAAAGAGATGGATGAATGCCTCGCGCTCGGTGCCCTCCGCTGGATCGTCAAACCAAGCACCAACGACGAGCTCGACCTGGCCATCCGCTCGCTCGCACCCACACTCTTCAAGTTATTTATGTCGGAAACGTCGATGCCGTAACACCGGCCACCGTGACTAGCGGCGACCCAGCACCGCATGCCACAGGATCGATGCCGTAACAACTCCCAGCAGAAAACAGAGGATCAATTTTATGACGGAATATGACTTGCCTTTGAATTGCATAACAGCCATTTTACTTGGTCTTTAGGTCGACGCGAACTTTCTCGCTCTTCTTCGATTTAATGGTGATCACTTTTTCGATCTCATCGCTATACATACCCCGGATCTTGATCGTAATATAGTACTTGCCCGCCGGGACGCCGGAGATATCGATGCCCTGCCCGGCATCGGCGGCATATCGCTGATAGATCACACCGGCACCCGTAAGATCATACCGGTCGAAGATAACCAGCACCGAATCGGTGTGATCCTGAGCGGTCACGATCTCGTTGAACTGCAAACGAACGGCGCCGGCATTGGCGAGAGCCGTAGTGGCAGCAACAGCATTGGCGACCGCAGGAACCGGGGCGGGACCGGGGTTGGCTTCTGCGCGAACGCCAACAATCAGGACTATGAGGAAGAAGATAAACTGTTTCATTATGTCTGTTAGAAATCAACCTACGTGCCATACATAAAACAATAATAATCATTAATCCACATATGTGTTTATTTCACATTCATTCCGCTTGCAGGAACGTTGTCCATTTCCGGGACGGCTCGATCCATCATGCCGACCCAGGCCTGATAGACTGCATGAACTCCGAAGGCGACTGCCCATAAGCTTTCCTGAACACCCGCGAAAAATACGAAGCGCTCTGCAGTCCAATCCGTTCGGCTACCACGCTAAGCGGCACATCCTCTTGCGTCATGATAGCGATGGCTTTCTTCAACCTTACGGTCTTGATGAACTCACCGGTAGACTGCCCCGTAATGCTCTTGATCTTGAGATACAATTGTGTCCGGCTCGTGAACAGCTTACTACACAGAAAATCGATGTCCAGTTCCGGTTCCTGGATATTTTCATCGACCAGATTGAGCAACTCCTGCACAAAGACCTTATCCTTATTTGTCTGCACCAACTCCGTGGCTTGTGTCAGATAGTCCTTCGTGTACTTCGAGCGCAACCGGTCCCGGTGCTCAAAAACATTTTTGACCATCAGCAGCAAGAGTTCGATACTCACCGGTTTGGAAAGATAATGATCCGCGCCCGATTCCATGCCCGCTATCTGGCTTTCGATCGCATCCCTGGCGGAAAGGATCAAAAATTGAATATGGCTCGTTTCGAACGTGGATTTGATCTGTCGGCATAATTCTACCCCGTCCATCTCCGGCATCATCACATCACTGATGACCAGGTCAGGCATTTTTTCAATCGCCGCGGCCAGGGCGGTCCTGCCATTGGCCGCAGCATATACAGTATACACCTTGCCGAGTGTAGCACAAAGAAAATCGCGCAGCTCCGGGTTGTCTTCGACTACCAGTATGCTTCTTGCAGAACGGTCATGGGTTTTCTCAGGCTCCCCGGCAAGCGGCACGGCCGGAACGATCGACGGGTCGATGGGCTCGAGCCCTGGCTGGAAATCCTGGCCTATCGCCCGCTCTTCAGACCCATACTCGTCGGCACCCCACGGCAATCCTACCAGGATCTCCGTCCCCCTGGATGGTTCACTATACACCGCAATAGTGCCTTTATGCAACAGGGTTAAGCTTTTTACCAGCGCAAGACCCACACCCGAACCCATCTGTTCGTTGCTTATCCGGTAATACCTGTCGAAAATATTGCTGATCGCCTCCTTGTTGATCCCTATGCCCGTATCCCGGATCAGTAAGTAAACATAGGCGCCGGCCGTATAAGCAGCATTAGGCAGCAAAAACTCATTGCTGAAAGAAGGCACGAACGCCGCCCTCTCCCGCAGGATCTCCAGCCGGATGGAACCATCCTGCTGCGTATATTTCAACGCATTGTACAAAAGATTCATGAGGATCTTCTCCACGATCTGTCGGTCGAAATAGTTCGTAAAGTCACAACCTCCCTCATTCACAAAGACAAAATTGATCGACTTCTGATCGGCCAACGCCTTAAAATCGTCATACACATTTTCACAAAGCGCCTCCAACGAAATTTCCTCCACCCGCAGCCGGATCACGCCATCGGCCACTTTTTTGAAATTCATCAGCTCATTCAGCAGATTCGTAAGCCGTTTAACATTCCGGAACATCATCTCAAAGGTCCCACGCTGTGGCGATTCCTTCGCCTCTCTGACCATCCCTTCCAACGGTGCAGAGATCAGGGTCAACGGCGTCCTGAGCTCGTGCGATATATTGGCGAAAAAGTCGAGCTGCTGCCGGTACAGCTCTTCCTTTTGCTGATGCATCTCCTCGCGTTTTCGTTCCTTCACCGCCGTAATGGCCAATTTGCGCTTCAGCCGGTACCAACGGCCCTGATAAATATAGACCCCCGTAAGCAGGCTCAGGATAAGTACGGCGTAGGTCACCTTCGCCAAAAACGAATTCCACCACGGCGGCGTAACGACAACGGGCATGATCGCGGCATTGCCGCTCCAAAGGCCGTCATTATTGGTAGCTTCCACCCTAAACGTATAAGCGCCATAGTCCAGATTGCTGTAGGCCGCCGTTGGATTCAGCCCATCCGTATAGTTCCAGTCATGATCATAACCTATTAGCTTATACCGGTACCGGCATTTCTGTGGATTGGCGAAATGCATGGCGCTAAAGCCGATCACAAAGTTGTTTTGCAGGTGGTCGAGCTTCAACCGGTTCATGAAATCGATCGTCATAGGAAGACTATTTTCCGCAGAATCGGAAACCCGATATACGACCCGCCTGTTATTGATGCTTATATCCGTAAACGCAGGCCGGGCAGGTACCGGGTTCAGCCGGATGTCCGCCGGATTGAAATAGTTGAGGCCGTTGATACCACCGAAGAACAACCTGCCATCTGCAGCCTTGTAAGATGCGTTGACCTTAAAGCTGTTGCCCAGGAGCCCATCGTTCTTATCGTATCTCACCACGCTGCCTGTGGCCGCATCCATACACAATAACCCGTGCCCGCCCATCCATACCTTTCCCGAATCGTCCGTTTCGATGCTTTCGACATCCAGGAACACCCCTTCGTCTTCTCCATAAGTCTTCACCGTAAACCTGCCGCTCGCGTCGTCGATACGCAACCTGTCCAACCCACCGCCGATCGTTCCCACCCAATACGTCGAGTCGTCGATCTGCCGGATCGGATACGTGTAATTGGAACTCAGGGAAGGACCATCCGGTCTGGCCCTAAAGGTATCGCTATGCAGGACATTGCCTCCCCGGTCGACCAATAACCTGTCCAGCCCGTGGGTACTCGAAACCATTATAATAGGCCGTCGCTTCTCTGCAAAAATAAAAAACGCCTCTCCATAATACTTCACAGGGTCATGTCGTCCCAGTACGATCACCCCGGACGGATCGGTATGATTGCCGAACCAGATATTGCCATAACAATCCTGTACCAGCATTTCGATACTATGTCGCGGGAAATTTTCACTCCCCGGTAAATGCACCAACGATTTCCGACTGGCATCCAGGACTTCGATACCCGAGGCATCGCCGACCCAAAGCCGGCCCTCCCGGTCGACCATCAGGGCCGACACATTATTACCTTTCAATGTTACCCCCATCGAACCGTCATTATAAAAATAAAACCGCCCCGTCTTATAGTCGTAGCGGTTTAAACCCTTGTTCGTCCCGATCCATAGCCGCTCCCCGTTTTCGTCAAGGATGCTCTTGACGATGTTCCCTGTAAGGCTGTTTGGCTGGCCTTCTTCGGGCGCGATGGTAAAAAATAGCTTTTCATTCAGATCGCAATAATTCACCCCGTGCCCAAAGGTACACGCCCAAAGACACTGACTCCGGTCGATGAACACATCGGTAATGTCGCTGGCGTGTAGCCCGGTGGCGGCGCCGCTGGGCTCTATCGTCTGGATCGGCCGAAGCGTACTATCCAGCCTGATCAACCGCCGGCTGGTATTGACCCAGTATTCTCCCGTGTTATCGCCGGCCGCCTTACCCAACCCCTCGCCGCCGGGTTCGCGGTATTCGCGCAGCACCCGGACAACCCCTCCCGGCATCAGCGATGAGACAAGCATAAGCCGGCTGCCACCGGTCAACAGCAGCCTCCCCCGGGGATCGAGCCCAATGCGACTGAACCCGCCCACCGAACCCGCCGAAACCCCCGAAGCCCCCGAAGCCCCCGAACCGGCCGAAACCGTTAGGCCTTCGACTGTTACGGCCCTAAAACCACGATCTTCCGACCACTGCCACAACCCCTGCTCGCCCACCAGCAATAAAACCCCATCACCCATCGATTGTCCATCGGTAAATTGTATTCCCGCCGGCGACTGCAATGGCCGTTCCTCCAACACGTCGCCCTTTATCGCATAGCAATGCAATTTGCCCCCTTCCAGTCCATAGAGAAGCCCGGATCCGGACGTTACGATCCTGTTCAGCATCACCGGATCGCGGCCCTTGCTCAAATGGAAGTCTATATACCGTTCCGTTCGCCTGTCGAAGCGTTGTACTCCACCCTCGGTACACACCCAAAGGCCTCCGTCAGGACCAAGCGCAAGACTCTGTATCCGGTTCTTGAAGGCATTCCGGAAAGGCTCATTGCGGTTATAAAAGCGTTTGACATGATAGCCGTCGAAACGATCGAGGCCGAACAACGTGGCAATCCAGATAAACCCACTGCTATCCTGAACGATGTCATCCGCATCGGTATGCGACAGGTCCTCGTTTACCGTGAGATGGTTAAACCTAAAGGGACGCGGCTGAACCGTCGTCTGGCCATCCAGCACGTTTGTCGCAAGCAAAAAGAACAGCCCCCAGACTCCAAAATAGTTAAGCAGCCGCATCGCATGTAATTTACGCGTTATCCGAAACTTAGTCCCTTCTCAGTGCAAAAGTGTCAGCATTCGGATCGATTGTATCAGCGCCCGCAAACCGTTTTCGGATCAATCGTACAAATCTCCGGATGAATCGTACCGTACTGGTTTTCATCTATTTGTCATCTTTGGTCAACTAAAACTAATTGTCATATGCCACGTTCAAAATGGTTACTCACCATCCTTCTGCTCCTTTCGGCCGCCGGAACCCTGACGGCCGGCCCCCGGCCAATAAGCCCGCAGCCCGCACTTGCCCCCCGGCCCGTCAGAGGCAAGATCGTCGACGAAACCAACGGCCAGCCCATCGCGGGGGCAACGATCACCATCAAAGGCACCTCCTCCGCCGTCACCAGCGATGCCAACGGGGAATTCACCATCCAGGCCGATAACAAGGATATCCTCGTTGTCACTTACGTGGGTTACGAAACCACGGAACGCGCGGCTAAAAAGGTCATGGAATTTTTTGCCCTGCATCCCTCCGCCCATAGCCTTAACGAAGTCGTCGTAGTAGGGTATGGCACCCAGAAAAAGACAAGCCTCACCGCCGCCGTTTCCACCATAAACCCGGCGGTACTGGCCGAGAAACCCGTGGTCGACCTCACCAATGGTCTGGCCGGCAGGGCCTCGGGCATCATTGCGCAGCAGTCCTCGGGTGAACCAGGATTCGACGCCTCGGCTATCTATATCCGCGGCATCGGCTCGACGGGAAATACAAATCCCCTTCTCATTGTGGACGGTGTCCCCAGGAACTTTAGCCGTCTCGACCCTGCTACTATCGAAACTGTCACCGTCCTCAAAGATGCCGCTGCGGTTGCGCCATATGGCGTCGCCGGTGCAAACGGGGTCATCCTCGTCACCACGAAAAAAGGCAAAACGGGCCGCCCATCTTTCTCCTACGACGGCTATGCCGGCATCCAAAACCCCACCCGTCTGCCCCAATTCGTCAATTCTTATCAGTATGCCCTGCTCCGCAACGAAGGCGCCACAAACGACGGCACACCCATTCCCTATACCGCCTACGACCTTCAGAAGTTCAAAAATCACACCGATCCCGACGGCCACTCCGACGGGCATCCCCTGAACGACATTATCCTCAACAACCGCCTGATAACTTACCACAACGCATCCCTCTCCGGCGGCTCCGACGACTTTAAATATTACGCTGCCATTGCCTATACCAATCACCAGGGCATGTGGTCCACGGACTTTATAAAGAAATACAACGGCATCCTCAACTTGACCGCCAATCCCACCAAAACAACCACCGTAGGTTTCTCGGTCAATGGCTATATCGAAGACCAGCACTATCCAAGTCAGCAGACCTCCGGGGCCATCCTGGATCTTGCCGAACGCCAGCCGCCCACGGTGCCTACCTGGTATAGCAATGGGCTATGGTCGGCCTGGCAGGGTTATTCACTCATCGGTATCATCTACCATAGCGGATACATCGAGAACGAGAATACTTCCCTCCTTACCCAGCTGTCCATCGAGCAAAAGCTGCCCGTCAAAGGCCTGGCGATCAAAGGGGTCGTCAGCTATGACAATGGCCCCGATCCCTTGTTTGCTAACACCTCGCAATACAGCCGCACCTGGGAAACGTCCATTCCCTTTTACAATGTAGACACCTCTACCCACCCTTATACGTATAATGCGGGAACCGAGGGGGTCGGCAAGCCGGCGTTGATCGAAACCTGGTCGCAAAACAAGGCGATGACCTACCAGGGCCTGCTCACCTACGCCGCCTCGTTTGGCAACAATGACATCAGCGCACTCGCCGTAGTGGAAGACCGCGTAGTCAAATACCAAACCTTCACCGCGACCCGGTACAACTACAACCTCAATATCGATGAGCTGAACTACGGCGGCCCGCTGGCTACCGACGAAACCAATTCTGGCTATTCCTCCGGCGAAAAACAGCTCGGCTATGTGTATCGCGCCAACTATGCGTATGACAGGAAATACCTGTTCGAAGCATCCGGCCGCTACGATGGCAGCTACCTCTTCGCCCCCGGCCATCGCTTTGGCTTCTTCCCCGCCTTCTCCGGCGGCTGGCGGCTTTCCCAGGAAAAGTTTATGCGGCGGATCACCTGGATCGATAACCTCAAGCTCAGGGGATCATGGGGACAATCCGGCGGCTATCCCAGCGCCAATGGGGCAATCCAAACCTACCAATACCTCAGCCCCTATAATGTTGTCAGCAATTCTGCCGTCCTCGGCGGGAGCGGCACCCAGGGCATCCAGGAAGCGCTGCAGGGCAACCCCGATATCACCTGGGAAAAATCGAATAAAACCGATATCGGCTTCGAAGCCGGATTATGGAAAGGCTTGCTCGGCATCGAAGCGGATTATTTCTATGAAAAAAGATCCAATATGCTCGTCAGCATCGGTAATGCACTGCCGGCGGAATATGGCATCAGCACCGGCCTCACTAACGGCGGCATCATGAGCAACCACGGCATCGACCTGACCCTCACCAGCACCGGAAACATTACCAAAGACCTGCGATACGATGTCAAAGGCACCTTCACCTTCGCCCGCAACAAGCTGCTCAAAGTTTATGAGAATAGCGCCACCTATAATAATCCCAACCGCCGGCAAACCGGCCGGCCGCTGAATACCCAATTCGGTCTCAAAGCCACCGGCTATTACAGCGCCGCCGATTTCAGTCCCGACGGTTCACTCAAATCCGGCGAACCCGTCCCCAGCTTCGGTCCCGTCCAACCCGGCGATCTTAAATACGCCGATCTGAGCGGACCCAACAATAAACCGGATGGCGTCATCGACGCAAACGACATCACCGTCGTCGGCAAACCATCGGTGCCCGAGATCCTCTTCGGCCTCGAGCCGCGCCTCTACTACAAACAATTCGATCTGGATCTGCTCTTCCAGGGCGCTGCTAATAGCAGCCTGTACGTCAACAATTACTTCGTGTGGCCCTTCGGCTCGTCGGGGTCCGCCACCGTGCTCGCCTTCAACGATCACTGGACCCCGACACATACCAATGCCCTCTATCCGCGCATCAGCGGAACGCCGCCATCCAACAATACCCAGGAGTCCAACTGGTGGATGCGCAATACCGCCTACGTCCGCCTCAAAAGCTTCCAACTCGGCTATTCCCTCCCCGGCCGCCTGCTGCACGGTTCCCTGAAAGCCATGCGCATCTATATCGCCGGTCAAAACCTGCTCACGTGGACACCCAAATACAAAGAGACCCTCGACCCCGAGAACGGCAGCAAAAATGAAAATTACTATCAACAGCGTGTACTCTCATTTGGCCTCAGCACTACCTTCTAACACTCAAAATCATTTCAAAATGATCAACAAATATTTTGTCATCCTCCTGGCGGTCACCATAAGTTTTACCGACTGCAAAAAAGATAATTTCCTCAACGTTCCTCCTAAGGGAAGTCTTACGGACCAGATCACCTTCAGCAGCGAGAACAACGCGGATCTCTTCGTCAATGATATCTATGAACAGTTGCCAGATATGAACAATGAATTCGAAGCCCTTGACCAATGGACCGATAACAGCGACGTCGGGGCTAACTGGGAAGACGGCCTGTACGTGCGTTCCAATTCGATGAATCCATCGAGCGTATCCTCCGGCCCCGCCAATATGTTCAGCTGGACCGGCAACTATACCAATATCCGCAAATGCAATGTCTTCCTACAGGAAGCGGCTGCTAATGAAAAGAATTTCTCGGCCGCGTGGTATACCCAAAGGGTAGGGGAGGTACACTTCCTGCGGGCCTATTTCTACTCCTTGCTGTACCAATGTTATGGCGGCGTACCCCTGATCTCCGTGCCGCTCGACAACCAAACCCAGGGCGACAGCGTCTTCGTCGCCCGCAGCTCGCTTGATTCGACCCTGGCCTTTATAGAAGCGGATTGTGACTCGGCCGCCGCCGCCCTGCCAACTACAGCAGCCCAAACCGGCAGAGCCACGAAAGGGGCGGCCCTCACGCTCAAAGGCGCCGTTGAATTATTCGCAGCAAGTCCGTTATGCAATCCTACGAACGATCCGGCCAAATGGGCCAAAGCCGCCGCCACTAACCTGGCCGTAATAAACCTGAATGTCTATTCCCTGTTTCCCGACTTCGCAAGCCAGTTCCTTGCGGCAAATAACTGGAACAGCGAGCAGATCTTTTGCCGGGGTTACGCCCTGCCTAACCAGGGCCACAGCAGGGAAGGCCGTTTAGGACCCGTTATCGTCCACGGAGCGGAACAGGCCTGGGGTAACCTGCAGCCTACCCAGAACCTCGTCGATGACTACCTCATGAGCAACGGCAAACCCATCACCGATCCCACCTCCGGCTATGACCCCCAGCATCCCTATCTCAATCGCGAACTACGCTTCTACCAATCCATCGTGTATGACAGCTCCGAGTGGCAGGGCGATATCTGGGAGTCCCGCATCGGCGGTAATAACCAGATCGACCTGGGCTCTACCAGCGACATTTCCAATACGGGCTATAACGCGCGCAAGACCCTCGATGAAAGCATCAACGGCGCAAACAGCCTTACCCTTTCACCGAATACTTCCAACTATACCATTTACCGCTATGCCGAAGTGCTGCTGAGCTACGCGGAAGCGCAAAACGAGGCTGTCGGACCCGATGCAAGTGTATACGCGGCTGTTAATGCCGTAAAAGCCAGATCCGCGCTGCCGGCCGTTGCCGCCGGTCTGTCACAGGACAGCATGCGCACCGTCCTGCGCAGGGAACGACGCGTCGAATTCGCATTCGAAGACAAACGCTGGAACGATATCCGCCGCTGGGATATCACCACCAAAGGGCCCGCCGTGCTCACTAACCCCATGCTCGGTATGTTGATCCAACCCGGCCCCGGCGGAAGCCTGACCTATACCGAAGTAAATGTATTCAATAACAGTTTTTCTGAATATATGAACTGGATGCCCATTCCTGAAGCCGCTATGGAACAAAATAGTAAATTGGTGCAAAATGCCGGCTACTAAACCTAATGGATATTTTATGACGCTTAGACTGATCGCTTTTGTCCTCTTGTTCTCCGTTACATTGCAAGCCTTCCCACAACAGCACCTGACCATGCTAACCGCCGCCGACACCGCCGGCGTACCACCCGAGATCGAAGACCCCGAATGCATCGGAATAAACAAGCTACCCGCCCACGCCACCCTCATGCCCTATGCCAACCTGCAGCAAGCGCTGAACGCTAACCGGCACGCCTCGGATTTTTACCGGTCACTCAACGGCATGTGGAAATTTTACTATGTCGCCTGGCCGCAGCAACGACCCAAAGATTTCTACCTCCCCTCGTACAACGTCGACAGCTGGAACGAGATCGCGGTGCCCTCGAACTGGCAGGTCCAGGGATATGGCACCCCCTACTACAGCAATTATACCTATATCTTCAAAAAGGACTTTCCCCATGTCATGAGTACCCCGCCCGTTAGCTGGACGGCGTACAAAGAACGCAACCCGGTGGGAAGCTATAGACGCGATTTCGAGGTGCCGGAAAACTGGGCGGGACGCCGTATCATCGTCACCTTCGATGGCGTCGATGCCGGCTTCTTCCTTTGGATCAACGGACAAAAAGTAGGTTACAGCGTCAATAGCCGCAATGCCGCCGAATTCGACATCACCGATAAGGTAAAACCCGGCAAGAATGTCATCGCCGTCGAAGTGTACCGGTTTACCGTCGGCTCCTACCTCGAAGACCAGGACATGTGGCGGCTAAGCGGCATCTTCCGCAATGTAACCCTATGGAGCACCCCAAGCTGCCACATCAGGGATTTTGCGATCACCACACCATTGGACGCCCAATACAAGGACGCGACACTGAACACCGTAGCAAAGATCAAAAACTATGGCGCGGAATCCACACAACCCGGATCGCTTTCCGTCGACCTCTACGATGGCAGGACACTGGTCGGTAAAGCCAAGGTCGATGTCCCCGCCTTGCAGCCCGGCGAGGAAAGACCCGTGACCGTTCGCCTCCCGGTAAAGGCGCCAAAAAAATGGACAGCCGAAACCCCGTATTTATATACGACCGTCCTTTCGATGCACGAGGGGGCGAACAGCGAGCTCATCTCCGCCAAAACAGGCTTCCGCAGCATCGAGATCAAAGGTCGCCGGTTCCTCATCAACGGCGTCCCCGTCAAACTCAAAGGCGTCAATCGCCACGAGAATTGGCCGGACGATGGCCATGCCGTCACCGAAGAACAGATGATAAAAGACATCGTGCTGATAAAACAAGCGAATTGCAACCATGTCCGCACCTGTCATTATTCCGACGATCCGCACTGGTACGAACTCTGCGATGAATACGGCGTCTATGTCCTCGCCGAGGCCAACCTGGAATGCCATGGCTCCTGGGACGAGTTCAATGAAGACCCGCGCATAAAGGCGGCTATTATCGACCGGAACGTCGCCAACGTGGAGAACTTCAAAGATCATCCGTCCGTCATCATCTGGTCGCTCGGTAATGAATGCGGTAGCGGAGGTTCCAACTTCCGGGCCGCGCTAAGCACCATCCGCCAGATCGATCCCACCCGCCCGACGCACTATCAGGGATTCGGCCTGCGCGGCGACAACCCTTCCGACATCGAAAGCCAGATGTACGATGCTGTGAGCGAACTGGCCGCCGCAGCAAGGGATACCACGATAAAAAAGCCTTATTACCTATGCGAGTATGCGCATTCCATGTTTAACTCCATGGGCAGCGTGGAAGACTATAACAAGCTGTTCGACGACGAGCCCAATCTGCTCGGCGGCTGTATCTGGGAATGGCAGGACCAGGGCATCTATAACCGGATAGACCCACATCATCCCATCACCGCTTATGGCGGCGGATTCGGCGAAGTCCCCAACGATCACTATTTTATCCACAAAGGGGTCGTATTCTCGGACCGTAGCCCCAAACCACAGTACCCCGAGCTCAAACACGCCTACCAATGGATCTCCATCTATCGGGTGGGACAGGGCTATATGGTAAAGAACAGATACCAGTTCACCAACCTCGACAAATTCCGGGCAAAATGGACGCTGCTGGAAAATGGTGTGCCTAACGAGGTAACCGGAATACTGGGCGATCTCGCGGTAAAACCCGGCGACTCGATGATGATACAATTGCCCCATTTCCCGCTTGCAAAACCCGGCGTCGAATATATCCTGAATGTCTCCTTTGAAACAAAAACAACCACCCTTTGGGCGCCACAAGGTTTTGAAGTCGCAGCCATGCAGCTCATCCTCGGCAAAACGCCCTCGAGCCGGGCGACGAATACCGGTCGGCTCACTGTCACCGAAGATACGGCGGCCCTCACCGTCGCATCCGCCGGCTTTCAGCTTCGGTTCAATAAACACAATGGCGCCATCACCTCTATAAAGACCCACGGCCGCGAGGTGCTACTCCCCAACGGTGGCCCCACACTGCATCTCTGGCGTGCCCCGCACCAAAAAGACGATATGTGGGCCTATCCCACCTGGGAAAAATATGGCTTCGACCACCTCTCCTGGGAAACAACCGGCATGACCCACAAAGATACCGACACAGCAATAAAAGTATCGGTCGGGCTTATTGGGAAAGGCAAAGAAGACTTCGTCGTTCATCACAACGTTGTCTACACGATCCACGCAGACGGCTCCGTCAAAGTCGACAACGATGTTTCCTTTAGCCGTACCGATATTCCGCTGGCACGTCTGGGCGTAAGACTGCTGCTGTCACCCGAATTCAATCAATTTAAATACTATGGCAGAGGACCCATGGAGAATTATGCCGATCGTAAAGAGGGCTCCTTTATCGGCATTTATTGGAGTTCCGTCGCCGCGCAGCTCACGCCCTACGAAAAGCCCATGGAATGCGGTAATCACGAGGATGTACGCTGGGCCGAGCTGTCGAATGACTCGGGCACCCTACGTGTAAGCGCCACCAGCCAATTGCTACAGGTGTCCGCCCTGCCTTACAAAGACGAAGAGCTGCGACCCGTGGAATACCGCATCGATCTGCCCAAACCCTCGTCTACCGTTTTGGTGGTTGCCGCAAAGACACTCGGCGTCGGCTCCTGGGGCTGTGGACCAAAACCCCTGGAACAATACATTCCGCTTTCCACACCGCAACAATTCAGCTACACGCTTCAATTAAAGTAACATGACCCGGTGTTTATTCCTCCTGCTATGCCTCGCCACGCAATTGGTCTACTCGCAGCCCACGCAAGGTCCCCGGACGCCCGGCCAACCCACCCTTGTTCACAAAGACGGCCAGACCCAACTCTTTGTCGACGGCAAACCGTTCATCGCCATCGCCGGTGAACTGCACAACTCGACATCCTCGGGCCTGGCCTACTTTTCACAGGCCTTGAAATACGCCGCATCCCTCAACATCAACACCGTGATAGCCTCGATCTCGTGGGAACAGTTCGAACCCCGCGAAGGCGAATTCGATTACACCCTCGTGGACAACATCATCCAAAAAGCCCGCGAGCAAAATCTCAAGCTGGTGCTCATCTGGTTTGCCTCCTGGAAGAATGGCGAATCCGCTTATGTTCCCGGCTGGGTCAAAGCAGACCCAAAACGTTTCACATGGGTCAAAACCCGCTCCGGCGTAGACGTGCATACGATCTCCCCCTTTTGTAAATCGGCCATGCAGGCGGATGCGCGGGCTTTCTCCATGCTCATGAAAAGGATAAAAGCACAGGACGCCGCGCACACCGTGATTATGATGCAGGTGGAGAACGAGGTGGGAGCCTTCTCCGAAATGGACTACAATGGCGAGACATTGTATAACGACCCCGTCCCCGCGGCATTGATCAGCTACCTGCAAAAAAGTTCGCTCGAACAGCCGCTAAACGACGCCTGGACAAGAAATGGCCGAAAGACTCAGGGGAGTTGGCCCGTCGTTTTCGGCGAAGACAACTACGACGCCCAAAACTTCTTCATGAGCTGGCGATACGCCACGTACATCAACACCGTTTGTGCCGCCGGAAAAAAGGAGTATGACATTCCCATGTATGTCAATTGCTGGCTCGTCCAGCATCCGGGCGAAAAACCAGGTGAATACCCAAACGGCGGCCCGGTTTCCCGCGTCATGGACATCTACAAAGTTGCGGCACCCGCCATCGATCTCTGCGCCCCGGATATCTACCTCAAAAACTTCCGTGAAATATGTCAGCTGTATCATCGGCCGGCAAAGAATAACCCGCTATTCATCCCGGAATGCGACGACGATAACCCCGGGAAAGCCTACTATGCCCTCGGGCAGTGCAATGCCCTCGGTTTCTCTCCCTTCGGTGTGGAATCCATGGCGGCCAACCGAAGTTATGCCCAAAGCTTTGCCGTACTCGACGAACTGCTGCCCCTGATCCGGCAATACCAGGGAACCGGGAAAATGCATGCGGTGTTAAAAGAAGGCGATGAAAATGCCGACACGCTCGATATGGGCAACTATCAAATAGAGGTCAGATACAAGCAAAAACACGACCAATGTTATGGTATCATCATCCAAACCGGACCCGATGAATTCATGGTCTGCGGCATCGGCCTCCGGCTGAAATTTCGGCCAATAACCAGCGGTGACGTCGCGCTCGTCAGCCAGGTCCTCGAAGGCACATTCAAAAAAAACACCTGGGAGATCATCCGACTCCTCAACGGCGATGAGTCCGGCAGCGATTACACCGCCGATATACCGGGCAGACATTATTATACGAGCATCGGGAAGCAAGGGCTTTCAGCCGAACCCGCCTGGGTCTATGTCCCCGGCTTAGAAAAGGACGTAGTGCAGGCTCCCGGCATCTACAAGGTTTCCGTGCAAACAATAAAACCATGAATTCGAGCCTTCAACGCAGAACCTTTCTACAGCGGTTAGTGGCCATCGGCATCCTTGGAACAGCTCCGGGCGAAGCGATCAAAACAGTGGCCGCTCCCCGGTACACCAAACGGGATGGCCTCACTATCCTCTTTCAGGGCGACTCGATCACGGACGGCGGCCGTTGGCGGGAAGGCTCGGACCTGAACCATATCATGGGACAAAGCTTTCCTTATCTCCTGTCCAGTCGCCTCGCCTGTGACTATCCCCGACGGCGGCTGAGGTTTATCAATCGCGGCATCAGCGGGAATACGGTGGCCGATCTGCTCGACCGGTGGAAGCCGGACGCTATCGACCTGCAACCGGACATCATCAGCGTCCTCATAGGGGTGAACGATCTCGATCGTTTCATGCAGGGCGACATAGCCCACGCTGCGGATCAGTTCGAAAAAACATACCGTGCATTGCTTTCACACACGAAGGATAAATTGCCAATGGCCCGGCTGATCCTTTGTGAACCCTTTCTCCTGCCAGTGGGTCGCATCGCGGCCAGCTGGGAACGGTACAGCACTGAACTGGCGGTCCGGCAAAAGATCGTTGGGCAGATCGCTTCTGCGTTCAATGCGGAATATATCCCCTGTCAGCAATCATTCGACAACGCCCTGCATGAGGCGCCCGCGGACTATTGGATCTGGGATGGCATCCACCCGACACCGGCTGGTCACGAATTACTGGCCCGCGAGTGGTTGAGAGGATCATTAGTCATTGACCCCTAAAGCCTGCAGAAACGTTTCCCGGATCTCCTCCGGTTCCATATTCTTGGAAAGGATTGCATGCGCACCCGCGCGTAACAGGTCCGCCTTTTTGGTCTCGTCCCAGTGCAGGGTACAAGCCACGATACGTATGGCCGGATAACGCTCCCGCAGCAGGCGGGCCGTAACCACCCCATTCATGATGGGCATCTCCACATCCAGCAGACAAAAATCCGGTGGCGCACCACAGCTCTCCAGCAGTTGAAGAAATGACATTCCATTGGCCGCTTCCAGGACCACCTTGAATCCCAAAATAGTCAAACAACGCCGGGCAGCCTCCCGGAAAAATGTATGATCATCTACGATTGCAACTGTCCATTCTTTCATTGTCTCCGATTGTTAGATCAACTTTATACGTATCACCACAATAATAGATATCAATCTCCGACAATGAAAGCCGAATCCACCCGCATAGCGGCAACTAAGGGGTTCCTTTAAAAAAAACTGCGAATAACCATCACAAACGAAGCGGTTCGTAGTTTGTTAAGAATTTGCAAAAATCGCGGCCGACCCCTTCGCGTAACTTTTTCCTTTTTATAAATTTGTCGTGGACAGAACAAAAAGGACGATTTGAAAATAGCTATATAAATCCCGTTTGCAGGAAACATTTTTATATAACATTTTCGTATGAGAATTCTTGTAAGATTGACTCGCCATCTGGCTTTTCCGGCCATGTTTATTTTCCTCTTCGCCGGCAGCCCGGCTACTGGTTACGCCCAGTCTTTTTCTTTGTACACTCCCTTCACCAGCATTTCCGTGCCGCCGGGAGAATCCATCGACTACCCCATCGACGTGATCAACAAAACTTCGCGGGTCAAATCCTCCGCTATCCGCGTCGAAGGTCTGCCCAAAGGATGGACCTGGCTCATGAAATCGGGTGGCTGGAACATCGGCAGCCTCGCCGTCCTGCCCGGTGAAAAAAAGAATTTCTCGCTGGATGTGCAGGTGCCACTGAAAGTCGACAAAGGCACCTATCATTTTACCGTGACGGCCCCCGGGCTCAGCATCCTGCCGCTCACTGTGGTAGTCTCCCAGCAGGGAACCTTCAAGACAGAACTCACCACCGACCAGGCCAATATGGCCGGAGCCGCCAACTCCACCTTCACCTTCAATACCAAACTGCGCAATGTCACGGATGCCGCCCAGGCCTATGCGCTCAATGCCGACGCGCCGCCGGGATGGAAGGTCAGCTTCAAAGCGAATTATAAA
>Ga0134126_10003615_pt1 | contig 19381 bp, 26 predicted proteins | sample KB31752_FD_96881 | JGI IMG/M metagenome (GOLD analysis project Ga0134126, IMG submission 96881) | Terrestrial soil microbial communities with excess Nitrogen fertilizer from Kellogg Biological Station, Michigan, USA - KB3-175-2 | ecosystem: Environmental > Terrestrial > Soil > Unclassified ...
AGCCGCACCCCACCGTGCGCTGTCGGGGTGATCCGCAGGAACCGTCCCTCGTGGGCCCGTCGTTCCTTCGCTTCCTCGGCCGCTTCCCCCAACGCCGCCCGCGTGATCCGGGCCGCCCCTGCTTTCAGCTCCTTCAACGAGTCCTGTTCGGCCGATCGGAGCAACTCGTCCTGGGACGACGGATCGAGTGACCCGGCCCCGGCCACCCCCTTGGCCTGAGCCAACGACAGCTTCCCGTCACTGAACGCCTCGTCCACCTTCGGTGCCTGGGCCAGCTTCTCCGCCGTCTCCAGTACCGCCTTGGCCGCCCCAGTGGACTCCCCACTCACCCCAGCCAACCAACTGGCGGCGTCACGATGCCCGGTGGTCTCGAACGCCCCGGTGTCGGCCACCCGCTTGGCGAACCGCGTGCGGACAGCTACCCCCAGACGCTCCAATCGCACCCCGCACTTCACCATCGAGGCGGCGTCGGTCCCCGACAACTGGGCCGGGGACAACGACGACAGGGTGGCCTGCAATCCACTCAGCTGCCGGTCGATGTCCTCCAGCACGTCCACCAGGCCATGGTGACAGGAGGGTGTATCACCGGGGTCGGTCGATGGTGCCGGAAGGTGACCACTGAAACTGGGCGGCCGCCGATGAAAGGGCCGCCGGTGGCCTCTACCCCTCGACGATGGCGTCGACCTCGGCGGCGCCCTTCACCGCGGCGTCGTAGGCACCGTCGACGTCACCCTTCTCCAGCTTCTTCGTCACCTTCCGGACGGCGTGGGCGGTGACCGCCTCCACCTCTTCCTCGATCTTGTCCACCGCCACCACCACCAGGGCAGCTTCGCCGGACTCGAGGAGGTCGCTCATCTCGTTCAGCTCCGCCTTGGGGATGTTGTGCCAGTAGTGCCCGGCCACCCCGCCGACGCCGGCCAGCACGGCGCCGTCGACCGCCGCGCCACCCAGCCAGGCCAACCCGAGCGGCGGGACCAGGATGCCGATCAGGCCGCCGACCACCGCCCCACCCCACGCCAGGTGCTTGGCGGTGGTGTCGTGCCGGTGCATCTTCAGCTTGCCGTCGGCGCCCTTGGTGAGGACGGCGGCGGACACGTGGCCCAGTTCCCCCTCCTTGTGCAGCGCCCGCACCGCCTGGTAGTCGGCCTCGGCGTCGGCAACGTTCGAGTAGGCACCTACGAAGATGATCATGGGTCGGTCAGCAGCCATGCCGGGAGCATAGATCCGGGGGCCCACCACCGCCCGGCCGTCACCGATCGGTCACGCCACCCGGCCCCCTCGCTGGGCCAGGCCTCAGCGGAGCGCCCGGGTCCTCAGCGGAGCACCCGGGCGCCGGCCGGGACGGCGCCGCCGGCGACAGGGTGGAGGAGGTCCGCCAGAAGCTCGACGCCGTCGACCACCCGGGGACCCGGTCGGGAGAAGTAGGCGTTGGCGTCCACCGCCACCACCCGGCCCAGTGCGGCCGATTCGGGTCGGTCGAGGAACGTGGCAGCCTGGGCCACCGACCCCTCCAGGTCGAAGCCGCAGGGGCTGAACACGGTGACGTCGATGTCCTCGGCGGCGATCTCGTCCCACTCCAGCCGGCGCGACCGCTCACCGGGGGTGGCCAGCACCGGCACCCCACCGGCGGCCTCCACCATGTCCGGCACCCAGTGGCCGCCGTTGAACGGCGGGTCCGACCACTCGAGGACGAACACCCGTGGCCGTGGCCGTCCGGCCACCCGCCGCCGTACCGCAGCCACGCGGGCCCGGAGATCGGCCATGAGGGCGTCGGCCACCCCCACCGTGCCGGTGGCCCGGCCGACGACGCCGACGCAGTCGATGACGTCGTCCAACCGGTCGGGGTCGAGGGACACCACCTCCGCCCGGCAGCCGATGACGTCGAGGGCCTCCTCCACCGCCCCGGACGGGACGGCGCAGACCCGGCAGAGGTCCTGAGCCAGGATGACATCGGGTCCGATGGACCGGATGCGGGCCTCGTCCAGCGTGTACAGGGGCTCCCCGGCCGCCACCCGGGTGCTCACCTCCTCGTCGATCCGCCCGGCGGTCAACCCTTCCCCGGTCGCCGGGTGGGTCGCCGGCAACGCCGTCCCCGACACCACCGGCACCGCTCGGGCGGCGGCCGGGTAGTCGCACTCGAAGCTCACCCCCGCCAGCTGGTCGCCACAGCCGAGGGCGAACACGATCTCGGTGGCCGACGGGAGCAGCGACACGATCTTCACCCCCCCATCCTCTCGCGTCGGGGTCGACCGGCAGGGCGGCGCCCAGCACCCGGCGGCGCAGCACCGAGCACCCGGCGAGCCGGCACCCTGCACGGCTCCGTCAGGTGCGCTACTTTTCAGTAGCAGCACCGGACTCGGCGGGCCGGCGTCACCGAAGGAGGGACGAGGGAGCGGAGCGACGGAGATGCGGGACCGAACAGAAGGCGACGCTGGCGGCCGACCGGGCTCACCGGATCGAGAGGACCGGCTGGCCGGGCTCGAGGCGGCGGTGGCCGCCATGGCCGCCGAGATCCACACCAAGCGGCTGGTCGTGATGGACGACGACGGCCGCGACCGGATCGTGGCCGAGGTGGCCGGCACGGTGGCCGAGGTCCGCCTCGACCTGCCTGCCGGGGACCGCCACCCGGCCATGTCGGTATTGGTGTTCGCGAATCCGGGCGACGCCGACCTGGACCTGGGGCCGGGGGTCGGCGTGCAGCTGTGGGTGGACGGGGAGGAGGTGACCCGGCTGGTGGCCTGGTCGGATCTCCCACCGACCTGACCACCGCCCGATCAGGACGCCGTGGCGATCGGGTCGCGGCGGCGATCAGGTCGCGGCGGCGATCAGGTCGCGGCGGCGATCAGGTCGCGGCGGCGATCAGGTCGCGGCGGCGATCAGGTCGCGGCGGCGGGTGCCCCGGCGCGAGGGGTCTTCACCCAGCTGTTGCGGCGCAACACCGTCCGGGTCCACACCCGGAGGGTGGTGAGCATCCAGACGGCTAGGAGCTCTCCGCCGAACGACCGCGCCGGCTCCGGGCCGGGTGGATGGTCTCGCCCCGGGCCAGCATGGCAACGAGCTGCTCGATGCGCCGGGCCCGAGTGTCCGCCCGCCGGGCCGTGGTGACCCGGTAGAGGACGGCGTACCGGTTCGCCGCGTCCAGTCCCTCGAACGCTTCGGCCGCCGGCCGGTTGCTGGCCAGCGCGGCGGCCAGGTCGGCCGGCACCTCGATGGTCGCCGCTCCGGCGTAGGCGGCCTCCCAGGTCCCGTCGGCCTTGGCCCGTTCGACGGCGTCGAGGCCGGCCGGACGCATCCGCCCTTCGGCGGTCAGACGGTCGGCCAGTTCGGTGTTCCGCTTCGACCAGGTGCCGCCGGCCCGCCGGGGGGTGAACCGTCGCCGGAACGTGGCGTCGTCACCCCGGGCCAGCTGTCCGTCCACCCAGCCGGAGCAGATGGCCTCCTCGAGGGCCTGGTCGTAGGTCAGCGACGTCGGTCGGGTCGTCCCCTTCTTGGCGAGGACCAGCCAGACTCCGGCGGAGGCGGCTCCGTGCTCTCGGAGCCAACCCCGCCAGCCGGCGACGTCGGCGACCAGGAGATCGGGGAGGTCGGACACCACACGAGGGAGGTTATGCCGGCATCCCCCACCGATCTAGGTTGTGCGCTGTAGCTCGCCGTTTCGTCCGGCGAGGGTCCGAGCAGGAGGAGCTCAGGTGCCGATGTTCGCAGACGTGTCCAGTACGCCGTTCGTCATCCTGTGGGCGGTCATCTACCTCGCCCTCATCGTCACCCTCGGCCTCATGTCGATCCGCAAGGGCCACTGGGTGATGTTCATCATTGGGTTCTTCGTGCCCCTCTTCTGGCTCATCGGGGCGCTGCTGCCGACGAAGCGGAAGTACCGCTGACCGCCGGCCGCGCAGACCTCAAAGGATCGGTAACACCTCGATCGTGGGGTCGACCTCCTGTGCCATATCGGTGATCACCTGGCGGTGGCAGCGTTGAGCCCCGCGCTCAACGCAGAGCACCGCAACTCGTCGATCACGGGCATCCTCGACCAGTTGCATCAACGCCGGCCCCGAGCCGTTGGTGAGAATCTCCCGCATCCGACGCCTACCATCCTCACCGTCGCCACGGCGGAACGAGTCACGGTTCTCCGGCGGGTTGCCCAACGCCGGCTCGTGGCGATACTCGATGCCGACCGCTTCGAGAGCCGCCTGCAACGATCTCTTCGACCAGCCCACCTTGCGGCTCACGGCGTTCAGGCGTACGTCGACCAGCAACGTGATCTTCGCCGAGCGCAACGTCTCCACGAGGCTCTGCACCCCCAAGCCCTCGTAGCCCACGCTGTAGATCCGACGTGGCATCTGACGATGGTTGCCGAGGGCACCCGGGTGCGCAAGCGCGCTGGCCACAAGAGCGTCGTCTAGGTCATCTCAGGTCTACGATGTCTTGACACATCGTCGCTGATGTCTCGCGACATCACATTTGCGCCCCGGGCAGTGTCGAGCATCAGGACATAGGAAACACCTGTCGCGCGACATAGGAGACACCTGGATCCCCTGATCACCGGGTGTTGACCGTGAGGATCGGGCATGTCGCGTGCCCGGCTGGTAATCACGGCGGTCGTTGTCGAAGGTCGAGGGGTGCGCGAGGTGGCTCGCGCCTACGACTGCTCGCCGGGCTGGGTGTCCCGCCTGGTGGCCCGCTACCGGGAGGAGGGCGAGGCGGCGTTCGAGCCCCGGTCGCGCCGTCCGGGACGCTCGCCCAACGCCACCCCGCCCGACGTGCTCGATCTCATCGTCCGGCTCCGAAAAGAGCTCGCTACCGCCGGCCTCGACGCCGGGGGCGAGACGATCCGCTGGCACCTCCTCCACCACCACGGGGTCTCGGTCTCGGCCGCCACCATCCACCGCCACCTGCGCCGGGTGGGCCTGGTCGAGCCCGAGCCCAAGAAGCGGCCACGGTCGTCCTACGTGCGCTTCTGCGCCGAGCTGCCCAACGAGATGTGGCAGTCGGACTTCACCCACTACCGGCTCGAGGGCGGTGAAGAGGACGAGATCCTCTCCTTCCTCGACGACCACGCCCGCTTCGCCCTGTCGGTGACCGCCCACCGGCGCATCACCGGGCCGATCGTCCTCGCTGAGTTCCGCCTGGCCACCGCCCGTCACGGGGTGCCGGCCTCCACCCTCACCGACAACGGCATGGTCTTCACCACCCGCCTGGCCGGTGGGAAGGGCGGGCGCAACGGGTTCGAGGCTGAGCTCGTCCGCCTCGGCGTCCGCCAGAAGAACTCCCGACCCAACCATCCCACCACCTGCGGGAAGGTCGAGCGCTTCCAACAGACGATGAAGAAGTGGCTGCGGGCCCAGCCCGTCCAGCCAACCACGATCGGCGAGCTGCAGGCTCTGCTCGACGTCTTCGTGGCGTACTACAACGACCAGCGCCCGCACCGCTCCTTGGCCGAGCGCGCCACCCCGGCCACCGCCTACCGAGCCCGGCCCAAGTCCAGCCCTCGCTCCCCGGGCGACCAGCCTCACGACCGGGTGCGTCACGACGTGGTCGACGACGGTGGCACCGTCACCCTGCGGCTCGACGGCCGGCTCCACCACATCGGTCTCGGGCGGACCCATGCGGGGACCCGCGTGCTCCTGCTCGTCCACGACCTCGAGGTCCGCGTCGTCGACGCCGGGACCGGCGAACTCCTCCGGGAACTGGTCGTCGACCCGACCAGGGACTACCAGCCGACCGGCGCTCGGCCGGGACGACACCGGCACCCCCGACCAGCTAGCTGAGGGTTCAGGGTGTTTCCGATGTCTCGCGACATCACATTGCGCCCCGGGCAGGATTCGAACCTGCGAAAAAACGGATTAGAAGTCCGTCGCCTTAATCCACTCGGCCACCGGGGCGGCGACCATCAAGCTTCCCACACCCCCACTGGCGGACCGGGCCGACGGCACCCCGGGACAGCGGGGCCGGACGGACGTAGGGTGGCCACTGTGACCGAGATCACCACGCTGCCAAGTTCGGCCCCCACCTCGGCCCCCACCATCGCCCCGACGAGGCCCGAACCGACCCTGGACGACGGTGACCACGAGCGGTTCACCCACATCGTGCTGGAGGGGTACCGGCCGACGAAGGGCCGGAAGAAGGGCGAGTACGTGGCCACCGGCACCAACGTGGTGGAGGGCATGGTCAACGGCACGCCGGTGCAGGCGCTGTGCGGGAAGACGTGGGTGCCGGGGCGGGATCCGAAGCGGTACCCGCTGTGCCCGACCTGCAAGGAGATCGCTGAGGGGATGGGCTGGAAGGTGCCCGCCCAGTGACCCCTCCGGCCGGTGGGCGGTCCGGGTTGTGCCACACTGGATCCCCTCGGTGGGCGTAGCTCAGCAGGTTAGAGCGCCAGGTTGTGGCCCTGGAGGTCGGGGGTTCAAGTCCCCTCGCTCACCCCGATTGGCCCTATGACCGCGCCCGGTGACCGGGAGGCCGGCCGCACCGGGGTTGGCCGCACCGGGGTTGGCCGCACCGGGGTTGGCCGCACCGGGGTCAGCCGCACCGAGGTCAGCCGCACCGCCTTGGTGACCGGCGCCTCGTCCGGTATCGGTGCCGCCACCGCCCGCGCCCTGGCCGCCGCCGGCACCACGGTGGCCCTGGTGGCCCGCCGCGCCGACCGCCTGGACGAGGTGCTGGCCGACTGCCGCCGCACCGCCCCGGAGTCGGACCGCTGGGTGGCCGACCTGTCGAACCCCGAAGCCGCCGCCACCCTGGCGGAGGCCATCTGGGACTCCTACGGCCACCTCGACGTGGTGGTGAACAACGCCGGGGCCCCGATGCGGCGGGCGGTGACCCGGCTGACGCTGGCCGAGGTGGAGGGGGCGGTGCAGCTCAACTACCTGTCGCCGGTGGCGATCACCCTGGCGGTCCTCCCCCGCATGCTCGCCCGGGGTGGGGGCACCGTGGTCAACGTGTCCAGCCTGGGGGGCCGGATGGGGGTGATGACCGAGTCGGCGTACTCCGGCTCCAAGTTCGCCCTGGCCGGCTGGACCGAGGCGGCCGCCGCCGAGCTGGTCGGTACGTGGGTGCAGTTGAAGCTGGTGCTCCCCGGGGCGATCGACACCGAGATCTGGGACCAGCCGGACAACGACCCGCCGGTGTACACCGGCCCGCTGGTCCCGGCCGAGGAGGTGGCCGCCGGCATCGTGGCGGCCATCGACGGCGACCGGTTCGAGCACTACCTCCCCGACATGAAGGCGGTGGTGCAGATGAAGACCGACGACATCGACGGGTTCATGGCCGGGATGCGGGCGATGGCCGACCACCAGGTCGACGAGGCTTCGGTGGCGGCGGCCACCCGCGGCCACTTCCCCGAAGGGCTCGGCGAGCCGGGCAACAGCCGGTGAAGGCACTCCTCTTCGGCGATCCCCCGCCCGCCGAGGACCGGCAGCCCGCCGCCGCCCTGGGCCCGCAGCCACGGGACGAGGTCGACCAGCTCATCGACCAGATCCCGTTCGGCGTGGTCGACGTCCCCGACGCCCGGCCGCTCCGGGACGACTGGGTGGTCGCCCGACCCATCCTGTCGGGGATCTGCGGCTCCGACACCAAGCTGGTCCTCGGCGACTTCGGCGACGGCGACATCGACAACCCGATGGCCGCGTTCGCCTCCCTCCCCCACGTCCCCGGCCACGAGGTGGTGGCCGAGGTGGTGGAGGTCGGACCGGCGGCCACCGGAGTGGAGGTGGGACAGCGGGTGGTGCTCAACCCGTGGCTGACCTGCGTCCCCCGGGGGATCGACCCGCCGTGCCCGGCTTGCGCCGCCGGCGACCTGCCGCTGTGCTGGAACTTCGACCAGGGGTTCCTCCGCCCCGGGGTCCACATCGGGGTGGTCGCCGACGTCACCGGCGCCTGGGCCGAACTGCTGGCCGCCCACTGCTCCCAATGGTTCCCGGTCCCCGACGCCGTGTCCGACGCCGCCGCCGTCCTCGCCGATCCGTTCGCCGTGTCGCTGCGCCCGGTCCTCCGCTGCCCACCTCCCCCCGGCGGCCGGGTGGTCGTCTACGGCGCCGGCGCCCTCGGCCTCACCACCGTCGCCGTCCTCCGGGCGTTGCACCCCGACGTCCGCATCGCCGTGGTCGCCCGGTTCCCCGCCCAGGCCGCCCTGGCCGAGCGGTTCGGGGCGGACCTGGTGCTCGCCCACGAGCCCCGCGGCGACCTGGTGGTGGCCCTGGCCGACTGGTCCGGCGGCCGCCTCCACCCGGCGCTGGCCGGCCTGCCGATGACCCGGCCGGGCCACGTCGACGTGGTCTACGACACCGTCGCCACCGCCGACACCCTGGAGGTCGGCGCCCGGGTGCTCGCCGAGCGGGGCACCCTCTGCTACACCGGCGTCGCCACCCCGGGGCGGTGGGAGTGGACGCCGGTGTACTTCAAGGACCTCACCGTCACCGGGTCCAACGCCTTCGGCATCGAGGACGTCGACGGCGTCCGCCAGCACGCCATCGCCCACTACCTCGACCTGGCCGCCGACGGACGGGTGGACATCGCCGACATGGTCACCCACCGGTTCGCCCTCGACGACTGGCGGCCGGCCCTCCGTGCCCTGGCCCGGCCGGGCGACAGCGGCGCCGTCAAGGTCACCTTCTCCCCCAATGGCGCTCCGAACGGCTGACCAGGGAAAACGCCACGGTCCACGGCCAGTGATACAGCCGCCTGCACAATGGTGATGATGAACGACGGCCCTCCCCCGACCCTCCCTCTGCAGTGGCCCGGGTCCGCCCCGGTCGCCGCCCCTCCGGCGCCCGGCCCCATTCCCGTCGACCCCACCCCCGTCGACCTGTCCCCGATCGACCTGATCCGGACCGACCCGGCGGTCGATCCCGGCGACCCCGCCACCGACGTCGACTTCGACCGGCCGGACATCGAAGTGCGGACCAGCACCCGACGCCGCAAGACCGCCACCGCCTTCTGGGAGGGCTCCCGCATCGTGGTGGTGGTGCCGGCCCACCTCCGCGGACGCGACCGCACCCAGATGGTCGACTGGCTGGTCGGCCGGGTGCTGGCCAAGCGGCCTCGGGCCGGCGGCTCCGACCAGGCCCTGGCCGAGCGGGCCGCCGAGCTCGCCGACCGCTACGTCGAGGGGGTCCGCCCGGCGTCCATCCGCTGGGTGACCAACCAGGGCAAGCGGTGGGGCTCCTGCACCACCGCCACCCGCGAGATCCGGATCTCCCACCGCCTGCGGTCGGTCCCCGATTGGGTGCTCGACGCCACCATCGTCCACGAGCTGGCCCACCTGCTCCACGCCGACCACTCCGCCGGGTTCCACCAGGTGGCCAACCGGTACCCGAGACAGCAGGAGGCGGCGCTCTTCCTGGAGGGCTACTCCCTCGGGCTGGGAGCCGGCGCCTCGTAGGCCGCCGGGGGCCATGTTCACAGACCGCGGCCCACCCAACTACCCTGTCGCCGTGCGCAGGCGATCCCTCATTCCCCACCTCATCCTGGGCGTGATGACCGTGCTGGTCATCGGCGCCGTGATCCTGGGGCTGTACCTGGCGCCGGACACGTCGGTGCTCACGGTGCACAACGGGGCCGGCGAGGTCGTGACAGCCGGGCAGGTGACAGGGGTGGTCACGGTGCCGACCAGCACGGCCAAGATCGCCTTCACCTACGTCGCCCCGGACTTCGGCAAGCAGACCCTGGTCTCCAGCGGAGGGGCCGGCCGGCACCCCTCGAAGACCATCCACGGCCCGACGGCGAAGACACTGCTGCAGCCGGTGTCCGAGTTGCTGAAGATCCCGACGTTCACCAAAGTCGGCACCGGATCGGCCACCCGGTACGTCGGCCAGGTCCCGGCCTCCGACCTGGTGCCGGCCAGCGAGGCCTCCCTGGTCCGCGGCCAACTGCTGGCGACGGCGCAGGTCACAAACGGCTACGTCGTCTTCGTGAACGAGAAGATCAACCTGACCACCCCCGTGGGCACCACCAAGGAGACCCTCCGGTACCAGCTCACCAAGGTGGACGGCTGGACGGTCCCGAAGAGCTGACCGGGGCGGCCCCCCTGCGGATCCTGGTCGTGGCGGCCATGGACCGTGAGGTCCGGCCCCTGGTGCGGACCCTGTCGCTGCAGCGGGCTTTCATCGGCGACCAACCGGTCTGGATGGGGCTCGGCGTCGCCGTCGCCGTCGTGGGTGTCGGGACGGCCGTCGCCGGTCCGGCGACCCGCCAGCTCCTGGCCGACGCCGGCGCCCCCGGCGGGGTGGGTCGGGTCCTGATGGTCGGCGTGGCCGGCGCGGTGGACCCGTCCCTGACCATCGGACAGCTGGTGGCTCCGGCCGAGGTGGTGAACCGGGCCACCGGCACCCGCTACCGACCGGACCACCCGGCGGGTGTGGCGGTCGGCGGGGTGCTGGCCACCGGCGGGGAACTGGCGGTGGGGCCGGCCGCGCTGGCCGACCTGCGGGCCGCCGGGGTGACGGCGGTGGACATGGAGACGGCCGCCGGGGTGACGGCGGTGGACATGGAGACGGCCGCCGTCGCCGACGCCTGCGAAGCCGTCGGGGTGCCGTGGTCGGTGCTGCGGACCATCAGCGACCGGCTGGCCGACGGACTGGTCGACGACGACGTCCTGAGACTCACCCGACCCGACGGCACCACCGACCTGGCGGCGGTGGCCGGCTACCTGGCCCGCCGGCCGTGGCGGGTGGCCCGGCTGGCCCGGCTGGGCATGGCCACCGATCGGGCCGTCCGGGCGGTCACCGGGGCGGCGGCGGCGCTCTGCCAGCCCGCGCCGAGATGACCCTCCCCACGGCGAGCCCGCCACGTTGAGCCGGTGACCGACTTCTCCCGTCCGGCGGCTCCGTGGTTCGTGGTCCTCGACGGCGGCATCGTGGTCCTGTCGGTGCTCGCCACCAGCGAGACGGCCTACCGGGCGGCCAGGGAACGGTTGCCCCTCCCCTCGAGGGGTGCGTTGCAGGGACTGGTGGCCGCCACCGCGGTCATCCACCTGGTGGAGGCCGCCGCGGCCCACCGGATGGCCCGGCGGCGACGGCTCCCATCGGCCGATCGATGGGCCCGGCAGACCCTCGTGGTCGGGTTCCCGTCGCTGCTGAAGCTTCGGGACACCGTCGCCGACTGAACTGGCGCCAGTCGAACTGGCGCCGGCTGAACTGGCGCCGGTCGGGTCTGGGACGCCGGTTGGCCGGCAGATCGTGCCCCCCTCCAAAGTCCCTCATCAGCACGATCCGCCGGCCGCCCCCCCGGCTTGTTCCCACCGATGTTCTACTCCGCGATTCCTTATAACGCAATACCTTGGAGGCTTAATTCTGCACAGCAGAATATAGAACCGGTAACCGGTCGGGGGACCGGAAGGAGGTGCCCTCCATCACCGGGGTGGCCCGGTCGAGATCCAGCCGGAGGTCGCCGAACCGGTCGAGCAGGGTATTGACCGCCACCCCGGCCTCCAGACGGGCGAGGTGCATGCCGAGACAGGCGTGGGCCCCGCCGCCGAACCCGACGTGCTGGTGGTCGGGCCGGAACAGGTCGAACCGGTCCGGGCGGGGGTAACGGCGGGGGTCCCGGTTGGCTTCGCCCAACAGCAGCACCACGTCCGCCCCGGCCGGCACGTCCACGTCGCCGATCCGGGCGTCGGTGGTCGCCCGCCGGAGGATGGCGGTCACCGGCGGCTCCCAGCGGATGGCCTCCTCGAAGGCGACCGGCACCAGGGAGCGGTCGGCCCGGACCGCCGCCAGCTGCTCCGGGTGGGTCAACAGGGCGTACAGCAGGGTGCCCGACGCCCGGTAGGTGGTCTCCACCCCGGCCGGCAACAGCAGGCGGAGGAAGGCGAAGATGTCGTCGTCTCCGAGGTCCTGGGCGGCCAGCTCGCTGACCAGGTCGTCCCGGGGCCGCCGGCGCCGGGCGGCGAGGACCCCGGCAAAGTACCCGGCCAGGGCCCCCGACGCGGCCACCGCCCGGTCCCAGTTGTCGGCGACACCGATGAGCTCGACCGCCCACCGCCGGAACCGGACGTCGTCGCCAGGGGGGAGGCCGAGGATGCGGGCGATGACCTGGACGGGGAACACCGAGGTGAGGTCGGTCACCAGTGTCGCCCGGCCCCGGTCGCCAAACCCGTCGACCAGGCCGTCGACCACCTCGTGCACCATCACTTGGTCGAGGGTCCGACGACGGAACGCCGGAGAGACCATGGCTCGGTGGACTCGGTGGTCGGGGTCGTCGAGCTGGAGCATCGTCCGGCCCATCACCGGGCCGACCACGCCCTCGTAGACGGTGGTGGAGAACGTCCGCCCGTCGCGGAGAACGGCGAGGCACTCGTCGAAACCGGCCACCGTGACCAGGCCGCCGTCCACCCTCACGGGGGCTGCACGCTGGGACTGCACCGGCGATCCGGCCATCCCTCAACGGTACATCGAACGTTCGTTAGAGTCTAGTGAACGTTCGTTTGAGTCGACGTGGGGCGGTGGGCCCGAGATGATGGGGGCGTGGCAACGTCGCAGCGGCAGCACATCCTGAACACGGCCCTCGCCCTCATGTCCCAGCGGGGGGTCGACGGCACCAGCATGCGGGACCTGGCCAGCGCCGCCGGGCTCAACGTGGCATCCCTGTACCACTACTTCCCGTCCAAGCGCGAGCTCCTGGTGGCCGTACTGGAGGAGCGGGGGTTCATCGGCGACCTCGCCGCCGCCGGTCCGGCCGCCCTGACCAGGGACGCCGCCGACGGCCTGGCCGACCTGCTGGACGACATGCTCCAGTCCATGTTGGAGGTCGAGGACTTCGTCCGGCTGATGCTCGGCGAGGTCATGCGGGGGGACGACACCGCCCGGACGGTCGGCGTCGAGCTGTTCACCGCCACCCAGGAGTCCCTCGAGCACTGGCTGACCGAGTCGGAGCCCGACATCTGTCAGGGACCCGGGGCTCCGGCGGTGGCCAGGGTCCTCCGGGCGGTCCTCATCGGCGTCTTCTTCGAGCACCTCGCCGGCATCATCGACGAGGAGGGGTTCCGGCAGCGGGCCAAGGAAGCCGCCACCGTCCTCCGTAGCCGGGGGTAGGGCCGGCGTTAGGCGGTCACCACTCGACGGCGTGCTGCTTCAGGTCGTCGAGGCTGGCCCACTCGAGGGTGCCGACGTGGGTGGCCTCCAGGACCACCTGCGGGGCGGCCCCGGCTTCCAGGGCCTCCTGCCACCGGGGGGCGCACAGGCACCACCGGTCCCCGGGGACCAGCCCGCTGAACCCGGGCTGCGGGGTGCTGAGGTCGTTGCCCCGCGACTTGGAGAACGCCAGGAACTCGGCGGTCATCAGGGCGCAGACGGTGTGGACGCCGAAGTCCTCGGCGCCGGTGTTGCAGCAGCCGTCCCGGTAGAACCCGGTGACGGGGTCCTGGCTGCACGGTTGCAGGTCGCCGCCGAGCACGTTCTTACTCAACCTCGGTCACCTCCACCACCGGGGTGGTGCGGAACCCCAGGTTGGTCTCCCTCGCCCCCGCCGCCGCCTCGGTGGCCCAGTAGACCACCATGCCCTCCCCCACGATGGGGCCTTCGAGCCCGCCGAACCGGCGCCAGATGCCGTCCTGGGGCTGGGTGTCGGCGGGGCCGTGCCGACCGTGGACCCGGCGGATGCGCATACCGCCCAAGTCGACGTCGTACACCGATCCGGACTCGGTACGGACTCGTTGCACCGGTGCATGATAGGCGGCCCCCGTCCCCGCGCCGGCCGGTCCCAACGGATAGAAATAGGGCCCCATGGAGCATTTCCTCGCCACCTGGGGCTACCTCGCCCTGTTCGCGGCCACCTTCATCTCGTCGATGTGCATCCCGATCGGCGCCGAGATCGCCATCGGCTACGCCGGGGCGCTGGCCAGCGGGAAACTGACCACGACGGGCCACGACCACCTCCAACTGGGGCTGGTCATCGTCGTGGCCATCCTGGGCGAGGTCGCCGGATCGACCGCCGGGTACCTCATCGGCCGGTTCGGTGGCCGGCCCCTGGTGGACAAGGTCGGCAAGTACATCCTGCTCACCCACCGGGACCTGGACCGGGCCGAAGCCTGGTTCGCCCGCCGGGGAGAGCCGTTCGTGTTCTTCGGCCGGCTGATCCCCTTGCTGCGGTCGTTCGTGTCCCTGGCCGCCGGGCTGGGGGAGATGGCCTTCTGGAAGTTCATGGCCTTCACCGTCGCCGGCTGCGCCATCTGGTGTGCCGCCCTCGCCTCCATCGGGTACAGCCTGGGGACAAGCTGGCACCGCGTCATCAAGGGGTTCAGCTACGCCGGCTACATCGTGGCGGCGCTGATCGTGGTGGCCGTCGTGGTCGTCATCGTCCACCGGGTGCGGGTGGTGCGAGCGGAGAAGGCGGCGGCCCACGGCCGCCACGCCCGCACACGGGTCTAGCCGGCCACCCCGCCGACCCCGCCGGCCCCGCCAGCGCCACCGCCGTCGTCCGCCCCGCCGGCTTCGTCCATCAGGTCCCGGAACGCCGCCGTCAGCTCGTCCATCTGCCCGGCGGAGGCCGACGACGACAGGAAGAAGAAGTTCCGTCCGCCCTCGTCGTCGGGGGTGACGTTGACCCGAAGGACGTCCCGACCGGTGTGCACCCGGAACCGTCGCTGCCGCACCCCCGGCAGGTCGAGGCCCTCCCGCTCGGTGAACACGAACAGCGACACCACCGGGGGCGGCGGCTCGAACGGGGCCGGGGCGACCACCCGGGCCTCGGCCAACGGCACCGGCACCACGCTGGCGGCGATGGCCCGGCGGAGGGCCGACATCACCCGGGGCGACACGTCGTCGAGACGGTCCGACGCGGTGACCTCCGCCGCCAAACGGACCGGGCCGACGAAATTGCCGATCATCTCCTTGGCCCCCGGCCGGCTGCGGTTGGACACCGCCGAGCCGACGGTGAACCGCTCGGCCCCGGCCACCCGGGCCAGCGCCATCTGCAGCCACGACAGCAGGACGACGTACGGCATCGTACCCAGGGCCGGCACCCCCTCGACCAGGGCTTCCCACCGGTCGACCGGGACCTTGAAGAACCGGGTGACCGTCGCCGGGCCAGTCGCCGTCGGCCACCGACCGGCGGCCGTCGGCGCCTGTCGCAGGTCCGCCCAGTACTGCACCGCCCGGTCGACGGTGGCCTCGGGGACCGGGTTGTCCCGGACGAACCGCAGGTAGCTCTCCTCGCTCGGCACCCCGAGATCCGGCGACGGCTTACCGGCGTGCTTGGCATAGGCCCGCGAGATCTCGGCGGCCACCAGGTTGCCGGACTCCCCGTCGACCAGGGCCTCGGCGACGAACACCGACAGCACGTTGGTCTTCGGATGGATGAGGTACAACGTGGCGGCCAACCGGGCGTCGTCCCACGGGGAAAGGTCCCGGAAGTCGGCCTCCACCGACCGCACCGCCGCCTCCAGGCCGACGGCCTTCGGCCGGTCGTCCAGCCGGACGACGTGGACCACCCCCGGCCGGAACGGGGTGACCACCTGCGTCGGCGGATCCCCCGGCCGAAACCGCACCCGGAGCATGTCGTGGGCCGCCACCACGTCGTCGACCGCCTGGAGCAGGGCCTCGACGTTGAGCCGCCCGTTCAGTTGGTACACCCACCCCATGAACTCCCGGCTGGGGTTGAACGGCGACATCAGCAGCGACGACTGCTGGGTCAGCGACGCCGGGGCCTCGTCCGGGCGGTCAGGCTCGGCATCCGGTGAGGTGGGCACGCCTCACTATCCAACCGACCCGGCCGCCCGTCAATACGACAACCCGGTTTTCCGGCGGGCCGGCCCCGGGCCCATTGGCCGGGTTCGGGCGGCCCGGCGCCCGGATGCCAGGATGACCCGGTGCGACCGACCTTCGATCCACCGACCGACCCGTCGGCCTACCCGTTCGTCCAACCGGTCCGGGTGCGGTTCGCCGAGACCGACGCCATGGGGGTGGTCCACCACGCGGCCTACCTCCCCTACCTCGAAGACGCCCGGGTGGCCTACCTGCGGTCGGTCGGCCACCCCTACACGGCGTTCCGCGACGACGGTTTCGAGCTGCCGGTGGTGCAGCTGGCCGTCCGGTACCTCCAGCCGCTCCACTTCGACGACCTCGTCCACGTTCACCTGGTCGTCGGACCGGCCCGGGGGGCGACGTTCCAGATCGGCTACCTCCTGGCCGTCGACGGCCGACCCCGGGCCACCGCGGTGACCGTCCACGCCGCCACTTCGGGGGGACGTCCGGCCCGGCTGCCGCCCTGGCTGGCCGCCCTGGCCGGCTGACCCCGCCCCCCGATCCCGCCGGCCTCGGGGCCGGCCGACGGCGGTGGCTATCGACCTACCGACCGGTGGCTACCGGCCTACCGACCGGGCTGGAAGCCGATGGGACGGCCGGGCAGCCGGTAGATGTCGGCGTCGGGCCGGCAGACCTCGTCGACCAGGCCGTAGGCGACGGCGTCGTCGGCGGTGAGGAACCGCCCGGTGTCCAGGTCGGCGGTCACCCGGTCGACCGGCCGGCCGACGGCGGTGGCGAGCCGGCGACAGAACAGGTCCCAGCGGTCACGGTGGTGCTCAGCCCACCGGGCCAGGTCGGTGGCCGAGCCGGCAAAGGACCCGGCGGGCTCGGCCAGGCGGATCCGGCTGTGGGGGGTGGCCAGGCGACGGGCGCAGACCGCCAGCACCCCGACCGCCGGGCCGCCGACCAGGCCGACGCAGGTGCCGCGCACCGGCACCCCGGCCAGGTCGACGACGTCCATCAGCGACAGGGCGGCCTCGACGGTGCCGTCGGGGGTGTCCATCTGGAGGTGGATCGGGTCGTCACCCGAGGCGTCGAGGGTCATCAGCTCCATGGCCGCCCGCCCGGCGGCGGCCTCGTCGAGGGTGCCGGACAGGAAGACGACGCGTCGGTCGAACATGCGTGACCGGACGACGTCGGCCCAGTCGGTGGCCCCCGGCGGCCCGGTCACCGGTTCCCCAGCTGCCAGTCGAGCGACCAGCCGACGGCGGCGGCGTACCGCTGCAGGGTGGACAGCCGAACGTCGCCGACCCCGGTCTCCAGCCGGGCGACGGCCGACTGGGAGGTCCCCATGCGGGCGGCCACCTCGGTCTGGGACAGCCCGAGGGCCCGGCGGCGAGTGACCAGCTCGTCGCCGAGGGCTCGGCGGCGCTCGGCCATCTCCTTGAACCCGGGGAACACCGGCTGGTGCCGGCGCCCCGGCGTCGGTTCCTGTCCTCCGGCCACGCGTCCAGGCTATCTCAAATCCGAGATATCGTGGTGGGGATACCTAAAGCGCGATACCGCTCTTGTGATACTGAGCTTGCGATACCACCCTTGCGATAGCGGTTCGCTCTGCCGACAGGAGGCCCCGACGATGTCATTGATCCCCACCGTCCTGGAGGAGTCGAGCCGCGGCGAGCGGGCCTTCGACCTGTACTCCATGTTGCTCCGCGAGCGGATCGTCTTCCTCGGCCAGGAGGTGGACGACCAGATCGCCAACGTCATCGTCTCCCAGATGCTCTACCTGGAGGCCCAGGACCCGGACAAGGACATCTCGCTGTACATCAACTCCCCGGGCGGGCTGGCCTACGCCGGCATGGCCATCTACGACGTCATCCAGCACATCCGACCGGAGGTGTCGACCATCTGCGTCGGCATGGGCATGTCGGCCGCGGCCATGATCCTGTGCGGCGGGGCCGCCGGGAAGCGGCTGGCGCTGCCGAACTCCCGGATCATGATCCACCAGGGATCGGCCGGCACCCGGGGGGCGCCGACGGACATGGAGATCCAGCTCCGGGAGGTCCTGGCCACCACCCGGCGGATGGCCGAGATCATCGCCCACCACTCCGGCCGGCCGGTCGACCAGGTGGAACGGGACATCGACCGGGACTACTTCATGACCGCCGAGGAGGCCAAGGCGTACGGGCTGATCGACGACATCATCGCCCCCCGCCGCGGGCTGGCCGCTCCGGCCGCCCTGGAGCCGGCGCTGGCGACGGCCTGAACGGTCCCCGCCCGCCGGCCGCCACCGCCTCGTCGCCTAGCGGCGCTGGTGGAGCTCGATGCCGTTCCCGAAGGGATCCGTCACCACCGACTGGCGGTTCATCGGCAGCTCGAAGGGGTCGCTGACCTCGACTCCCCGGTCCCGGAGCTCGGCCACCGCGGTGTCGAGGTCCTCGACGAGGAAGGCGACGTGCTGGCCGACCGCCGGAGGGACCTCGCCGACGACGAGGTGGACCTGCTGGCTCCCCACGTCCAGCCAGGCGCCCTGGACCCCGAAATCGGGCCGGTCGGTCCGGACGGTGAAGCCGAGGATGTCGGTGTAGAAGGCCAGCGCCTCGTCGAGGTCGTCGACCTTGATGGCCACGTGATGGACTCCGAGGGGTTGCACGACCAAAGTTTTACCTGTTCGCTACCGTCACGTCGCGCCCGGGCAATCTGGCTGGTCTTTGATCGGGGGTCATGGTGACGACAGTCGAGGGGTTGGCGCTGGAGCAGTTCCGGGTGGAGTACGACGACGAGGAGCCAGTGCTGGTGTACCCGGACGGCCGTCAGGTGGACACCTGGAAGGAGGGGTACCCGTACCCGGAGCGGCTGTCCCGGGACGAGTACGAGCTGGCCAAGCGCAGGCTGCAGATCGAACTGCTGAAGCTCCAGGGGTGGGTGAAGGACAGCGGGGCCCGGGTGCTCATCCTGTTCGAGGGTCGTGACGCCGCCGGCAAGGGCGGCACCATCAAGCGGTTCATGGAACATCTGAACCCCCGCGGCGCCCGGGTGGTGGCCCTGGAGAAGCCGTCGGAGCGGGAGCGTGGGGAGTGGTACTTCCAGCGGTACATCCAGCACCTCCCGACGGCCGGGGAGATCGTCCTGTCCGACCGGTCCTGGTACAACCGGGCCGGCGTGGAGCGGGTCATGGGGTACTGCACCGACGACCAGTACGCCGAGTTCATGGTGCAGGCCCCCGACCTGGAACGCCTGCTGGTCCGGGACGGCATCTCCCTGTTCAAGCTGTGGTTCTCGGTGACCAGCGCCGAGCAGCGCACCCGGTTCCTCATCCGCCGGATCGACCCGGTCCGGCAATGGAAGCTGTCCCCCACCGACCTGGCGTCACTGGACAAGTGGGGCGCCTACACCGAGGCCAAGGAGGCCATGTTCCGGTCGACCGACACCGAGTGGGCGCCGTGGACGGTGGTGAAGAGCAACGACAAGCGCCGGGGCCGGTTGAACGCCATGGCCCACGTCTTGGGGGGTCTGGACTACGAAGGCAAGATCCCCATCGACGTCGACCCGCTGCTGGTGGGACCGGCGTCCCAGTTCGTCGACTAATGGGTGACAGCCCGGCTGCTCGCTGAGAAGCTGGGCTCCGAGCAGCCAACGGGTGAGCACTTATGTCGACGGTGCGAAGAGCACTGGGATCAGACCGTGCCCCCGCTGGTCTATGA
>Ga0134126_10003616_pt1 | contig 19380 bp, 15 predicted proteins | sample KB31752_FD_96881 | JGI IMG/M metagenome (GOLD analysis project Ga0134126, IMG submission 96881) | Terrestrial soil microbial communities with excess Nitrogen fertilizer from Kellogg Biological Station, Michigan, USA - KB3-175-2 | ecosystem: Environmental > Terrestrial > Soil > Unclassified ...
CTTCGAGATCGGCGCGTTCCTGGATGGCGGCTTCAAGCAGCAGGCGCAGCTCGACCTGCAATCGCTCGAGCGAGCCATCCGTCGGACCCTGTCGGAGGACGAGCGCCGACAGTTCCTCGAGGTGCAGCATCAGGCATTGCGCTGGACCTTCCTGGGTTCGGCGCTGGGGAACCGGAACTTTCTCGCCGCGCTCGCCACCCTCAGTGACGAGGCGGCCGCGCGCGTCGAGCAGGCGGCGAAGTCTTTTGGCCCGCATCGAGATCGGTGGGTCCACTGACCCGTAACTTGTGGGGCCCGGCCTCTCGCTCGGGCGCAGCGGCAAGACGATTGAGCACGTCTCGACATTGCCTGTCGATGGCATCGACCCGAACGCCCGAGGTCTCACCTGCCGCAGTCAGCCCGCGCAGGCTCGCGCCGAGCGCGGCGGCCTCATCGGGCAAGACCTGCGCCAGGCCCGTAAGCAAGCCTCGAAGTCCTCCGGTGGATAACGGCAGCTTCGCGCGAGATCGTCGAAGTGTCGTGGCTGGATTTGCCTCAAGCGGTAGTAGTTGCCGACCCGCATCGCGAGCTTCATCTTCTGCACGGGGATGCGCCTCGAGTAGGCCATGCGCATCGTAAAGCGGAGCGAGTCGCATGCTCGGGCGAGCGATGCCGCGAGTCAGGAGGAGCGAGTAGATCTTGGCGTGTGAGTCGGTCGCGGCAATCAAGTAGATGAAGCAGGCCGTGCGCATGAGTCGAGTGCGGTCGGCGGCCGGATCATCCGCGCTCTCGAGAAGTGACATGATGTCACGGAAGTCGGGGCCACCTTCATTTTCGTATTTGGAGGCGGGATGAATACCAAGCGCCTGGCAGCAGGCCTCTTGGTGGATTCTCACCATCGGCCTTCGCGCGCTCGGGCCCTTCGGGCCTCGGGCTCTGGACCGACGAATCGAAGCTCATCCTGGCGGATTATCTCAGGCACGTGGGCGGTGAGGCACCGCAGCGCGTCGTCGGTGTCTGACTCATCAGCCTGAGCCCATTCCAGCGAGCGGTAGCCGAGTGGGACTGCCGCCGGATCGAGCTGCGGCGGGCCGGCAAAACCCTGCGCATCGGGCCTTGAAGGCGATCGGCGGCCCCCACTTGCGCGGCGCCTGCGCGCCGAGCCATGATCGGCATGGAGACGAGCCTCGTCTCCCTTTGCGACCGGACCCGAGCCACTCGGAGAAAAACGCCCGCCGCCGGTCGGGGGTCTCTGAATGTCCGGTGAAAGCGCTTGCCCGACGGATGGCAGCTTTGCTGCCATCGCCGCCCTGTATGATGCGGCGCTCGATGAGCGGCTCTGGCCGGATGCGCTGCGCAAGCTGACCGAGGTCACGGGCAGCCAGGCATCGAGCTTCTGGGTTCTGGACCGCAGCAGTCCCTCACTGTTGCATCCCACTTTCATCACCATCAACTTCGACCGCAAGGCGGTCGACGAATACCTGGGCGGGATGGCCGCGCTCGATCCGACGGTGCGCTACCTCGTGGCGCACCCGCGGGAGACCGTCGTCCACGACGGGATGCTCGGCAGCGGCCGCGACGAGGAGACCCGCTGCTATCTCGACTGGCACGAGCGCAGCGTCGAGACGCGCTTCCGGCTCGTGGGACAGTGCACCGTCGTAGAGGGCCTGCAGGCCGGCGTGGCGCTGCACCGCGCACCCTCGGCTGGCCGCTACGGTCTTGACGACATCGAGCGCTTCAGGCTCGTGCGGGAGCACCTGCGACGGGCGCTGGCGGTGGCCGCGAGAGTCGGCTCGCTCACGAGCCTGCAGGGGCTCGGGGAAGACCTTCTCAACCGCAGCGGCGCGGCCATTTTCCTGCTCGACTCGGCGCGGCGGGTGGCCTTCATGAACCGCGCCGCGGAGGCGCTGCAGGCGCTCGAGGACGGTCTGCGGGTATCGGCTGAGGGCCTTCACCTGACCGTTTCTGCGGAAGACGAGCAGCTGCAGGCGCTCCTCGGGCAAGCGGTGAGCGCTTCCCGGCGCGCTACCCCTGCCCCTGCAGGGGTGATGCGGGCTTTGCGGCCGTCCGGAAGGCGACCTTACGCGGTATGGGTCATCGCGCTGACGCGAGTGCCGCCGGTACTCGCCCTCTTCCGCCCGGCGGTATGCGTGCTGATCAGCGATGCGGAGCGCCGCCTGTGCCCCTCTCCGCAGCACCTGAAGACGCTCTTCAACATGACCGAGGCCGAGGCGCGCCTCGCTGTCCGCCTGGCCGACGGCGAGTCGCTGCTGCGCGCTGCCGAGCATCTGGGCATCACTTACGGTACGGCCCGCAGCCGTCTCACGCAGCTCTTCGAGAAGACGAGCACACGCAGCCAGAGCGAGCTGATACGGCTGCTGCTGACTCTGCTCGCCTGCCGCTGAGCGCGGCTACCTAGCATTTGCTAGTTGCCCCGGAGAGCTGCCCGGGAGTGAAGTTGCACCCGCAGTCCCGTACTCCGCGGCCACCTTCCGCAACACGAGAATCAAAAATGGCGCTGGCATCCACCGAAATGACGGGCCCGTTCACGAAGCTGGACAAGCAGAGCGTGCTCGGCACTCTGAAATCCACCGGGACCCGCGACCGCGACGTTCTGCATGCCCAGAAGCAGCGGCTCCTGGGACCGAGCAAGAACCTGAAGATGGTCTCCTACGTCATCATGGGCTGCGGAATACTGCTCACCATAACCATCGTTGCGGCATTTGCCGGCATCCCCTTCGCGCTCTTCGGCCTCTGGATCTGGCGCTTCAGCTCGAAAAACATCGCGACGGTCGAGGCGGCGTACACCGAGTACCTCGCCTCCGCTCCCGGGCCGTCGGGTTGATCGACGCGCCGGGCATCCCTCATCTCAGGCGCTCCTCGAGCAGATCGATCTCGCGCACCAGCCGGCGCGGTCCCGCCGCAGCCCTTCGTTCGGGATGCGCCACCCATCGAGGAACAGCAGCGGCGGCAGGCAGCGCGCTCAAGGCTGGAAGTAATAACTCCCCTTGAGGAAGAACGTGCGCTGCTGCGGCACGAGCTGATTGTCGGCGTTTTCCTGATACCCTTCCGAGCTGCCGGCGTAAAAGACCGTCCACGGATTGATCTGATAACCGACGAGCCACTGCGTGGCGAGGGTACCGGTCCGGTGCGGCGTGCCGGGAGGGTACAGCGCGGTGTTGTTGCGCACGTCCTGTCCCTGTCCGATGGCATCCGCGAACAGGCGCGAAGTGAAGTACCAGGCGACGCGCAGGTCGTAGACGTTCGCCGTGAAGAGCCGCTGCCCTGAGAGGCCGAGCCGCTCGTAATCGTCGACGATGTCGATCTTGAGGCGCTTGCCGGGCTGCAGATGGAGCGTGGTGGTGACGGAGAACAGTCCGGCCTTGCGCACGCCGAGGTAATCCACGCCGTCGCCTCCGACCGCATCGACCTCCGCGTTCAGCCAGCGCAGCGGCTGCACGGTCGTATCCAACTCATACTGATTCAGCGTGAACGTCTTGCCCTGGTAGTACTGCTGGTCGTGCGTCGCATAAAGATAGACCTGCGCCTGCTCGTCGGCGTGCAGGACCGTGTAGAGCTTGACCTTGCGGTCGAGGCTCGGGCCGCCCTCCGTGGCGCGGGTCCAGTTCGAAATGGTGCCGAACCCGAGAATCTGCCACCAGTCCTCATCCGGCGCGAAGAAGTCGTATTCCCCCAGGAACGCGCCCTGGTCGTATCCGACCTGGGGCAGATATCCCAGGTCGGCCCGGAAGCCGTCGGCGACGTGACTCAAATTGAGCTCGACGTTGTAGTTGCGCCGGGTGCGGGCGTAATCGAGTGTCCAAAGCTCCCCCTTCACGGTCCCCGGTTGGATTCCGAAGGCGCCGGCCACGCCCACCGGATAGTCCGTCGTCGAGGAGCCGACGACAGCGGTCAGGGCATCGCTCGGGTCGATCTGCCAATCGCCATCGACGGCGTAAAGTCCGCTGTCGTAGCCGCCGCCGTCCCGATCGGAGGCATACAGCCCGAAGGCCGAGGCGCCCAGGTCATATCGATAACGCAGCAGCTCATCCCGGGTAGTGAAGTCGAACGCTTGGGTCCGCGAGCTTTGGGGACCGGGAAGCACGATACTCGTGGCGGTATCTTCGGTGGCCAGAGCTCCGACCTCATTGGGTCCCACCTGACCCACGAGCTTGGTCGCGAAGCGCGGATTGACGATTGCGAGAGTGTCTACCAGCGTTCCCGACGGCATGAAGGTGTCGGTGCTGTAGCGCACGCTCGGGGTGTTGAAGACCTGGGTACCCTGCTCGAAGAATGGCCGATTCTCCCGGTAGAAGAGCGCGAACTGCCGGTTGGCGCTCAACTGCAGCACATCGGGCGCCACCTGGGAGAAATTGGGCTCCACCGTCGCGGACCACTCGAGATCGGGACGCAGCACCCAGCGTGCGTCGAGGCTCGCCTTCAGGGCCGGCGATCCCTGCTGCAATCCTGCGGTCGCGTCCTTCTTCGAATCGGTGCGGATCACGGTGACCGCGGGGATGAGCTGGAAATCGGCGGGACTCGCCTTGACGGCCTTCTCGGTGCGCACGGGCAGCATGCTGCACAGCGTGCAGTTGCTGTCGTAATCGATGGGCTGGCTGAAGAGCTGGTGACGGATGTTACGAGGCCAGTTGCGAAAGAAGATGAGCCCCCATTGCTGCGGGGCCCGGCTGTGCGGGAATTTGATCGAGGCGAACGGGATCTTGACGATCACATCGTAGCCGCCCGCGGTGCGCGAGGCGCTGCACGACCAGACCGCGTCCCAGGAAGAATATTCGTTGTTCTGCTGCCGGAAGGCGTCCCACTCGACGCCGCCCGCCGTGCACATGAACTCATAGGCCCACTGCGCGTCGTTGAAGGGGCTCAGGAACACGCCGATATAATCGTCGGCGTAGCTCGCCATATCATCGTGCCCGCGGTAGTGCAGGCCGATGTCGCCAGGATGCGGGTCATGCGCCTCAAACCGCACCCACAGCGCGTCGGTCGTATAGCCGGCGTCGACCCGCGTCGCCACCGGCGCCGGAGTGTTGTGCCCCGGATTGACCTCATAGGAAATGGCGAAGTGCGCAGCGTGTCGCCATGCGGCATCTCCGGGCACCCCGTCCTTCCCCGCCCAGGGGGTGAGGTCGGGAAGGACCGGGCTAGCGCTCTTGACGGTCGCTGCCGGCGCCGGTTCGGGCACCCCGGCGGCGATCAGCGCGATCGCGAGGAGTGCGAGCGCCGGCCACAGGCGCCGCGCCGGCGCCACCGCATTCACCACTGTGTCCCGTCGCATCCCTTTACCAAATGTGTTCAGTTGCTTCGTCTACCGTATTAGAGTTCTCCTCGGCTCGATCCGTTTAAACGGCCGCACTTCGCCATCTCAGGGGGTCTTGCATGATTCGCGCAGCAACCCTTGCGCTCGCTCTCGCCGGCGCGTCTTTCGCAACGGGTGCGGATGCGCCATTACCCGCACCGGCGCAGGTCGGCCCGGGCTACGACATCCAGATGAGCCGCATGATTCCCATGCGGGACGGCGTGAAGCTGGAGGCCTGGATCTTCAAGCCCTCGCATCTGGCCGGCAAGGCGCCCGCGATCCTCGAGCTGACGCAATACGACATCGACGGCGGTCGCGGGCAGGATTTCAAGACCTTCGTGCAGCGCGGCTATGTCTTCGTGCAGGTGGAGGTGCGCGGGCGCGGCCGCTCCGGCGGCGTGAAGGCCGATGATCTCGGCCTGCAGGTCGGCCGCGACGGCCATGATACGGTGGAGTGGATCGCCCGCCAGCCCTGGAGCGACGGACATGTCTTCATGTACGGCGGCTCATTCGTCGGCATGACGCAGTGGCGCACCGCGGCGCAGCTTCCGCCGCATCTCTCGGGCATCGCGCCCTATGTACCGATCTATCCCGGGTGGGATGTACCCAACACCAACGGCATTCCGCAGTCCTGGTCCGCGGTGATCATGGGTTACACCTCCGGGCGAACGCTGAACGATGATTTCATCCGTTCCGATTACTGGCAGAAGAAGATGCTGGAGCATTACGCGCAACAGGCCCCGTTCCGCACGTTGGACGACGATATCGGCATCGCCCAGGACGACTGGTGGATGGAAGACAGCCGCGGCCGAAAGCTCTCCTTCATGAAGATGTGGCTCGATCACGTGGGCGATGAAGCCTTCAATCTCGCGGCCGAGCCGACCGCCGCGCAATTCGCCCAAATGGATTTCCCGGTGCTCACGGCGACCGGCTTCTTCGATGACGATCAGCCGGGCGCGCTCCATTACTATCGCCGCTTCCTGCGCCATGCCTCACCCCAGGAAGCCGCGCGAGTCCTGCTCGTCATCGGTCCCTGGGATCACCTGGGCACGCAACGGCCGCAGAAGGTCATCGAGGGGCTGAGCATTCCGGATTCCGCCGTGCTGGACATGGGCCAGCTGCATGCCGATTGGTACGATTGGGTCCTCGGCCGCGGTGCCAGGCCCGCCCTGCTGCGTGATCGCGTGACGTACTACATGATGGGCGCGAACGAGTGGCGCCACGCGCACTCGCTCGACGCCGCCTCCTCCGGTGAGCACCTCGCGCTCTATCTCGAGGATCCGGCCGGTACGCCCGAGGACCTGTTCCACTCCGGCTCGCTCGTGCAGTCCCGACCCGGCGCGGAGCCGCCGGCCACGATCGTCGACGATCCGCGAGCCCTGCCGGAGCTGGCGGTCGCGCGGTATGCGGCCGATGAGGACCTGCTCAGTCAGTTCCGCGCCTACGAGAAAGGCGCGCTGGTGTTTCATTCCGCTCCGTTGCCGCACGATGTCGAAGTGGCGGGGCAGATGCGCCTCGACCTGATCCTCGAGGCCGACGCTCCGGATTTCGACCTGTGGGCGCAGGTCCAGATGGTCAAGCCCGACGGCTCCGCCGTCACGCTCGGCGAGGACATCCGCCGGGCGCGCTTTCGCGACGGCTTCTTCAAGCAGGAGCTGCTGAGGCCGGGCGAGGTGGTCACGATCCCGTTCACCTTCAACTGGATGGCCTGGCGCATTCCCGCCGGCGCGCGCCTGCGGCTCGTTCTGATGCCGCTCAATTCCCCGGCCTACCAGAAAAACTACAACACGGGCGGCCGCATCGGCTACGAGGACCCGAGGAACGCGCGCGTGGCGCACATCACGCTGTTCCACGACCGGAGCCGTGCCAGCGCCCTCCTCCTGCCCCTGGCTGCCGCGGCGCGCTGAACCCATGCTCCTGGAACACATCCACTACTTCGCGGGCATCGTCTTCATCGCGGTCGCGGCACTGCTGCCGATCATCGATCCATTCGCCGGCGCGCCGATCTATCTCGCCATGACCTCGGGGCTCTCGCCGGAGGAGCGGGCCCGCACCGCAAAGCTGGTCGCGCTCAACAGCTTCATGCTGCTGATCGCATCCATTCTGGTCGGCGCCTATGTTCTCGATTTTTTCGGGGTCTCCATTCCGGCCGTGCAGGTGGCGGGTGGCGTCGTGGTGTGTGCCCTCGCCTGGTCGCTCCTCAATGGCCCGATCGCCCCGGAGGTTTCCGCATCGGCCAGTCCCGCCACCCCGGACAGCCTCACGCAGCGCGCGTTCTATCCGCTCACCATGCCGCTCACCGTCGGCCCGGGATCGATATCGGTCGCCATCACGCTCGGCGCCAACCCGCCCCGGGACCTGCGGGCGCTCCTGACTACGACCCTCGCCCACGTGGTCGGCGTCCTGTTCACGGTCATCGCGATCTACCTCTGCTACCGGTACGCGGACCGGCTCGTCCGCCGGCTGGGCAAGACGGGAACCAACATCATGATCCGGCTGACGGCCTTCATCCTGCTCGCCATCGGCACGCAGATCATCTGGAACGGGGCGCGCTCGATGCTCGATGGGGTGCTGCATGGGGGCGCCGGCGCGCCGGCTGCCGCGCACGCTCCCGCGCCCGCGGCGGCCCGTGACTAAGGTTCCGCCGCCATGCCTCCCGGAGGCGGCATCGCACGCTGCGTGCTCACCGTATGGTAGCTGAGCTGAATCCCGGCATATTCCGCAATGGCCGAGAAATCGAGGTCTTTCTCCTCCGCCAGCGCCGCGGCGGAGGATGAGATATCGGCGGCGACGTCGGCGAATTGGAAATCATCGAGGTTGCTCACGGCAAAGGCGACCACGCTCGAGCCCGATCCCACGATGAAGAACGACAGGACGCCCGGCCCTCGAAACGCCTTCTCGAACGGGCGCTTGAAGTCGCCCGGCGCAAGGGTTGCCCGCGCTTGCCCGTCAAGTGGGGCCAGCAGCGCGGCGAGCGCCTCCTGGTCGGAGGCGCCCGCCACCGCTTCGTACGCGCGACTGAGGCCGTCGTTCGGATCGGCAGGAATCCACGATTCGGCCCGAGTGTCCTGGCATTCGAGCCAGCTGCGCTCATGCCTGCTCTTCTGCGTGAGGCCGGCGCCCTTGGGAAGCCGACTCCTGCATTGCTCGGCACGGAAAAAGACCCGTGATTCGACACACTGGGTCTTGCCGGGTTGCGGGGCATGCCTGCCGGCGATGAGGTGTACGCACGCGTAAAGCACATATAAATGAAGCATGTCTTCAGCCGCCCGGCAGCGGCTCCCCCTTTGGCCAAATGAGCCACATCCGGCCGCGCTGGCGCATGTCGCCGGCCTGCGCCGCGGCCTGCGCGCCGATCCCCCAGAAGTAGTCGGCGCGGACGGAGCCGCGGATCGCACCGCCCGTATCCTGGGCGAACACGAGCTGATCGAGCACGGTCTGCGAGTCAGGATAAGTCGTTGCGAGAAACACCGGCGCACCGAGCGGTATCGCCGCAGGGTCGATGGCGACGGAGCGGCTGGGCGTCAGGGGCACTCCCAGCGATCCCATGGGCCCGAGTGCCGGATTGCCGAGCGGCTCTTCCCGGAAGAAGACGACGCTCGGATCCGCATCGAGCAGTTGCGGCACCTGATCCGGGTGGGCGAGAGCCCATCCTCTGATGGCCGGGACCGTCGCCGTACCCCGCTCGAGATCGCCGTGATCGACGAGATATCTGCCGATGGAGCGGTACGGATAGCCGTTCTCATCGGCGTAGTGCAGCCGGATCGTCTCCCCCGTCGGCAACTGTACCCGTCCCGAGCCCTGCACCTCGAGAAAGAAAGCCGAGAGCGAATCATTCACCCAGACGATCGCATCGTTCTTCAATGCCGGGTCATGGTCGAGGTCCGCACGGCTGTAATACGGGACGACTCGATGGCCGACGAGTCTCGCCCGGATGCGCATTCCCCGGAGCATGGGATATTCCGCTGCGAGATCCACGGTGAGCAAATCGGGCGGCGGCGCGTAAAGCGGCGTGTTGAACCGGGCCGACCGCGTGCGCGACCCGTACAGCAATGGCTCGAAATAACCCGTGATGAGCCCAACCGGATCCGCCTGCGACCCGACTTGCTTCACGATCGCGAATGGCTCGAAGTAGCGCTGAAAGAAGGCACGCACGTCCGCTGACGTTGCCGGATCGGTGTCGCGGGCGATATCGCAGACGGACTCCCACCGCGGCCGGCGGCCTGCAGCCTTGCAGCTCTCGAGGAACGCCGGCCAGGCGTCCATCATCTCATCGCCGTTCCATCCCGGCAGCTCGGACCAGGAGGAAGGATGGTAGGCGGTATGCGGAGCCGGCGGTGGCGGCGGCGGACAGGTGCTCTGCGTCGTGGCGCAGCCGGCGAGAATCGCAGCCGCGAGAGCGGCGCAAGCGAGCATACGAAACGGAAATCCCACGTTCATCAACGCACGTCCCTCGAGCTGGATGACACAGTGTATCGCCTCGCTTGGCCTCGCGCGGCGTCCGTGCCCTGCCGGGGTCATCAACAGCGTCAATGTGACCAGGGTGAGCTACAACGGCGGCGCCGGCGGCATCACCGTGATGCCGACGCCCCGGGAGCGCCTCGCCGAGCGTGAGCAGCACATTCAGCCGACCGCGATGCAACGGCATCAGGCGGAGCAGGCCCGGGGCAATCCCGCGCTCGCGGCCTGAAGAAGCATCCGCAGGCGAAGCGCCAGCGAAAAGCGCGGCGTGGCGGACAGTGACGGCCCGCCCGATCAACCGGGCTGAAAGTAGTAACTCGCCTTGAGGTAAAAGGTGCGTTGCTCGGGCAGGAGCTGGCCGTCCGCGCTTTCCTGATACCCTTCCGAGCTGCCCGCGTAGAAGACCGTCCAGGGGTTGATCTGATAACCGGCCAGCCACTGCGTGGCGAGCGTCCCGGTACGTCGCGGCGTGCCCGGCAGATATCGCGTGGTGTCACTGGTCACGCTCTGTCCCTGCCCGATGGCATCCACGAACAGGCGCGAGGTGAAATACCAGGCGACGCGCAGATCGTATACGTTGGCGGTGAAGAGCGGCCTGCCGGCGAGGGCGAGCCGCTCGTAATCGTCCACCACGTCGACCTTCAGATGCCGGCCCGGGGCGACCTGCAGAGTGGTGTTGACGGCCAGGAGTCCCGCCTTGCGGACGCCGGCATAATCCACGCCATCGCCTCCGACCACGTCGAGCTCCCCATTCAGCCAGTCGGTCGGCTGCGCGCTGGCATCCATCTCATACTGGTCGAGCGCGAACGTCTTGCCCTGGTAGTACTGCTCATCGCGCGTCGCGTAAAGCACGATATGCGTCTGGTAATGCGAGTGCACGAAGGTATAGAACCTGACCTTGCGGTCGAGATCGGGCCCGCCGCCCGTTGCCTGCGTCACGTTGGAAATGACGCCGAACCCGCCGTTCTGCCACCAGTCCCGGTCCGGCGCGTAGAAGTCATATTCGCCCGAGAAAGCCGCCTGTTGGTAGCCGACCTGCGGTAGATAGCCGAGGTCGGCCCGGAAGCCCTCGGCAACCCGGCTGAGGTTCAGATCGAAGTTGTAGTTGTGCCGGGTCCGGGCATAGTCCACGCTCCACAGCGTGCCCGTGACGGTACCCGGTGAGATCCCGAGGGGGCCGGCAACCGCTCCCGGGTAACTCGTCGTCGAGGAGCCGGCGAGCAGGGTCAGCGCATCGCTGGAATCGATCTGCCAGTCGCCGTCGGCGGCGTAGAGGCCGCTGTGATAACCGCCGCCGTCTCGCTCCGAGGCGTACACGCCGTAGGCCGAGGCACCGACATCGCGCCGATAGCGCAGCAGATCATCCTGGGTGCTGAAGTCGAAGGATTGCACCCTCGAGCCCTGAGTTCCCGGGAGCACGATGTCGGTGACGGTGTCCTCCGTGGCCAGAGCCCCGATCTCATTGGCGCCCACCTGCCCGACGAACTTCGTCGCGTAACGCGGATCGTTGACATCGAGAGTATCGACCAGCGTTCCGGAGGGAATGAACGTGTCGGAGCTCAGGCGCAGGTTCGGGGTATTGAACACCTGGGTGCCCTGCTCGAAGAAGGGGCGATTTTCCTGATAGAAGAGCGCGAACTGCCGGTTGGCGCTCAACTGCAGCACATCGGGCGCGACCTCGGAGAAATTAGGATTGACCGTGGCGGACCATTCCAGGTCGGGCCGCAGGATCCAGCTCGCATCGAGGCTCGCCTTGAGGGCCGGCGAGCCTCGCCGCAGCGCCTCCGCGGAGCCCTGTCTCGAGTCGGTGCGGATCACGGTGGCCGCGGGAATGAGCTGGAAATCCGCGGGAGTCGTCTCGAGGGGCGCCGCCGTCCGCGCCGACAGCATGCTGCACAGCGTACAGTTGCTGTCGAAGTTCAGCGGCTGGCTGAGCAGTTGGTGGCGCAGGTCCCGCGGCCAGTTGCGAAAGAACATGAGCCCCCATCGCTGCGGATCCGGGCTGTGGGGGAACTTGATCGAGGAGAGTGGGATCTTCATCACCACCCGGTAGCCGGTGGCCGTGCGCGAGGCATCGCAGCTCCACACCGCATTCCAGGAAGAGTATTCGTTGTTCTGCTGGCGGAAGGCGTCCCACTCGGTGCCGCCGGCGGTGCAGAAGAACTCGTAAGCCCATTGATCGTCGTCGAAGGGACTGAAGAACACACCGACGTAGTCTTCGGCATCCTGCGACAGGTCGTCATGCTCGCGGTAGTGCAATCCGAGCTCGCGGGGATGCGGGTCCCGGGCCTGGAACTGCAACCAGAGAGCGTGGGCGGTATAGCCGACGTCCACTCTCGTCGCCACCGGCGCCCGGCCGTTCTGCTCCGGACTGATCTCATATGCGATCGAGAAATGCGCGGCGTGCCGCCATGCCGTCCGCTCCGGCTTGCCGTCACGGCCCAACCAGGGAGTCAGATCGGGAATGACCGGCGCGGCCGCCGTGCGGGATGCCGCCAGTGCCGGGCGGATCAGGCCGGCGGGCATCACGGACACGACACTGATGAGCGCGAGCGCGCACAGGCGCGCCGCGAGAGACTCGAGGGGCATGGGAGCGCGATTTTACCTTCCGCAACCGCGCAACCGCGCGAGTGCCGTCACCGCGTGCCCGCCCCTGATCGCATCATTCGCTCCACTCGTCGTCCCGCGATCCAAATGGCGTGAGCTCCGGATGGCTCAGGCGCTCTCGATGTACGCCATGCCGGCGGGAGCGTAACGCTCACCGGCAACCGCGGTGGGATCGAACAGCGCATCCAGCGTCGCGATCTCCTCGGCGCTCAGCCTGATGGCCGCCGCGGCGGCATTCTCGATGACGTAGCGCGGCCGTTTCGTACCGGGGATCGGCACGACATCCGGGTGTTTGGACAGTAGCCATGCCAGCGCGATCTGTCCGTTGGTCGCGCCGCGCTTGCCGGCAAAGTCGGAAAGTCCCTGCACGAGGCGCAGATTGCGCTGCAGCGCATCGCCCTGGAACCGCGGGTTGCCGCGGCGGAAATCGCCTGGTGCGAGCGACTCCTCGCTCTTCACCGCGCCGGTGAGGAATGCGCGGCCGAGCGGACTGTAGGCGACGAAGGTGACCCCGAGCTCACGGCAGGTTGCGAGCATCTCGTGCTCCGGGCTGCGGCTCCACAGCGAGTATTCGGATTGGATCGCCGCGATCGGATGCACCGCGTGCGCGCGCCGCAGGGTTTGCGGCAGCACCTCGGACAATCCGAGCTGGCGGACCTTGCCGGCCCGCACGAGGTCCGCCATCGCGCCGACCGCATCCTCGATGGGAACGGAAGGATCGCGGCGGTGGATGTAATAGAGGTCGATCGTGTCGATCCCCAATCGCAGCAGTGAGGCGTCGCAGGCGCGGCGGATGTATTGCGGCGAGTTGTCGATGCGGCGCGCCTTCGGGTCATCGGGGCTGCGCACGATGCCGAACTTGGTCGCGAGCACCACCCGCTGCCGCCGCCCCTCGAGGAAACGCCCGAGCAGCTCCTCGTTGTGCCCCAGGCCATACATGTCGGCCGTGTCCAGGAAATCGATGCCCTGGTCCAGCGCCGCCGCCAGTGCCTCGAGCGACTGCTGATCATTGCCCGGTCCGTAGAACTCGGACATCCCCATGCAGCCGAGGCCGATGGCCGAGACGGTGATACCGGTCCTGCCGAGCGCGCGTCGCAGCATGAGCTCTCTCCTTTGGCGGTGAAGGAGGGAGCCTAAAGGCTCCGGGCGCGCCCTACAAGACGCTGCTCCCGCCTCTACTGACCCGCTATCGCTCGCGCACCTGCGTCGGCAACGCGCGTGACGGCGGCAACGCCCGCGGCTCGTCCGAGCCGATAGCGGCCGATCAGCTTCATGAGGCTCGTCGCCTGCTCGGCCAACGTCTGCGCGGCGGCAGTCGCCTCCTCCACCAGAGCCGCATTCTGCTGGGTCGAGGCCTCCATGGCGGACACGGTCCTGTTGACCTGCTCGATGCCCGAGGCCTGCTCCCGGCTCGAGTCCGCGATTTCGGCCATGACGTCGGTTACCTTCTTCACCCGAGTGACGATCTCGCCGAGCACCTTGCCGGACTCATCGACGAGCTTCGTTCCCTCGCTCACTTTGCCTGCCGAGTCCTGGATGAGCGCCTTGATCTCCTTGGCCGCTCCGGCGCTCCTCGAAGCGAGATTGCGCACCTCGGAGGCGACGACCGCAAAGCCCCTGCCCTGCTCACCGGCGCGCGCCGCCTCCACCGCGGCATTGAGCGCCAGCAGATTGGTCTGGAACGCGATCTCATCGATCACGCCGATGATTTCCGCGATCCTGCGGCTCGCCACGCTGATCTCGCTCATCGCCGCAACGGCAGCGCCAACGACGTTGCCGCCGCGCTCGGCGTGCTCCCGCGCGGCTACGGCCAATTGATTGGCCTGCACCGCGCTCTCCGCGTTGTCCTTGACGCTCGCGGTCATCTGCTCCATGGAAGCGGTCGTCTCCACGAGGCTCGACGCCTGCTCCTCGGTGCGCCTGCTCAGATCGAGATTGCCGCGCGAGATCTCCTCGGCTCCCGCCTGAACCGCGCGGCAGGTCTTCGTCAGGCCGGCGACGACGTCCCTCATGGCCTGGATCATGGAGTTGACCGACTCCGCCAGGGCGCGGAAATCGCCCGCCTTGTCGCCGAGATCCATTCTCGAGGTGAGATCGCCCTCCACGGCCCGCCCCACGACGCGCACCGTTTCCGCGACCGTCGTCGAGACGCTGTCGATCATCTCGTTGATGCTTTGCGCGAGCAGGAGGAGGTTGCCGCCCTTGCCGTCGAGAGCGATGCGCCGGTCGCTCGCCCCGGCGAGCACCGCCTGAATGATCTCACGCGACTCGCGCACGGCGGCATCCAGTGCCCGAGCCTCGGCCACGCGCGGCGTGATGTCCCGCCCTATTCCCACCAGGCCCGTGATCTTGCCGCTGGCAGCGCGCAGCGGAATCTTGGTCGTCTCCAGGTGCATGAGATTGCCCGCAGGATCGCGGCATTCCTCCTCCCGTGCGAGCAGCGGCCTGGCGGAGCGGATGACCGCCTGCTCGTCCTGGTGATACAGGGTCGCGAGCTCCTTCGGATGGAAGTCGAAGTCGTTCTTGCCGAGAAGCTCGGCCGGCGTCTTCGCGCCCATGACCCGCGCGACCGCGACATTGGCGAGGAGGAACCGGCCATCGACATCCTTCACATAAATGAGGTCCGGGAGATTGTCGATCAGCGTTCTCAGCATCGCCTCGTCGGTCCCCACGCCGGCTCGCGCGCCGGAGCGCCGGTTGCGGACGAACAGGCAGGCGGCAGCGCCGGCGGCGGCCGCAAGCACGATGCTCGAGATGAAAATCAGGTCTGCAGTCATCGGGTGTCCCCCGACCCCCTCGTATGGGCCAAAGGATTCCCGATTCGGTATCAACCCGCCGAGACCGCTATCACGGGAAAACGACCGGATTCCGTGACCCGGATCTCAGTGCACGGCCACCACCGCCACCGACTTCGCCGGCAGCCGAAACACCAGCTTGCCGCCCCGGTACACGCCCTGGAATGCGGCCGGCGCGATCGCATGCGGCTGCGCGAAGCTGTTGTGGGCATCCATGGCGTCCGCCGTGAGCACTTCCCCGGCGGCGGTACGCCCGCTCGCGCCGGCAATCCGCACGGAGACCGTCGCCTCGTGGTGCGGGTCGAGATTCACGAGTGCCAGGTGAATCGTCCCGGAGACATCGCGCGCCGCAGTGGCATCGACCGCCGGCAGTGCGATCGTGCCGTACCGGTACCGCGGCGTATCGATTTTCACCGGCAGATAGGTCGCCCCCTGAAACGGCACGTACATCCGGAACACGTAGTACGTGGGGGTGAGGATCATCTCGTCCTTGCGCGTCAGGATCATCGCCTGCAGGACGTTGACCATCTGGGCGATGTTGGCCATGCGGACGCGATCCGCGTGCCGCTCGAATATGTTGAGCGAGATCGCCGCCACCAGCGCGTCGCGCAGGCTGTTCTGCTGATACAGCACGCCGCGATCCGGGCCCGGCTCCGGGTCGTACCACGTGCCCCACTCATCGACGTAGAGCGCCACCCGCCTCTGCGGATCGTACCGGTCCATGATGGCGGAGTCCCGGGTGATGTACTCATCGATCCGCTCGGCGGCCTGCAGCGTCGATACCCACTGATCCTCGCCGAAGCCGGTCGCGGCGCCCTTGTGCTTCCAGTTGCCCGTCGGAATGGTGTAGTAGTGCAGAGACAGCGCGTCCATCTGCTCGCTCGCGCGCGCCATCAGGACATCCACCCAGTGATAGTCATCATCGTGCGAGCCGCTTGCGACCAGGGTGATCCCCTTGGGAGCGTGGTCCCTGACGAAGGTGGCGTAGCGGCGGAAGAGATCGGCATAGTACTCCGGCCGCATGTTGCCGCCGCAACCCCAGGCTTCGTTGCCGATGCCGAAGAAGGGCAGGCGCCAGGGCCGCTGCCGCCCGTTCGTACGGCGCAGCCGTGCCAGGGTGCTCGGCGAATCGGAAGTGATGTACTCGACCCAGTCCGCCATCTCCCGCGGGGTGCCCGAGCCGACGTTCCCGGTGAGATAGGCGTCGGCGCCGATCAGTTCGGCGAAATCGAGGAACTCGCTCGTGCCGAAGGAATTGGGCTCCACCACACCGCCCCAGTTGGTGTTGATCCGGGCGGGCCGCTGCGCGCGCGGCCCGATGCCGTCGCGCCAATGGTAATCGTCGGCGAAGCATCCCCCTGGCCAGCGGATCACGGGCACGTGAAGCGCCTTCAATGCCGCGAGCACGTCGTCACGGTACCCGTCAGTGTTGGGAATCGATGAGCCGGGCCCCACCCACACGCCGCCGTAGATCCCGCGGCCGAGGTGCTCGGCGAACTGGCCGAAGATGTGGCGATCGATCCTCGGGCCGGGCGCATCGGCGCGTACGGTGAGCGAGACCGCCTCGCGGCTTGCGGCGCCGGCCGGCACGGCGATGAGGACGCCGCAGAGCGCCAGCACGACGGCCCCGAGCGCCGCCAGCGGATTCAGCCTGCTCATGGAGCCCCCCTCTCTGGTAGCGCTACCGGTCGGCCCAGAGTATTGTCTTAGTTATTCGAGCTGTCAAGGCGGGAGCCGGCCGGACTCCCCGCCGGCTGCCAGCAGGTCGTGAGCTTCGGGATGGCGCTGCATGTAGTGTGCGACGAAAGGACACAGCGGCAGGACCTTCTCTCCCCGCTCGCGCACCAGTGCCAGCGCCCCGGCGACCAACGCCTTGCCGATGCCGCCGCCGCGAAGCGCCGGCGGCACTTGCGCGTGGGTCATGGCGACGATGCGCCCATCACGGTGATAGTCGATGAACGCCAGCGCGTCGCCCACTGCAAGCTCGTAGCGCCGCCGCACCGCATCATCGCGAACCGCCAGCGCCACCGGCCCGTTCTCCCCGCGCCCGTCCTACCCTCGGCCGCTCAGCTCCTTCGCCAGCGCATCGGCGTGGTAGACGTTCTGCAGCGCATCGAGCAGGATCGCGCTGTCAACCGCCACGGCCCGGTTCATCGTGCCGTCATACCAGAACGAGCCGCCGAGCGAGGGCAGGTTGCCATCGAAGATCAACCCCACCAGATGCGCATCGCGGTCGATCACCGGGCTGCCGGAATTGCCGCCGACGATGTCGTTGGTGGAGACGAAGTTGAACGGTGTCGCCGGATTGAGGCGGTCCCGCGCCGCCAGCCACGCTTTCGAGAGCTCGTACGGATCGTAGCTGCGCGCGTAGGGATAGAGGCCCTTCACGGTGGTGAACGGGTCCACGTTCCGGCCGTCCTTGTCCCAGCCTTTCACGACCCCGTAGGACAGCCGCTCGGTGAAAGTGGCGTCGGGGGAAATGCTGGTGCCGTAGAGGGCGAAGCGCGCCCGCGCGATCTTGGTGGTGTTCGCCTCGATGGGAGCCTTGACCTCGTCCTCGAACGCCTTGCGCGCCTTCAGGTAGTACGGCAGGGCTTCGCGCGCCAGCGCGATCATCGGATCGCTCGAGGCGGCGACCGCCTTCTGCCCGCCCGCCCAGAGCGCCTTGCGGACGGCGATATCGGCGAGCTTCGTGCCGCCGACCGCGCGGTCGGCAATCTCAGCCGGTGAGGCCGTCGCGAACAGCTTTTTGACGACGGGCGCATCCGACCCCAGCAGATCGCGCATCAACGTCAGCGAGGACGTGAGCCGCAGTTTGTCGTAGCCGGGATAGACCGGCGCTGGGGAGAACAACTGTTGCTCGAGGAGCGGCAGACTGGCCGAGCGATATTCCTCGAACCGCTGCGTGTCGGGCAACGTGCGCTCGTATGCGCCCAGGACGATCGGGAAGGCGATGTCGTAGAGCCGGGAGACGAACCCTTGCCCGTTCTGTATGACGAGCATCACGTAGGGGAGGAACATGCCGTTGAAACGCGTCTGGGCGGCGGCAACCTGGTCCCAGGCACCGTCAACCTTGGCCGCCAGCGCCGGATCCGCCTGCACCTTGGCGCGCAGCGCCGCCTCCTCGCCCGCCTTGCGGGCGAACGCCTGCGGCTCGTTCAGCGCCTCCAGTTGGCCATCGAAGGACTTGATGGCGTTGTCGATGAAGAAGAGATCGCCGCGGGCAATGCGCGCGTTGCCCGCGCTTTCGGCGGAGAACGCCTCGAGCAGTCCCTGCATGTGGCTGAAGACCTGCAGGATGTCCGGGAAGATCGGATAACGCAGTGCCTGCAGCTGCGCGAGAGTGTCATCACGCTCCGTGCCGCCGGGATTGCCGGAGGTGAAGACCAGCTCCCCGGCCTTGGGACCCGTCGCGGATACCGGGAAATAGTCGGGCGTGTGCGCCGGCTTGCCGTCGACGTACACCCGCATGATGCTGACGTCGAAGTCGTACCGCGGAAAGTTGAAGTTGTCCGGATAACCCCCGAAGAAGGAAGTCGACTGGCTCGGCACGAACACCAGCCGCACGTCCTGATAACGCCGGTACTTGTAGAGCCAGTCCTGTCCGCCGTGGTACAGCGCAACCACCTCGCACCGCCACATCTGCGGCTTGCCGCTCACGCAGGCGGTCTCGAGTTTGCTGGTCGCGGCGCGCTGGGCGGCCGTGTAGGCCGCGCCGCTCTTGCCTTGCGTCGCCCGGTCGACGGTTGCGGTCACATCGGTGAGGTGGACGAGCTGCTCGACTTCCATCGCCGGGCATTTGGGCTCGGCCTGCCGGGTGGCCGCGTAGAAGGACTGCCCCATGAGGTTTCGCCCCGGCGACGACAGCCCCTCCACGCACTCGACGGCACAATGGTGATTGCTGAGCACCAGGCCGTCGGGGGAAACGAACGAGCCCGAGCAGCCGCCGGCGAGACGCACCGAGGCAAGCTGGACGTGCTGCACCCACTGCGCCGAAGGAGTGAAGCCGAACCGTTGCTGCAGCGCCGCGACCGGCAGATTGGAGAGCGGCCACATTCCTTCCGCCGCGAATGCCTTCGGTAGCAGGAGGAGCGCAAGCAATGCGCCGACTGGAAGCGCGACCCATTTCTTCATGATTCCCGACTCGGATGAGGGTTTGCATGACGATACGAGAGGTGTGGCTTGCGGGTCAACTTCAGAGGCGGCCGGATGAGCCCGGCCGCC
>Ga0134126_10003617_pt1 | contig 19379 bp, 18 predicted proteins | sample KB31752_FD_96881 | JGI IMG/M metagenome (GOLD analysis project Ga0134126, IMG submission 96881) | Terrestrial soil microbial communities with excess Nitrogen fertilizer from Kellogg Biological Station, Michigan, USA - KB3-175-2 | ecosystem: Environmental > Terrestrial > Soil > Unclassified ...
CGCGGTGATCAGGTGCTCATCATGAGCAATGGCGGGTTCGGCGGTCTGCACAAGCGGCTGCTGCAGGCCCTGGCGCAGCTGCCGTCGCCGCGATCGGCCGGCGAGGCCACGCGTGTCGGGGACGCCTGAGGCCGCCGGTCACGCCGACACGAGCGCCGCCGCGGCGCACGACCTCGCGCTGTTTCCCCTGGGCGGGGTGCTGCTGCCCGGCGGGCTGCTGCCGCTGCGCATCTTCGAGCCTCGCTACCTGGATCTGCTCGGTCACTGCATGCGCGAGAATCAGGCCTTCGGAGTGGTGCTGATCACCAGCGGCACCGACACCGACTGCACCGTGCGTACTGCCGAGGTCGGCACTTCCGCGCGTGTGGTCGATTTTCAACCCATGCCGGATGGGCTGCTCGGGGTGCTGTGTCGCGGGGAAAAGCGTTTTCGCATCCTGGAGCGCAGCCAGCAGGCGAACGGCCTGAACCGCGCGCGAGTGCTGTGGCTGCCAGAGCGCTCCCCAGTGCCACCCGCACCTCGATTTGCGGCGCTGGTGGCGGCGCTGCGCCAGGCGATTGCGAGCCTGATCGGCTCGCAACGTCTGATCGAGCCGCACTACGAGGATGCCGGCTGGGTCAGCCATCGGCTGGCCGAGCTGCTGCCTCTGGATCCCGCGCTGCTGCAGCGCGTGCTGGAGCTCGATGACCCCGAGGCGCGGCTGCAGCTGCTCGCGCCACTGCTCGAGCAGGGCGCGTTGCGCTGAAGGGTTATGGGTGGTCGGCGCCGCGCGGTCGGGCGGTGACACGCGCTTCGCGGGCGAGGTTCGCTGGGGCGCAGGCGCTGCCGTCAGGCCGAGGCTGCCAGCGGCTCGCCGAGCGCGCTTTCTGCTTCCACCCAGACCAGCTCGCTGGTCAGGGTGCCGTCCGCCCGCAGATTCAGCAGCCGGTAGGCCGGGGGTCGGGTGTCGATCGCAAACTCGCTCGACTGGGGCAGGAACTGCGCCCCCGTGGAGGGCGTGCCCAGCAGCCGCACCCCTTGCCGATGTGAGTCAAAGGACTGATGCACGTGGCCCCAACTGATGGCGCGCACGCCGGGATAGCGCTCGAGCAGCGCCAGCAGCTCGACGGCATTGTCCAGTCCCAGCGCGTCGAGCCAGCGGCTCGCCATGTGCACCGGCTGGTGATGCAGACAGACCATGACGTGCCGGTCCGTGCCCTCCAGCGCCTCGCGCAGCCTGCGCATCTCGGAGGTGCCCAGGTGCCCCGCGGCGCGCCCTGGCACGCTGCTGTCGAGCAGCACCAATCGCCAGCGGCCCACATCGGCGTAGCCGCCGACCTGGAAGGGCGCTCGCGCCAGCGCGGCGCGCATGGTCCGCGCATCGTCATGATTGCCGGGTACGCAGTACACCGGCATGCCCAGCGAGCCGGTCAGGTGCTCGAAATGGGCATAGCCGCCCGGCTCATCGTTGACGATATCGCCGGTACAGAGCAGGCCCGCAAAGCCGCGCCGGGATGCGAGCGCATGCGTCATCACGCGCTGCAGACTCGCCAGCGTGTTCACGCCGCGCAGTCGACCGTTCGGGTCGGCGAACAGATGTGGGTCGGAGATCTGCAGCAATCGCACGTCATCGTTCATGACGAACATGTTACCTGCGCCGCGCTCGCGCGCGAGCGTGCCCTTCAAACGCTGTGTCATGGAGCACAAATGCGCGGGTGACGCAGCCCGCAGAATTATCGGCGCGCCGCCGGAGATGTTAAACGTGGCCGGCTTTGTTACCCAAAAGCGGGAACGTGTCGGAAAATGCCGACGCAGCTTTGTCGCGTTGCCGGGCGGGCGCCGGCTGGTAGACAATGCGCGCCCCCCTTCCTCCCCCCTGCAGCCGACGGGAGCTCATCCATGTCAACGGCCACGGTGCCTGCCCCCACGCGACGCGAGCTCGCCAACGTTTTGCGCGTGCTCGCCATGGATGCGGTTCAGCAGGCCAACTCCGGGCATGCCGGTGCGCCGATGGGCATGGCGGACATCGCCGAGGTGCTATGGCGCGATTTTCTCAAGCACAACCCGGCCAATCCGCGCTGGTGGGACCGTGACCGCTTCATTCTTTCCAACGGCCACGCCTGCATGCTGCTCTATGCGCTGCTGCATCTGACGGGCTATCCGGTCAGCATGGATGAGATCCGCCATTTCCGTCAGCTCGGCGCGCGCCTGGCCGGGCATCCCGAGCACGATCCGACCATCGGCATCGAGACGACCTCGGGACCGCTCGGGCAGGGCTTGGGCAACTCGGTCGGTTTCGCGCTGGCCGAAAAGATGCTGGCTGCGCAGTTCAATCGCCCCGGGCTGCCCATCGTCGATCACTACACCTATGTCTTCATGGGCGATGGCGACCTCATGGAGGGTATCTCCCACGAGGCCTGCTCGCTGGCCGGCACGCTCAAGCTCGGCAAGCTCATCGGCTTCTACGACGACAACGGCATCTCCATCGACGGCAAGGTCGCGGCCTGGTTTGCCGACGACACACCGCGGCGCTTCGAGGCCTATGGATGGCACGTGCAACGGGTCGACGGTATGGACGATGAGGCCGTCGCGACGGCGATCCGCGCCGCCCAGGCACAGACCGAGCGACCTTCGCTGATCTGTTGCAAGACCGTCATCGGCTGGGGAGCCCCGACCAAGGCGGGCACCAAGGCCGCGCACAGCGACCCGCTGGGTGTCGAGGAGATCGCGGGGGCCAAGAAGCGCATGGGCTGGACGGCCCCACCCTTCGAGGTGCCCGCGCCGCTGCGTGCCGCCTGGAATCACGAGGCAGAGGGCCGGGCAGCCGAAGCGCGCTGGCAGGAGCTGTTTGGGCGCTATCGACGAGCGTACCCGGAGCTGGCGGCTGAGTTCGAGCGTCGCATGCAGCCGGCGCTGCCCTCGGACTGGCTGCAAAAGGCGCAGGCGGCCCTGGCCGCCGCGCGCCAGGTGAGCGATGCGCAGGCGACGCGCAAGTCCTCCAAGGTGGTGCTGGACGTGCTGGGCAAGGCGCTGCCGGAGCTGTTTGGCGGCTCGGCGGATCTGACCACCTCGAACGAGACCTGGAGTGAGAGCTCGCGCGCGATCAGTGCGGCGGACTGCAGCGGCAATTATCTGCACTATGGCGTGCGCGAGTTCGGCATGACCGCGGCGATGAACGGACTGGCGCTGCATGGGGGCTTCATCCCCTATGGCGGCACCTTTCTGACCTTCTCGGACTATGCGCGCAATGCCGTGCGCATGGCGGCGCTCATGCACCAGCGCGTCATTCTGGTCTACAGTCACGACTCGATCGGTCTGGGCGAGGATGGTCCGACGCACCAGCCGATCGAGCAGCTGAACAGCCTGCGTGTGCTGCCGAACCTGACGCTGTGGCGTCCGGCCGATGCCGTCGAGACCGCGGTGGCCTGGTGCGCGGCCATCGAGCACGACAGCGGCCCCACGGCGCTGGCGCTCACGCGCCAGGGCGTAGCGCAGTTGCCGCGTGATGCGGCGGCGCTCGAGGGCATCGGTCGCGGCGGCTACGTGCTGCTGGACTGCCAGGGCACGCCCGAATGCATCGTCATCGCCACCGGCTCCGAGGTCGCGCTGGCGCTGCAGGCCGTCAAGAGCGCCCAGGGGGCCGGCCGTCGCGTGCGTCTGGTGTCCATGCCCTGCACGCAGCTGTTCGATGCGCAGGAGAGTGCCTGGCGCGAGGCCGTGCTGCCGCCGGCCGTGACGGCACGTATCGCGATGGAGGCCGGCAGCACGGGGCTCTGGTGGCGCTATGTGGGCCTTGCCGGCCGCGTCATCGGCATCGATCACTTCGGTGCCTCGGGCAAGGGACCCGATTTGTTGAAGAAATTTGGCTTCACGGCGGAGCACGTGCGCCAGACGATCGACGAGCTGATAGCGTTAAGGAGCGCAGCGTCATGAGTTTGAAGGTAGCCATCAACGGTTACGGCCGCATCGGCCGCAACATCCTGCGGGCCCTCTACGAGGGACAGTCCCGCGGGCAGCTGCAGATCGTCGCGATCAATGACCTCGCCGACGCCCAGACCAATGCGCACCTCACGCGCCACGACACGGTGCACGGCCGGTTTCGTCACGACGTGCGCGTCGACGGCGACGCCATGCTCGTCGACGGCGACCGCATCCAGGTGCTGGCCGAGCGCGATCCGGCCAAGCTGCCCTGGCGTCAGCTCGGCGTGCAGATGGTGCTCGAGTGCACGGGGCTGTTCACCAGCAAGGCCAAGGCGGCCAAGCACCTGGAGGGCGGGGCCGCCAAGGTGCTCATCTCCGCACCGGGAGGCGATGACGTCGACGCCACCGTCGTCTACGGCGTCAATGACAAGGTGCTGCGTGCCTCGCACACGGTGGTTTCCAATGCCTCGTGCACGACCAACTGCCTGGTGCCGCTCGCCAAGGTGCTGCACGACGGCATCGGCATCGTCGCGGGCCTGATGACCACGGTGCATTCCTACACCAATGATCAGGTGCTCACCGACGTCTATCACAAGGATCTGCGCCGGGCGCGTTCGGCCACGCATTCGATGATTCCGACCAAGACGGGCGCGGCGGCCGCGATCGGACTGGTGTTGCCGGAGCTGAAGGGAAAATTCGACGGTTTCTCGGTGCGCGTGCCGACGATCAACGTCTCACTGGTGGATTTGACCTTCACGCCACGACGAGCGACCAGTGTCAAAGAGGTCAATGAGCTGCTGCGCACCGCCGCCAACGGGCCGTTCAAGCACATCCTGGCCTATACCGAGGAGCAACTGGTCTCGGTCGACTACAACCACGATGCGCATTCGAGCATCTACGATGCGACCATGACCCGCATCATCGATGGCAACCTGGTGAAGGTATGTGCCTGGTACGACAACGAGTGGGGATTTTCCAATCGCATGATCGACACGGCGCTCGCCTGGTCGCGTGCGCCGGCATAGCGTGAGGTACCGCGCATGAAGCTGTTGCGCATGACGGAGCTGAATCTCAGCGGCAAGCGCGTGCTGATCCGCGAGGACCTGAACGTCCCCGTCGAGGCGGGCGTGGTGACGAGCGATGCGCGTATCCGCGCCGCCCTGCCCACCCTGCGCCTGGCGCTGGAGCAGGGCGCGCGTGTCATCGTGCTCTCGCATCTGGGGCGCCCCGAGGAAGGCAAGCCCGAGGCGCAGTACTCGCTCGCGCCGGTGGCCGCGCGTCTGTCGGAGCTGCTGGGGCGGCCGGTGCCGCTGGTCAGGGACTGGCTCGACGGCGTCGATTGCCCCGCTGGCAGCGCGGTGCTGTGCGAGAACGTGCGCTTCAACGTCGGGGAGAAGAAGGACCAGGAAGCCCTTGCGCGGCGCCTGGCCGCGCTCTGCGATGTATTCGTCATGGATGCCTTCGGCACGGCTCATCGTGCCGAGGCGAGCACCCATGGGGTGGCCCGCTTTGCGCCGATTGCCTGCGCCGGGCCGCTGCTGGTGACCGAGCTCGAGGCGCTCGAGCGCGCCCTGGCGCATCCGGCGCCTCCGACCGTGGCCATCGTTGCCGGCTCCAAGGTCTCCACCAAGCTCACGGTGCTCGAGGCGCTGCTCGAGAAGGTCGACAAGCTCATCGTCGGCGGGGGCATCGCCAATACCTTCCTGGCCGCGCGCGGCGTGAAGGTGGGCCGCTCGCTTTATGAGCGCGACATGCTCGACATCGCCTCGAAGCTGCTCGCGCGCGCCAGAGAGCGTGGCGCCGAGATTCCGCTGCCGGTGGACGTGGTGGTGGCGCGAGAGCGGGCCGCCACCGCGCACGCGGATGTCCGTCCGGTCGGCCGGGTGGCCAGTGACGAGATGATTCTCGACATCGGCCCGGATACCGCTGAGCAGTTCTGTCAGGTGCTCGAGTCGGCCGCCACCATCATCTGGAATGGCCCGGTGGGCGTATTCGAGTTCGATCAGTTCGGCGAGGGCACGCGCGCCATTGCCAATGCCATCGCGCGCAGCAAGGCGTTCTCATTGGCCGGCGGCGGCGATACGCTCGCCGCGATCGAGAAGTATGGCGTGGAGGACGGCATCTCCTACATCTCCACCGGAGGTGGTGCCTTCCTCGAGTTCGTCGAGGGCAAGCGCCTGCCAGCCGTCGCGGTGCTCGAGCAGCGCGCCTCTGTGACCTCCTCGGCCGCCTGAGCCGCCATGGATACTCAGCGCCGAACCAAGATCGTGGCAACGCTCGGCCCGGCCACCGACGAGCCGGGAGTGCTCACCGGGATGGTACGGGCCGGTCTGGACGTGGCACGGCTGAACTTCTCGCACGGTACGCGCGAGGCGCAGATCAAGCGCGTGGAGATGCTGCGCCAGGCTGCGCGTGACAATGACCGCTACGTGGGCATCCTCGCGGACCTTGCGGGTCCGAAGATCCGCATCGAGAGCTTTCGCGCGGGCAAGGTGCAGCTGGCCGAGGGCGCGCCCTTCGCGCTCGATACCGCGCTCGACCCGGCCGCGGGCAGTGAAACCGAGGTGGGCTGCGCCTACACGGACCTGCCGGCCGATGTGCATGCGGGCGATACGCTGCTGCTGTCGGACGGGCAGATCGTGCTGGAGGCCGAAAAGGTCCACGGCACGCGCATCGAGTGCGTGGTGCGTGCGGGCGGCGAGCTCTCCAATCGCAAGGGCGTCAATCGCCAGGGCGGGGGCATTTCCGCCCCGGCGCTGACCGACAAGGATCTGGAGGACATCCGCCTCGCCGCCGAGCTGCAGGTGGATTATCTGGCCGTCTCCTTCGCGCGCGACGCCGACGATATGCGGCGTGCTCAGTCGGAGCTGCGCCGCTGGCGCGGCGAGGCGCGCGTGGTGGCCAAGATCGAGCGGCACGAAGCGCTCGACAACCTTGCCGGCATCCTCTCGGTGAGCGACGCCGTCATGGTGGCGCGCGGCGATCTGGGCGTGGAGATGGGCTACGCGGAGCTGACCGGCCTGCAGAAGACCATCATTCATCAGTCGCTGGCGCGCAATCGCGTGGTCATCACGGCCACGCAGATGATGGAATCGATGATTCAGAGCCCCATCCCCACGCGCGCCGAAGTCAGCGACGTGGCCAATGCGGTGCTCGACGGCACCGATGCCGTGATGCTCTCGGCGGAGACCGCGGCGGGCCGCTATCCGGTCAAAGCGGTGCAGGCGATGTCCGAGGTGATCCGCGGCGCAGAAAAATACCAGCTGGGCATCATTCGTCGCATGACACGTGCCGAGGAGGAGTTCGGCAACACCGAGGAGGCCATTGCCCGCGCGGTGATGTATACCGCCAATCATATGCGCGTGCGCGCGGTGGTCGCGCTGACCGAGTCCGGGATGACGCCCCTGTGGATGTCGCGGATCCGCTCGGACATGCCCATTTATGCATTCACGCGCCACGAGAGCACCCGGCGGCGGGTGACGCTGTACCGTGGGGTGTATGCCGTGCCCTTCGATATCGTGCATACCGAGACCGCGCGGATCTACAGCGCGATTTTCGACCGCCTGCTCGAGCTCGGCCTGGTGGATCTCAACGATCTGGTCATCCTCACCAAGGGGGAGCTGACCGGCGTCTCCGGCGGCACCAACTCGATGCAGATCCTGCGAGTAATCAAGTACTGAGCCCGCGCTGAAGTGAGAGCCGCATATATGCGGCGTTAAGGCGGACTTAGCTATCATGGCGGCATGGCCGAAGATGCTGTGGCCCGCCTGCGTCCCGCGCCCGCTGCGACGGTGGGGCTCATTTTGCCCGGCGGCGGGGCGCGCGCGGCCTACCAGGTCGGGGCGCTCAAGGCCATCGCCGAGCTGCTGCCGGGGGTGGCCAACCCGTTTCCCGTGATTGTCGGCACCTCCGCCGGAGCGGTCGCGGCTGCCGTGCTCGCGGCTGGCGCCTATCGCTGGCGCCGCGCGATTGCTGCGCTCGAGCAGGTGTGGGCCGCCTTCCACGTGCACCACGTCTTTCGAGTCGATCCGTTCAGCACGCTGCGAGCCGGTTCACATTGGCTGCTCTCGCTGCTCAGCGGCGGGGTGCTGATACGTCCGCCGTTGGCGTTGTTCGACAACAGCCCGCTGCGCGAGCTGCTTGCTCGCAGCATCGATTGGCGCAATTTGCAACGCAGCATCGAGCGCCGCGACCTGCGTGCTCTGGCGCTTTGCGCGACAAACTACACGACCGCCTCATCGGTTGCGTTCTTCCAGGGCGCCAGCGACATCGCCGGCTGGGTGCGCCAGCAACGTGTCGGTCGACCCACGCAACTGACGCTCGATCACGTCATGGCCAGTCTCGGCGTACCGTTCCTCTTTCCACCGGTGCACCTGGGCGATGGATTCTATGGCGATGGCGCCCAGCGCCAGCTCTGGCCGCTCAGCCCCGCCATCCATCTGGGCGCCGACCGGCTGCTGGTGATCGGCGTACGCGCCGAGCAGGGCGGCGGGGTGACGCCGCAGGCCGACCCGACCGCGCCGCCCACGCCCGGACAGCTGTTCGGCTACATGCTCGATACGCTGTTCATGGACCAGGTCTACGCGAACATCGAGCATGTGCAGCAGCTCAACCAGGTCGTGGAGGTCGCGCCGAGCGCGGTGCCGGGCATGCACAAGATCGCCACCATGGTGCTGGCGCCCAGCGCCGATCTGGGCGACATCGCGGCCTGGCATGCACGCAGCCTGCCGCGCAGCCTGCGTGCGCTGCTGCACGTGGCGGGCGCGCGCGGCAGCGGCGGTGCGCAACTCGCCAGCTATCTGCTGTTCGAGCAGGGCTTCACGCGCGAGCTGATCGAGCTCGGCTATCGCGACGCGCTGCGCCGCCGTGATGATCTCATCGCGTTTCTCGGCGGCGCACCGCTCGCCGCCACGTCGCTGGTGCCGGCGCTGCACCTGGTGTCCTCCGAGGAGGAGCGGCTGCGCTCGACGAGCTGAGCCGGCAACTCAAAAGTGGCCTTCCGTTGGGCGGCTTGCGAGAATGGTGTGAGCCGTTGCGCCATAAACGAACGGGAGCACCATGGAAGACGATCTGAAGAAGGCAGCGCTGGATTATCACCGCCTGCCTGTTCCGGGAAAGATCTCGCTCGCCCCGACCAAACCGCTCGTCAATCAGCGCGATCTGTCCCTGGCGTATTCGCCGGGCGTCGCGTGCGCGAGCATGGCCATCGCGGAGAATCCGCTCGAGGCGGCCAATCTCACCGCGCGCGCCAATCTGGTGGCGGTCATCACCAATGGCACCGCGGTGCTCGGGCTCGGCAATATCGGCGCACTCGCGGGCAAGCCCGTGATGGAAGGCAAGGGGTGCCTGTTCAAGAAATTCGCCGGCATCGATGTGTTCGACATCGAGATCAACGAGAGCGATCCGGACCGGCTCGTGGAGGTCATCGCTGCGCTCGAGCCGACTTTCGGCGGCATCAATCTCGAGGACATCAAGGCACCCGAGTGCTTCTATATCGAGAAGCGCTTGCGCGAGCGCATGAAGATTCCGGTGTTCCACGATGATCAGCACGGCACGGCCATCATCGTCGCGGCCGCGGTGCTCAATGGGCTTACCGTGGTCGGCAAGGACATCGCCAAGGTGCGCGTGGCCGTCTCGGGTGCGGGCGCCGCGGCCATCGCCTGTCTGGATCTGTTGCTGGCGCTGGGATTGTCGCGCGAGAACGTGCTGGTGGCCGACAGCAGCGGCGTGCTGCACGCGGATCGGCCCAACCTCGACGCCAACAAGCGTCGCTACGCGCAGCAGACCCCGGCGCGCACGCTCGCCGATATCGTCCAGAACGCGGACATCTTCCTCGGGCTCTCGGTACGCGATCTGCTCAAGCCCGAGATGGTGCGCAGCATGGCCGAGCGGCCGCTGATCCTGGCGCTGGCCAATCCGGATCCCGAAATCCGCCCGGAACTGGCCAAGCAGGCGCGGCCCGACTGCATCGTCTGCACGGGTCGCTCCGACTATCCCAACCAGGTGAACAATTCGCTGTGCTTCCCGTTCCTGTTCCGCGGCGCGCTGGATGTCGGGGCGACGCGCGTCAATCAGCAGATGATGCTCGCCTGCGTGCATGCGCTGGCCGAGCTGGCGCGCGCCGAGCAGTCCGACGTCGTGGCCGCCGCGTACGGCGCGGATGCCTCGCTGAGCTTCGGGCCCGACTTTCTCATTCCGCGGCCGTTCGATCCGCGGCTCATCACGCGCGTGGCGCCAGCCGTGGCGCAGGCGGCGATGGACAGCGGTGTCGCCACGATGGCGATCGCCGATATGGCCGCGTATCGGCACCGGCTGACGCAGTTCGTCTACGAGTCAGCCTCGGTGATGCAGCCGGTGTTCCTGGCCGCCAAGCGCAAACCCAAGCGAGTGGTTTTCTGCGAGGCCGAGGAGCCGCGCGTGCTGCAGGCCGTGCAGGTGGTGGTGGACGAGGGGCTGGCGCATCCGATCCTGGTCGGGCGCACCGAGCTCATCGCTGCGCGCATCGAGAAGCTCGGGCTGCGCCTGAAGCTCGGCAAGAACTGCGAAGGGGTGAATATTCTCTCCGACCCGCGCTATCGCGACTGCTGGAGCGAATACCACCGCCTCACCTGCCGCCAGGGGGTCTCCAGAGAGCTCGCGCAGGAGCAGATGCGCAGCCGCCCGACGCTGATCGGTGCCATGCTGCTACGGCGCGAAGAGGCCGATGCGATGCTCTGCGGTGCGGTCGGCGACTATCAGGATCATCTCGAATACATCCGCCGCGTCATCGGGCTGCGGCACGGTGCCACGGTGTTTGCGGCCATGCACCTGCTGGTCCTGCCCGATCGGCAGTTGTTCGTCTGCGATACACACGTCAATGAAGACCCGAGTGCCGCACAGATCGCCGAGATCACCCTGCTCGCGGCCGATCAGGTCCGCCACTTCGGTATGACTCCCAGCGTCGCGTTGCTGTCGCACTCGAGCTTTGGCAGCTCCAACGGCCCGAGCGCCCGCAAGATGCGCGAGGCGCTCGAACTGATCGTCGCGCGCGCGCCCAATCTGTCGGTGGAGGGAGAGATGCGTGCGGACATGGCGCTCTCCGCGGTAATCCGTCAGCACGAGTTCCCGGAGTCCCGTCTGCGCAGCAATGCGAATCTGCTCATCATGCCGAACGTCGATGCGGCCAACATCACCTTCAACGCCATGCGCATCGCCGCCGGCAGCGGCGCCGGGGTTGCCACGGTGGGCGGCATCCTGCTCGGGGCGGCTCGCCCGGCGCACATCATGACGGCCTCGGCCACCGTGCGGCGCATCGTCGACATGACCGCCTTTGCAGTCGCCGAGGCCGGTGCACAGCGGCGCAGCACCCGCGCAGCCGCCTATGCCGTGCCGACGCTGGGCCGCGTGCCGAGCGTCGGCTAGCCGCTCAGCGCCTTGCCGCGGCGATCCGGCAGCGCGCGAGCGCAGAGCTCATGGCGAAAACCCCTTCCAAGCCGATTTCCCCTGCAGCCTCGCTCGTGTTCAGCACCGGGGTCGGGCGCATCTGCCCCGGCTGTCGGCGGCCAGCCGCAGACTGCGTCTGTCGCACGGCCAGCGGCGCTGCGGCGGGGGCCCGCGCGAGCGGACCGGTGCGCGTCAGCCGTCAAACGCAGGGAAGGGCGGGCAAGGGCGTGACCGTGATCACCGGCCTGCCGCTGAAGCCCGCCGAGCTCGAGCAACTGGCCACCGAGCTCAAGCGTCGCTGCGGCAGCGGCGGCACGGTGCGCGAGGGCACCATCGAGATCCAGGGCGAGCACCGCGATACGCTCGTCGCCGAGCTCGAGCGGCGAGGCATCACGGCGAAGCGGGCGGGGGGATAGCGCCCGGCAGGGCTGCCTGGCCATCGCCGCGCGCCGGCGGCGGCACGCTCAGCAGCTTCATCGCATCCGGCAGCGCCGAGTGCCGTACCGTCACCTGAGGCCAGCGCTCGGCGATTCGCTCGGCGAGGCGCTCGGCAATGAACACCGAGCGATGCTGGCCGCCGGTACAGCCGATGGCCACCGTGAGATAGCGACGATTGGCGGCCTGGTGCTCGGGAATGCGCGCCTCGATGAACTGTGCGATCTGCTCGATGAAGGGCCGCACGCCGGCCTGCGCCTGAAGAAAGCGCACGACGGCCTCGTCGCGTCCGGTGAGTGCCCGCAGCGAGGGCTCCCAGTAGGGGTTGGGCAGCGAGCGGGCATCGAAGACGAAGTCGGCGTCGCCCGGAATGCCGTTCTTGAAACCGAAGGATTCGAACAGGATCGACATGCGATCGCGCGGGCGCTGGCCGACGCGCCGATTGATGAGCTCGCGCAGCTCATGCACGCTCAGACGCGACGTATCGATGACCAGATCCGCGGCATTGATGACCGGCTCGAGCAGGTGGCGCTCCTGCTGGATGGCGGCCTGCAGGTCCGCTCCCTGGCGGCTGAGCGGATGCTTGCGACGCGTCTCGGCGAAGCGGCGCAGCAGCTCCTCGTCGCTCGCCACGAGGAAGATCATCTCGCAGTGGATGCCGCTGCGCTTGAGCTCGGCGATCAGGTCCGGCACCGTGCCGAGGTCCGCATCGGGATTGCGCGCATCCAGGCCGATCGCGGTGAGCTCATAGACCCCCGAGCCGCTGCGCACGGTGTGCGAGATGAAGGACTGCAGCAGCGTTGCCGGTATGTTGTCGACGCAGTAGTACTCGAGATCCTCGAGCGCGTGCAGCGCAACGCTCTTGCCCGAGCCGGACAGGCCGCTCAGAAAGATCAGGCGCACGGCTGCCTCGCACGCGCGTGCGCCGGTCTGCACGCCGTGCGGTGCCGCGCGGCGCGCAGACCGCAGCCTATCGCACTATAGTCGCGCGCTCTTTTGTGCCTGCTCGGCATGGTGGTCGGTCAGTTTTTCCTTGTGCTTGCGCACGCGCCGCTCGAGCTTGTCGGCCAGCGCGTCGATCGCCGCATACATGTCCCCGTCGGTGGCCAGCGCGTGCAGACTCTCGCCGCGCACGCGCAGCGTCGCCTCGGCTTTGTGCTCGAGCTTGTCTACGGTCAACACGATATGAGTATCGATCACCTGATCGAAGTGGCGCACGACGCGCGCCAGCCGCTTCTCCACGTAACTGCCGAGGGCCGGAGTGACTTCGATGTGATGACCCGTGATACTCATTTGCATGATGGATCTCCTGCTCGATATATCCTTTCCTGAATACTTTGAGCGCGCTCCCGCGATCTATTTGCCGTTGGCACGCCGCCGTTCATTGGACGGGGCGAGGCCCATGGTCTCGCGATATTTGGCGACCGTGCGGCGCGCCACCAGGATGCCCTCGCCCGAGAGGATCTCGGCGATGCGGCTGTCGGACAGCGGCGCACTGGGGTTTTCGTCGCGGATGAGCTTGCGGATCTTGGCACGGATCGCCGTGGAGGAGGTGCCCGAGCCGTCGCTGCCCTCGACCTGCGAGGAGAAGAAATAGCGCAGCTCGAACACGCCGCGCGGCGTGTGCATGTACTTGCCCGAGGTGACGCGCGAGACCGTCGATTCGTGCATGCTGATGGCGTCGGCGATGTCGCGCAGGATCATCGGCCGCATGTATTCCTCGCCGCGCTCGAGAAATTCGGTCTGCCGCTCGACGATCGAGCGGGCGACCTTGGTCAGCGTGTCGTTGCGGATCTCCAGGCTCTTGAGCAACCAGCGCGCCTCCTGCAGCTGCGCGCGCATGCTCGCGTGGCTGGCACTGCGGCCCACGAGACTGGCATAGGACTGATTCAAGCGCACGCGCGGCAGTGTCGCGGCGTTGATCTCCACCGACCAGCCGCGCGGCGTACGCCGCACGAACACATCGGGCACCACGTATTCGGCTGAAGCGCCGCTGACCGCCGAGCCCGGACGCGGATTGCAGCTGCGCACCAGCGCCACGGCCGTCTCCAGTTCCCCGTCGGAGGTCTTGAGCTCGCGGCGCAGTGCCGTCAGTTCCCGTTCCGCCAGTAAGGCCAGATGGCTGTGCGCGATCGCCTTGGCGAGCGACAGCCCGGGCGTGCCCGCCTCGAGCTGCCCGAGCTGCAGCAGCAGGCATTCGCTCAGCGAGCGGGCGCCCACGCCGGCCGGGTCGAACAGCTGCACGATGACAAGCACCCGCTCGACTTCCTCGACGCTCGGGTCGATCTCGGGCTTGAGGCTTGCGCCAATGACGTCCAGCAGCTCGCTCAGATAGCCGTCGTCATTGATGGCATCGATGATCGCGCGGCCGATCGCGAGCTCCCAGGGCGCCAGGTGCGCCAGTTCCAGCTGCCAAAGCAGATGGTCGCGCAGCGATTGACCGCTGGCATCGACGAATTCCTGTTGACGATCCTCATCGCCGCCGTCGCCGCCGCTCCAGGGGTTCTCAGCGGCGCCGACCGGCTGATCGGCCCAGCTGTCATCGACGACCTCGACCGAGGATTCCTCGGGGGGCGCCGCGGTTTCGGGCGCGGTTTCGGTGCTGGGCAGATTCTCGTAGGTGCCGCTCTCGGCGTCCTCGTCCTGCTCGAGCATGACATTGGACTCGAGCAACTCGCGGATGTGGGCCTGCAGCTCGATGGTCGGCAGTTGCAAGAGGCGAATCGCCTGTTGCAGCTGCGGCGTCATCGTCAGCTGCTGTCCGAGTTTCAGTTGTAGCGAGGGCTTGAGCATGAACCGTGCCGGATGGCATCCCGAAGCGTCCGCAGGGGGAGAGTCTACTCCCGGGGAAGTCGCTGAAAAATAAGGATTATCCGGCTAAAACCCTCCATTACAGGCGGAACGACTGACCCAAGTACACCTCACGGACTTGGGGGTTGGCAAGGACTTGCTCGGCGGAACCGGAAGCGATGACCACGCCGCGATCGACGATGTAGGCGCGACCGCACACGCCGAGGGTCTCGCGCACGTTGTGATCGGTGATCAGCACGCCGATGCCGCGCGCCGCGAGCTCGCGAATGATGCGCTGGATGTCGAGCACCGAGAGCGGGTCGACTCCCGCGAACGGCTCATCGAGCAGGATGAAGCGCGGCTCGGCCGCCAGCGCGCGTGCGATCTCGACGCGGCGGCGCTCGCCGCCCGACAACGCCAGGCCGCGCGTGTTGCGCACGTGGCTCACGCGCAGCTCCTCGAGCAGCTCCTCCAGGCGCTGTTCGCGTCCGGCGCGATCCAGCTCGCGGCGCAGCTCCAGAATCGCCAGGATGTTGTCGGCGACCGAGAGCTTGCGGAATACCGAGGCTTCCTGCGGCAGATAGCCGATGCCGAGGCGCGCGCGCTGATCGATCGACAGGGAGGTCAGATTGCGGTCGTCCAGACAGATGGAGCCTCCATCGGCGGCAATGAGCCCGACGATCATGTAGAACGCGGTGGTCTTGCCGGCGCCGTTGGGCCCGAGCAGGCCCACGACCTCGCCGGTGCGGATCTCCAGCGACAGATCGCGGACCACCTGGCGTGAGCGATAGCTCTTGGTGAGATGCTCGGCGGCCAGCCGTGTCATGAAGGTCCCGCGTTGCAACTGCTGGTGCTGCCCGGACGCGTGTTGCGGATCACGCCCTGGACGCGCGCATTGCCTCCCGGCTTGGCGCCTGCCTGCACGGTCTGGGTCTGCATGTCATACGTGACCAGCTGACTGGTGAGCTCGTTGCAGCCGTCGGTGAACCAGCTGTTGCCACTGAACTGCACCTGGTCGTGCATGGCGTCGTACGTAATCGAATCGGCGTGACCGCGAACGCTGACGTCCGCGAAGCCCGCTTTTGCACCGCCGGTGCCTTGCCCGGCGTTGCCGCCAGCGCTGCTCGCCGGTGCGGCTGCCGTGGCGCCCGTGGACGCAGCGGCGTTAGCGGCGCCGGCTTGCCGCTGAAACAGCGCCGGACTGCCCTGCGCATCGATCGAGACGATGCGTCCATCGACGATCCGCACCGTCGCCGTATCGGCGCGCAGCTCGCCACCGCTCATGTCGGCGCGGATGTGGCCGGTAAATACCCAGCGGCTGTTGCCCACTTCAGGGCCGTTCTCCTCGCCGCGGTCAGCCGTGATGTGGGCGATGCCACGCGTGGTATCGACGATCTCGGGATTGATCATCAGCATATGGGTGCGCGAGAGAATCAGTGAGGCGCCGGGCGCAGGTGAGTTCGCCCAGAAGCACAACGGCTCGTGGCAGGGTGGCGCTGGCGCGATGCTGAACAGCGGCGTGGCAGCGGAACTCAGTTGGCTCGCCGCCGCTGCCGCCGCTGACTGCGCGGACGGCGGGTTCGCGGGGGCCGCCGCGGAGGCTGCCAGCACAACGTCCGCCGCGGGTGCGAGCGCCAGCAGCGCCAGGACGAAGCGTGCCCGGGCGTGCATGTCAGCGCCGGATCGTGCCGTTGACGGCATGGAACAGCTCGACTTCGCCGCTCTTGAGGTCTGCGTGCATGCCGTGGCCACTCAGCAGGCTGCCGCCCCAATCGATACGAACCATGGCAGGCGTGGTGGCCAGTTGCTTCTGCATATCGACGTGTAGGGTGCTCGTCATGAAGTGAATCATGCGCTGGGAACCCTGCGGCGTACCACGGGCGTCGACCATGCCGGAGAGGTCGGCGTTCTGCGCGCTCTGCGGCAGCTGCCCCTGCTGCGGTGAGCACCCACGGAGTGGCGCCCGCGGGCTCGTAATGCAGCACCGGAGAGGTCAGGTAGATCGTACCATCCGGTACGGGCTGTGCGATGCGCTGCGCGTCGAGCGTGTAGAGCGGCTGGCCGTTGTCACCGGTCTCGATGATCTGCGCGCTGAGTGCCACAAACCCCGGTTCGGGCGCGGAAGCCTGCGCGGGCGTCGCCGCGGAATTGTTGCTGCCGGGCTCCTGCATATACAGCAGGACCGTGAGCACCGCCACGGCGAACAGCAGGAAGAGGATGCGTCCGATCACGGCTCGCGTCTCGCCGCCAGCAACCAATCGCAAACCTCGCGCACCGCGCCGAAGCCCCCGACGGCGCGCGTGCGTCGGTGCGCTGCGGCGAGCGCACTGGCATGCGCATCGGCCACTGCAATCGCCAGTCCCGCCCGCTGCATGATCGGCAGGTCGGGGACATCGTCGCCGAGACAGGCGCACTGCGCGGCCGTTACGCCCAGCTGCGCAATCAGGCGGCTGAATGCCGCTGCTTTATCCTCGATGCCCTGTTGCAGGTGCCGGATGCCCAACTCGCGGCAGCGGCGCTGCACGGCGGGCGAGCGGCGCCCGGAGATGACACCGACCTCGATCCCGGCGGCGAGCACGGCCCGGATGCCATGGCCATCGCGTACGTGGAAGACCTTGTCGCGCTCTCCATAGGGACCGTAGTGCAGTCGCCCATCGGTCAGCACGCCATCCACGTCCAGCACGAGCAGGCGGATGCTGGCGAGCGGCACGCCGCGAACGCCGCGGCCACGCGTTGCGGTGCGTGCACGCGGCGCGGTGCGCGTTGCCTTCGAAGCGGCCCCGGCCATCAGACCACCCCCGCGCGCATCAGGTCGTGTACGTTCAGCGCACCAATCAAGCGCCGTTCCGGATCCACCACCAGCAGGGCGGTAACGCGATGGTGCTCCATGAGCTGCGCCGCTGCCGTGGCAAGCTCATGTGGATCAATGATCCGACCCCCGCGCGTCATCACCTGGCTCATGCTGGCACCGTGCACGTCGATACGGCGATCGACCACGCGCCGCAGATCTCCGTCGGTGAACACCCCCACGACGCGGTCCAGCTCATCCAGCACTGCGGTAAGACCCAGGCCCTTGCGCGTCATCTCCAACAGGCCTTCGGCCAGCGGGGCGGTCAGTCGAATGCGCGGCAGTGCGTCACCGCGGCGCATGATGTCCTCTACGCGCATCAGCAGGCGTCTTCCCAGGCTGCCGCCCGGATGTGAGCGTGCGAAGTCCTCCGCGGAGAAGCCGCGCGCCTCCAGCAGTGCGACCGCCAGCGCATCGCCCATGACCAGGGTCGCCGTCGTGCTTGCCGTAGGCGCGAGGTTGTGTGGACAGGCCTCGGTCGACACGCCGACGTTCAGATGCACGTCGGCCGCGCGCGCCAGGGTCGACTCGGCATGGCCGGTCATGGCCACGAGCGGCAGGGCCAGGCGCTTCACATAGGGCAGAAGCCCCAGCACCTCGCTCGTCTCGCCGGAATTGGACAGCGCCAGCAGCACATCGCCGCGCGTCAGCATGCCGATGTCGCCGTGTCCGGCCTCGCCCGGATGCAGAAAAAAGGCCGGTGTACCGGTGCTCGAGAGCGTCGCGGCGATCTTGCGCGCCACATGACCGGACTTGCCCATGCCGGTGACCACGACACGGCCAAGGCAGCCGAGGCAGACGTGACAGGCCGCGGCAAAAGCGCCATCGAGCCGCTCGCTCATGGCCGTCAGACCCGCGATCTCCACCCCGAGCGTGCGCCGGGCCGAGGCGAGCAGGACGCTCTCGCCGGTCTGGCTCTGCTGCGGCTCGTGAGGAACTGTCATGCGCCTGGCGTCTTCCGGAAGGTGAGGTCGATCATGATAGCGCCTGCCGATGCCGTAAGATGGCTGTCATGGATCCGAACGCGGTTGCGGACCTCATCCGCCAGCACCTTCCCGATGCGCAGATCGATGTGCGCTCGGACGACAACACACACTATGCAACGCTGCTGGTGAGCACGGCGTTCGAGGGCCTGAAGGCCCTGGCGCGCCACCAGTTGGTGTATCGGGCGCTGGGCGAGCGCATGGGGCGGGAGATTCACGCACTGTCCATCGAGGCCTATACGCCGCAGGAGTGGCAGGCGCGCATGCAGGGCGCCGCCGGCCACACGCATGGATAAGCTGACGATCAGCGGCGGCATTGCCCTGGAAGGGGAAGTGCGCATCTCGGGCGCCAAGAACGCCACGCTGCCGATCCTGGCCGGCGCGCTGCTGGCCGATGGACCGGTCAGCATCGGCAATGTGCCGCATCTGCAGGACGTCACCACGACCATCGAGCTGCTCGGGCGCATGGGGGTTACCGTGACGCTCGATGAGCACATGCGCATCGAGGTGGATACGAGCTCGATCCGCGAATATTTCGCGCCCTACGAGCTGGTGAAGACGATGCGTGCCTCGATCCTGGTGCTCGGGCCGCTGCTGGCGCGCTTCGGACGTGCGGATGTGTCCTTGCCCGGCGGCTGCGCCATCGGTGCTCGTCCCGTGAACATCCACGTTGCGGGGCTACAGGCCCTCGGCGCCACCATCCACATCGAGGGCGGCTACATCCGCGCGCGCGCCGAGCGGCTGCGCGGTACGCGTCTGGTGCTGGACACGGTGACGGTGACCGGCACTGAGAACCTCATGATGGCTGCCGCGCTCGCCGAGGGCGAGACCATCATCGAGAACGCCGCGCGCGAGCCGGAGGTGGTGGACCTGGCGATGTTCATGAACGCCATGGGCGCAAAAGTCAGCGGTGCGGGGACCGACCGTATCGTCATCGAAGGGGTGCGCAAGCTCCACGGCGTGCACTACGACGTGCTGCCCGATCGCATCGAGGGCGGCAC
>Ga0134126_10003618_pt1 | contig 19378 bp, 16 predicted proteins | sample KB31752_FD_96881 | JGI IMG/M metagenome (GOLD analysis project Ga0134126, IMG submission 96881) | Terrestrial soil microbial communities with excess Nitrogen fertilizer from Kellogg Biological Station, Michigan, USA - KB3-175-2 | ecosystem: Environmental > Terrestrial > Soil > Unclassified ...
ACTCAAGCTGCGCGATGGCCAGGAGGTCACGCTGGTGTCGGATGCGGGCGACGACGTGCACCGCGAGGTGCGGGGCCTGCGCGTGGTCAGCTACGACATCCCGCAGGGCTGCATCGGCGGCTACTACCCCGAGTGCAATGCGCTGATCCCGTTCTGGCACCACGCGCAGGAGAGCAAGACGCCGGCGGCGAAATCGGTGCCGGTCCGGATCGTTGCGTAAAGCGCCTCGCCCGGCGGAGAGGCGCTTCAACGCCTACGCTGCGGCGCGCAGTTCGCCTTCGATCCGCGCATGCGCCTGCGCCATCGCGGCGTCGCGCTGTTCGGCACCGAGATGCAGGCCTTCGGCGCGCACGAATTCGAGGTTGTGGATGCCGATGAAGCCGAACACGTGTTTCAGGTAGGTTTCCTGGAAATCGACAGACGCGGCCGGCCCTTCGCTGTAGATGCCGCCGCGCGACGATGCGATGATCACGCGCTTGCCGCCCGCCAGGCCTTCCGGTCCGTTCTCGGTGTAACGGAACGTCTTGCCCGCGATCAGGACGCGGTCGATCCAGGCCTTGAGCTGCGTCGGAATGCTGAAGTTGTACATGGGCGCGCCGATCACCACGACGTCGGCGGCCATGAATTCGTCGAGGATCTCGCCATTGCGCGCGACGCAGGGATGGCCTTCGGCCAGAACCGGCGTGAAGTGCGGCAGGCTTTGCGCAGCAAGGTCGCGGTGCGTGACATCGATCCCGGGATCTTCGGCGCGCAGGCGTGCGACGATCGCGGCGGTCAGGTTGCGTGAAGCGGAAGTTTCACCAAGGACGCTGGAATCGATGTGCAGGAGTTTCATGGGCCTCTCCATGGGAACCGCATGACGCGGTGACCTGCAAACAATAGGCATGACGCGCTGCTTCGATAAGATGGCGCGATCCGAACGGAGTGTTCATCATGGCGAACGCCGTGTCTGCCCTCGCGGGGGCGTTGCCCGACCTCAATGACCTGTATTTCTTCGCGGCGGTGGTCGAACACGGTGGCTTTTCTGCCGCCAGCCGCGCGCTCAACGTGCCCAAGTCGCGCCTGAGCAAACGCGTGTCGCAATTGGAAGAGAGCCTGGGCGTGCGCCTGCTGCAGCGAACCACGCGCAAGTTCGTGGTCACCGAAGCGGGCGAACGTTTCTACCGGCATTGCCAGGCCATGCTGGCCGAAGCGCGCGCCGCGACCGAAGACGTGGCGACGCTGAACGATGAACCGCGCGGGGTGGTGCGCGTGAGCTGCCCGGTATCGCTGGCGCAGACCGTGCTGGCGTTCATCCTTCCGGAATTCCTCGCAAGGTACCCGAAGGTGCAGGTATGGCTGCTCTCGAACGATCGTCGCGTGGACGTGATCGGCGAAGGCTACGACATCGCCATCCGCGTGCGTACCAAGCTGGACGCCGACGCCACGTTCGTGTTGCGCACGTTCGGCCAGGCAAACGTGTTGCCCGTGGCAAGTCCGGCCTTGCTGGAAACGCACGGACGTCCCGAACGCCCCGAGGATCTGTCCGCGTTGCCGGCGCTTTCGACACTCGAACGCGACGGCCCGCAGGAGTGGGAACTGACCGGACCGGGCGGGCAACGGGTGAGGGTCGAAGTCCAGCCGCGCCTGGTGTGCGGGGATTTCCAGGTGATGCTCGAAGCTGCGCGCAAGGGCATCGGCGTGGCCTTGCTGCCCGAGTTCATGTGCGCGCCGGCAGTCGCGCGCGGTGAACTGGAAGTGCTGCTGCAGGACTGGAGCGTGCCCGAAGGCATCATGCATTTCGTCTATCCGAGCCGGCGCGGCATGTTGCCGGCAGTGCGCGCGCTGGTGGATTTCCTGGCCGAGCGTTTGCCGGACACAACCCAGCGCAAGCACGAGGAATGCAGGCGGCGCGCGCTTTGATCGCATGCATGCGTGCTAACATCGACCGACTTCGGCCGTCCAAACGGAACGACGTGAATGCAAATTGAAACCAAGCTTCCCAAGGTCGGCACCACGATCTTCACGGTGATGAGCCAGCTCGCGCTGGAGCACAAGGCGGTCAACCTGGGGCAGGGCTTTCCCGATTTCGAGACGCCGGCCAATTTGCGCGATGCGCTGACCCGCGCGATGAACGAAGGGCGCAACCAATACGCGCCGATGAGCGGCATCCCGAAGCTGCGCGAGCAGATTGCGTTGCAGGTGGACCGGCTGTATGGACGGCGCATCAGCGCGGACACCGAAGTCACCGTGACTTCCGGCGCGACCGAGGCGATCTTCGCGGCGATCGCGTGCGCGGTGCACGCGGGCGACGAGGTGATCGTGCTCGATCCCTGCTACGACTGCTACGAACCCGCGATCGCGCTGGCCGGCGGCAAGACCGTGCACGTGCCGCTGAAATTGCCGGACTTCTCGGTGGACTGGCAGCGCGTGCGCGACGAGATCACGCCGAAGACGCGGATGATCATGGTCAACAGTCCGCACAATCCGTCGGGCGCGGTGTTCGCGGAATCCGATCTGGAGGCGCTCGCGGAAATCGTCACGCAGCACGGCCTGCTGGTGATCTCCGACGAAGTCTACGAACACATCATCTACGACGGCCGCACGCACCTCAGCGTGTCGCGCCGGCCTGAGCTGGCCGAACGCAGCTTCGTGGTTTCATCGTTCGGCAAGACCTGGCATTGCACCGGCTGGAAGGTCGGTTACTGCGTCGCGCCGAAGCTGCTGACGGCCGAGTTCCGCAAGGTACACCAGTACCTGACGTTCTGCACATTCCATCCGGCGCAGTGCGCGTTCGCGGAAGTGATGGAGAACGATCCGCAGCATGCGCAGGATCTGGCCGCCTTCTACCAGGCCAAGCGTGACCGTTTCCGCGAACTGCTGGCCGGCTCGCGCTTCAAGTTGCCAGAAGTGCGTGGCGGCTATTTCCAGCTGGCCGATTATTCCGCGATCCGCGACACCGATGACCTGAATTTCTGCGAGTGGATGGTGCGCGAAGGCGGTGTCGCGGCGATCCCGGTGTCCGCGTTCTATGAAGCGGCGCCAGACGCCAAGCTGGTGCGCTTCTGTTTTGCGAAAAGCGACGAGACCCTGCAGGCGGCGGCGGAGCGGCTATGCAGGATCTGAGGGTTTCCATCATCCAGGGCGCGACCCGCTGGCACGATCCGGCCGGCAATCGCGATTACTACGGCGGATTGATCGCGCCGCTGGCGGGGCGCACCGATCTCATAGTGCTTCCGGAAACTTTCACCAGCGGCTTTTCCAACGAAGCGATCCACAACGCCGAAACCATGGATGGACCGACCGTCGCGTGGCTGCGCGAACGCGCACGCGAGCTCGATGCGGCGATTACGGGCAGCGTGCAGTTGCGCGTGGGCGACGGAGTGTTCAATCGCCTGCTGTTCGTGACGCCGGACGGCACGCTGCGGCATTACGACAAGCGCCACCTGTTCCGCTACGCCGACGAGCACAAACGCTATGCGGCGGGCCGCGAACGGCTGATCGTCGAATGGAAGGGCTGGAAGGTCTGCCCGCTGGTCTGCTACGACCTGCGCTTTCCGGTGTTCTCGCGCAATCGCCACGATGCGCAGCGCGGTTTCGAGTACGACCTGGTGTTGTTCGTCGCCAACTGGCCTTCCGCGCGTGCGCATGCGTGGCGCATGTTGCTGCGCGCGCGCGCGATCGAAAACCTGAGTTACTGCATCGGCGTCAACCGCGTCGGCGTGGACGGCAACCAGTTGCCGTACTCGGGCGACAGCGCTGTGCTGGATTACCTCGGCCAGGCGATGGCCGGCCTCGGCGCGCAGGAACAAGTCGTCACGGTGGCGCTCGATCACGCCACGCTGCAGGCCTTCCGCGAAAAATTCCCCGCGTGGATGGACGCGGACGCGTTCGAGCTGTTGTAGAGCGCGCCGGCGCGCTCCTAGAAAATCGCGAGGACGTCCTCCGGCGGCCTGCCAAGCGCCGCCTTGCCATGGGCGAACACGATAGGGCGCTCGATCAGGATCGGGTGTTTCGCCATCGCGTCGATGAGTTGTTCGGGCGTGAGCTTGGGATTGTCGAGCGCGAGTTCGGCATAAACGGGTTCGCCCATACGCATCAGCTCGCGCGGCTGCATGCCCAGCAGTTCCAGCGCGTGTGCAATGTCGGCCGCGGAGGGCGGGTTCTGCTGGTAATCGACGACGGCCGGTGCGATGCCACGCTCGCGCAACAGCTCGAGCGTGGCGCGCGATTTGGAACAGCGCGGGTTGTGCCAGATCGTGACGGTGGGGTTGGCGGGCATGCGCGTGCTCCGATCAGCCATCAACCTTTGCCCGGACCGCCGCCACGAGGGCCGCCATCGCGGCGCGGACCGCGCGCGCTGCGGTTCCCGCTTGGGCCCCCGCGATTCGGGCCGCCACCCGGGCCGCCGCGATTCGGACGAGCGCCTGAGCCGCCACGATTCTGGCCACCCCGGTTTTGTCCGCCGCCCGGGCCGCCGCGACCTTGGCCGCCACCGGGCCGCTTGTCGCCCGCAAACCAGGTGCGCACCGACGGCAGTTCCTGCCCGGGCGCGACACCGCGGCCCTTGCGCCGATTCTTGCCCGCCGGCCGGTCGGGTTTCAGCACGTTGCCGTTGACATCGCCATGTGACGGACCGCGTCGGCGTTTGCCACGGTTCGGGAAATCATCGGGCCGGACACGATCGAAGGCCGTCAGTTCGCGCGCCTCGTCGTGACGGACGCCCGTCCAGGCATGCGGCGTCTGGCTGGCGGGACGCACTTCGGTCACGCCGCGCGCGGTGTGGCGCTGGTGCAGCACCGGTTTCAGCGTCAATGTCGGCTGCATCGGACCCGCGCCGGAAAGGTCGCGCAATCCCTTGATCGCGTCTTCCGCGAGGCTCTGGTTCTGGCCCGGGCGCAAGCCGCGCGGCAGTTCGACGTTGCCATAGCGGATGCGCTTCAGGCGGCTGACCAGCAAGCCCTGCGAATCCCACAGGCGCCGCACTTCGCGGTTGCGGCCTTCGTGCAGGACCACGCGGAACCAGCAGTGGCTGCCGCCGCGGCTGACCACGTGGATCTCGTCGAAGCGCGCCGGGCCGTCTTCCAGTTCCACGCCGGCTTTCAGCTTTTCCAGCATCTCGTCCGGCACTTCGCCGTGCACGCGACACAGGTATTCGCGTTCGAGTTCATGGCTGGGATGCATCAGCGCATTCGCGAGTTCGCCGTCTGTGGTCAGCAGCAACAGGCCGGTGGTATTGACGTCGAGGCGGCCCACCGAAATCCAGCGCGAACCCTTCAACGGCGGCAGGTTCTCGAACACGGTGGGGCGGCCTTCCGGATCATCGCGCGTGGTGAGTTCGCCCTCGGGCTTGTGGTACATCAGCACCTGCGCGTGTTCGTGCTGGTCGGTCGCGACCACGAATTGCTTGCCGTCGACTTCCACGCGGTCGCCGGCACGCACGCTCGACCCAGTCTCCGCCGCGCTGCCGTTGACCTTGATCTCGCCACCCGCGATGCGTTGTTCCAGCATCCTGCGCGAACCCAGTCCGGCGTTGGCAAGCACCTTGTGCAGGCGTTCTTCGAGTGCGCCGCCATGTTCGTGCGCGGCGGTTCGTTTCAGGGTCAGAAGGGAACGGGAGGTGGAACTCATACAGCATCCTCGGTGGTGCTCGGGTTTTCATCGGACGCGATCGCGTCCGTGGGTTCGGGATCGATTTGCGGGTCCGCGTCCTGCGGCATCGCGGCAGCTTCGGGCGCGAGCGCGAGTTGCGGGTCGGCGATTTCGCGGATTTCCGCCAGCGTCGGAAGCTGGTCCAGCGACTTCAGGTTGAAGTAGTCGAGGAACTCGCGCGTGGTGCCGAACAGTGCCGGCTTGCCGGGCACGTCGCGGTAGCCGACCACCCGGATCCACTCGCGTTCTTCCAGCGTGTGCATGATGCTGGTCGACACGCCGACACCGCGCACCTGCTCGATTTCGCCGCGCGTGATCGGCTGGCGATAGGCGATCAATGCAAGCGTTTCCAGAAGCGCGCGCGAATACCTGGTCTGGCGTTCCGACCACAACCGTGCCACCCACGGGTGCACGGCTTCGCGCACCTGGTAGCGGAAGCCCGACGCGACTTCCACCAATTCAATACCGCGACCTTGGCAGGCTTCGGTCAGGCTTTCCAGCGCCCGTGCAATGGCTTCGTGGCTGACCTCGTCGGATTCCTGGAACAGGGCCGCGAGCATGGGCAGCGTGAGCGGTTGCTGGGCCGCGAGCAGCGCGGCTTCGATGATATTGTTGAGTTGTTCTTGTTCCACGTGCGCCTCGCTGTGCGCGTTGTTCGGAGAAAGCGAAAAATCAAAAAAGCTTTTTTGGAAGCCGCTCAATCCGCGAGTTCGGCGACCGCGCGCGCCTTAAGGTAGATCGGCGCCAGCGGTGCGTCCTGCATGATCTCGATCAGCCGATCCTTGGCGAGTTCGAGCAACGAAAGGAACGTCACCACCACGCCGAGCCTGCCTTCGGAAGTTTCGAACAGGCTTTCAAAGCGATGGAAGGCGCCGTCGCCCAGCCTGCGCAAGACTTCGCCCATGCGCTGGCGCACCGACAAGGGTTCGCGCTCCACTTCATGGTGGCCGGACAGCTCCGCGCGGCGCAGCACATCGCGCAGCGCCAGCAGCATCTCGCGCAAATCCACCGGCGGCGGCAGGCGGACGATCTTGCGGTCGGGCACGAACGCCTGTGCGCTGTCGAGGTCGCGTTCCATGCGCGGCATCACGTCGATGTCTTCGGCGGCTTTCTTGAAGCGCTCGTATTCCTGCAGGCGGCGCACCAGTTCGGCACGCGGGTCTTCCTCGAGGCCTTCTTCCATGGGCGGCCGCGGCAGCAGCAGGCGCGATTTGATCTCGGCCAGGATCGCTGCCATCACCAGGTACTCGGCCGCGAGCTCGAGACGCATCTCGTGCATCACGTCGATGTAATCCATGTACTGGCGGGTGATCTCGGCGACGGGAATATCGAGGATGTCGAGGTTCTGCCGGCGGATCAGGTACAGCAGCAGATCCAGCGGACCCTCGAACGCTTCGAGGATCACTTCCAGTGCGTCAGGCGGGATGTACAAATCCTGCGGGATCTGCAGCACGGGTTGGCCATGCACTACGGCCAGGGGCATTTCTTCCTGGCGCGGTGCTTCGGCGCGGAGCGGGTCCGGTGCGAGGCTCGCAGTGTCGACGGATTGGGGTTCGGTGCTCATTCGCACTTGTCGTGGGCGGGCCAGCGGCCATGTCGATGCCGCAACCCAGGTTTGCGTTGCTTGTTCTGCGTTTGTGGCGAACTGCTGCCCTGGGCAACGATGGCTCGCTGGAGTTCCGCCGTTCCGCAAAGCGGTCGCGGGGGATTCGCTATCGGCTTGCAACCGGACGCATTGCCGGCCTGTGCATCAATAACAGCATGGGCCGGCATTGCCAGCCTCTCTCGCTTGCCCGGAAAGCAATCCCCGAATCCGCATCCGCAAGTGAGAAGTGCGACCGTTCGAAGGGCCGCTGGCGGCGGTTTGGTGCCGCCGATGCCGGCAAGATCGTACCGACTGTATGCGTGTAGGGTAAGGGCGATCGTGCGGCAAGTCCAGTGTCGGCCGCCAGATCTTGGCCCGTTACTTGCTTCACGATTGGACGAAGTCTGTGGGGTTTTCCGCAGCCGCGTGCGGCGGAATGCGCGAGCCGGGGTGACAGGGGAATGTTCAACGTGGCCAACGATTACAAACCGGATCCGGCGGCCGACGCGCACGTCCGGCACGCACGGATGGTGCGGCAGACTGCGGTCCTGATGAGCCGGCGCGGTGATGTTTGGCAAACCGACCTCGAAGACATCTCGGCGACCGGCGTGCGGCTTTCGCGCCCGGCCGAGTGGCACGGCAAACCCGGCGACGTGTGGGTGCTCGACATGCTGTTCGGCGACGAGATCAACGTCCACGTGATGGCCGAAGTGGTGCGCGTCAGCGGCTTGCATGTCGCGCTGGCTTTCGCGCGCATCCCGGAAGATACGCAGGCGGCACTGTGGACGCTGCTCGGCGGCTACGCCGATTCGCTCGAACCATGGGACGAAGACGGCGGCGACCAGACGTAAAAAAAGAGGCGGCCCGAAGGCCGCCTCTTTTCGCTGTTGCCGCGTATCAGCGTCCGCCGCTGCTCTTGGGCGGCGGCCGCCTTTCGGCCGGCGTTCCGTGCGCTTGCGGCTGACGCGGTGCCGCGCGCTCGCCGCGCGGCGGTGGCTGCTGCATGGCACGCGGTTGCGGGCGTTGTTCACGCTGCATCTGCTGCATCTCCGGTTGCGGTCGCGGCTGCGCGCGTTGCATTTCCGGGCGTGGTGCAGCCGCCGGTGCGCGTTCATTGCGCGGCGGCGCCATGACGCGTTCCCGTTCGGGACGATTGGGCGTGGCGTTCATCGGCTGGCGCTGCGGCGTCGCTGCTCGGTTGTGCGGTGCCTGCACCATGCCGCGGCTGGGTGCCGGCGCTGCCGGGCGTGCGTGCTCGGGTGCCGCGAGCGTCCCGCGATTGGGCGAGCGGTTCGCCGCGGCCGCCGTCGGACGCGCGCGTTCCGGCGCGGCGATCATGCGGTGATTGGCGGGTGCGGGCGCGCGCACGGCGTGTGGCCCATTGAAGTTTCCGGGGCGCTGGGTGGCGAACACAGCCGGCCGGCCATGATTGGCCTTGAAGCGCTGCGCCGGATTGCGCATGGCGACGTCACGTTGCTGCAACTGCACCGGGGTTGGCTGGATATGGCGCTGACTGGCCCATGCGCGCTGTTGCGGGGTAGGTTGCGCGGCGATGCCGCCACGACCACCGTTGTAGCTGACACGGTTCACGTGAACATTGTTGATGACCGTCCTGTTGACGTACACGTTGTGGATGTTGGTGACGTTGATGTTGTTGACGGCGCTGTTGTAGTAGAAGTTGCGCCCGCGCCATTCGCCACCGGCATAGCCGTTGCCGAAGTACCCGTAGCCGTAATTGACGCCGCCGTAGAAGCCGACGCGCGAACCCCAGTAACCGCCGTGCCAGCGATAGTAGCCATCGGACCAGCCCCACCAGCCCGGCGTCCACAGCAAACCGATTTGCGGCGGCATCACCCAGGTGCCCGGCACCCAGTAGTAATCACCGTAATCCGGATCCCACGCCCAATAGCCGGGGGTCCAGATGTAGCCCGGCCCGGGGATCACGGGTTGTGCGTAGTCCGGCAATGCCGGCGGCGGGATGCCGACCGAGATACCGATGCCGATGCTCACACCGGCCTGGGCGATTGGCGGCAGCGCCAGCATCGGCGTGGCCATGAGACCTGCAACGAGCAACGTTGTCGCTATGCGTTTCACGGTTGACTCTCCTGATCGGCTGAGGGCCTGACCATTAGAACGCGACGTCACCACCTTTGTTGACGAAGGGGTGATGCGCGTTGCCCGCCATTTAGCCCGCATTGGGCGGCGATTCAGCACCCGGAACGAATATCACGATTGTTGGCGCCCGGCAGCTTTCTGCTTTTCCTCGTCGCGCAATGCGCGCCGCAGGATCTTGCCGACGTTGCTCTTGGGCAATTCGTTGCGGAATTCGATGTACTTCGGCCGCTTGTATCCGGTGAGCTCGTCGTGGCAGTACTGCTTCAGCGCGGCCTCGGTGAGCGCCGGATCCTTCTTCACCACGAACAGTTTGACCACTTCGCCGGAATGTTCGTCGGGCACGCCGATCGCGGCGACTTCCAGCACGCCGGGATGGCGCGCGACCACGTCCTCGATTTCGTTCGGATACACATTGAAACCGGAAACCAGAATCATGTCCTTTTTGCGATCGACGATGCGGAACATGCCGTTGTCGTCCATGCGCGCGATGTCGCCGGTGCGCAGCCAGCCATCGACGTCCATCACCTTGGCGGTTTCCTCGGGACGATTCCAGTAACCCTTCATCACCTGCGGGCCACGCACGCAAAGCTCGCCGGCCTCGCCAGCCGGCACGACACGGCCCTCGTCGTCACGCAGGCTGATGTCGGTGGACGGCAACGGCATGCCGATCGAGCCGGTGTATTCCTTGATCGTCAGGGGATTGGCCGTGACGACCGGCGAGGTTTCGGTGAGCCCGTAGCCCTCGATCAGCGGAATGCCGGTGGCCTTCTTCCAGCGTTCGGCCACCGCGCGCTGCACGGCCATGCCGCCGGCCAGCGCGAACTTGACGTGCGAAAAATCCAGCGACGAAAAGTCCGGATGGTGGAGCAGGACGTTGTACAGCGTGTTGACGCCGGTGATCGCGCTCCAGCGGTTCTTCTTCAGCGTCTTGATGAAGGCCGGAATGTCGCGCGGATTGGTGATCAGGATGTTCTCGCCGCCGAAGTACATCATGAACAGAGCGTTCACCGTCAGCGAGAAGATGTGGTACAGCGGCAGCGCGGTGACGATGCGTTCCTCGCCGCGAGTGAACAGCTCGCCCACCCACGCGGCGAGCTGCAGCGCGTTCGCGACCATGTTGCCGTGGGTGAGCATCGCGCCCTTGGCGACGCCGGTGGTGCCGCCGGTGTATTGCAGGAACGCGATGTCATCGTGGCCGAGTTGGATTTTCGGCGCCTGCATGCCGCCGCCACGGCGCAGCACGTCGCCGAAACACAGGTGGCCGGGCAATGACCAGCGCGGCACCATCTTCTTGATGTGCTTCACCGCGAAGCTGATCAGCGGGCCTTTGGGGAAACCGAGCTGGTCGCCGATCGAGGTGACGATGACGTGCTCGACGTGCGTCCTGCCAATCGCTTCCTGCAGGGTCGCGGCGAAGTTCTCCAGCACCACGATGCTCCTCGCGCCGGAATCCTCCAGCTGGTGCTGCAATTCGCGTGCGGTGTAAAGCGGATTGACATTGACGACCGTCAGCCCCGCGCGCAACGCACCGAACATCGCGATTGGATACTGCAGCAGGTTGGGCAACATGATGGCGAGGCGGTCGCCCTTGCCGAGCTTCCACTCGTTGGCGAGGAACGCCGCGAAACAGGCGCTCTGGCGATCCAGTTCGGCCCAGCTGAGCGTGGTGCCGAAACTGGAATAGGCGGGGCGCTGCGAGTGGCGCGCGCAGGCCTGTTCGAACATCGCAACGATCGACGGGAAGGCATCGAGGTCGACTTCCCTCGGCACACCCGGCGGATAATGCTCGAGCCATGGGCGCGGATCGGCCATGTCGTTCCCTCCTGTCATTGCGCACGCGCGCTGCATTGGAGCACGATAGGCGCGAAAGCGGCAAGGTGCATTGCGGCATTTGAGTGAGGCCGGAGCGATGACGAGCGCGAAATCCGCATGGGCCCATTGTCTGCACGCAGCAAGCCTGCTCTCGACTGCCGGCGCGGTGCTTGCGGGGCTGGCACTCACGGCCTGCCATCATGCACCGGCGGAGCAGCAGGTCCGCGAGGCCATCGAGTCCGCAGCCACTGCCGCGCGCGCCAACGACATCGGCGCGCTGCTGGCGTTCGTCAGCGACGATTTCAGCGGCAATGATGGCGAGCTGGACTGGCCAACTCTTTGCGGTTCGTGCGCTGCGCCAGGACAAGACCGGCGTGTTGATCGGTCCCGTTTCGTTCGAACACAGGGGCGATCGCATCATCGCCAGATTCAACCTGGTGCTGACCGGTGGCAAGCCCGGCGACCTGCTGCCCAGGCACTCGGTCATCTACGCGATGACCACCGCATGGCGGCAGGAAGGGCGCGATTGGCGCTGCTACAACGCCCATTGGGAGAATAAGGTGTAGAAAAGCGATCGACCGGTCAACCAGGTGTTGCCCATGGTCCGTTTCCGGAGGTGGCAATACCGGGAGGGAAGATGCGGCGAACTTTCGTGGTCGGCTGTCCGCGTTCGGGCACCACGCTGGTGCAGGCGATGATTGCGCGCCACCCGGACGTGTTCTCGCTGCACGAAACCTTTTTCTTCGAGTCGCTGCTGGGCGATGCGGAACTGCGTTGGGCGATCGCGAAGCGCGTTCGACCCGGCGCTGGTGCCACCGCGCAGGCATGGCGCAATCCTGGGGTCGACACCGCCTGCGCGAACTCGAGCGGATCCATGCGACGCGTTCGCGCCAACGTTCGATACCGCGCAGATGGGACGCTTGCGTACGCCGGTATGCGGCGCTGCTCGATGAGGCGGCGAGCCGGCGGGCTCGAACGCAGTGGGTGGAAAAAACCCCGAACCATCTGTTGTTCCTCGATGAAATCGCGAAATGCATTCCCGATGCGCGTTTCGTGCACGTGCTGCGGCGCGGGATCGACGTGATCGCTTCGATCAACGATGCGGACATGCAGGTGGAAACGCGGGCTTTCAGCGGCGGCACGGTGCGCTGGGCGCGGCGCTGGAATCGCGCGTGGGGATGCACCTCGCCCACCTCGGCGCGACGCGCCACTACCTGCTGTGCCTCGAGGATCTCATCGACAACGCGGACGAAGAGTGGTGAATGCTGTACGAATTCCTGGCGCTCGACCCCGGCAAGCCGCTGTTGGATCGTCCGGGTTGTGATGTGGCCGATGCACGGGCGGAGCCGTGGAAGACCGCCGCGGTCAGCGGCATCGCGAAAAGCGTGAGCGGCAAGTCGCAGGCGGTATTCGGTCCGCAATCACTGGCGTGGTTGAGGCAGCATCTGGTCAGCTACGGGACGATCCGCGAGGCGGTGCGCGAGCAACACCGCACGAATGTCGAAGGGTTCCGGCGTCCCGTCGAACACCTGGCGCCGTGGCGCGGCAATCCGCCTGCGGACGGGCAGGATCGATCCGCTGCGCACTGAATGACGGCGCCGGAATCGGATTCGGCTTGAGCACTGCCCGCGCGTCGCGGGCAGTGCATCGGTGCGGCGTGTTACGCCGCCTTCGCAAGATCGCGCAGCACGTACTGCAGGATGCCGCCGTGCTTGTAGAAGTCGCGTTCCTTGGGTGTCAGCAGCATCACGTGGACGTCGAACCCGGTTTTCCTGCCGTCGTTCGCGATCGCGACCACGTGCGCGGTCTTTGCATCGCCGCCATCGAGGCCGGTGATCGCGAAGGTTTCCTTGCCGGTCAAGCCGAGCGATTGCGCGTTTTCGCCGTCCTTGAACTGCAGCGGCAGCACGCCCATGCCGACCAGGTTAGAGCGATGGATGCGCTCGAAGCTTTCGGCGATCACGGCCTGGATGCCGAGCAGCAGCGTTCCCTTGGCGGCCCAGTCGCGCGACGAACCGGTGCCGTATTCCTTGCCGGCGATCACGATCAGCGGCGTCTTGTCCGTCTTGTATTTCATCGCGGCGTCGTAGATCGACATCTGCTCACCGCTGGGCACGTGCAGCGTGAAGCCGCCCTCGACACCATCCAGCAAACGATTCTTGATGCGGATGTTGGCGAAGGTGCCGCGCACCATCACGTCGTCGTTGCCGCGCCGCGAGCCGTAGGAGTTGAAATCCTTCGGTTCGACGCCGCGCGCCATCAGGTACTTGCCAGCAGGCGAATCCTTCTTGATCGCGCCGGCGGGCGAGATGTGGTCGGTGGTGATGGAGTCGCCGAACAGGCCGATGCAGTACGCGCCGGTGATGTCCGTGTGTGCCGGCAAATCCATCGTCATGCCATCGAAGTACGGCGGGTTCTTGATGTAGGTGGACTTCTCGTCCCACGCGTACTGGTCGCCGTCGGGTGATTTCACGGCGTTCCATTCCGCGCTGCCCTTGAACACGTCCGCGTAGTTCTTCGCGAACATGCCGGCGTTGACCGAACGCGCGACCAGATCGGCGATTTCCTTGTTGCTGGGCCAGATGTCCTTCAGGTAAACATCCTTGCCGTCCTTGTCCTTGCCCAGCGGCTGCTTCGACAGGTCGATGTCGACGGTGCCGGCGAGCGCGAAGGCCACCACCAGCGGCGGTGAGGCGAGGTAGTTCATCTTCACCTCGGAATGGATGCGGCCTTCGAAGTTGCGGTTGCCGGACAGCACCGACGCCACCGCAAAATCGTTGTCCGTGACGCGCTTGCTGACGTCCTCGGGCAGCGGGCCGGAATTGCCAATGCAAGTGGTGCAGCCGTAGCCGACAAGGTAGAAGCCCATCTCCTGCAAATCCTTCATCAGGCCGGTGGCTTCGAGATAATCGGTGACGACTTTCGAACCCGGCGCCAGCGAGGTCTTGACCCACGGCTTGGGTTTGAGGCCGCGCGCGGCGGCTTTGCGCGCCAGCAGGCCCGCGCCGATCATCACCGCGGGGTTCGAGGTGTTGGTGCAGGAGGTGATCGCCGCGATCACCACCGAACCGTCTTCGAGTTCGCAATGTTCGATGTGCGGGCACGCATCGGGAGAAGGCTCGTTCTGGCTTTCAGCGCGCCCGACCGCGGTGCTGCCGCCTTCGTTCAAGAAACGTTCCTTCTGCCTGTCCCAGCGCGTGTCGGTCTTGCCGGAATTGAGCGCGTCCATCGCGGCGCGGTAGCTCTGGCGCATGTCGGTCAGCAGCACGCGATCCTGCGGACGCTTGGGGCCGGCCAGTGACGGCTTGACGTCGGCGAGGTTCAATTCAATCACCGCACTGAAATCGGCTTGCGACGTGTTCTCGTCGTGCCACATGCCCTGCGCCTTGGCGTAAGCCTCGATCAGTTCGATCTGGTGCGCGCTGCGGCCGGACAGGCGAAGATAGTTGATGGATTCCTGGTCGATCGGGCAGATCGCGCAGGTCGCGCCGTACTCCGGCGACATGTTGCCGAGCGTGGCGCGGTCGGCCAGCGGCAGGTGCTGCAGGCCGGGGCCGAAGAACTCCACGAACTTGCCGACCACGCCGTGCTTGCGCAGCATCTGGGTCACGGTCAGCACCAGGTCGGTCGCGGTCGCGCCTTCCGGCAGCTTGCCGGTGAAGCGGAAACCGACCACCTGCGGAATCAGCATCGACGACGGTTGGCCGAGCATGGCCGCTTCTGCTTCGATGCCGCCCACGCCCCAGCCCAGCACGCCGAGGCCGTTGACCATCGTGGTGTGCGAATCGGTGCCGAACAGCGTGTCGGGGAATGCCCAGGTCTGGCCGCCGATGTCGCGTGTCATCACCACGCGCGAAAGGTATTCGAGGTTCACCTGGTGCACGATGCCGGTGGCTGGTGGCACGACCTTGAAATCGTCCAGCGCCTTCTGGCCCCAGCGCAGGAACGCATAGCGTTCGTGGTTGCGCTCGAATTCGATTTCGGCGTTGCGCGCCAGCGCGTCGGCCTCGCCGAACACGTCGACCTGCACCGAATGGTCGATCACGAGTTCGGCGGGCGAGAGCGGATTGATCTTCTTCGGGTCGCCGCCCAGTGCCACCATCGCGTCGCGCATCGCGGCGAGATCCACCACGCACGGCACGCCGGTGAAATCCTGCAGCACCACGCGCGCCGGCAGGAAGGAGATTTCGGTCGCGGGTTCGGCTTTCGGATCCCACTTCAACACGGCTTCGATCTGCGCTTTCGTGACTTCGCGGCCGTCCTCGTTGCGCAGCAGGTTTTCCAGCAGGATCTTCATCGAGTAGGGCAGGCGCTTGATGTCGTGCTGCTTGCCCAGCTTCGCGAAATTGGCGATCTGGTAAGACTTGCCGCCAACGTTGAGGGCGTCGCGAATCCCGAACGAGTCTTGCATGGTGCTCTCCTTGTAGCCGCGCGGGGCGTGATGGCGCGGAATGGATCGAATGGACCGCCCATTATCGCGCAAACACTGCTGCGATGCCCGCGCGTTTGGCCGGAACCTGCGCCGGCCGCGGCGAATGGCTAGACTCACGCGAGCCGAATCGGGACATCGCGCACGTGACGAGCACGCCAAGCAAGCACGCCAGACCATGATTGCACCCGTCCGCCTGTTCCTGCGCATCTACGAGAAGTGGAAGCGCGACACCCTTTACGAGGGTGATTTCCGTCCCAGCATCAGCATTCTCAAACTTTCCTTCATCGCGCTGTTCATCGGCGGCGCGGCGGCGGTCATCGCGTGGATGCTGTACCGGCTGATCGGCCTGGTGACGCACATCGCCTTCGCCAGGCAATGGAACTTCGCTTTCATCCAGCCGGCCGCCTTGCACGCGCCGTGGTGGGTGATCATCCTGGCGCCCGTCGTTGGCGGCCTCATCATCGGCTTCATGGCGCGCTATGGCACCGAGCGCATACGCGGCCACGGCATTCCCGAAGCGCTGGAAGCGATCCTGTTCCGGCGCAGCAAGATGATGGCGAAGGTCGCGATCCTGAAGCCGCTGTCGGCGGCGATCGCGATCGGCACCGGTGGTCCGTTCGGCGCCGAGGGTCCGATCATCATGACCGGTGGCGCGGTCGGCTCGCTGATCGGGCAAGTGTTCTCGCTCACCTCGATCGAACGGCGCACGCTGCTGGTGGCCGGCGCCTGCGCGGGGATGTCCGCGACGTTCGCGACACCCATCGCGGCGACTTTGGTCGGTGTGGAGTTGCTGCTGTTCGAACTGCGTCCGCGCAGCACCATCCCCGTCGCGATCGCCTGCTTCGTGGCGGCGGTGTTGCGGCCGTTCCTGATCGGTCCGGGACCGTTGTTTCCGATCACGGTCCAGTTCCACTTGCACATCGCGGAGTTCGGGATGGCCGCGGTCAGCGGACTGATGGCCGGCCTGCTGGCGACCGCGGTGACGTTCCTCGTCTACAAGGCCGAGGACGGTTATCGCAAGCTGCCGATCCACTGGATGTGGTGGCCGGCGATCGGTGCGGTGGTGGTCGGTGTCGGTGGTGTGATCGATCCGCAGACACTGGGCGTCGGCTACGACATCATTTACCAGCTGCTGACGGGCAAGCTCGTGGGTGCCGCGATCGTCACCTTCATGATCGTGAAAGCGGTGATCTGGATCGTGTACCTAAGTTCCGGAACGTCGGGCGGCACGCTGGCGCCGCTGCTGGCGCTGGGCGCGGGGTTGGGCGGGCTCGAAGCGATGATTTTTCCCGGCCCGTATCCGCTGCTGTGGCCGCTGCTCGGCATGGGCGCGATGCTGGCCGCGGTGATGCGGATGCCGTTCACCTCGATCCTGTTCGCGCTGGAACTCACCGGCAACGCCAGCATGTTGCCGGCGCTCCTGATCACCTGCACGACGGCTTACGGCGCGAGCGTGTTCCTGATGAAGCGTTCCATCCTGACCGAAAAGATCGCCCGGCGTGGCTTGAACATCTTCCGTCCGTACACGCTCAACCGGCTGGAGTACATGACGGTCAAGGAAGTGATGACGCGCGAAGTCGTGAGCGTTTCGGCGGACATGACAGTCAGGGACTTGCGCGACCAGTATTTCGGCAGCGAGCAAAAGTACCGCGCGTATCCCGTCGTGGATGCGGCGGGCACGCTGCTCGGCATCGTCGACCGCGCGCGTTTGCGCGAGTGGCTGGAAAGCGACGCCACCGGCGCAGCGCGCCTTTCCGAGCTGATGAGCGGCGATCCGGTAGTCGCCTTTCCCGAGGAAAGTTGCCAGAGCATCGCCATCCGCATGGCGGTGGAAAAGCGCGACCGCATTCCCGTGGTGGATCGCGAGAACCAGCACTTGCTCGGCATGGTCACCCGCTACGACCTGCTGACGCCGTACACGCATACCCACGAAGAGGAGATGTTGCGCGAGCGGGTGTTTCGCGGGCCCGGGCAATCGCACTGACGGACTCGGCTCGCGGACGCGATGACGCGCCAGAGCAGGGCGCCGACGACCGCGCGCATCAACCGCGCAGCGCGACGCCCGTGAGCATCCCCCGCGCGATCATCGCTTCGCGCTTCGAGCGCAGCAGCAGGTGCCGGCGCCGGCCGCCGAGCTGCCGCCACAGCACGGCCGCACGCACCGCGGCGAGCAACAACGCGCGGACGCGCTGCGCCTGCACGGGCTGCTGCAGGTACAACGGATTGCCCACGACGGTGATCCGCGGTTTCAGGCCGGAAAGGTTGGCGCTGTACAGATCGGCGAGGCGCGCGATAATGGTGGGATGCGTGAGCGGGAAGTGCTGCAACTGGCGCTGCATGCCGGTCAGGCCGTCGCCGAGCCGCTGGTTGATGTCAGGTCGTGCAGCGAGGCTGCGTTCCAGCTTCATCACGTTGATCAGCATGTGGAACAGCGGCAGGTCGCGATCGTTGCCTTCCACTTGTTCCACCAGCACGCGCAGCCCGCGGCGCACGCCATGATTGCCGCCGAACACATCGGCCGCACTGGCGGATTCCAATTTGAACACGCTGGCCAGGCTGGCCTCCATCGCCTCCGTGTCGCAGTCACCCTCGCGCGCGAGGCTGCGCACCAGCGACAGCGCCTGGAACATGCCCGCCAGCGCCAATACCCGTGCCTCCTTCATCGCGTTCCCTCGATCGGTGGCGCATCGGTGGTGTCGATGACCGCGCCGCCGAGGCATTCATCATCGCGGTAGAACACCACCGATTGCCCCGGCGCGACGCCGCGCTGCGTGGCGTCGAAGCGTACCGCGCAACGCGCGCCGTCCACTTCGACGCGGCACGCCTGCGGCGGCTGGCGGTACCGCGTCATCGCCGTGCATTCGAACGATGCGGCGGGAGCCGCACCGGCGATCCAGTGCGTACCGCTTGCAGTCAGCGCATGGGAGTGCAGCCACGGGCTGTCATGGCCCTGGTCGACATACACGACGTTGGCCGCGACATCCTTGCCCACCACGTACCAGGGTTCGCCGCTGCCGCCGGCGCGACCGCCGATGTGCAATCCGGAACGCTGGCCCGGCGTGTAGAACATCGCGCCCTGGTGTTCGCCCAGCGTGCGGCCGTGCGGCGTACGCAATGCGCCCGGCTGTGCCGGCAGGTAGGTCGAGAGGAACGCGCGGAAGTCGCGCTCGCCGATGAAGCAGATGCCTGTGGAATCCTTTTTCGCGGCGACGGGCAAGCCGGCTTCGTTTGCGATCCGGCGCACTTCGGTCTTTTCGAGATCGCCCAGCGGGAACAACGCCGCGCCGAGCTGATCCTGATCCAGCATGTGCAGGAAATAGGTCTGGTCCTTGCCGGTGTCGCGCGCCCGCAGCAATCGCCAGCGGCCATCCAGGCATTCATTCCTCGCGTAATGGCCGGTGGCGATCTTTTCCGCGCCATCCGCGCGCGCGGCATCGAGGAAGGTGCCGAACTTGATCTCGCGGTTGCACAGCACGTCAGGATTGGGCGTGCGGCCGGCGCGGTACTCGTCGAGGAAATACGCGAACACCCGCTCGCGGTACTCGGCCGCGAAATTTGCGCTGCGGAACGGAATGCCGAGCTTCGCGCATACCGCCAAGGCATCCTTGCGGTCGGCGTCGGCGTGGCACCCGGACGTACCCTCGTGACCCGGATCGTCATCTTCCCAGTTCAGCATGAAAAATCCGGTCAGGTCGTGACCGGCGCGCTTCAGCAGCAGGGCCGCCACCGAGGAATCGACGCCGCCCGACATGCCGACCGTGACGCGCATGTTCACGTGCGCTGCTTTGGCAGGAACGAGCGCA
>Ga0134126_10003619_pt1 | contig 19376 bp, 19 predicted proteins | sample KB31752_FD_96881 | JGI IMG/M metagenome (GOLD analysis project Ga0134126, IMG submission 96881) | Terrestrial soil microbial communities with excess Nitrogen fertilizer from Kellogg Biological Station, Michigan, USA - KB3-175-2 | ecosystem: Environmental > Terrestrial > Soil > Unclassified ...
CGAAAAGCACCATTGTGCGGGTGCGGGCGGGTGGTGCGAGTAGCGAAGGTCGTGCAAGTTGTGGGCGGATTGCAGGTGGCGCAGGTGTTGCAGGTGGTGCAGGTGGTGCAGGTGGTGCAGGTGGTGCACACTGAAATTAAACAGTTAAGTTAAGCAAAATCAATAAGACAATGAAAAAGCTAAGTCACATTATCGTTATCCTATGCGGAGCAGTTGCCATAGCCGCCCCGGCCATGTTAAAAGCACAAAGCACACCCGGCCTGTTCGATGGCAAAACCCTTAAAGGCTGGAAACGGCTTGCCGGCACAGCCGACTATAAAGTGGAGAACGGCGCCATTGTGGGCACCACGGTTTTAAACTCCGGCAATACTTTCCTCGTTACGGATAAAGAATACGGTGATTTCATACTCGAAATGGATACAAAGATCGAAAGTCCGCTCAGCAATTCGGGTGTGCAAACACGCAGCCACTTTGACCCTGCCGGGCACGAAGGCAAGGGAAAGGTTTATGGGCGGCAGTTCGAGATCGACCCGTCCGACCGCAGATGGTCAGGAGGGGTGTATGACGAAGGCCGGCGCGAATGGCTGTACCCGGTCGACCTGAACGAGAAAGCCAAAAGCGCATTTAAAGTCGGCGAGTACAACCACATCCGGATCGAATGTATCGGGAATGAGATGAGGACATGGATAAACGGGACCGCCATTGCGGATGTGATCGATACCGTCGACAGTAGGGGTTTTATCGGTTTGCAGGTGCATGCGGTTACAAAGCCCGAGCAAGCCGGGAAGAAGGTTTATTTTAAGAACCTCCGGATACAAACTAAAAACCTGGTTCCGAAGCCATTTCCGAAAGATGTGTACGTGGTAAATTATATGCCTAACAAGCTTTCGGCGCATGAAAAAGAAAGCGGGTGGAAGCTGTTATACGATGGCCATACCGCAAATGGATGGCGCGGCGCGACGCTGGCAGCATTTCCATCGCATGGCTGGGAATATGCCAACGGGGTGATGCATGTGCTGCCTTCGGCGGGAAAGGAAGAATCGGGTGGCGGCGATATCGTGACGGATAAGCAATACAGCGCGTTCGACCTGTCGTTCGAGTTTAAGCTAACGCCCGGCGCCAACAGCGGCGTAAAATATTTCGTAACCTTATCCGAAGTTACCAAGGGGTCGGCCATCGGGCTAGAATACCAGGTGCTGGATGATAAGCTGCACCCGGACGCAAAGCTCGGCCGTAACGGCGACCGCACGCTGGCGTCGTTATATGATTTGATCCCGGCAAAAAAACAGGCGCGCTTTGTGCGGCCCATCGGCGCTTGGAATAACGGCAGGATAATCGTTTACCCCAATAACCACGTTGAGCATTACCTGAACGGTGTTAAAGTGCTGGAATATGAGCGCGGCTCAAAAGAATTCAAGGACCTGGTTGCCATCAGTAAATTTGTGATCTGGAAAAACTTTGCCCAGGGCAAAGAAGGTCATATCTTATTGCAGGATCACGGCAACGAAGTATGGTTTCGCAGCATAAAAATAAGGCAATTCTAGGCCCGGATCGCCTGCACGATGTAGAGACACAATATTTTGTGTCTCTGATCAGGCAGTTATAAGCCGACAAGCCGACGCGGATCGCCTGCACGATGTAGAGACACAATATTTGGTGTCTCTGACGGACATGATGCCTTTTGTGTCTAATGAGGCAGGTGATTTCGTACCAAACCATACACCCACGTGCCCGCCACGGCGCTCAAAAGCGTAATCGCTATAACCGGCAGTCCGCTGCCTATAAGGGCGAACAGCGGCCCTGGGCAGGCACCGGTAATGGCCCAGCCCAAACCAAATATCAACCCGCCGTAAACGTTGCCCCAGGTAAATTCCTTTTTGGGGATCACGATCGTTTCGCCATTTACCGACCTGAGATTAAAGCGTTTTATCAGCCATACGGAAATCATTCCCACCACAACGGCGCTGCCGATAACGCCGTACATATGAAACGCCTGGAACCTGAACATTTCCTGTATCCTGAACCAGGAGATGACCTCGCTTTTAACAAGCACGATCCCAAATAAAGCGCCTGCAATTAAATATTTCAAATTTTTCATAGCTGCAGCAGGTAAGGTAATATAAGCCAGGTCATCACGAGCCCGCCGATCATAAAACAGCAGGTAGCCACCAGCGAAGGCCACTGCAAAGTGGATAAACCCATGATAGAGTGCCCCGAGGTGCATCCGCCGGCATACCGGGTGCCAAACCCAACCAGGAACCCGCCGGTGACGATAAAAACAAATCCCCGCAAGGTAAGCAGCTGATGAAAACTAAAAATATCCTGCGGCACAAGACCGCCAAAATCCTTTACGCCGTTTTGTTTTAGCAGCTCCGCCGTGTGCGAGTTAATATCAACCGGGTGCTGACCGTTTAAAAGTTGACCGGCTATAAAGCCTCCCATTAAAATGCCGGCGACAAAAAATAAATTCCAGCTTTCCTTTTTCCAGTCGTATTTGAAAAAAGAAATATCCGCAGGTACGCACATAGCGCATATATGTTTAAGGGACGACGACACGCCGAATGCCTTGTTGCCGGCAAACAGCAGGGCAGGTACGAAAAGGCCGATCAGCGGCCCGCCGACGTACCAGGGCCAGGGTTGTTTAAGAAATTCCATCCAGATATTGTTATGTACAAATATATAAGGTAAGAGTTGCCTGAAAGGCTGAATTAAGGAAACGACAAGAGGAAATTTTAATTTGTAATCAATATAGATAAATAATTAAAGCAACGTCTGATTGGTAACTTATTTTTCCATCTTTGAGTAACCTTAACCATTATCACATTGAGAACATCTAAAGCAACCCCAACGCACTGCGGCCTAATTATCAAGTCATTTTCTGATAACTTTAATGGAAAAACGTCAACATCAATTATAGGAGCAAACATTGTCGTAATAAACAGGCTGGCGTTAACTATAACTGTTCTGATTTTATTTACAGCCAATATTGCAGTATTCGCTCAAAAGGTAAATAACCAGCAATATTATCTTATTGAAACAAATGGATTAACGCAGGTTATCATTAACCAAGATACCATAACCTCGAACAAAAGCCGTGCTGATCATCGGGGTTATTTTCTGGCCGCGCAATCTATGATTGTTAAGGTGGAGAAAAAGAATGACTATGAATTTATAATAACCCGACCGCTTAAGGATGGTGATAAAGAAGCTTATAATAAAGACAAATTTAATTTAATTTGTCTGCAATATAAAAATCCCGACCACTACGTACATTTTATCAGTGAGAGCATTTTTTATAATTCTTTATCAGATTGTGATACTGCGATAGCCAGATACAAACCCGATTCGAAAATCTATTTTACCCTTTTTACCCAGGAAGATATTGATAAGTTTAAAACCTATAAAGATCTTCTTCTGTTGCCGGATGAAGAACAAAAAAAATTATTTAAAAAATTTAAGGATTTGATGATTGAAAATAAAACACGGGCCGTACATACGCACATTGGCCTTTATGGACTTGCCATGGTAAAGGAACTTGCCAGCCGTGTGCTTATCGCAAATAAAATAAACCCATTACTAAGTGATGACGATTTCAACGAGTTTATCGCGAAGTATATGACGCGTGATTAATAAAAGCCTCACCCTATTAGATAGTGATATTATCAAGTTCTGGTTTATGCTGATGCACTTTACTTTGCAACCGATATGTGCTGAAATTTGCAATCGAATATTTTTTTGTAACAAAAATATTATATACATTTACCGTATTGATTAAACCTGTACCAATCCTGAATTAATTGAAACGGCTTTTTGCCATCGCATTATTAGGTGTTCACCTGTTTACCATAGGTGGGTATACGCTGTTATTTCAATATTACATCCACCAGTCGGACGTGCAGATGGTAAAGCAGATCTTCGATAACAAGATCGACGAAACCAAGCTCATCGAAATAAAGATCCCCGTTCATTTCCCAACGATGCAGGATTGGGATGAATATGCTGTGGTTGAGGGCCAGATACAATTAAAAGACGCCTATTACAATTACGTACGACTTAAAATGACCCGCGATACGATGTTTTTTGTGTGTATCCCCAACGCGACTAAAACGCGCCTCGTAAATGCCAACATCATTACCGCCAGGGAAATAGCCGATGTTCCGTTAACAAAAAAAGGACAAAACCCGTCCGTTAAAAAGATTAATACACTAAGCGATTATAATTTACAGCTATTTCAATACAGCTATTCCGGGTTCGGGACACAGCTTGCAGCCGGCGATATAATGGCAGCGCTGCTTAAAACCACCAAACCCTACATCGAATCCCCCGGCAAACCGCCCAACTTCATCAGCTAACTGCTTTTAATCCCGCACCGGATTTAGCCGTGCATGACCACATAGCTAAAGCCCGACAATAAGCAATCATGTACGCCATTGGTTGCCGCCGTGGGTTACGTATTTATCAATACCTGGAGCAGCCGCGAATTCCATTATCCATTTTACTTTTTAGCTAAGACAATAAGCCCGGGCTTATTATCATTTTTATTCAATCATTATGAAAACTAAAATATACACACTTATAACGATTTGCCTTTTTATATTATTTACGCGCGCCAATACTTTTGCGCAGGGATGCGTAGCCATCCGCAGCACGGGCGGCATCTGTGCGATGAACGAACATCCCGACAGCACCGGCGGCTCAGGCGGGTATTGGCTGTATAACAGCAATAACCGGTATTATAAATCGTTCAGGCACTTTGTTGGCAAAGCCGAGCAATATCAGCGTTTTACGTTGCATAATAATGTGATCAATAAAGTGTTTACGCAGGATAATTCCATTACGCGTATTTTTGACAACCGGTGGTCCATAACGCTGGATATGCCCATTGTGGATAACAGCCGGTCGCAGGTTAGCAGCGGTACCAGGTTCAGCACACACTCGTTCGGGATAGGCGATATGAGCATCACAGGGTTTTACTGGCTGTTCAATCCCGCAAAGGCGACAAAAGGCAACGTGCAGGTGGGCCTGGGTGTTAAATTCCCTACCGGGGAGTCCAATTACCAGGATTATTTTTTGAACGGCGCGACGGGCGCCCGTATACTCGGCCCGGTCGATCAGTCGATTCAGCCCGGCGATGGCGGTACAGGTCTCGAATTAAATATAAATGCCTTCTACAACTTTACGCATAGCTTTGGATTTTACGGTAACTTCTTCTACCTGGTTAGTCCGCGCGACGTAGACCCAACGCTTCGCTCATCGAGCCCGGCCAGCGCTACGACAATAGCGGCTACAGGCGATGTATTGAGCGTGCCCGACCAGTACCTCATCAGGTTTGGCGCAGGGCTGGCCGTGAAAAAATTTGACTTTTCGCTCGGCGTTCGCGACGATTGTTTGCCCGTGCACGACCTTATCGGCGGAAGCGATGGTTTCAGGCGGCCGGGCTATATCATATCTGCCGAGCCCGGGATATCCTACCGCATAAAAAATATTTCATTGTACACCTATATACCGATCGCTATAATCCGCGACCGTACACAAAGCGTTCCGGATATACGAACCACCAATATCACCGGGAATTACACTCACGGCGATGCCGCGTTTGCTGATTATGTTGTGAACGTAGGCGTAACCGTTAAGTTTTAATTTAAGTTGATGGATTTAAGGAAAAGCCGGGCGTGAGATACCCGGCTTTTTATTTTTATGTTTGTTTGAAAATAAACAGGTAACATGAACACTGCCGACCAAAATTTTGAAGAACTGGGCCTCAGTTTGCCGCCCGCGCCAAAACCGATGGGCGTTTATAAACCTTGTTTAATTGACGGTAAATACCTGTATGTTTCGGGCCACGGTACCGTGCAGGACGATGGCAGCCTGATCGTCGGCCGCGTTGGCGACACCTTGAATGCCGAAGACGGCAAACTGGCCGCCCGGCAGGTTGGCCTGGCTATTTTAGCTACGATAAAAGCCAACTTGGGGAGTCTTGATAAAATAAAGCGGGTGATAAAGGTGCTCGGGATGGTTAACTGTACGCCCGATTTTGATAAGCATCCTTTTATTATTAACGGTTGCAGCGAGCTGTTTGCAAAAGTTTGGGGCGATGATAATGGCGTAGGCGTGCGCAGCGCCGTTGGGATGGGTTCATTGCCTGGCAATATCCCGGTTGAGATAGAGGCCATGTTTGAGCTTTATTGACGCACAAAATACATAGACGCTGTACTCACCGTCTGATATAAAAGTAATACGAAAAATGTGCCAAATACTCTGTGCACTTTGCGCCTCCTTTGTGCACTTTGCGGTAAGATTGAACCACGGAGGTCGCTAAGAAAGGCACAAAGATCACAAAGGTTAGGTATTATTTGTAGCTTTTAAAGTTATACTTTTGAGACACTTGTAAACTTTAATCCTAACAATGCCGGAAGATCCCTGGTACACCATTACGAATATCGGCGCGTTAGATACACCCGCATTGGTGGTATATCCCGAATGTGTAAGACATAACATTGCCACTGCTACAAGCATCATCGGCGATGCAGCGCGGTTGCGGCCGCATGTAAAGACATATAAAAACCGTGCGCTTACAGGCCTCATGCTGGAGGCGGGTATTGATAAATTCAAGTGTGCCACTATTGCCGAAGCCGAAATGCTGGGTATGTGCGGCGCACCGGATGTGCTGTTAGCTTACCAGCCCGTAGGGCCCAAGCTTGAAAGATTTGTTAAGCTTACCGCAGCTTTCCCTAAGACGAAATTTTCATGTCTGGTGGATAACCTGGAAGCGGCCACGGCCATTTCGGAGGCTGCTTTAAAAAATAATATCCGCATACCGGTTTATATCGACCTCAACGTTGGTCAGAACCGCACGGGCATTGAGCCCGGAAATCCTGCTTTACAGTTGTATATCAGCTGCATCCGTTTACCGGGACTCAAACCGGTGGGGCTGCATGCTTATGACGGCCACCTGCACGACGCCGGTCTTGAACTCCGTACGCAAAAATGTAACGCAGGTTTTGAACCGGTAATCTGGCTAAGCAATGCGATCGTACAAAATGGTTATCCCGAACCCGCCATCATCGCCGGCGGTTCGCCCACGTTTCCGATCCATGCAAAGCGGCAAAATGTGGAATGCAGTCCGGGTACGTTTGTTTACTGGGACAGGGGGTATCAAATGATAGCAAAAGAACAGCCGTTTTTACCGGCCGCATTGGTAATTGCGAGGGTGATATCGTTACCTAACGAAACAAAAATATGCCTTGACCTGGGGCATAAGTCGGTAGCAGCAGAAAATGAATTAAGCAAACGTGTTTATTTCCTGAACGCGCCGGAGCTGGTGATGGTAAGCCAAAGCGAAGAGCATTTAGTTGCCGAGGCTGGCGCCGACCATAAATTTAAAGTAGGTGATGTTTTATACGGGTTGCCCTATCATATTTGCCCCACGGTTGCCTTATACGAACGGGCAATAACCATTGAAAATGGCCGCTTAACTGGCGAGTGGAAAAATATAGCCCGCGACCGAAAAATAACCATTTAAAATGTAGAGACGCCCCGTACGTACGGGGCGTCTCAATCTGATTTATTATTTTTAACTAATAAACCAATCAACCTAATCAACCAACCCCCATGTTCATTATCGATGCCCATTTAGATCTCAGCATGAATGCCCTGGAGTGGAACCGTGACTTGCGGGAGCCGGTTGCGGCTATCAACGAGCGCGAAAAAGGGCTTACGGACAAACCGGATCGCGGTAAGGCCGTTGTGTCGCTGCCTGAACTGCGAAAAGGCAATATCGGGCTGCTGGTAGCCACCCAAATTGCCCGGTACGTTGCACCCGGTAACCTGTTGCCCGGCTGGCGTTCGCCCGAACAGGCGTGGGCGCAAACGCAGGGGCAGCTTGCATGGTATAAAGCAATGGAAAACGATGGCCAGATGGTGCAGATCAATAATTTGCAAAGCCTGGAAAGCCACCTTTCGCTTTGGAGTGACGGTATGCCTAACGAAACAAAGCCGGTGGGATATATTTTAAGCCTGGAGGGCGCCGATTCCCTGGTCACCATTGATCATTTGGAGCAGGCCTACAATTATGGACTGCGTGCGGTTGGCCCGGCACACTACGGCCCCGGCCGGTATGCTCCGGGTACCGATGCAACAGGCAATATGGGGCCGCAGGGGCGTGCATTATTAAAAGAGATGGAGCGCCTGAATATTATTCTGGATGCCACGCATCTGTGCGATGACAGCTTTTGGGAAGCGCTGAGTCATTTTAACGGTCCTATATGGGCCAGCCATAACAACTGCAGGGCGCTGGTGAACCATAACCGTCAATATAGCGATGAGCAAATAAAAGAGCTCGTTAATCGTGGCGCCGTTATAGGCGCGGCTTTGGACGCCTGGATGATGGTGCCGGACTGGATAAGAGGGCAATCAGATCCAAAAGCAATGAATTGCGGCCTTGATGTAATGATAGATCATATCGACCACATTTGCCAGGTTGCCGGAAACGCGCTGCATGTGGCCGTAGGATCGGATCTTGACGGGGCATTTGGCAGGGAACAATGCCCTTACGACCTGGAAACGATCGCCGATCTTCAAAAAATTCCCGACCTGTTAAAAAAACGCGGTTACGACGTTGCCGATATCGAAAACATAATGCACGGAAACTGGCTCCGCTTTTTGCGGAATGCCTGGAAATAATCAACTGAATTTAAAAACACTTTTTTGCTTTAGCGGTTATATACAAACCGATTATGCGAACCTTTACCTTAGTGTAAGTTATACATTAACAAATTGTAAATTATTTCAGATATTTTTAAACTGATAGTAAATATTTCATTTTTTATTTGCAATTGTAAATGTAAGTTTTGAAATTTGTTACGTTAATCGAAATTAACGACCGGGTTACAAAAACCGGGACATTACAATAAGTTAATTACAGCATATTTCGATACAATTACATTGAACTGAACAGGTTTTCCTTTTCGACAGGCTATGAGTCTCACAGTTTTTTCGGAAAGGACGATATAAAACAAGCCGGTCCCACCCCTCTTCCTGAACTATTGATTATCTCAGTTTGCGTTGTCGTATTCCGCGACAGCGAAAGATCCATTTTTGAATTTGGATCCGGATGTTAATTGTAATCTATAAGAGATATGAGAAATATATTGCTGTTTATCGATGACCTGGCGAACGCCGAAAGCTTAGCAAAAAAAGCATTAAAAATCGCACGCCAGTGCAGGGCCAACCTGCAACTGTGTAATGCTGTAAAGACTAAAATACAGGCAAAATTATTGGTTAACCATTACGACGACGAAATTGTAGTGGAAGAAGAAGGACTGGATATAACGGAACTGGCGCTGCGTTTAAGAAGCGCGGAATATTCCGAAGGTGCTTTCCGGCCTGCTATCAACAGCGTTGAAATATTCAATTTCAACCCCACCGCCATCAGGGAAATGGTGGTGCGAAATAACATCTGGATGGTGATTATGGGCGAGCAAAAACTGGATCAGTTAAAAAATACCGATTCGCCGAATTTCGCCGTAAAAATGATCAATAATATTAACTGCCCCGTTTTATTGCTGCCCGAAAAATTTGAGGTTACCTCTTTGAACAGAGTAGGCTACGTAACCGATCTGCGCTATTGCGATCTTGGTGTAATCAAATTTTTAAAAGTGCTTAACGCGCAACTATATGTTACCCATATATCGGCTCCCGGATTGCCCGACATGGAAGAGCGCTATGCCCAGGATATTTTAGCCGCTGATATATCGGTAAAAGCAAATTATCAAAAAATGTTTTTGCGCAACATCAAAAATAAAAATGTAAAAGGGGCTATTGATTACGTGGTTGATACGGTTGAGCTGAAAATGCTGGTAATGGTGAATAAGAAACACCAGACCATAGAACGGCTTTACGATGACTATGCGGAAAAGCCTCATTTGTATCATAACATACCCGCGTTAATATTTCCATATTTAAACTGGTATCACCAGGCATCATTTTACGAATAAAACGACCCTGATTAGCTCATATAACCTGATTGTCCTTTCCTTAACAGGAAGGGACTTTTTTTTGACCATATAGGATTCCCGCGGTCTTTTTTGCTATCATAAGGCATTATTATAATATACCGCAAAAGATGCTGACATTTATACGCAAACCGGCTTATTGACCGATCGCAATGAATGCAGAGCAGCAACGACTAAAAGATCCTTCGTGGAAAAAATGGGGGCCGTATGTGAGCGACCGGCAATGGGGCACCGTAAGGGAAGATTACAGCGCCAACGGCGATGCATGGGGTTACATAACCCACGATATGGCGCGCAGCAAAGCATACCGCTGGGGCGAAGAAGGAATAGGCGGCATTTGCGATCGTGGTCAGCTGCTTTGTTTTGCCGTTGCGTTTTGGAACAAAAAGGATCCCATCATTAAAGAAAGATACTTTGGATTAAGCAATCCCGAAGGCAACCATGGCGAGGATGTAAAGGAGCTATATTACTACCTGGACAATACACCCACGCACTCGTACCAAAAAATGCTGTATAAATACCCGCAAAATGAATATCCTTATGCATTGCTGGTTGATGAAAATAAAAGACGGACACGCAACGACCCCGAATTTGAGCTGATAGATACGGGCATATTTAACCAGGACGAATATTTTGATGTATTTATCGAATATGCCAGGAACGCACCCGATGATATTCTTATAAAAATTACCGTTTGTAACCGCGGCAGCCGGGAGGCTGCTTTAAATGTTTTGCCGACAATTTGGTTTCGCAATACGTGGGCCTGGGGCTATGATGATTATAAGCCGGAGTTATCAGCCGATTCACATGGCGTGATTGAGGTTTATCATAAAGATTTGGGCCAATTTTGGCTAAATGCCGGGGGACCGCCCGAATTGCTGTTTTGTGACAATGAAACCAATACCCGGCGGCTGTATAATTACGATGACGGAAAGCAGTTCTATAAAGATGGTATTAATGATCATCTTGTTCACGGAACCAACACCATTAATCCGAAACAGACGGGAACGAAGGCATCCGCAAACTACGACATAACGGTGCCGCCGCAGCAAAGCGTTACGCTAAGACTGCGTCTGTCGGCCAATGCAACCAACGGGTTTGCCGACTTCGACAAGCTATTTGACGCGCGAAGCGCTGAAGCAGACGAATTTTACAAGAATATCCAACAGGGCCATACAAATGACGACCGGCGTTTGATACAGCGCCAGGCGTTTGCTGGCATGTTATGGACCAAGCAGTTTTATTACTACGACATTCACCAATGGCTGTGCGGCGACCCCGCTGAACCGTCGCCCCCTAAGCAGCGCGAAAATGCCCGTAACAGCGGGTGGGGGCACTTAAATACCATGGATATCATTTCCATGCCCGATAAATGGGAATACCCGTGGTTTGCATCGTGGGACCTGGCTTTTCACTGCCTGCCGCTGGCCATGATCGACATGGCGTTTGCAAAAAACCAGCTTACCCTGCTCACAAGAGACTGGTACATGCACCCCAACGGGCAGCTGCCGGCTTACGAGTGGGATTTCAGTGACGCCAATCCGCCGGTGCACGCTATGGTAACCTGGAAAATTTACCTGCAGGATAAGCAAGCCAATGGGGGCGCCGGGGATACCTTTTTTTTAGAGCGGATATTCCATAAGCTGATGCTCAATTTTACCTGGTGGGTAAACCGCAAGGATGCCTTGGGGAATAATATTTTTGAAGGCGGATTTTTAGGATTGGACAATATCGGCGTATTTGACCGCAACGCGCAGCTGCCGATGGGCGAGCACCTGGAACAATCGGATGGTACGAGCTGGATGGCCATCTACTCCCTCAACCTGTTGCGGATAGCTGCTGAGCTGGCGAAAACCAACAAGGCTTATAACGACATCGCATCCAAATTTTTTGAGCACTTTATCTATATCGCGGGTGCCATGTCCAACCTGGGGCAGGATCAGGAAGGGCTTTGGGACGACGCCGATGGCTTTTTTTACGATCAGCTCCGTTTGCCGGATAACAGCACCGAGAAAATGCGGGTGCGCAGCATTGTTGGCTTAATCCCCCTGTTTGCGGCAGAAGTGCTTGACGACAGCGATATAGCTGACAACCCGATATTCAGTAACCGCATGAAATGGTTTTCTGAAAACCGGCCCGACCTGGCCTCGCTGGTATCGCGCTGGGCCGAAACAAAAATGCCGGGGAAACACCTGGTCAGCCTGCTGCGCGGCTACCGCATGAAATCATTGCTGCGCTATATGCTTGATGAAGACGAGTTTTTAAGCGAGCATGGTATCAGGTCGGTATCAAAATATCATTTAAATCACCCTTATCATGTTATGGTCCAGGGCATGGAGTTCAGCATAAAGTATACGCCTGCCGAGAGTGACAGCGGGTTATTTGGCGGCAACAGCAACTGGCGCGGGCCTATATGGATGCCGATAAACTTTTTAATGATCGAAAGTCTTCACAAATTCTATCAATATTATGGCGACGACTTTAAAGTCGAGTGCCCCACCCGGTCGGGCAACTTTATGACCCTGCAGCAGGTGGCCGATGAGTTATATAAAAGGGTGTCGAAGCTTTTCCTCCGCGACGCGCAAGGCAAAAGGGCCGTATCAGGAAATTATGACAAGCTTCAAAACGATCCCAACTTTAAGGATTATATACTGTTTCACGAATATTTTGACGGCGATAACGGGAAAGGGCTCGGCGCCTCGCACCAAACCGGCTGGACTGGTTTGATTGCAGGTTGCTTGCGCGAATAACCTTATTGTGTTAAATTGACACAATAAATTTTTTTATTCCAATTTATTTCAATTAGTTTTACTCAACCACGTAAACTAAATTATAATTCAAATGGATTTAAACAGGCGCAAATTTTTACAGGGGGCCGGCACACTGGCACTTGGAAGTATGGCTTTATCGGGCAAAGCGGCTTCGTTTTTCAATGGAATGGCACCTAAACCGGTTGGATTGCAGCTATTCACATTTTTCGGCATTATAGATGACGATGTAAAGGGTACGCTGTCGAAAATAGCGGCTATAGGTTATAAAGAAATTGAATCGGCGTTCAGCAAAAAGGGCGGTTATTATGGCATGAAGCCACGGGAATTTAAAAAATTGGTAAACGACCTGGGCATGACATGGAAATCACATCACGTGCTTGGCGCTCCGTTTAAAATGCCCAAAGGCTACAAAATGCCTGCGGGACCCGATGGTAAGCCGATGGTGATACCACCCATGAAAAACTTACGCGACAATATGCAGGAACTGGTTGACGATGCCGCGGCAGGCGGGTTGAAGTACCTGGTTTGCGCAAACGCACCTACCGGAACGCTGGCCGAGATCAAATCGTCTATCGAAACCCTTAATAAAACCGGCGAGGCTGCTAAAAAGGCCGGTATCCAGTTTTGCTATCACAATCATGATATGGAATTCCACCCGGTGGAAGGAAAAGCCCCCTATCATTTACTGCTGACCGAAACCGATCCTCAGCATGTAAAAATGGAGCTTGACCTTGCATGGGCGGTCAAAGGCGGACAAGACCCTGTTGAATTGTTTAATCATCATCCGGGCCGCTTCCCTTTATGGCATGTGAAGGATTTGGACGCCAGCCATAACACTATATTGCCGGTCGGCAGCGGTACCATCGACTTTAAACGGATATTTGAGCATGCGTCAACTGCGGGCATGCAGTACTTTTTTGTAGAACATGATATGCCTAAAGACGCCTACGCCAGTATAAAAAGTAGCTACGCGTATATAACAAAGACGTTAAAGGCCTAAGTATTACCATCAAACGCAAAGCAGCCGCATGGTGATCCCATCCGGCTGCTTTGGCATGATATATACTAATATTAGTGGTCAGGCCACGCTATTTACGAAACAGGCTAAACCGGTTTAATAACTTTCCTGAAACTTTTTACGCAATTCTTCAGCCAGGTATAAATAGAAGAATATTCTACATAATTCCTGATGGTATCGTCATTGCGGATGGCGGTAGCCAAATCCCGGACAATATTTTTAATGGGAGAAGTTTTGCTCACGGTGGTGACAATCTCTTCAAGCTGATCGGCGTACACTACCGCTTCGTACTCGTTGTCGAAAAGTAATACCGTCTTTTTGTTTTTTCCTTTTGCTCTTGCCCGCACGCCCTTTGACGGAATAGGAAGATGATATTTAATAAAATCGGCAAATGTTAGCGGCGAGGGGCCGGTAGGGGGAACGTTAATGCGTAACATATTATCAATAATTAATTTTTTTTAACTGGTATAATTTTGTATAAATTCATCATTACGGATAGCCATAATCATATCGTTTATCGCGCTGTATTGAGGCGTCGATTTGTCGTTCAGCTCGTTCGACAGATTTTCCAATTGTTCGGCATACGTAACCGCCTCTGCTTCATCCTCAAACTTCAATACCAGGTCGTCATTTATCTCGGCATCCACTCCGCTTGCCGGGGCGGGTAGCCCATAACGTTCGAAGGTTGAAAATGAAAGCCCGGAAGATGTACCGGGAGGGACAGTGATACGCAGCATAAGTCTTTGTTCAAGAAAAACCGGAAGAACCGGTAATTATTGAACACGGTAAAGATAAAGGTGTTTTAATAAATTTCACATTTAATAATTGTTAAATATAGTGAAGATATTGGCCGGGGCTGTAACAATTCAATAACAGTGTTGAAAGATCGTTCAATAGTTCATTGGTTTCATTAGTTCATTGGTCATCAGTTCCTTCACCAGTTCATGGGTTCAGATTATTAATTACCTTTGGACTGCCTGTATATAACCGTCAAACGAGATCGGGTCGCGGTTGGTGGATGTAACGTTTAACGTGGCGTACCCGCTCGAAGTTATACTTAGCCTGAAGGTTTGAACATCGCGCATATCGTTCGAATTACGGTCCTTCGGTGTAATTACCACATCCCATCCGCCCTTCTTATTCGTTTTGGCTTTATAGTCAAACCTGGTGGTTTTAAATTGGATGCCGCCCTGGGTGGGGTCTACAGGCGCCACATAGGCCCGCCCGAAATACGGAAGAAAAACATTAAGCGTATCTTTTGACACCGCAAGGTCGTAATCCGAAGTTAACATATGCCCCCCGCCGCGTTGCGGATTCACAAAATTAGCCTTAAAAACGTAGCTGACATTTTCCACCATTCTTTTTATATCCGCAGCTTTGGCGGCTTGTCTCTCGCTCCTGGAGCTTTGCGCGCTGGCATTTAAGCCGGCAAAAATTACCGCACATGCCAGCAGGTATTTGATCAATGTTTTCATGTCTGGATAGGTTAATATAATATATATAACGGCGTATGGACGAATAAGTTATGCCAAATTATCATTATAAACACAAAGCCGCCTTTCAGCGGCTTTTGAGGATCAGTTTCTGGCGTCAGCCGTAATTACCAAGTTGTTTGTTTTAGATAACCATCGTAGACGCGCGGGTTACGGCTGCCGCCGTAAAGCTTTAAAGTGGCGTGACCCAAAGTGGTGATGTATAGTGTTAATTGTTTTACCGGGTTGCCGTTGTTGCCGGGCTTGATCACGATGTTCCAGCCGCCGTTCGTTTTCGACGTATTGTAATAAAAATTTGTCCAGGTAAAGCGCATATTGCTCAGCGTATCAACCGATACGGCGGACGCGGTGCCTGCGCTTGGCAGGAATGCTATCACCGAATCTTTTGAGATCTTTACGCGGTAATGCGGTTTTAATGATACACCCGCCGGTTTCTGGGGGTTATCAACGTTCAGTACAAACGTATAGGTTGCGTTATTGATGAATTGCTGTACTTCGGCAGTCTTTCTGGCCTGGTCGTCGCTTAACGACTGCTGCGCCATGGCTGTATTTAGCCCGCACAAAACCAGGGCAAATACGAAGCATAATTTACTGAAGCTTTTCATAATTGATTGATTTAATGAGCATAAAATCGCACAAATATTATACCACGGGCGGTTAGTAAATAAAAACAGCCGCCCCGAAAGGCAGCTGTTACCGTATAAAAGCCTCACCTAAATCCTCTCCAAAGGAGAGGACTTTTGAACAAATGCGGCTACTGTATTGTCCTTTTAACTCCCTCTCCTTTGGAGAGGGCTGGGGTGAGGCAAATATAGACCATGTGTTATTAAATCAGGTTAACACTCCGGTTTACGAACTCGGTTAGTTCGGCGCCGGTTAATAAACCTTGCGAAAGCAATGCGAGGTCAAAGGCCTGTTTCGAAAGCTGGGTCTGCACTTCTTCATTCTCTTCCTGCAAAATGCGGCTCACCAGCTTATGATTTCCATTCACGATAACCTTGTAATTGTCGGGCATACTGCCGTAAAAGCCCATGCCGCCGCCCATAGCCGCCATTTCCTTCATGCGGCGCATAAACTCGTCCATGGTTACGGTTACCGGTAACTCTTCAGGGTTCAGGCTTTCCAGCTCAACCTTGTAGGCCGGTTTATTAATGGCTTTATTGAAAATATCCTTCACCTTCGTCGCTTGCTCTTCGGTAAGCACATGCTCGGGCGCATCTTCTTTTTTGATCAGCTTATCGGCCACATCGGCATCTACGCGCTTAAACGATGTTTTCTCGAGCTTTTGCTCCATATGCCCGATAAAGTGGTTGTCGATGGGTGAGTTCATCACTAAAACATCGTAACCCTTCTTATTGGCCGACTGGATGAATGCGTCCTGTTTAGCCTCGTCGTTGGTATAAATATATACCAGCCTGCCATCTTTATCGGTTTGTTCCGGCTCAACTTTGGTTTTGTATTCGTCCAAAGTAAAGTTTGTCTTTTCGGTGTTGGTCAGCAGCACGAAATCCTTTGCTTTTTCGTAGAATTTTTCTTCGCTTATCATACCGTACTTCACAAAAACGCCTATATCCGGCCATTTTTCTTCATAGGCTTTACGGTCGTTTTTGAAAAGTTGTGCCAATTTTTCAGCTACCTTTTTAGTGATGTAGCTGTTTATCTTTTTAACGTTGCTGTCGGCCTGCAAAAAGCTGCGCGACACGTTCAGCGGGATATCCGGCGAATCGATTACACCGTGCAGCAACATCAAAAATTCGGGTACGATATCCTTTACCTCGTCGGTAATAAATACCTGGCGCGAGAAAAGCTTGATCTTGTTGCGCTGTACCTCGAAATCGTTTTTCAGCTTCGGGAAATATAAAACACCGGTCAGGTTGAAAGGATAATCCACGTTCAAATGGATCCAGAACAGCGGGTCTTCCGAAAAAGGATAAAGCTGCTTGTAAAAATTCAAATAATCTTCATCCTTCAACTCACCTGGCGCCTTGGTCCATATGGGGTTGGTATCGTTGATGATATTGTCAACCTCAACCGATTTGTATTTCGGCTTGCCTTCTTCATCAACGCCGTCTTCCACCTGCTCGGTCGTGGTGCCGAATTTGATAGGCACAGGAAGGAATTTGCAGTATTTATCCAGTATTTCCTGCAGGCGGTGCTTGCTTAAAAATTCCTTCGATTCTTTGTTGATATGAAGGATAACTTCGGTGCCGCGTTCGGCTAAATCGCCTTCGCTGATCTCAAACTCGGTGCTGCCGTCGCATATCCAGCGGGCTGGTTCGGCGCCTTCCTGGTACGATAACGATTGTATTTCCACCTTGTCGGCCACCATAAACGCCGAATAAAAGCCCAGACCAAAGCGGCCGATGATCTCGTTAGCATCCTTCGCTTCCTTAAACTTCTCCATAAACTCGGTCGCGCCCGAGAAAGCGATCTGGTTGATATACTTTTTGATCTCTTCGGCGGTCATGCCGATGCCGTTATCAGATATGGTAATGGTTTTTTTCTTCTCGTCAAACGCCACTTCCACACGCAGCTCACCCAACTCGCCGGTGTACTGACCTGACAGGGCAAGACGCTTAACTTTTTGGGTAGCATCAACCGCGTTGGATACCAGTTCGCGTAAGAAGATCTCGTTGTCGGAGTATAAGAACTTCTTAATGATCGGGAAAATGTTTTCGGTATGGATCGAAATCGTGCCTTTTTCTTGCATAATATTAAAGTGTTGTTTTATTGCGGTACCGGTACATCAATGCCTGTTCCAAAGGGGGGTTGGTTGACAAATTGGCAGACGGGTGGGTTTTGGGTAAGGGTAGTAGTATAGTTATGGTTGGATGTTGTATGGTTATACGGGTGGAGGTTGTACAGTTTGATAGTTAGTTAGTTTATAATAAGGGGATGGATAAAGCGGAATTATGTGTTAGTCTTGTTGGAGTAGTTACTTGTAAGGTGGTTTGGGCGTTGCCTGCGGCCCGCGCTATCCGCTTATACTACACAGGCATTAAACGCAAGGCCGGTATCCGCTGCTATCGCTAACGCGGGAACCTTATTAAATATTTGTTGCTTTCAACAACTGATTAAAAGCCTCACCTATTGCATTTCTTGTGGGTTCGTCGGTGATATTCCCCTCCGCATCCATTTTTGAGCGGATAAAGGAAATCAGCAGCGCGCCATCTTCTGCCACTTTCGCATTTAGTGCATGTAATATCAACAGTAATGCCGCATGCGCGTTTTCGCCGCCGGTGGAGGCCGTGATGAGGGCAAGCGGCTTTTCAGACAGCGAGCCGCTCGATACCGTCCAGTCGAGCGCGTTTTTTAAGGTACCAGGCACGCCGTAGGCATATTCGGGTGTGCAAATAATAATCCCGTCGGCTTCAGCCAAAAGCTGTCGAAATCCGGTTACCGTGGCAGGCGGATCATCATTATCAAGTCCGGGGTCAAAATGCGGGATTTCCGCCAGGCCGTTGTAAATGGAATAATTTACACCCGCGGGCGCCATCCTACCCAAATATTGTAAGACAGCGTGGTTAGAAGAACCCGAACGCAGGCTGCCGGAAATAGCGAGAATATTTTTTGTATTGGACATGCAACTGGCTTTATAATCTAACCACACAATATTAATGATTAGCATTGTGAGCCATCTGCTTGCAAACAAATATGATGATAAGCTGACTTTGTACAGCCTGATTATTTAACAATCGATTTGATTTATCATCCGCACATCCGCACATTTGCATATCTGCACATTACATCATGATCCACAAAAAAACACGAACCTATATACCCGCCGGCTTTGAAGTTAAATGGGAAAACCTGGAGCCGCTTTATACCGAGCTGCGCGACCGCAAAATAACCTCGGTTGAGGAGCTTGAGCAATGGCTGCGCGACCGGAGTGAACTGGAGGCTGCCCTGGAAGAAGATTTTGCCTGGCGCTATATCCGGATGACCTGCGACACCACCAACGAGGAGTTGCTGCAACGCTTTCAATATTTTGCTACGGAGATCGAGCCGAAAATTGCACCGTTCAGCAATGATTTGAATAAGAAATTAGTAAACAGCGAATATGTTGATCAGTTGGATAGCG